>Ga0316205_10001709_pt1 | contig 25950 bp, 21 predicted proteins | sample 3monthpyrite_MG_FD_204941 | JGI IMG/M metagenome (GOLD analysis project Ga0316205, IMG submission 204941) | Microbial mat bacterial communities from mineral coupon in-situ incubated in ocean water Damariscotta River, Maine, United States -... | ecosystem: Environmental > Aquatic > Marine >... | reverse complement strand
TGGTTAAGCGGTTGCGTTGAACCAGCTCTTGAAAAGCTGGGATCGCTGTAGTGGTTAAAATTGCACTGATACTAAGACTTACTATCATTTCAAGCAGGGTGAGTCCGCGCTGGAAACGATGAAAAGTGTGGATATCCATATCCATCTCCCATCCATTTGAAGCGTCCTAATCCTTGGACACAATCAATCATACGACTATAGCAACCTAAAGGTTGTAGGATGAGGCTTATATTTACCTAAGTAATTGGCTAATTCGGCTGACAGCAGATTCCAGCATCTCCATACTAGTCGCGTAAGACAAACGCATGTGGCCAGGTGCACCGAAGGCAGAACCAGGCACCAACGCAACTTTGGCTTCGTTGAGTAATTTAGCCGTAAACTCAATGTCATCTTTGCAATCGAGTTTTTTCATCGCCTCACGCATATCAGGAAACGCATAGAACGTGCCGTCTGAAGGAAGGCAAGTAATGCCGGGTAACTCATTTAAGGCAGTAACTAGCCAGTCATGCCGTTGTTTAAAGGCATGCGTCATGTCTACAACGCATTGCTGTTGTCCATCTAAGGCAGCAGTAGCGGCAGCTTGGGCAATTGAGCAAGCACCCGATGTACTTTGCGACTGAACCTTTTTCATAGCTTTAATCAGAGCTGCCGGCCCTGCAGCGTAACCAATACGCCAGCCGGTCATCGAATAGGCTTTGGACACGCCATTTAGCACAATCGTGCGGTCATGGAGTTCAGGGCACACATTGACGATGTTGCAGAAGGGCTCATCTGTCCAGAGAATGTGCTCATACATGTCATCTGTCGCAATGAGTACCTGAGGATGACGCAATAGCACTTCAGCCAAGGCTTCTAACTCGGCACGTCTGTAGGAGACGCCGGTTGGATTAGATGGGCTATTTAAAACCAATAAACGTGTTTTATCAGTAATCGCCGCCTCAAGCTGCTCAGCTTGAAGCTTGAAGTTTTGTTCGATGCCAGCACTGACAATGACTGGTTTGGCATCAGCAAGCAAGACCATGTCTGGATAAGAGACCCAATAAGGGGCAGGGATAATGACTTCATCGCCTTCATCCAACATTGCTTGAGCAAGGTTGTAGAAACTTTGCTTGCCACCGGAGGAGACAAGAATTTGCTCTAGTGAATATTCAAGCGCGTTATCACGCTTAAATTTGCTGACAATGGCCTGTTTTAGCTCAGCGGTACCATCGACAGGCGGGTATTTAGTCTGCCCGTCAGCAATGGCTTGCACAGCCGCCGCTTTAATATGGTCTGGGGTGTCAAAGTCAGGTTCACCTGCACCCAAGTTAATTATATCTTCACCAGCAGCACGAAGTGCCTTGGCGCGAGCATCGACCGCAAGGGTCGGCGATGGTTTAACGCGTTGAACACGTTGTGAAAGTTTAATATCCAAAACAACTCATTCCTGATTGATGCGCCCATTACTACATAAAGGCGCGAATTTTAGCCGGCTGTAATATACTGCATCGCTGAATTAAAAACCATGTATAGAGCCCATGTCACGACAATTTGAACTACATACAGATTACACGCCTTCTGGCGATCAGCCAACAGCGATCAAAGAGATGGTCGAAGGCCTCAACAACGGTGAAGCAGGCATGACCCTGCTTGGTGTGACAGGGTCTGGTAAGACGTTCAGTATTGCCAACGTGATTGCTGAAGTGCAGCGCCCAGCGATTATCATGGCGCCCAATAAAACATTGGCAGCGCAACTTTATGGCGAAATGAAAGATTTCTTTCCAAATAATGCGGTCGAATACTTTGTTTCTTACTACGATTATTACCAACCCGAAGCTTATGTACCAAGTTCAGATACGTTTATTGATAAAGATGCGTCCATTAATGAGCACATTGAGCAAATGCGTCTCTCAGCAACAAAAGCCATACTAGAACGTAAAGACACAATTATTGTCGCATCTGTGTCTGCTATATACGGACTGGGTGATCCCAAGTTATACATGGGCATGCTGCTGCACCTGAACAAAGGCGAGCCAATTGGCCAGAGAAGTATTTTACGACGCTTAGCCGAACTGCAATACACCCGCAATGATGTTGAACTGAGACGTGCAACGTATCGTGTGCGCGGAGAGGTGATTGATATTTTCCCTGCGGACTCTGATAAAGAAGCCATACGGGTTGAGTTATTTGATGATGAGGTTGAACAACTGAGTTATTTTGATCCACTCACCGGTGAAATATTGCGCCGTGTTCAGCGACTAACAGTTTATCCTAAAACGCATTACGTTACTCCGAGGCAGGTGCTGTTGGATGCGATTGAAGAAATTAAAATTGAATTAAAAGGGCGTCTCGAATATTTTCGTAATAATGATAAGTTAGTTGAAGCGCAGCGATTAGAGCAGCGTACTCAGTTTGATATCGAAATGATCAATGAATTGGGTTATTGCTCGGGCATAGAAAATTATTCGCGGTACCTATCTGGGCGTCAAGCGGGGGATGCGCCGCCGACGTTATTTGATTACTTGCCGGATGATGCCATTTTGGTCATTGATGAGTCCCATGTCACGGTGTCACAAATTGGTGCTATGTATAAAGGCGATCGGTCACGTAAAGAAAACTTGGTTAATTATGGTTTCCGACTATTGTCGGCATTAGATAATAGGCCAATGCGATTTGATGAGTTTGAAAAGATATCACCGCAAACAATTTATGTTTCAGCAACACCGGGTGACTATGAAAGAGAACATTCGGGCGCGATTATCGATCAAGTAGTGCGCCCTACAGGCTTAACTGATCCCGAGATAGAAATTAGACCCGTTGCCACACAGGTTGATGATTTATTATCTGAAGTAAGAATTCGTGCCGATAAAAACGAACGGGTGCTGGTAACAACCTTAACAAAGCGTATGTCAGAAGATTTAACAGACTATCTTGCCGAGCACGGCGTGCGAGTGCGCTACTTGCATTCAGATATTGATACGGTTGAGCGAATGGAAATTTTGCGCGATCTACGTTTAGGTGAATTTGATGTATTGGTTGGCATTAACTTGCTGCGTGAAGGATTAGATTTACCCGAAGTTTCGCTTGTCGCTATTTTAGATGCCGACAAAGAAGGCTTTTTACGATCAGAACGATCGCTGATACAAACTATTGGTCGAGCAGCACGAAACCTAGAAGGACGTGCTATTTTATATGCTGATCGCATTACCGGTTCCATGAAAAGAGCGATTGATGAAACTGATCGGCGTCGAGCGAGACAAGAAGCACATAATAAAAAACATGGCATAACACCAAGAAGTGTTCAGAAAGCCGTCATGGATGTCATGCAAGCGGGGTATTCAGACGTTAAGGACAGTGTTAAGCAATATGCCAAGGTGGCTGAAGAAATGATTCAATATAATGCCATGTCGCCAGCACAGCTGGAAAAAAGCATCGCTAAAATGGAACAAGATATGTACAAGCACGCACAGAACCTAGAATTTGAAGAGGCAGGGAAAATAAGAGATAAAATTGCGCATATAAGGGATGTACAGCGATGAAGCGTGTTGTTCGAGCTACCACCCATGATGAATTATGCTAATATTCGCCTCCGAAGAGCATAATAAACAGACTCAAGATTAGTAACGGAATCACAATGACAAAAAAAGCACTTATTTCAGGCGTCACGGGCCAAGATGGCGCCTATTTAGCGGAATTCCTTCTTAAAAAAGGCTATGAAGTACACGGTATTAAACGCCGAGCTTCGTCTTTTAATACCGACCGAATTGACCACCTCTATCAGGATCCACATGTAGAGAATCGAAATTTTGTGCTTCATTATGGTGATCTCAGTGACTCATCCAACTTAATTCGTATTATTCAAGAAGTGCAGCCTGATGAGATATACAATCTCGGCGCACAGAGTCATGTGGCTGTTTCGTTTGAAAGTCCTGAATATACGGCTGATACCGTTGGACTAGGTGCGTTACGGATTCTCGAAGCCATTCGCGTTGCCGGTCTTGAAAAGAAAACCCGTTTTTACCAGGCTTCAACATCAGAGTTGTACGGTGATGTGCAGGAAATTCCTCAAAAAGAAACAACGCCTTTTTATCCTCGTTCGCCTTACGCTGCGGCCAAGCTTTATGCATATTGGATCACGGTTAACTACCGTGAAGCATATGGGATGTATGCCTGTAACGGTATTTTATTCAATCATGAATCCCCAGTGCGTGGTGAAACATTTGTTACGCGCAAAATCACCCGTGCCATGGCGCGTATTAGTTTAGGGCTTCAAGATTGCGTATACCTCGGCAACATGAATGCCTTGCGCGATTGGGGGCATGCCAAAGACTATGTTGAAATGCAGTGGCTAATGCTCCAACAAGATGAACCAGAAGATTTTTGTATTGCGACCGGTGTGCAGTATTCGGTTCGTGATTTTTGTGATGCTGCTTATGCGCACCTTAACAAAAAAATCCGCTGGGAAGGCGTAGGGATAGATGAGAAAGGTTATGACGCCGAAACAGGGCAGTGCATTGTTGCGGTTGATCCACGTTACTTCCGTCCGACTGAGGTTGAAACCTTATTAGGCGATCCGACAAAAGCAAAAGAAAAACTAGGTTGGACTCCTAAAATCACATTTGAAGAAATGGTTCATGAGATGATGGAAAATGACCTTAATTTAGCTAAACGCGATGCGTTAGTTAAAGAGCACGGTTTCAAGGCCTACGACTACCACGAATGATGGTTGTTGAGAGATTTATAGAACTTATATGGACAAAAATTCAAAAATTTATGTTGCCGGTCATCGAGGTCTTGTTGGTGCGGCGATTATGCGTCAACTTGAAGCGGCTGGCTTCACTAATATCATTACCCGCACGCATGCTGAGTTAGATTTATGTGCTCAGTCTGAAGTTGATAGTTTCTTTTCTGAAAATAAACCTGACTATGTCATTTTAGCCGCGGCCAAAGTCGGCGGTATTCATGCGAATAGTACTTATCCAGCAGAATTCATTTACGAAAATATGATGGTTGAAGCAAATGTTGTACATGCATCTTATAAAAACAATGTAACGAGACTGCTTTTTTTAGGCAGTTCATGCATTTATCCTAAGCTTGCCGAACAACCCATGCGTGAAGATTCTTTGTTAACCAGTGAGCTCGAGTCAACAAATGAACCGTATGCTATTGCTAAAATAGCGGGCATCAAATTGTGTGAATCCTATAACCGTCAGTATGCCACTGACTATCGTTCGGTAATGCCCACTAATCTTTATGGGCAAGGCGACAACTTCCACCCAGAAAATTCACATGTCATCCCTGCACTGATTAGGCGTTTTCATGAAGCAAAAATAAACGGCGATCAACAAGTCACTGTTTGGGGAACAGGGAATGCGAAACGTGAATTCCTGCATGTTGATGATATGGCCGCGGCATCGCTTTTTGTTTTGCAATTAGATGATAAGGTTTACAAAGCCAATACAGAAACAATGCTATCGCACATTAATATTGGTACGGGTATAGATTGCAGTATTCGGGAAGTGGCAGAAACCATTAAGCGTGTCGTTGGTTTTGAAGGTGAGTTAGTGTTTGATGTGACCAAGCCTGATGGTCCACCAAGAAAACTGCTGGATGTTTCAAGGTTAAAAGCCATGGGTTGGCAAGCATCGGTATCATTGGAGCAAGGTTTAAGCTCAACCTATCAATGGTTCATTGAGAACGAAGGGCGCTTTCGCGCATAACAAGAGAAATGTTGCAATGATTCCAGTTATTTTGTCCGGTGGTTCAGGTAGTCGTTTGTGGCCGCTGTCGCGCGAGAGTTACCCTAAGCAATTTTTACCCTTAACTTCAGATCAGTCCATGCTGTGCGAGACTTTGCAGCGCCTACAGGGCTTAGAAGCATTATCTCAGCCAATTGTTGTTTGTAATGAACAGCACCGTTTTCTGGTCGCCGAGCAATTACGTGGCATGGACGTAAAACCACAAGCTATTATATTAGAACCAGAAGGACGTAATACCGCACCTGCAGTGGCGCTGGCTGCACTCGCTGCGCTTGAGCAAGACGAAGATGCATTAATGTTGGTTTTACCTGCAGACCATGTGATTGACGATGTTGCTGCTTTTCATCAGAGCCTGATGGTAGCAAGTCAATCTGCGTATGAGGGTAAGTTGGTTACGTTTGGCATTGTGCCGATTGCGCCAGAAACTGGTTATGGCTATATCAAGGCGAATGAACGTTACGACACATCGACATCGATTCGAGCGCTTTCTGTTAAACAGTTTGTTGAAAAACCGGATGCAGCCACAGCAGAGTCTTATCTGGCATCGGGTGACTACTTTTGGAACAGCGGCATGTTCATGTTTAAAGCCAGCTGTTATTTAGAAGAGTTAAAGCAACATGCTGCAACTATGTTGAATTTATGCGAGCAGGCTTATGTTGGTGCAAAGTGTGATATGGATTTTGTGCGCCTCAATAATAATGAATTCCTAAAAATTCAGGGTGACTCTATCGATTACGCTGTGATGGAAAAGACTGATAAAGCAGTTGTTGTACCGCTCGATGCAGGTTGGAATGATATTGGCTCATGGTCATCATTATCTGACGTGTCTGATAAAGATGATCAGGCAAATGTCGTGAGCGGTGACGTGCTGATGGAAGATAGCAATAACTGTTATGTGCGTTCTGAGCATCGTTTAGTTGCTGCGTTAGGTATACAAGATCAAGTCATCATTGAAACGGCTGACGCGGTACTTGTGGCATCACGAGATAAAGCCCAAGATGTGAAACGAATCGTTGAACGATTAAAGCTTGATAGTCGTTCGGAGCGACTTCATCATCGTCGCGTTTTCCGTCCATGGGGAAATTACGAAAGTATTGATGAAGGCAAACGTTTTTTAGTAAAACGCATTGTTGTTAACCCAGGTGCGAGTTTGTCACTACAAATGCATGAACATCGAGCAGAGCACTGGGTTGTTGTGAAGGGGACAGCAAAAGTAACCCGCGGCGAAGAAATGCTTGAGCTGCATGAAGATGAGTCAACTTATATACCTGTTGGTATGAAGCATCGTTTAGAAAACTTAACAGAAGTGCCTCTTGAAATTATAGAGGTACAAACAGGTGGGTATTTAGGCGAAGACGATATTGTTCGTTTTGACGATATCTATGGACGTTAGTCTAAGAGCTTAAATAAAGCAGGTAATCTATTTTTATATTGAGTTTCTGGAATAAAACGTTGTGGGTGATTGATTTCATATATCCCCTCATGTTGAAGATCTTTCTCTAGAAACCAAATACCTTTTTGTCTTTTTTTAAAGTTAATCTCATCACTTCGTTGAGGAAAACCTTTAGGCCTTACAGGCAGATGAATAAAAACTACAGCCTGCTTATCGCCTTTTAGTATGTCTTCTATATTTAAGACACCCAGATGATACTTGTTTTGATCAATGCCAATGGTTGTCGCACCGATGTAGGTGGCTTTAACAATTAGGTTGGATTCGTTGATAAGTTGGCTATCAGAAATACCGGCCCACATCGCGTTAGTTAGCGTACTACTAAACAGTAGAAAGAAAATAACCAGAACTCTAAGAGGTTGTCGCATTAAAAACCTCTCTGTAATATTTTATGTGTTCTAGAGTAATTTTGTTGCACGTTTACGGCGAACTAAGCCTATTAAGCCAATAGTAGACAAAAACAAAAGCGGTGCAGCGGGTAGAGGGACAGCAGCAGGGGGAGTGGTAGAACCACCATAAATTGATTGAATGCCAGCAATGTCATCACTCGCAAGTGCTAGCCTGATGCCGCTATAAGCCGCAAACATCACAGAATTTACATCGTCACTGTGTCCTAGTCCTAAGGCATGTCCTATTTCATGAAGTAAAACAGTTGCCAGATCAAAACTACTTATCCAGTTTTCACTATTATCAATATGTATATCACCCGCGAGCGAACCATTGGTAAAGATAGCCTCGGTGCCTGGTTGGAAGCCGTGCGCAAGAATATTTCCAGGACCATCAAAGTTAATGGCACCGATGCGTATATCTCCGAAGGAAGTACTGCCTGATTCCGATGCACCAAACCCCACGCCACTGTCATCAACTTGGCCAAGATTCGTAAAGTCTGAAACACTTGCCCAAACATCAAATGCATCATTGATAACGCTACTGATGTTGATGCCAGGATTAAGTGCTGCTAAAGAGGTTGTTGATGCACCTCCATGTGAATCAAATCCAGAGGCATCCGAGACGCCTGAGCCAATAATACTCCACGTTGCACCACCAGGACCTTGGGTAGGTGCTGTGCCAGAAAAGCTACTTCGAGCAGTGTTGGCACCAGGGTTCCAAGCGGTATTGAACGTGCTAAAACTCTGGGCAGCAGTGGAAATTGCCAACAGCAATGAACAGATAATGAATTTTACGGTGTACGATTTAGATAACATTTTAAATCACCTGCTGGCTAGCTATATATGCGTTTACTGGTAATGTAAGATCTATGGAATTTGGATTACGAATAAGGATATTCTAAATAATACTATACCACCAGTTGTAAATGTAAGTTATAACGGGTTTTATAGATCATGAACAAAACCACGAAGATATTAGTCAATTCAGCTTTTATCATAAATTTCATGAACTTTTAACGATAGATTTGACACAATCTATAAAGAAAGTAGAATGCCGTCTGCTTTAGTAATAGTCGCGTAGCTCAGTTGGTTAGAGCACCACCTTGACATGGTGGGGGTCGGTGGTTCGAATCCACTCGCGACTACCATTAACCTACACGCGACCTTTAGTAGGGGCCGCCACTGTAAAAGGGGTTTACCATGCCAGTAATTACTCTGCCTGACGGCAGCCAACGAGAATTTTTAAACCCAGTTTCTATCCATGACGTTGCTGCAGACATTGGGCCCGGTCTAGCTAAGGCTGCGCTCGGCGGAAAAGTTGGCGGTGTTCTTTGTGACACCTCATATATAATGGAGAACGACAGCGAACTCGCCATCATCACCGATAAGGATGAAGAAGGCTTAGAGATCATTCGTCATTCCACTGCGCATTTGCTCGCGCAAGCGGTGAAACAATTATTCCCTGAAGCACAAGTGACCATTGGTCCTGTTATCGACAATGGTTTTTATTACGATTTTTCATACGAACGTGCGTTTACACCCGAAGACCTCACTGCCATTGAAAATAAAATGGCTGAGTTGGTGAAGCAAAATATCCCGATTACCCGGAGTATTATGTCGCGCGAAGATGCGATTGGCTTCTTTTCCGACATGGGTGAGGCCTACAAAGCCGAAATCATTGAAAGTATTCCTCATGGCGAACAGCTGTCACTTTACCAGCAAGGTGAATTCACCGATCTTTGCCGTGGGCCGCATGCACCCTCTACAGGTAAGTTAAAAATATTTAAGCTAATGAAGCTGGCTGGCGCTTATTGGCGCGGTGATTCAAATAATGAAATGCTACAACGCATTTACGGTACCGCTTTTGCGAACAAAAAAGATCTTAAAGCGCATTTACACCGTCTAGAAGAAGCAGAAAAACGCGACCACCGGAAGATTGGTAAAAAACTCGATTTGTTCCACCATCAAGAAGAAGCGCCAGGGATGATTTTTTGGCATTCAAATGGTTGGACTGTTTACCAGCAAGTCGTCGATTATATTCGCAGCGTGTTGGATGATCATGATTACCACGAAGTCCATACACCTCAGGTAGTAGATCGTACCTTGTGGGAAAAATCGGGACACTGGGATAAGTTTAAGGAAATGATGTTTACCACGCATGTTGAGAATCGCGATTACGCGGTGAAACCCATGAACTGTCCATGTCATATTCAAATTTTTAACCAAGGCCTGAAAAGTTATCGTGACTTGCCATTACGTATGGCCGAGTTTGGTTCTTGTCACCGCAATGAACCGTCAGGTACATTACATGGTTTGATGCGTTTGCGTAACTTCACACAAGATGATGCGCATATTTTTTGTACCGAAGATCAAATTCAATCAGAAGTAAGTGCATTCATTGATTTGTTATTTAAGGTTTACGCTGACTTTGGTTTTAATGAAATCATTATTAAATTATCGACACGCCCTGAACAACGTGTGGGTGAAGAAGCAAGTTGGGATAAAGCCGAGCATGCATTAGAACGCGCACTAAATGACAAAGGCCTCGATTGGGATCTTCAACCAGGCGAAGGTGCATTCTATGGCCCCAAGATTGAGTTCTCGTTAAAGGATTGTCTCGACCGAGTTTGGCAATGTGGCACCATTCAAGTTGACTTCTCAATGCCCGGTCGCCTAGACGCGCATTATGTAAGTGAAGACGGTGACAAGCAGGTTCCTGTGATGTTGCACCGTGCAATTTTGGGTTCTTTGGAACGATTTATCGGTATTTTGATTGAACATCACGCTGGCGCATTTCCGCTCTGGCTGGCCCCAATTCAGGCCGTAATTGCCAACATTACGGACAAACAGGCCGATTATGTGAAAATAATTGAAAAAATACTGAAAAAACAGGGCTTCAGGGTCATTTCGGACTTGAGAAATGAGAAGATCGGCTTTAAAATCCGCGAGCACACAATTCAGCGAGTCCCATATGTGCTTGTGGTCGGGGATCGTGAAGTTGAAAATAATGAAGTGGCCGTACGCACGCGTGGCGGTGAGGATCTAGGAAGCATGTCAATAGACGCTTTCCTTGAACACCTTGCCAACGATAACGCGAGCCGCGGTTGCTCCGCTTTGGAGGATTAAAGTATCGCTACAGATAAGAAGACGCGCCTGAATACTGATATTGCTATTCCGGAAGTTCGGTTGATTGATGCCGAAGGTGAACAGGTAGGTATAGTTAGCATTGAAGATGCGTTAGCAAACGCGAAAGCAGCGGGACTCGATCTCGTAGAGATCGTTCCGAACGGAGAACCTCCTGTTTGTCGAGTCATGGACTACGGTAAGTTCAGATTCGAGAACAACAAAAAGCAGCAGGCTTCGAAGAAGAAGCAGAAGCAAATACAGATTAAAGAAATTAAATTCCGTCCTGGGACGGAAGAGGGTGACTATCAGGTCAAATTACGCAACCTGAAACGTTTTCTCTCTGGCGGCGACAAGACCAAGGTAACCTTACGGTTCCGTGGTCGGGAAATGGCTCACCAAAATCTTGGACGCGATTTATTAAAGCGTGTCGAAGAAGACTTGTCAGAATTAGGGGCTGTTGAACAGTTTCCTAAAATGGAAGGTCGACAAATGGTGATGGTCATCGGGCCTAAAAGGAAGTGATGCACTACTGACCGCCCCACGTAGTCTATGGAGGTTGTCAGTTACAAACGTGTATTGTTGAAATGAAGTTGTATGCAGTTAATACAACAATTAAAAATGCGTAGTTGTTAGACTAAGTCGGAGTTATAGAAATGCCTAAGATGAAAACTCATCGTGGTGCTGCTAAGCGCTTCAAGAAAACTGCCTCGGGTGGTTTCAAGCGTAGCCAGGCTCACCATCGCCACATCCTTACGAAGAAAAGCACTAAGCGCAAGCGTCACCTGCGCACAACTGAAATGACACACGCGGCGGATGCTCCATTAATTCGTCGTATGCTGCCGTACGCGTAAGGAGATTAAGACATGGCTAGAGTAAAACGTGGCACCATTGCCCACGCAAAACATAAAAAGATTATTGATCAAGCTAAAGGCTACAGTGGTCGTCGTAAAAACGTATACCGCGTAGCTGTACAAGCTGTTACCAAAGCAGGTCAATATGCTTACCGCGATCGTCGCCAACGTAAACGTCAATTCCGCGCATTATGGATTGCACGTATTAACGCAGCAGCTCGTGAATGTGATTTGTCCTACAGCGTGTTTATGCACGGCCTGAAAAAGGCCAACATTGAGATTGATCGCAAAGTGCTTGCTGACATCGCAGTATGCGATAAAGCCGCTTTTGCATCACTCGCAGATCAGGCTAAAGCCGCCCTGTAAGACACAGCAAAAAAGCAGTATTGAAGTATAAACAGGGGAAGGGCGAGCAGTCTTTCCCCTGTTTTTTTTGAGTCGTTGTTATCGAGATATAACGCAGAGTGCGCAAAGACGCAGAGAACGCAAAGTTTTTAAATTATTTATTTTTAAATTATTTATTTTTAGAGTGCGTTACTAAAAGGTAAGAATTTCTTAGCGCACTCTGCGTCTTTGCGCACTCTGCATTAAAATACATAAATCAAGATAAGCACAGTTGCTTACGTTTGCTGCATAACTAATGTAACAATAAAATGCTTAAGGCTAGATAAAAATTATGTCAGAACTTGAACAATTAATTTCGGCTGCACAACAAGCCGTTGCCGATGCAAGCGATCTGCAAGCACTCGACAGTGTGCGTGTGCAGTATTTAGGCAAGAAAGGTAGTTTGACTGCACAGATGAAGCAACTGGGGAACTTACCTGGTGATCAACGTCGTGAAGCAGGCCAAAAAATTAATACTGCAAAAGATTTAGTCCAAGACGCAATAGAGCAACGCAAAGCTTTGCTTGAAAGTGCCGCATTAGAAGCGCAGTTGGCTGAAGAGACGATTGATGTAACGCTGCCAGGCCGTGGTATCAGTAGTGGCGGTCTACATCCGGTTACCCGCGTACTTGAACGTATCGAAGATTTATTTTCACAAATGGGCTTTGATGTTGCTTCAGGTCGTGAAATTGAAGATGACTATCATAATTTTGAAGCGTTAAATATTCCAGCACATCATCCAGCACGTGCAATGCACGATACTTTTTATGTTGATGTTGAAACCGACGGTGATGAAAAACTATTACTGCGCACGCACACATCAACCGTGCAAATTCGCTACATGGAAGATCGTAAGCCACCGTTTAAAGCGATTGCGCCAGGTCGTGTTTACCGTTGCGATTCAGATCTTACGCATACACCCATGTTTCATCAGTTCGAAGGTTTTATTGTTGACGAGAATGTCAGCTTCGCAGACCTTAAAGGCATATTGATGGACTTCATGCAAAAATTCTTTGAAAAAGAATTATCACTGCGCTATCGACCTTCTTATTTTCCTTTTACTGAACCATCAGCAGAAGTGGACATTGAATGTGTAAGTTGTGGCGGCGAGGGTTGTCGCATTTGTAGCCACACCGGTTGGCTTGAAGTATTAGGCTGCGGAATGATGCACCCAAAGGTTTTAGAGTCGGTGGGTATTGATAGTGAAAAATACACAGGGCTTGCATTTGGTTTAGGCGTCGAACGTTTGACGATGTTGCGTTACGGCGTAACTGATTTACGCCAATTATTTGAAAATGATTTGCGTATTTTAGAACAGTTTAAATAAGGTTTAAGCATGATATTTAGTGAACAATGGTTACGTGAATGGGTTAACCCCGATGTAACAACCGAAGAACTTGGGCATCGTTTAACGATGGCCGGTTTAGAAGTCGATGGTATTGAACCTGTTGCCGGTGAATTCAGTAAAGTGGTTGTGGGCGAAGTGCTTACAGTTGGAAAACACCCTGATGCCGATAAATTAAAAGTTTGTACCGTCAATGTAGGTGAAGCGGAGCCGTTGCAAATCGTTTGTGGCGCATCGAATGTTGCCGTAGCGATGCGTGTACCAACAGCATTGGTTGGCGCAAAATTACCAGGCGGATTAAAAATCAAAAAAGGTAAACTGCGTGGTGAAGCGTCACACGGAATGTTATGTAGTGCAGTTGAATTAGGCTTAGCAGAACAAGCTGATGGTTTAATGGCATTACCCAATGATGCTGAGCCTGGCATGGACATACGTGACTACTTAAATTTGAATGACGTCAGTATTGAATTGGGTATCACCCCCAACCGTGGTGACTGTCTTGGCATGATCGGTCTCGCACGTGAAACCAGTGTGTTATTTAATATGGATAACACAGCGCCAGATACCTCAGCCGTAAAAACAAACAGTGATGAAACATTAGCCGTTGCCGTACAAGCAAGTGAGGCTTGTCCTCGTTATGCAGGGCGCGTGATTCGAAATGTAGACATGAGCAAGACAACACCGTTATGGATGCAAGAGCGTCTACGTCGTAGTGGCTTGCGTGCCATCAACCCCGTTGTTGATGTCACAAACTACGTGTTGTTGGAGCTAGGTCAGCCGATGCATGCGTTTGACATGGATACCTTACAAGGTGGTATTTGGGTGCGCTACGCCGTCAGAAATGAGTCTTTGACACTTTTAGATGGTAACCGAGTTGAATTAACCCCCGAAACGCTCATTATTGCGGATGTGAAAGGCCCATTGGCAATTGCAGGCATCATGGGCGGTGAAAAGAGCGGTGTTACTTCTGAGAGTAAACATCTGTTTTTAGAAAGTGCCTTCTTCGCACCACTGAGCATTGCCGGTCGTGCACGGAGCTATGGTTTGCATACTGATTCGTCACACCGATTCGAGCGCGGTGTCGATCCCGATATACAAGTGATGGCCATTGAACGTGCAACATGTCTCTTGTTACACATTGTCGGCGGTGAAGCTGGACCTGTCATTGAAGTGCTCAGCAAACCTAATCTGCCCGCACGTCAGCCAATTAAGCTGCGTGCCAGCCGTGTTAGTCGTGTGCTGGGGCTTGAGGTTGATGCCAGCACTATACCTGAAACATTAGCCCGCCTAGGCATGGGCACTGAGGTGCAGGGTGAGGGCGTTTGGATGGTGACGCCACCTTCATTCCGCTTTGATATTGCGCTGGAAGTCGATTTAATTGAAGAAATTGGTCGTATTGTTGGTTATGACAATATTCCGGCCACGGCAGCTAAATCTCACTTGAGTATGTCAGCACTGGATGAATCGACCATTTCATTGCGCCGCATGCGCCAACGACTCGTTGATCGTGGCTATCAAGAAGTGGTTACCTATAGTTTCATCGATCCAGCACTGCAAAAGCGTTTCAGCCCATCACAAACTGCTATCGCTTTAAGCAATCCATTGGCGTCAGATATGTCCGTTATGCGCACGAGTTTGCTGCCAGGATTGGTTGAAACCTTAAAATATAATTTAAATAGGCAGCAGGAACGCGTTCAAATCTTCGAGTGCGGTGTTAAGTATTTGCTGCAAGATAATGATATTATTGAAGAAAAGACATTATCGCTAGCCGTTTCAGGCAATGCAATAAATTTACACTGGGACGTGGAAAAAAGACCATTTGATTACTATGATATGAAGGCAGATATAGAAGCCTTGTTGGAGATGGCTGGAAGCCTTGATGGTGTTGAGTTTAGCGCCGCTGAGAACCCAGTCCTACATCCAGGCCAAACCGCCAGAATTACTCGAAATGATGAGGAAATTGGTTGGATTGGCGCCTTACATCCTGCTTTGGCACAAGAAATGGGGTTGCCAAGTAGCGTTATTTGCTGTGAGTTAGGGCTAGACAGCTTACAAAAGGGGAGTATTCCTCAATTAAAGGCAGTATCGAAATATCCGTCTATTCGGCGCGATATTGCGATTATTGTAGATAATGACATAACAGCAAATAAAGTACGTGATTGTATAACAAATGCTGCGGGGGACTACCTCATAAACCTCGAGTTGTTTGACGTATATAGTGGCAAAGGTATTGATTCAGGGCGAAAAAGTCTCGCTTTGTGCTTGACCTTACAGGCTTCTTCACGCACTCTTACAGAAGAGGATGTGGAGGGCGTTATGAACAGTGTTCTAAATGCGCTAAGTACCGATTGTAGTGCAAACTTAAGAGAGTAAAGAGACGGGATATGGCGCTGACAAAAGCAGAAATGGCCGAGCGACTATTCGAAGAGCTTGGGTTAAATAAACGCGAAGCAAAAGAAATTGTTGAGCAATTTTTCGAAGAGATACGTGGTGCCTTAGAAATAGGTCATCAAGTTAAGCTGTCTGGCTTTGGTAACTTCGATTTGCGCGATAAGAATGAGCGTCCGGGTCGAAACCCTAAAACAGGTGAGGAAATTCCGATTACGGCTCGCCGTGTGGTGACATTTCGTCCAGGTCAAAAATTAAAAATCCGAGTAGAAGCATATGCTGGAACCGAGTGAAAACAACGAACTGCCGGTCATTCCGGGCAAGCGATATTTCACGATTGGCGAAGTCAGTGAGTTATGTGCGGTTAAACCACATGTTCTGCGCTATTGGGAGCAAGAGTTTCCACAATTAAAGCCGGTTAAGCGTCGTGGCAATCGTCGTTATTACCAGCGCCAAGACGTGATCATGATCCGTCAGATCCGTAGTTTATTATATGAACATGGTTTCACCATCGGCGGAGCTCGCCAAAAACTTTCGGGTAGCGAATCGAAAGATGATTCTACTCAAAGTCAGCAGATCATTAAGCAAGTTCGTACTGAACTTGAAGAAGTTCTGCAAATCTTAAAAGCTTGATTTTTCTTTAGCATCCTCAGTTTTAATTCAAGTTTAATTTCCTAATAAGCAGGTTTCTGTGGCAAGATCGCAGTCTGTTTACGAGTACCAGTTTTCGGGGCGTAGCGCAGCCTGGTAGCGCGCCGCAATGGGGTTGCGGAGGTCGGAGGTTCGAATCCTCTCGCCCCGACCAATTGGTTCTTTATCTTATATAAATTACACAGGACAATTTCATTGGCTGACATGAATCCATCGTTAAACATTGCCGTACTCACGGTATCTGATACACGCACCGAAGAAACTGATAAATCAGGTAAGACCTTGGTGGAACGATTAACGAAAGCAGGTCATCGACTAGCCGAGAAAGCGATCATAAAAGATGACAAATATTTATTGCGGGCAAAAGTTGCTAACTGGGTTGCCGATGCGGCTGTGCAAATTGTTTTAGTCACTGGTGGAACAGGTATCACTGGAAGAGATGTCACTCCAGAAGCAATTTCTCCTTTGTTTGATAAAGAACTGCCTGGTTTTGGTGAAATCTTTCGTATGGTCTCATTTGATGAAATAAAAACCTCAACCATTCAATCACGTGCCATTGCAGGACTATCGAATGACACATTAATTTTTTGTTTACCCGGTTCAACGGGCGCCTGTATGACGGCATGGGATAAAATTTTAAAGGATCAATTTGACGTAAGCCATGGCCCCTGCAACTTTGTTGAAATCATGCCACGCATTAAAGAAGTCTAAGAGTTACTTATTATGAATGATTGTTGCTACAACCCGGCAGAAAAAATGTTAACCACTGACGAGGCCATTCAGTTCTTGCTTGAACGCTCTAAAGCAACCGAGTTAACTGAAACAGTGAATACACTCGATGCAATAGGGCGTGTACTAGCACAATCTGTCGTTTCTAAATTGAATGTACCACCATTAGATAATTCTGCGATGGATGGGTATGTCACACGTTTCAGTGATCTGAACTCAGATGGTGAAACAACACTTACGATTTCACAACGCATTGCAGCCGGTTATGTCGGTGATAAATTAGTTGCAGGCACAGCCGCGCGCATATTTACAGGGGCGCCGATTCCTGAAGGTGCTGATACGGTTATTATGCAAGAGCAATGTCAGCAACAAGATGACAAGGTTATTATCAGCGGCAAGATCTGTAAGGGTGATCATATTCGTCGTGCGGGCGAAGATATCACTCAGGAAAGTGAAGTGATGACAGTAGGGCAGAAGTTACGCCCACAAGACTTAGGTCTGATTGCCTCAGTTGGTATTGCGAATATTAAAATATTTAAGAAAATAACTGTTGCGATCTTCTCAACTGGCGATGAATTACTCATGCCCGGTGATCCTGTTCAACCCGGTAAAATATACAATTCAAATCGTTATACATTAACAGGCTTGTTACAAAAAGCTGATTGCGAAATCATTGATCTGGGTTGTATCCCTGATGATCTTGATGCAACCGTTGCTGCCATGGAACAAGCAGCGGAGAAAGCCGATTTAATCATGACCACAGGCGGCGTATCGGTAGGCGAAGAAGATTATATTAAGTTGGCCATTGATAAATTGGGCAGTGTAGAAATGTGGCGGGTTGCCATGAAACCCGGTAAGCCGGTTGCTTTTGGTGAAGTGAATAAAACCCCGTTTATAGGATTACCTGGTAATCCTGTCTCAGTATTTGTAACGTTTTGTTTATTTGCACGTCCTGTTATTCGTACGATGCAGGGCTGCAGTGAAGTTTTACCCAAAAAGTTTCAAGTTGTTGCTGGTTTTGATTGGCCACGAAAAGGTCCTCGGCGCGAGTTTGTTCGCGGTCAGTTGGTCATTAATGAAACAGGACAACAACAAGCAAAAACCTATACATCACATAGCTCAGGTGTTCTAACGTCAACAACGTGGGCACAAGGATTAATTGAGATACCTGAGAACACCTGTTTTGAAAAAGGTGCGGTCCTTAACTGGTTAGATTTTTCTGAACTCTTTTCATGATAGCAAGCCCTGTAATAGAAAATATAACAGCGGTCATACTTGCTGGTGGTAAGGGTCGGCGAGTAGGTGAACAAGACAAGGGCTTAATAGAATTTTCGGGTAAAAAACTAGTAGAACATGTTATTGATAATTTGTCGGTGCAGACTAATAATATTGTTATTGTCGCAAATCGAAATTTAGATGCCTATGCTGCATTTGGATACCCTGTTATATCCGACCGTATCGAAGGTTTCCAAGGACCTTTAGCGGGTATTGATGCTGCATTTTCTGTTACAGGCAGTTCGTACTTATTCTGCGTACCATGCGATAGCCCCTTTATTCCTAATGACGCAATTGATTTGTTCATTAAATCAGCGACTGCAAATAACCCCATTGTAGTGGCAAGTGATGGTAAACGATTACACCCAGTGATTAGTTTAATACATCGTTCGGTTTGGCCCGATATTGAGAATCGGTTAGTTCAGGGGCAATTGCGGTTATTGGATTGGATAGAGTCAGCGGGTTATGATTTAGCTGACTTTACAGCTAGCCCTGGTGTATTGGAAAATCTTAATACCATTGAACAGATACAATCTCATCAATAATTGCACTGTAACTGTGCTTAAAATTCAAGGCAATTCGTCATTCGCACTATGATAACGCTTTTTATGCACAATGATGGCGGTTAATATAGGCATAGAGATTGCAACAGATATACTTTTAGAAAAGCGACTTTAGAGTTAAATATGCTAGATAAAACGTTAACACTCATTCTTGCCGGCGGCATTGGTGCGCGTCTTTCGCCTTTAACAAATGAGCGCGCAAAACCCGCTGTTCCTTTTGGCGGGAAATACCGAATCATTGATTTCACACTCGCTAATTGTCTCCACTCCGGTCTGAGGCGGCTACTGGTTTTGACACAGTATAAATCTCATTCATTACAGAAGCATTTACGAGATGGATGGTCTATTTTTAATCCTGAGCTTGGCGAATACATTACAGCAGTTCCCCCGCAAATGCGTACTGGTGATGATTGGTACACCGGTACAGCAGACGCCATACATCAGAATATATACTTGCTTGAACGTAGCGGTGCAAATTACGTCGTTATATTATCGGGTGACCATGTGTATCGCATGGACTATGCCGCAATGATTAAACAACATGTGAACACAAATGCTGAGTTAACGATCGGTTGCATGGAGATAAATGCGAATGAGGTAAGTGACTTTGGTGTTCTGGAAATGGAGGAAGCAGGAAAAATTCATTCGTTTATTGAGAAACCTGAAAACTATACGTCATCTAGTTCAGGACCCGGTAAAGCGATGGTCTCCATGGGGATTTATATATTCTCAATGGATTTACTGCTTGACGCTCTCAAACATGACTATATTGATAAAGACTCAAGCCATGATTTTGGTAACGACATTATTCCAAGTCTTGTTAAAACAAATAACGTCTATGGTCACGTGTTCGGTGGAACTAGTGGTCGTGTGACACAAGATTGTTACTGGCGGGATGTTGGAACGGTAGATGCTTATTACGAAGCAAACATGGATTTACTCAAACCTATCCCTCCAATAAACCTTTATCAAGCAGATTGGACAATACGCACTCACCAGCCACAATTGCCACCGGCGAGAACGGTACCTGGTCTATTAGGTAACGAGGGTATCTTTATTAATTCGATCGTTGCAAGCGGCACTATTATCGCCGGTGGTAGCGTGCAGAATTCTATTCTCTTTTCACGTGTCTATGTTGGTGATGAGGCATATGTAATGCACTCTGTGCTATTTGAAGGCGTTAGAGTTGGTGATGGTGCGCAGTTAAAGAATTGTATAATAGATAAAGATGTAGATATTCCAGCTCATGCGACAATAGGTTTCAATGCTGAAGAAGATGCCAAACGTTTTTCTGTAAGCGAAAAGGGTATTGTTGTCGTTCCTAAAGGCTACGTATTCAGCTAGCCGTCCTTATGAGGTTTCTTTATGATCGTCACAACAAAGTGGAAACGTAATTATTTTTTAATTAAAAAATAGATTAAGACGATATTGGTTATAAATAATAGCGCAGACACTGTTTTCCAAAATCCAAGCGGATTTTTTTCCATCAGCGGAGAATGTTGTTTTTTCATAAATGCTGGATTGGCATTACCGAGGTCATGGATGAACTCGGATAATCGGTCATAACGTTTGGCCGGATCTAGTGAAACGGCTTTTTGAATAGTGGCATCGACCCATATCGGCACTTCAGGATTGTAATGCTTAATGGGTTTATAACGTGCTCGTTTTAATTTGTTTAGTGATAATGCAGAGCCATAGGGTAAATTTCCGGTGAGCATTTCATAACAAATAACACCAAGGGCATAAATATCGGAACGATTGCTGCCGGTATAGCCTTCAAAAAATTCAGGTGCTGCGTAATTCATTGTGCCAAGCATGGGGTTTCGATCAAAGGGGACATCTGACTCATCGATGCCAGCGATTTTGGTTGAGCCAAAGTCGATAATGATAACCTTGCCATTATTATTAAAAATAATATTAGCTGGTTTGAGATCACGGTGAACCATTTCTAATCGATGAAAGGCGCGCAACCCGCTGGAAATTTGTTCGGCAATATCTCGAACGCCTAAATAGGACGGGCGAGGATTCTCTCTCATCCAGGCTTCTAATGTTTCGCCTTCGATATATTCAGTTACATAGTATAGAAAACGGCGTCGTCGTTCTGAATTGACCACTTTTAGAACATGTGGGTTATCAATTCTGTTCCCAACCCATTCCTCATGTAGGAATTGATCTATATAAGCGGGATCGTCCTCAAAATTAACAGAGGGGGTTTTGATAATAACTCGATTACCATTTTCTGTATCTTGCGCGACATAAATTTGTGTACGGTTGCTGGCATGTAACTCTCGAGTGATTAGATAACCATCAAGTGCCATGCCTGCGTTCAGGAAGGGTGGAAAGGGAAGGTCGGATAATTGTTTAAAGTAACTCGTTTCATCTTGTATAAGTAATCGATCAATTCGCATTACTTGGCAAGTAACATTGTCTTTGCTACCGGCTTTAAGTGCCATTTTCGTAATTATTCGCGCAGCTTGTTCTGGATTGGAGGTATTCTCGCGTAGACTATTACGGAGCTCGATGTTGCTAATGAACTCATGCACGCCATCGGTGGTAAGCATATAAACATCATCAACCTCAACAGGCAGACTTTTATAATCAATATCTACATGCGCATCCGCACCCATTGCACGACCAAGGTAGGTTTTTTCACCGGCTCCCCAAGTACTGTGATCAACAGTCAGGCATTCAAGATCGCCATCACGTAAGCGGTAAACACGTGTATCACCAACATGAAAAATATACGCTGTACCGGATTTAATAATTAAAGTACTAAGTGTTGTTAGCATCGTGCCAGCTGTTCCGTGGCTGCGTTTTCCCTGGCTATAAAGCCAGTTGTTAAGCGAACCTAATACCTTTTGCGCAGAAGTCTTGACTGTCCAGCTATCCGGGGTACTGTAATAATCTGATATAAATCCATTGGCACAGGTATCACTGGCGTATTGACCATCTTCACTACGGCTGACTCCATCAGCAATGACCATACAGAGCCCTTTAGAGCCTAGTAGTGGTTCTTCAGGGATTTCAATGCGACAAGCATCTTCATTATGTGGCTTTAACCCCGCATCACTGTGTTGTCCTACCTGAATGCTGTTATCTATTTTATTGACCATTATAATTTACACAAAAAAAGTGACGCCGTTAGTATAACGACGTCACCTTGTATTGGCGAATTGCCAAGATACTACTTAACGTCAATCATCTGTACAGAGCCATCGGGCATAATTTCAGCCATTGAGCCTTTAGGTTCTTCAAGGAAGAATAAAATTAAGGCTAAGACAAAGGCCGCCACGATACCAATAAAGAGGAAGAATTGGTCATAGCTAACGAGTGAATTGACAGTAAGGAAAATAACCGCACCAACATTACCAAATGCACCAACCATACCGGCAATTTGTCCGGTCATGCGGCGTTTGACTAACGGTACCATCGCATAAACAGCACCTGAACCGGCTTTAGAGAAAATACCACTAATAATAGTAAGTCCGACAACCATCCAAACTGACCATGTTTTATCAACCAGCCCGAGTAATAGAAAACCCACCGTTATCCCTGCGAATACAATAATCAGTGTCAACCTACGTCCAATCTTGTCGCTGATCCAACCACCACCCGGGCGTGCGACCAGATTGATGAAGGGATAAATACCCGCTAGTAATGCAGCTGTTATTTTTGGTAACTCAAACCAATCAACGTAAAAGAGTGCCAGCATTGAAACCACAGCCAACTCGGTACCAAATGTAACGAGGTAAGCCCAATTAAGAATAGCAACCTGTTTGAACTTGTATTGGTGCAGTGTGGGTACCGGACTTTTTAGAACATGGCTGTTGATATGCCATATCTTCCAAACTTGTACGGCATACACACCAACTAATACGGCATATACGATATTGCTGGCGGCTAAGCTAATGAGTCCCATGTTGGTCGGGGATAGTTTCCATGTTAATACGCCGAGAGCCAGAAATAATGGAATATTCATTAGTATATAAAGTAATAGATCGCTGCCACTGGTTATTTCCATCGCACCAGACTTCTTTGGTTTGAAGTAAGTCGAGCCTTTTGGCGTATCAGTGACACTAAAGAAATAAATGATGCCATAAATAATGGCAACGATACTGGCTGATGTGAGTGCAACGCGCCAGCCACTGGCAGCACCAATACTTGCGGCAATAAAAGGTAATGTACCAGCTGCACCGGCCGCACCAAAGTTGCCCCATCCACCATAGATACCTTGAGCAATACCGGTTTGTTTAGCAGGAAACCACTCGCCGATCATACGTATACCGACAACAAAACCAGCACCGATGAAACCAGAAAGGAAGCGTAGGATGGCTAAGTGTTCATAGGTATCGGCCCAAGCAAATGCAATACTTATAATACCACCAAGCACTAGAATGCCTGCGTACATGATTCGAGGGCCTAATTTATCAACAAGCATGCCGACGATGATGCGTGCGGGGATAGTCATGGCTACATTCAGTATTAACAGTACTTTGGTTTGTTGGTCAGTAAGACTGAGTGCTTCTTTTATGTAAGGCATGATGGGCCCTAATCCTAACCAAACAACAAACGTCATAAAAAAAGCAAACCAAGTCATATGTAAAATCCGGTATCTACCTCTAAATGACATTAGGTTAAATTTATTTTCGTCAGACATAATTAATTTCCAGATTGAAAGTTACTTTTACGTAGAGCAAGCATCGTGCCATGTTTTATTATTTGTCATTCATGTTCTTATGCGTGTTTCAACGGTGACTCATTATTTCACCTGTATAAGGTTAGTTACTCTTAAGCGCGTATTGTTTTTATAACTTTTTTAGTTTTTCGGAACTTAGTATTTAATCTCTTTTGTTTCTTACTGATAAATTTAAATGTCTTACATTGATGCACAATGCTTTTAGCATGCACTTAAACAGTGCGCTCCTTCTCAGACACCTCAGGAAAGTTATAAACAAACACTTACCAAAGACTATATAAATACATTTAAATCAATTAGTTATGAGTAAGTGTTTTATTATCCGATTATTTTAGAGATGACTAATATAACTGGCACAGTAGTTGCTCTACTGAAGACAACATCAATAATTTAGAAAAATTTTTTTGAACCTGGAGCACAGCATGAAGGAAAGATTAATTGTCATTGGCAACGGCATGGCGGGAATGCGAACTGTCGAGGAAATCCTCAAACTTGATACAGATGCATATGACATCACTGTGTTTGGGGCTGAACCACACGGTAACTACAACCGCATTATGCTTTCACCTGTGCTGGCAGGTGATAAGACTATTGATGAAATCATGATCAATGATGAACAATGGTATGTCGATAACAACATTACCTTATATAAAGGCAAAACAGTTGTAGACATTAACCGTAAAACACGCAAAGTCATCATTGATGATGGCTCGGAGTGTAAATATGATCGTTTGTTAATGGCAACAGGTTCAAATCCTTTCATAATTCCATTACCTGGACATGATTTAGAAGGCGTTATTGCATTCCGCGATATTCACGACGTTGACATGATGATTGACGCTGCTAAAAGTCACCAGCATGCTGTAGTGATAGGGGGTGGTCTACTTGGCTTGGAAGCAGCCAACGGCTTAATGCAGCAGGGCATGAAAGTCACTGTCTTGCACTTAGTGGATACACTGATGGAACGTCAGATGGATTCAGTTGCCGGTAAGATGCTACGCAAGTCTTTAGAAGAACGTGGTATGGAAATTATAATGCCTGCCTCAACCAAAGAAATTATTGGTGAAGGTCATGTTGAGAAAGTAATTCTTGAAGATGGTCGTGAGATTGAAGCCAGTATTGTTGTTATGGCAGTCGGTATTCGTCCTAACATTGAATTGGCAAAGAAAGTTGGTATACATTGTGAACGCGGTATTGTGGTTAATGACACCATGCAAACATTTGACCCGCGTGTTTATTCGGTGGGTGAGTGTGTTCAACATCGTGGCCAAACATATGGTTTGGTTGCGCCACTATTTGAAATGGCAAAAGTCTGTGCTAATCATCTGGCTCATCAAGGTATCGCCTTGTATGCGGGGTCTGTAACTTCAACAAAATTAAAAGTGACTGGCATCGATTTGTTTTCTGCCGGTGATTTTACTGGTGATGAAAAAACGGAAGAGCTGGTATTCCAAGATGCATCGCGTGGCGTTTATCGTAAATTAGTTATTGAAGATAACAAGGTCAAGGGTGCTGTCATGTACGGCGACACCATTGATGGTTCATGGTATTTCGATTTAATGCGCGAACAAACAGATATTTCCGATTTCCGTGAAAAAATACTGTTTGGTCAAGCTCACTTAGGTGACTCGGGTCATGGTGATGAAAATCGTATTGAAATGATGTCCGATTCAACAGAAATATGTGGTTGTAACGGTATATCCAAAGGCGAGATTGTTAATTCAATTAACATTAATAAGTTACTCACTCTCGACGAAGTGCGTGCACATACAAAAGCATCAAGCTCCTGTGGTTCATGCACCGGTCTAGTTGAAAGCATTCTTGCTCATACAGTTGGTGGCGACTATTCAGTTGCGCCGCATTTAAAACCAATCTGTGCTTGTACCGAACACACACATGATGAAGTACGTAAAGCGATTAAAGATCATGAATTAAAGTCAGTGCGATCTGCGATTGATTTTCTTGAGTGGAAAACACCTGATGGTTGTGGAAAATGTCGTCCAGCTCTGAACTATTATGTCATGTGTCAATATCCTGATGCGACGAGTGATGACAGTCAGTCACGATTTATTAACGAACGTGCTCACGCAAACATCCAAAAAGATGCTACTTACTCAGTGATTCCACGTATGTGGGGTGGTGGTACCACGCCAACTGAATTGCGTGCTATTGCTGATGTAGCCGATAAGTACAAAGTTAAAACCGTCCATGTGACAGGAGGCCAGCGCATTGCGCTCTATGGGTTAACCAAGCAAGAATTACCCAAGGTGTGGGGTGAGTTAAACGGCGCAGGGCTTGTATCTGGCCACGCCTATGGCAAAGCATTGCGCACAGTAAAAACCTGTGTAGGTAAAGAATGGTGTCG
>Ga0316205_10001707_pt1 | contig 25964 bp, 31 predicted proteins | sample 3monthpyrite_MG_FD_204941 | JGI IMG/M metagenome (GOLD analysis project Ga0316205, IMG submission 204941) | Microbial mat bacterial communities from mineral coupon in-situ incubated in ocean water Damariscotta River, Maine, United States -... | ecosystem: Environmental > Aquatic > Marine >... | reverse complement strand
AGATGGAAATTCTTGTGTTCCACCTCGAATTCCTCCGAGCGCAGCGCGCCCAGCCGCTGCATCCGGTGATGCACCAGCACCAGATGCTCAATCCATTCCGTTGTGGCCGCCGCCATGCTTTCGCGCAGCGCCTTGCCCTCCAGCGTGCAGCGCAGGCTCAGGATTTCTTCAAAGTTTTCCCGGCTCGTTTCAGCCGCACGAAAGCCGCGCTGCTCATGGCGGACGACCAATTGGTCGGACACCAGCAGGCTCAGCGCCTCGCGGATGGGTGAAGCGCCCAGATCCAGTGCCTGGCGCAGCCCGTCTATCTTCAGCTTTTCGCCCGGCGCTAGCCCCCCGGTCAGCAGCAGCTTGCGCAACTTGCGATAGGCAAGTTTCGTGGCTGATTCCGCCTGACTTGGGGGGGTGCTGAATTCAAAGCTCATCGGGTTGCCCTATGCGGCCTTTACCGAGGCGACGATATTGGCAAATTCCTCATTCGTCAGCACATCACGTTTGGCGATGCCGGCCTTTTTGACCTCAGCCAAAATCGCCCCGATCTTGTCATCCGCCAATTCGCCCATGCCCAGTTCGCCCATCTTGTAAATGATCGAGGCCTTGCCGGATTTCTTGCCCAGCACCACCTCGCCTTGCTTGCCGGTCAGCGCAGGGTGGGTGGCGAACATGACCAGCGGGTCATTCATCACGTAATTGATGCCAATGCCGCTTTCGCGGATGAAATTGCCATGGCCCAAAACCGGTTTGTTGCGGGCAATCGGGATGTTGGATTTCTCGGCAATCATCGCGGCCAGTTCGGGGATCTTGTCCAGTTTGTATGGCGTGTCATAGCCATAAAGCAGATGCAGACCCATCATCAGCTCTTCAAGCGCGGCGTTGCCGGTGCGCTCTCCCAGACCATTGGCGCAGGAATGCACGCAGACCGCGCCTGCGGTCACGGCGGCCAGTTCGGTGGCCACGCCCATGCCGAAATCGTTATGGGTGTGAATTTCGATTGGCAACCCGGTCATGCCATTCACCCAACGCACCATATGTTTGATCGCCTCGGGCGTCGCACACCCCATGGTGTCCACGATGCCGATGGAATCCGGTGGCGTATTGTCCATGATGTAATTGCACAGATTTGTCAGATCGTCCTTGCGCGCGCGGGTGGTATCATAGGGAAAGAACAGCGCGTGCAGTCCGTTGTCCTTGGCGTATTTGATGATCGGCGCCGTCTTTTCCGCCACATCGCGCCATGTCCAACCAAATTGTGTGACCAGTTTCGGATAACCGATCGGCACTTCGATCACCACGCCATCCGCCCCACATTCCAGTGCCAGATCAATGTCGGTCTTCATCGCGCGGGCAAAGGTGAAAATCTTTGATTTCAGGCCCAGCTTGGAGATTTCCTTGATCGCGACCTGATCATCCGGCGACACGGCAGGCATGCCCGCCTCGATCCGGTCCACGCCCAATTCGTCCAGCTTGGTGGCAATTTCAATCTTGTCATCCACCGAAAAAACCACGCCTGGTGTCTGCTCTCCGTCGCGCAGGGTGGCGTCGTGGATTTCGACCTTTTCAGGCAGGTTCAGACCAGCGCGCACGTCTTTTTCAAAATTATAGGGGCTAACCCACCATTTGCCGTCTTCTAGATGTGTCTCGCGCATCTGCTGTTCCTTCTTTGGCTTTCTGAATTACTCGGTTTCCGGGACAAGGATGAAATCGAAATCAACCTTGAAATAGGGGATTGTGACGTTGCGCCCGACTTCCAGATCGTCGGGCAAAAGATCAGGGTCGGTTTGCTCGACATAATCCATGATCAGATCCTCTCGCACGCCGAAGACCGCATCACGGTCCAGATAAGGATCGCCATTGGCGAAAACTTCGGTCACCAGCGGTTTGAAGCCCGGCGCCTGGACAATGAAATGCAAATGGGATGGGCGCCAGGGCGTGCGCCCGGTGGCGCGAAACAGCTCGCCCACGGGGCCGTCATCAGGCACCATGTAGGGTGCGGGCTTGACCGTGGTCATGGCATAGCGCCCATCCGCCCCGGTTTTCATCGAACAACACAGGTTGAAATCTTCCTGTCCGCTGTCTTGTGCGTAATACAACCCGTTCTCTGCGGTCTGCCACAGCTCGATCATCGCGCCGTCAATCGGCGCGCCGTTCAGGTCTTTGACATGGCCCTCAACCACCACGGTGGCCCCGTCATTGTCGCGTTTCAGATCGCCGCCAACCGGCAACAAGGGCGCGCCGACCGAGTGGAACGGCCCCAGCACACTGGACGAGGTGCCATCATGTTGAGAGCCGATCATATCCACAAGCGACGACATGCCCGTGACGTCAGAGGCCAGCACGAACTCATTGCGCTCCTCATCGGTGATCTTGCCGGCGTCGGTCAGAAATTTCAGCCCGCGCATCCATTCGGCATGGGTCAGCTGCGTTTCAACCGCGAAAGCATGCATATGCTCGACCATCTTTTTGAGCACAAACATGGTGCGCGGGTCGGTATCCGGGCTGCAATAATCCAGAAAGGCCTGCGTGATCGTATCGATTGAGACGTTTTTCATCGTGGTGGCCCTCAGTTGATAAGCACGGTGGACAGAACAGGGTATTTTATCAGCAATATCAGCACCATCAGCATGATAAAGGCGAAAGGCAATGCGCCAAGAAAGACATCCTTCAGGCTGATGTTGGGGTCGTTCAGCGTGCTCTTGATGACGAAACAGGAAATGCCCAGGGGCGGCGTCAACAGGCCGATTTCCGCACCGATCACGGTGACGATGCCAAACCAGATCATGCTCAGCCCCATGCCCTCTATCAAGGTGATGAACAGCGGCACGACGATCAGGATGATCGAGGCCGTGTCGAGCAAAGTGCCCAGCACCAGCATCAACAATACATAGATCAGCATGATCTGGAAAAACGACAGATCCCAGGTTTGCAGCAGCATGTCCAACTGGTTGGGCAGGCCGGCAAAACCCAGCATCCGGCTGTAGAACGACGCCATGGTGATGAGCAACAGGATCGCGGCCGTGATATGACCGGTCTCGACCAGCGTGCTCCAGAACCCTTGCCAACTCAGCGACCTGCGGGACACCGCCACGATCAGCGCCAGTGTGGCCCCGGCCGCGCCTGCCTCAACCGGGGTCAGCCAGCCGGTATAGATGCCGCCCAGAACCAGAAAGATCAATGACACCACGGGCCAGGCCTTGGACACCATTTCGCCGGTATGCAGTGCGGCACTTTCGTCGGCGCGTACATCCTCTCCGATAAAGCCCGGCCATAGCCGCGCCATCAGAAATATGGCCGCGATATAGGCCGCCGTCAGGATCAACCCCGGAATGATGCCCGCCAGGAACATATGGCCCACCGATTGTTCGGCCACGAAGGAATAGATGATCAGCATCGCCGAAGGCGGAATGATCATGCCCAGCACCGATGATCCGGCCACCACGCCCACGGCAAAGCGCTTGTTATAGTTGAAGCGCAACATCTCGGGCACCGAGATCTTGGTAAAGACACTGGCCGAGGCGATGGAAGAGCCGGTGATCGCGGCGAAAACCGCATTGGCCCCCACCGTGGCCATGCCGATGCCCGCCAGCACCCGGCGAAAAGCCGAATTCATCACATCATAAATGTCGCGCCCCAATCCCGCCTTGGACACCAGCAAGCCCATCAGGGTGAACAGCGGGATGGTGGCAAATTCATATTCGGTGACACCGTCGCCCACCGCGATTTTCAGGAAATTGAACGCCAGGATCGATTTGCCCGAAATGATCCATATCGAGATGAACGATACCAGGCCCAGCGCCACGGGGATATACAGCCCCAGATAAACCAGAACGACGATCGCACCGACCGACAACATGCCGATTTCGACAGGGCTCATTCTGCGGCCTCGACGGGATGAGCCGGGGTGATGTTTTCGTCGCCCAGGACGGTTTTGAAAAACAGGATGATCGCCGCCAACGCGCAGCCAAAGGCAATGGCCAGACGCACCGGCCACCAGGGCGCGGTCAGAATGCCAGGGGTGCCAAAATAATCGCAACGCCCCAGCGCAACTTTGAAATCCACCCACAAATTACCGCTCTTGGGCGGTCCAAATTCTGGCGCGACAAAAAAATAGCAGCTTTCAAAGGCGTCGGTAAATTCGGGCCAGACCGTCCAGACGATCATGCCCATGAATATGCAGGCGATGCCGTCCAGAATGCGGCCCAGCGCATGGCCCGCGCGCGGCGCGGTGTGGCGCAGCAGGCTCAGAAATCCGTCCGAGCGGGTCAATCGCCCGGTGCGCACGACGTCGGGCAATTGCAGGAACACGATGAGCGCCATCGAGAAAATCACCACCTCGACCACGCCGCGAAACGGCGCGTTGAAAAGGTTGCGTGACACCACATCCACATTCATCACGAACACCAATGCCAGCAAGACAAACGCCCCGCTGATATTGGCCAAAATGGCGATCGCCACGACCCAGGATCGTATCTGTTTCAATGTCGTGGCGACCATTTTCACAAGCCTCTCTCAAGCAGTGCCTAGTTGGTCTGCGCCGCCCAGTCGCGGATTGGCACCATGCCTGCGGCTTTCAGCTTGTCCATATAGGACACCAGCATCGCGGTGCCCGGCGCACCGGTGGCGTCCAGATCACGGGCCCATTCGGCGGCGATATTTGGCATTGCGTTTGCCCAGGCCACACGCTCGGCTTGTGACATCTCGACCACCGTGCCGCCGCCGGCAACATAAGCGGCCAGCGATGCTTCGGCGCGGTCCATGGCCACATTGGCGACCTGATCACGATATTCGATCGCCACCGCCTGCAAGACATCCTTCACCTCATCGGGCAAACCTGCCCAGACATCGGCATTCACGGTCACCGTCTTGGAATTGACCGCGCCCAGGTCGGCCTTGAGCATATAGGGCGCCACTTCGGAAATCTTGTAAGTGCCCGCGGCTTCGGGCCACAACATGGCCGCGTCCACCACGCCGGTCTGGATCATGTTGTAGAAATTCGGCAAACCGCCACGCACGCCGGCCGCACCGTTGATGCCCTCAAGATACCGCAGGTTATAGCCCGCGCCGGCAACCTTTTTGCCTTCCAGGTCGGCCAGCGAATTGATCGGCTCGGTCGAGAATACCTGATAGGTATCCAGCACAACGCCGGTAGCCAGGTAAACCTGGTTTTCGGCCGCCAGTTCAGCACCCATCTGCGGGAACTCTCGGGCGATCTCGTCAACGGCTCGGGCCACGACGCGCGCATCCGCCGACACGAATGGCGTGACCGCGGAAATGCCCTGCGATGGCAGCGCCGAGTTGTGGAAAATGGTCGTCACGATGCCAATGTCGCCCAGACCCAGCTTGATGCCCTCCAGCACGCCGCGCGGTTTCACGATCTGGCCGCCATAGGCTTCCATCCAGTTGATCTGGTAATTGCCGGTCTTGGCCAGTTCCTCATTCACCCGCGGAATGAAGAAGTTGGAAAACTCCTTGACCCACATCGAGCGGTCAGGATAGCCGTCAATGGCCGTCATGTTGATGGTTTCCTGTGCAGAAACCGCCCCGCCCAGCGCGCCGGTCAATCCCAGGGCGACCGTGGTCGCAAGGGCAATTCTTCGTGTGATATTCATTGTCTTCTCCTCCCAGAAAAGTGGTTAGTCGGCTTTTCGCCAGTCTTCGTTGATGATGGTGCCCGCGCCGCGAAACAGTTTGGAAAGCGGGCAATATTTGGTGACTTCTTGGGCCACCTTGTTCAAATCCTCCTGGCTGGCCGGGCCATCAGCCACAACCACAAGGTCAATTTCCTCGAATGGCACGGCGATCTCTTCGGCCAGTGTGACGCCCAGACGGTTGAACCGGCATTTGACTGAAATCGTCAGGTTGCCAATGTCCACGCCCAGCTTGTGCGCGCATTTCTGACCGATGGTATTGGTGCAGCCCACCAGCGCGCTGAGCGCCGTATCAGTTGGCGTGAAACCCAGGTTGGTGCCGTTGCGTTCCAGCGGTTCGTCGATGATCTGCGCCAGGTCACGCGTGCGCACCTGCGCCACCGAATGCCCATAGCATTTGGCATCGACCGACAGGGTGACAGAGGTTTTCATGCGAATGGCCATGGGTAGCTGGATCCTTTGTCAGATGATTTTGCACACGTCGTCAAAGGCGAACCGCGGCAGGCGCTGGAACAGCGCTGTCTCATCAGCATAGCCAATATTGCACAGGAAATTCGATTTTAGCGTCGTTCCGGCAAAGAACTCCTGATCGACTATGGCATTGTCGAAGCCCGAAATCGCGCCCACATCCAGACCCAATGCGCGCGCGGCGATCATGAAATAGGCGCCTTGTAACGTGCCGTTTCGAAAGGCGGTGTCGCGGGCATGTTCCGCCTTGCCCCGAAAATGGGGGCGGCGGTCTTCATGCGGGAACAGGCGGGGCAGTTCGGTCCAGAAATCAAGGTCATAGGCGATGATAACGGTCACCGGCGCGCCCATCACCTTGGGCACGTTGGCCGGTTTGAGCGATTTGGAAAGCCGCGCCTTGGCCGCCTCGGAGCGCACAAAGATGAACCGCGCCGGGCAGGAATTCATGCTGGTGGGGCCCATTTTGGTGATGTCGAAAAGGCGGTGCAGCAGGGCGTCGGGCACGGGCTTGTCTGTCCAGGCATAATGTGACCGCGCGCCGGTGAGGATCAACTCGATCTGCGCCTCATCCAGCGTGGCAATCTTGTCGCGCAGGCCGCGCACATCTTGCTGAGCACTCGCGCGCATCTCTTCCAATGTCAGCCTGTCGTCCATGACCCCTCCCAGAATCCTTGCCCCCAAAAGTGTCGTGTTTTTTTCGTCTTGTCCAATAAAATCGATTTTTTTCTTTTACGGACCGGAACATCGAGTCTAAGCTCGCGGCAATTCAGGGGAGTCGCAAAATGCCGACATGGGAAGAATACAAGAGCGAAGCCAAATCACGCGGCGCTTTGGCAATGGAATTATTTGCTGTCAGATCAATACCTTCGGGTGACATGGATTTGGTCAAAGCCACTTTGCCCGCGCATCTGGACTATCAGAAAAAGATGGAAGCCGCCGGCATATTGGTCATGGCGGGCCCGGTCTCGGATGCCAGCGGCGAGTTGATGCAAGCCGAAGGGCTGATCATTTACCGCGCCGAAAACCTTGCCGCGGCGACGGCCATTGCCCAGGCCGATCCGATGCATGAAGCCGGGGCGCGCAGCTTTGAGATTCGTAAATGGCTGGTCAACGAAGGTGCGCTCAGTTTCACCCTTTCCCTGTCCTCACAATCCGTCAGAATCGACTGACATCAAGGGGGTGAGATGCAACGCAACCGCTATCTGTCGGACATTTTGTCAACCTTGTTTGACCGCCGCCGGGCCACACGCTCGGATGATGACCCGCGCGACACGACAGATCTGTGCCATGCGCTCTTGTCACAAGAGGGTGAAGTTTCGGGTCTCAAACTGGCCGAAGTGATCCTGGCGCGTTATCGCGGTTTTGACGAGGCCGCAAAACTGGCCTTTTTCCAGTTCATCAACGACGCGCTGGATATTGATGCAGCGCATTTGGCGCAAGTAGCCCAGAGCTATGCCGAGACCGGCTCAACCAAGGATTATGCTCGGTTGTTCGGCGCCGCGACAGGCCAGCGCCGCCGTTTGTTGCGCCGCTTGAACCAACCCAGCGGTGCCACCGCCGATCTGGTGTCCATGCGCGTCGATCTGTTGCGGCTGATCCGCACCAACCCCGATCTCAAACGCACCGACCTGGATTTCGCGCTTTTGCTGCGGTCCTGGTTCAACGTGGGATTTCTGGTGCTGCGCCAGATCGACTGGATGGCCCCGGCCGCGCTGTTGGACAAGATCGTCGCCTATGAGGCGGTGCATGAAATCGACGATCTGGACGACCTGCGCCGCAGGCTCAGCCCGCCCGACCGGCGTTGTTTCGCCTTTTTTCACCCCGCCATGCCAGATGAGCCGCTGATTTTCGTCGAAGTGGCTCTGGCCGATCACATTCCCGGCTCGGTGGATGCGGTGCTATCGGACGGCCGAGAGCCACTGATGCCCGAGAATGCCCGCGCGGCGGTGTTTTATTCGATCTCCAATTGCCAGGAGGGGCTGAAAGGCATCAGCTTTGGCAATCTTCTGATCAAACAGGTGGTGCGCCAATTGTCGGTGGAATTGCCGCAGCTGTCCGATTTCGTCACCCTGTCACCGTTGCCGCTTTTCAACACCTGGCTGGCCGATCAGACCGAAGACCCGATCCACGGGGCTGTGGCCTCTGCCATATTGGCAGGCACGGCCGGGCAAGAGGACACCCGCGTCATGGCGGCACGCTATTTGCTGGATGGCAAAGACAAGAACGGCGCGCCCTTTGACCCGGTGGCGCGCTTTCATCTGGGCAATGGTGCCGAAGTGCATGACGTGCATGCCAATGCCGACAGTTCCGCCAATGGTCTGGCCCAATCCAGCGGTGCAATGGTCAACTACCTTTACGATCTGGGTCAGGTCGAACGCAATCACGAGGATTTCGCACTGCGCGGCCAGATCACCACATCCAGGAGCGTGCGCGCGTTGGCCCGAACCCCGTTCAAGGCCAAGTCCTGGCAACAGGCCTCATGAAAGATCAATGCGCCACCGGGCCATGCACATTTGTGCAAAAGCCTTGCATTTTCACCTGCCGCGCTTCTCAATGACGGGACGCGACAGACAATAACCGGCACCAAAGCCGACATCTATCTGGGAGGATACATATGAAACTGTTGAAAAAACTGGCCTGCGGGTCGCTGCTGATGGCGGCCACTGCCGCTGGCGCTCAGACCGTCGATGGCCCCGAAGTGAACTGGAGCTTCTCGATGTGGGGCAACCCGCGCGCCCTGTCCGCCGGAATCGAAGCCATCGCCGATGAAGTGCGCGATCAGACCGGCGGCAAGTTTGACATCACCGTGTTTTACGGCGGCCAATTGTCCGGCTCACGCGAAAACCTTGACGGGCTGAAACTGAATGCCTTTGAAGGCGCCGCGATCTGCAACTTCTACCACCCCGGCAAGAATCCGGCCTGGATGGTGTTCTCGCTGCCCTTCTTGCCTTTGGGCGATCCCGAGGTTGATCAATATGTCCGCTCGCGCATGTTCGAACACCCTGCGATCGTGGCCGATATGGCGGCCTGGAATGCCATGCCCTATCTGACCGGCCTGCTGCCCCAATATGAGATTCTGGGCAAAGGCGATGCGCCCACGGATCTGTCGGATTGGGAAGGTCTGCGCGTGCGTGCCGGCGGTGGCCTGGGCGACGCAATGGAAGCACTGGGCGCGACCAAGCAAACCCTGCCTGCGGGCGAAACCTCTACCGCATTCCAGCGCGGCGCGCTTGATGCGGCGGCCTTTCCTTATACATATGCGCATGTGTCCTTTGGCATCGCGGATGAGGCCGATTGGTTCACCTCGAACATGGCACCGGGCACATCCGAATGCGGCTGGGTTCTGAACAAGACCGCCTATGACGCGCTGCCCGAGCAATACCAAACGCTGCTGATGGATCTGCGCGGCATGGGCATGGATGTCGAACAGGCCGCCTATGCCGAACAGGATGAAAAGAACCTGCCGGTGTTCCGCGAAACCATGACTGAAATCGTCTATTCAGAAGAGCAACTGGCCAAATTCCGCGAAGTTGCGGGCCAGCCGGTCTGGGATGCATGGATCGCCGCCAACCAGGACGCCTTTGATGCGCAAGGCGTGTTCGATGCGATCTGGGCCTATGCCGAAGAAGCCAAGAACCAGTAAAACGCTGGTTTGAAACAAAAAACTGGGCGCCCTTTGCCGGGGCGTCCAGGGTGAAAATTCCTCCTAAAACAAAGGAACCGTGATGGCGATGCAGCACCAGGCCCACGGCGGTCTCTTGGGCCGGTTGAACAACAGGCTGATCCCGGTCGAAGACCTGGCCAATTTGGCCGCCGCTGCGGCGATCATGGCCCTGATGATCCTGGGCGTGTTGCAAATCTTGCTGCGCACGGTCTTTGGCACGCCGATTGACGGCTATATCGACCTTGTCGAACTGTCGATGGCCAGCATGGCCTTTCTGGGCGCGGCCTATACCCAAAGGGTGGGCAGCCACATCCGGATGGAGCTGCTCATGGGCCGCCTGTCGGGCCGCGCGTTGTGGGCGGTCGAAGCCTTTGGCGCGGCCGTTGCGATGTTCATCATCGGCGTGCTGATCTATTACAGCTATGGCCATTTCATGCGCGCCTATACCCTGGGCGACACGACAATCGACGCCGAATATGTCACCTGGCCGTCAAAACTGCTGGTGCCGATTGCCTTTTCCATCTGGTGGTGCCGTCTTGCGCTGCAATTCATCGGCGCGATCCGGCTGGTCGTCGACCCTGCCCGCACCCCCGTGGCGGTTGTGGTGATGAAAGACGTGGCCGAACACGCCAAGGACGAAATCCACGAAGTGATGGGTGACGCCGCCGAGTTGTCCGAACCGGAGGGCAAGTCATGATCCTGGGTATCGGCATGTCAGACCCCTTTTTGGTGGGGATCATCACACTGGGCCTCTTGCTTTTGCTCATCGTGCTGGGTGTGCGGGTGGTTTTTGCCGCTGCGATCGTGGGCCTGTTGGGGCTGGTCGAATTGCGCGGCTGGGGCCCGGCTGCGGGCATTGTGGGCACCATCCCGCATTCGAAATCCTCGGCCTATGCGCTCTCGGTGCTGCCGATGTTCATCTTCATCGGCTTTCTGGCCTTCCATGCGGGCATGACCCAGCAATTGTTCGATGCCGCGCGCAAGTGGCTGGGCTGGATGCCGGGCGGCCTGGCGGTGGCCACGGTCTTTGCCACGGCGGGATTTGCCGCCGTTTCGGGCGCCTCGACCGCCACGGCGGCGGTGTTCAGCCGCGTGGCCATCCCGGAAATGCTGAAATATGGCTATGACCGGCGCATGGCTGCAGGCGTCGTGGCCTCGGCCGGCACGCTGGCCACGCTGATCCCGCCTTCGGCGATCCTGGTGATCTACGCGATCATTGTTGAACAATCTGTGGGAAAACTGCTGCTGGCGGGCTTTTTGCCGGGCATTTTTTCGGCCTTTGTCTATGCGGCCATCATCGTCATCTGGGCGATGTTGAAACCGGGCGCGGCGCCTTCGGTCTCGGGCTTCACCTGGGGAGAGCGGATGCGCACCCTGCCCGGCATTTCGCCAATCATGCTGGTCGTCGTCATCATCATGACCGCGATCTATGGCGGCTGGGCCACACCCACAGAGGCCGGCGCCCTGGGCGCGGCAGTGGTCTTTGTGCTGGCGCTGGCGCGCGGCACGCCGCTCAAATCCATCAAGGACAGCCTGATGGAAAGCGCCAAGCTGACGGTGATGATCTTTTCGCTGATCTGGGGCGTGTTGATCTTTGTCCGCTTCCTGGGCTTTTCCGGCATTCCGGGGGCGTTCACAGAATGGATCGTCAGCCTGGATGTGGCCCCCATGACCATCATGATCTGCATCTTGCTGGCCTATGCGGTGCTGGGCATGTTCATGGATGCGATCGGCATGCTGCTCTTGACGCTGCCAGTCGTCTATCCGGCGGTAATTGCGCTGGGGTTCGATCCGATCTGGTTTGGCATCATCGCGGTCAAAATGGCCGAGATCTGCCTTATCACGCCGCCCATTGGTCTGAATTGCTTTGTGGTCAACGGGGTGCGCCCCGACATCCCGCTGGGGCAGATCTTTCGCGGCGTCGCGCTGTTCTTCATCGCTGATGTCATCACCATCGCGGCCTTGCTCATGTTCCCTGAAATCGTGACCTGGCTGCCCAATTTCGACTTTGCCGCCTGGTGGGATGGCCTGTGGGCCGCCAGCGCCACTTAAGGAGGTTTCATGCGTCTGCACACATCTCTTCCGCTTGACGCCGCCAATGCCATTGTCACAAAGGCGCTGGCCCTGGGCCGCGCGGCGGGGCTGTTGCCGTTGACCGTCGTGGTGCTGGATGCGGGCGGCAGAATGGTGGCCATGCAATCCGAGGACGGCTCGGGGCTGACGCGCTTGGATATCGCTTTTGGCAAGGCATATGGCGCGCTGGGTATGGGCATGTCCAGCCGCCTGATCCGCGACCGCCTGTCCGAGAGGCCAGCCTTTCAGAACGCCATCGCGGCGGCCTCTGGCGGGCGGTTCATCCCGGTGCCGGGCGGTGTGCTGATCGAGGACAGCACGGGCGTTACGCTGGGGGCTGTGGGCATTTCGGGCGACACTTCGGACAAGGATGAATATTGCGCGATCGAGGCGATCAAATCTGCCGGGCTGGCACCGGAACCGGCCCACCCCAACCCCGAGTGGCGCAGCTCATCCCTGTCAGACCATTACCCGGCCTCGAACTGAACCTCTTGATCGACATGGCGATGCGTGACCTGCAATCTTGGCAAATCGGCATCGCCTGCATCACACAGCTGAAAGGTCGAGCGCCCGATATATTCTGGCGCGATGACCATGCAGCGCACAAATCGCGTGACGCCGGTGTCGTGCTGGGCCACGGCGCGCACGGGCGTGTCGGCAGGCTCAAACCAACTGTCGCCGGGGCGCTTTATCGCCGCAGCTTCTGCGGTCTCTACGCGCAAAACGCCCGCCACCAGATGCCGCCAGCCGCTGCCCGCATGCACATGGCGATGTGCCACCGCGCCGACAGGAAAGGCCACCTCATCAAGCCGTATCGCCGCGCCGGCGCGGGGCCAATCAACCGCGTGGCACGCCCGCACGCCCGCATTCTGAACCCGCTGCCGGGTCAGGGCGAAATATATATCCGCATGGCCCGTGCCGCCCACTTCGGCCACACCGCCCGGCGCCTCGGCGCCCGCCTCTTGCGTGGCGCGCCAGCCGGCCCACCACAAAGCGCCTTTGGGCCGCAGTGTCATGACGCCAAGATACATGCACACACTCCATTTTCCTATCGTGGTCAGGCTATATGAGACAGACAGCCCTTGCCAATGCGCTGATCATTCTGTCTGTGCTGGTCCTGGGCCAACGCACCCTGGGCGGGGCGCTGTTTGACTGGGGTGCATGGGCGGGGTTTGTGTTGTTGTGCCTCGTTGGCCTGGCCTCAAACACCATCCGCGAAACGCTCTTGTTGCTGACCAGCCTGGCGTTGGGCGCCTTTTTGCTGTGGCGCGGCGACGGTGGGGCCAGCCTGGCCCAGGCGATGGATCTGGCCGCATTTTTCGCCGCTTTCATCTTGCTGCTGACCGGGTTGAAGATCGCAGCCGACCATTCCCGCGCGGTCCTGGCAGTTGGGCGATACCTGATCCGCCAACCCGCGTCGGGGCGCTACCTGGCCACGGCGACCGGCGGGCATTTCCTGGGGGTTTTTCTGAATTTCGGCGCGATCAGCCTGATGGCTCCACTTATCCAGAATGCTGCCAGGGATGAGGCGGGCGTGATCGACAGGCCTCTGGAACGCCGCCAGATCTCGGCGCTCCTGCGCGGCTTCGCGTGGATCTTGCTATGGGCGCCCACAACCCTGACCCAGGCCGTGTTGCTGACGCTTTTTACCGAGTTTTCCTACCCGCGCGTCATCGCCCTTGGGCTGGCTACATCGGTGGTGATGGTAGGGCTGGGTTTTTTCTATGATCGGGCGGAATGGCGCCACGCCACGCCCGATACGGGCCAATCCCCGCCCTTTCCGCGCGCCGAATTCGGGCGGCTTGTGGTGATCTGCGGCACGCTGATCCTGGCCACTGCGGCGCTACAGCTGGGCTTTGGCCAATCCACCGCGCTGGCGCTGATGTTTGTGGCCCCCAGCGTCACTCTGATCTGGTTTCTGGCGCAACGTCCGCCGGGCCGGGCCATGACCGCGCAGCTGGCGGCCTTCTGGCCCGCGCTGACAAGTAACGCGCCGGGGCTGGCGCGTTCAGCCATCGCGCTTGGCCTGTCGGGGTTCATCGGGCGCCTGCTGGCAGAGGTGGTGCCGGCGGCCAGACTGGCCGCGGAACTGGATCTCTCGGCGATGCCCGGCTGGCTGTTTCTGGCGCTCTTGCCGGTGGCGATCACGCTTGGAGGCCAGATTGCGCTCAGTCCGATCATTCTTGTGGTGTTCATTGGTCAGGTGATCCAAACCATTCCGACATTGCCGGCCGACCCCACCCATATCGTGTTTGCGCTCAGCGCGGGCTGGGCCTTGTCGATGTTCGCCTCACCAAATGCCACCGCAACCCTGCTGATTTCGGCCACCACCAGATTGCCGCCCACCACGCTGACCTGGTCATGGAACCTGCGTTACGGCCTGCTGTGTTATGGCGTGCTGGTGGCCATATTTGCCCTGCTAGAGGCTTAGTTCCGCGCCTCAGGCAATGGCACGTTCCCGGAACCTGCGGGCGGCCGAGCCGGGCTGCCTAGAACCCGACCATATCGCCGCCCTTCAGCGCCAGCCGCGCACGGGCTTGGGCCGGGGTGGCTACATCCAGCCCCAGCGCCTCGATGATGGTGCGGATGCGCGTTACCTGTTGGGCGTTGGAGGTGGCCAACTCACCCTTGCCGATATACAGGCTGTCCTCCAGCCCGACACGCAGATTGCCGCCCCGCATCGCGGCCTGGGTGGCAAAGGGCATCTGGTGGCGCCCGGCGGCCAGAACCGACCATTCGTAATTCGCAGGCCCGAACAATTTGTCAGCGGTCTGATGCATATGGGTCAGATGGTCGGCATCCGCGCCCACGCCGCCCAGAATACCAAACACCATCTGGATAAAGAACGGCGGCTTGATCAGCCCCTGATCGACAAACCATTTGACGTTGTACAGATGGCTCAGATCGTAGCATTCAAACTCGAATTTGGTGCCATGTTCGCCGCCCAGCCTTTCGATCGCATAGCGAATGGTCTTGAAAGTGTTAGGAAAGATGAAATCTTCGGTCATGGCCAGAAATTCACGTTCCCAGGCGTGTTTGAACTCGGTGTATTTCTGCAAGAGCGGGAAGATGCCGAAGTTCATCGAGCCCATGTTCAACGAGGCCATTTCCGGCCCCACCGACATCGCTGCGCGCAGGCGTTCATCCATGCTCATGCCCAGCCCGGCCCCGGTAGAAACATTGATCACCGCATCCGTCGCTTGCTTGATGACCGGCAGGAACTGGGCAAAGGTTTCGGGCCGGTGGTCGGGTTTGCCGGTCTCGGGGTCGCGCGCATGCAGGTGGATGATCGAGGCCCCGGCCTCGGCCGCTTCAATGCTGGCGCGCGCGATTTCTGCGGGCGTGACAGGCAGGTGCGGCGACATTGAGGGCGTGTGAATGCCGCCGGTTGGCGCGCAGGTGATGATGACTGGTTTGGCCATGAGGCTCCCTTTCCTTGGTGCCCCAGACTACCCCAGCGCCGCCCCCTGGCCAGAGGTTTTTGCCCCTGCCCCAAACACAGGCTTGCAGCAGCGCTCATAAATTCGCACAGTCGCGCCACGACGTTGCCGCGCAAGGGAACACAGGATGTTTTCAGACAAGCTATTGGCCGAAATTCGCGACCGCTTTGCCCATGTAGACACCTGCCCACAGGCGGGCCCGCGCATCTTCTTTGAAAATGCGGGCGGCGCGCTGACGCTCAATAGCGTGGTGGATACGTCGGCGCGCTATGCCGCCATTCCCGATAACCAGGGCCGCGACAATGAAATGGCCCATGATCTGGTCGCTACCATCACCGCGGCCAGGGCGGATATGCGGGCGTTTTTCAACGCGCCCGAGGGCGACATCTTTTCCGGTGAAAGCGGGACCGAACTGTTGTTCCGCCTGATCATGAACGCCGTGCTCGAAAGCGGGCCGGGCCGGGTGATCGGCTCAACGCTCGAGCATCCCGCCAGCCGCAGCGCCTGCGCGCGCTGGGCGCGTGTGGCGGGCAAGGATTATGTGCAGGTGCCCCATGACGTGGCCCGTGGCACGGTCAGCGCCGCCGATTATGCGCCGCATCTTGGCCCTGACATCTCGGTGGCCACGATCCTGCACACTTCGCCGGTCACCGGCATGGCCGTGGACGTGGCCGAAATCGCCGCCGCCATCCGCGCCGCCGCGCCACGCGCTTTCATCATCGTGGACGGCATCCAACATGCCAGCCACGGCCAGATCGACATCGCGGGCTATGGGATCGACGGCTATGTGATCTCGCCCTACAAGGTGTTTTCGCGCCATGGCTATGGTATCGCCTGGACCTCGCCGCGCCTCAACGCCCTGCCCCATGATGCGCTCGACGGCGGCCCGGTGGCCAATTGGGAGCTGGGCACCCGCGACACCGGGGCCTATGCCACGATGTCCGACGTGGTGGGCTATTTCGAGTGGCTGGGCGGCCAGTTCAGCGCCGCCGCCGAACCACGCGCCCGGATCGAGGCCGCAGGTGCCGCCATCCACGCCCATGAAACGGCGCTGACCGAGGCGATGATCCATGGTGTGGGCAATCTGGCGGGGCTGGCGCATTTGCCGGGCGTGCAGATCATAGGCGGGGCCGACAACCCGCTGCGCGAGGGGTTGGTCTGCCTGGCCTGCGCGCAGATCGCGGCCGCGGATCTGGTCAGGGCGCTGCGCGACCGGGGCATCCGCACCCATGTGCGCAAGGCTGATCATTATTCGAGCAATATCCTGGACCCGTTGGGGCTGGACGCGGCCGTGCGCATCTCATTGTGCCATTACAACAGCCTGGATGAGGTCAAGACCCTTCTGGCCGCCATGCAAGACATTCTAGGGCAGGCAGAACCCACCAATCAGGGCTAGGCGCGCGCGTCCAAAGCGCTTATCAACGGGCCAAAGTCACGCAAACCGGAGCGCGCCCATGTCCGCCAAATCCCGCATAGTTCTGTCCAGCGATCACGCCGCCATTGACCTGCGTCAGGCCGTGGCATCCCATCTGAGCGCGCGCGGTTTTGAGGTGACCGATATTGGCCCGACCACGACTGCAAGCACCCATTATCCGGCCCATGGCCAGGCCGCTGCGGCGCGGGTAGCGGCAGGCGACAGCGATCTGGGCATCATCCTGTGCGGCACCGGACAAGGCATCATGATGGCCGCCAACAAGGTGCAGGGGATCCGCTGCGGCGTGTGTTCCGACACCTTTTCCGCCGCCATGATCCGCGCCCATAACGACGCCAACATGCTGGCGTTGGGTGCCCGTGTGCTGGGCGAGGGTCTGGCGCTTGCGATCGTGGATGCCTTTGTCGACACCGCGTTTGAGGGGGGCCGCCACGCCACCCGCGTGGCGATGATCGAGGCCGGGTGACGGGCCTTTCGCGCCATGTCTGACACCGGCCCGACCCTGCACCTGATCTGCGGCAAGATCGCCTCTGGCAAGTCCACGCTTGCGGCCCGGCTGGCAGAAGCGCCCGGCCATGTGCTGATCGCCGAAGATGCCTGGCTGGCCCATTTGTTCGGCGCCGAGATGAAAACCGGCGCGGATTACCTGACCTGCTCGGCCCGGCTGCGCGCCGCGATTGAGAGCCATGTGGTGGCGCTGTTGGGCGCGGGTCTTTCGGTGGTTCTGGACTTTCCGGCCAATACGCCTGTGCAGCGCGATTGGATGCGTGGGCTGTTTCAGGCGGCAGGCGCGGCACATCAGATGCATGTGTTGGACCTGGCCGATGACATTTGCCTGGCCCGTCTGGCGGCACGCAATGCGGCGGGCACACATGCCTTTGCCGTCACGCCCGCGCAATTTGCCCGTTTTACTGCCCATTTCAGCCTGCCGCTGGCGGACGAAGGTTTTACGCTGATCCACCACCACGATGTGGCAGACCACGGGGCACGCTGACGTTTTCTCAACCAATTGGGCCTAGCGTCGGACCATGCCGAACGGTCTGCGCTAGAAAGGTGTCGCCAATGGGTTGGAAAACGTGCCTCGGCCTTGGGGTTTGCACGGCTTTTGCCGCCGGCGCCGTTTTGGCGGATTCCAATTCGTTGTTCCGCGCTTCCACCTTTTCGGAACCACAAGGCGCGCTTATCCAGGATGCGGGCCGGGCGCTCATCTCGGTCGATCCGTTTCAGGGGCCCAGGCGCGGCGCCAGCCTGTTCATCGGCACCGAGGGACGCAGCTTGTTTGCCCCTATGCCGGACCGAAAAGTCATCTTGCAGGCGCGTCAGGGACCGGTCTCGATGTTGCGAGACCTGATCGCGCAGGCCGAGGCAGGCGCAGCGCAATATGATGCGGTGCAATATGGCGCGCGGATCAAACCCGCCAGCCCTCCCACGCAGATGCGCTTGCGCGACATCTATGCCTGGATTGACGCCACCCCGGGTCAGCCCCATGCGATTGGCCGCTATCAGTTCATCCCGGCCACATTGCGAAGGTTGGTCAAGGTGCTGGACTTGCCGCCATCCACGCCCTTCTCACCCGAAATCCAGGACCGATTGGCCAACCAATTGCTGCTGGAAGCGGGCTTGGCGGATTTCCTGGCCGGCACCCTGCCCGGTGCCGCCTTTCAGGACAATCTGGCCAAGATCTGGGCCGGGCTGCCAACACGAAACGGCAAATCACATTACGACGGCTATGCCGGGAACAAGGCGGTTCTGACGCGGGCCGAATTTGACGCCTATTTCGCCCGCATATTTCCGGGCTGAACCCGCCAAGCGCCCGAACCTCGTATCCACGCACCAAACCCCTTGGCCACAGCGCGCGCCCGTGCTTGCCGGGCCCTGGCCGCCCCAGAAAACGAAAACCCCCGCCCGATTTCTCGGGCGGGGGTCTGGTGTCGGCCATCAAAGGCTGCGTCCTTTGCGCGGGCTTACCAGTCTTCGCGGACGACGGTGCGAGTCTTGACCGGCAACTTCATCGCCGCCAGGCGCAGGGCCTCGCGGGCAACGGGTTCAGACACGCCATCGATTTCAAACATGATGCGGCCAGGTTTTACCTTGGCAGCCCAGAAATCGACAGAGCCTTTACCCTTACCCATACGCACTTCGACGGGCTTGGACGTCACTGAAGTGTCGGGGAAGATACGGATCCACACCCGGCCCTGACGTTTCATGTGACGTGTCATGGCACGACGTGCGGCTTCGATCTGACGGGCTGTGATCCGCTCAGGCTCAACGGCTTTCAGACCGTATGTGCCAAAGTTCAGGTCAGAGCCGCCCTTTGCCTGACCGTGGATACGGCCTTTGTGCAATTTGCGGTATTTGGTACGCTTTGGTTGAAGCATCTGTTCTCTCCTTAGCGGCGACCGCCACCGGCACCACGGGGTGCGGGGCCGTCTTGCAGCTCGGATTGCTTGCGATCATGCGCGGACGGATCATGTTCCATGATGTCGCCTTTGTAGACCCAAACCTTGATCCCGATGATGCCATAAGCGGTCATGGCTTCAGCGGGGGCGTAATCGATGTCGGCACGCAATGTGTGCAACGGCACGCGGCCTTCACGATACCATTCGGTCCGCGCGATTTCCGCGCCGCCCAAACGACCGGCCACGTTCACGCGGATGCCCAAGGCACCCATACGCATGGCGTTTTGCACGGCGCGTTTCATCGCACGACGGAAAGATACACGACGTTCCAGCTGCTGCGCGATGCTTTCGGCAACCAGGGCTGCGTCCAGTTCGGGCTTGCGCACTTCAACGATGTTGAGATGCAACTCGCTGTCGGTCATGTTGGCAAGTTTCTTGCGCAAACCTTCGATATCCGCGCCTTTCTTGCCAATGATCACGCCCGGACGTGCGGTGTGCACGGTGACGCGGCATTTGCGGTGCGGGCGCTCGATGATGACCTTGGAAATGCCGGCCTGTTTGCATTCTTCCTTGATGAAATCGCGCATCTTCAGATCTTCCAGCAGCAGATTTCCATAATCCTTGGTGTCTGCATACCAGCGGCTGTCCCAGGTGCGGTTGACCTGCAGGCGCATGCCGATCGGATTGACTTTATGACCCATTAGGCTTGCTCCTCTACCTGGCGAACTTTGATCGTCAGCTCTGCAAATGGCTTGATGATCTTGCCAAACCGGCCACGCGCACGTGGACGTCCACGCTTCATGGTCAGGTTCTTGCCTACATAGGCTTCGGCGACGATCAATTCATCCACATCCAGGTTATGGTTGTTTTCGGCATTGGCGATGGCGGACTGAAGGCATTTCTTCACGTCTGCGGCGATCCGCTTTTTCGAGAAAGTCAGGTCGGTCAGAGCCTTGTCAACTTTCTTGCCCCGGATCATGCCGGCAACCAGGTTCAGTTTCTGCGGGCTTGTTCGCAGCATGCGCGTCTTGGCGAATGCTTCGTTATCGGCCACGCGGCGGGGATTCTTGTCCTTGCTCATGGCTTATTTCCGCTTTGCTTTTTTGTCGGCGGCGTGACCGTAATAGGTGCGGGTCGGCGAATATTCACCAAACTTCTGACCAATCATGTCTTCCGTGACGTTGACGGGGATGTGTTTCTTGCCGTTGTAGACCGCAAAAGTCAGGCCAACGAACTGCGGCAGAATTGTCGAACGACGCGACCAGATCTTGATCACTTCGTTGCGGCCGCTTTCGCGGGCCTTGTCGGCCTTCTTGAGCACATAGGCATCAACGAAAGGGCCTTTCCATACTGAACGAGACATCTGTTAACGCCCCTTCTTCTTGGCGTGCCGCGAGCGGATGATCAGCTTGGCAGACGCTTTGTTCTTGTTTCGGGTCTTGGCACCCTTTGTCGGCTTGCCCCATGGGGTGACCGGGTGACGACCACCAGAGGTCCGGCCTTCACCACCACCATGCGGGTGATCGATCGGGTTCATGACCACACCACGCACAGACGGACGCTTGCCATAGTGGCGGTTGCGACCGGCCTTGCCGAGGTTCTGGTTGGAATTGTCGGGGTTGGACACGGCACCCACGGTGGCCATGCATTCCTGACGCACCATGCGCAACTCGCCCGAGGACAGGCGGATCTGGGCATAGCCCCCATCACGGCCCACGAACTGGGCGTAGGTGCCGGCGGCACGCGCGATCTGGCCACCCTTGCCGGGCTTCATCTCGATGTTGTGGATGATGGTCCCGATGGGCATGCCGGAAAATGGCATTGCGTTGCCCGGTTTGACGTCGGCTTTGGCAGACGAGATGACTGTGTCACCTACCGCCAGACGCTGCGGGGCCAGGATATAGGCCTGCTCGCCGTCTTCATATTTGACCAGGGCGATAAACGCGGTCCGGTTCGGGTCATATTCGATGCGCTCGACGGTTGCCGTCACATCCAATTTGTTACGTTTGAAATCTACGACGCGGTACAGGCGTTTTGCCCCACCACCACGACGACGCATTGTGATCCGTCCGGTATTGTTCCGTCCACCATGTTTGGACAAACCCTCGGTCAAGGACTTGACCGGGCGGCCTTTGAACAGCTCGGAACGGTCAATCAGAACCAACCCGCGTTGGCCAGGCGTCGTCGGCTTATACGACTTGAGTGCCATGCTTTCTGTCTTCCGTTAGCTAGCAGCCCCGTGTGGGGCCTATGTTGTTTTGAAGGGCCCCGAAGGTCCCCGAATTTATATGTCAAACGGCCCCGGAACGAATCCGGGGCCTGCTGACCGGCTGCGTATAGCGGGGATGGTCATGGGTGGCAAGTGTTTGGGCCCAGTATTTGACCGCGTTGCACCGGGATATCTGAACCCGAAATCCAGAGCGGTCATATCAGCAATTCCGCTTGTCCCTGGCACGGCCGCCGCGTCGCGGCCGCGCCCAAGGCAAAGGCGCACTTCCGCCAGGTGGGGGGCCAGCCCCCCACGCCCCCCGAGGTATTTTGAAACCAAAGAGAGGGGGCCGCGCGCCATGTGTGTTTCTTCTGTTCAAAAATATCCAAAGCCGCGAAGCGGCCGGGCCTAACTGAGTTGAAGCGCCCCGGATGGGGCGGTGAAATCAGGCGGGAGAATGCCCGGGCCGGGCTTCGGCATAGGTCTTGAAATTGTTCAATATCGCCTGCCAGCCGGCACGTTGCATTTCAGCGTCATTTTCGGTTTCGGCCTCAAAGGTGGTGGTGAGCCTGGTGCCGTCGGGTGTGGGGTCAAGGCGGGTTTCCACCTGGCGCCCGTCATCGAGTGTCATGGCCAGCAGGTTGGGCGGCGTGACCGCATCGTAGGTGGCGGCGAAATCAAAACCGACGCTGCCATCTCTGGCCTCCATGCGCGCCAGATGGCGGCCGCCCGTGCGCAAATCGACCTGGGCTTTCGGGCAGCACCAGTCGTCGCTGGCGAAATTCCAGCCCACGATATGGGCGGGGTCGGTGTACAAGGCCCATGTTCGCGCCAGAGGTGCCGCGATATGGGCGGAGATTTGGATCCGAATAGGGCTCATGCGTTCATGATATATTGCCAGGTTGCCGGGGTCATCTTTTTTTGACCTTGTGCGCTCGGGCGTGCGGGGCGGTAACGCCACTCTAAGTCATGGCGGGCACATTGCGCCTCGTTCGAACGACAGCATATGACCCATCCGTCCGAAGGTTTCACCTTCTCGACCGGCAATCATCGTTTTGCGTCTCATTTGGCATTTGGGACCTTGACGACAGGACAAACGGGCGCTCAGCGGCGCCGCTGCATTTGCTCTACCCCGTGTTATGAAAGGGTGTTTTCCGCCCTGCCCGGCCCCACTTGACCGGCCCACCGGTTTTCATCCGATCCGCCCCACCCCGCCCATCCCTGCGATGGCGCGGGCGTTTGTGCTGGTCGGATCAGCCGCGCGCCTGCCGGAAAGACAGCAGGCGTTTGGTGTTTTCATCCCACAGATGCAGCCGGGCGCTGGCCAGGCTCTGGCGAATGGTCATGCGGTTGTTTTGCCGCAATTCAGCATGGTCTCGCAGCACATCGGGCAGCCGGTAAAACGGAATGCGCGAATACAGGTGGTGAACATGGTGGATGCCGATATTGGCGCTGAGCCATTGCAACGGCGCGGGCAGCACGTAGTAGGAGCTGCCGTGCATCGCCGCCTCATGCATCTGCCACTCTGCCTCACGGTCCCAATGGGTCACTTCGAACTGGTGCTGGACATAGAACAGCCACATGCCGGCGGTGGCGGCCAGCAAGGTTGTGGGCAGGAAAATCAGCACCAGTGGCATCAACCCACCGAAATATACGACGACACCCAGCGCGATCAGGATGGCCGCATTGGTGCCCATCGCTGAAACCCAGAACCGCGCCTGATGGGTCAAACCCAGCGGCAGCCGGTTTTGCAGCAAGAACAGATAGCCAGGCCCCAGCCCAAACAGCACGACCGGGTTGCGATAAAGGCGATAAAGCCACCGTTGCAGCGGCCCATGGGCCTGATACTCGGCCAGCGTCATGGTGTGCACATCACCGATGCCACGACGGTCCAGATTGCCGGACCCGCTGTGGTGAATGGAATGGGTGCGTTTCCAGACGTCATAGGGCGTCAGCGTCAGCACCCCCAACACCCGGCCCAGCCAGTCGCTCATGGTGCGGTTGTTGAAAAAGGCACCGTGGCCACAATCATGCTGGATACAAAACAGGCGCAAGAGGAACGCGGCATTGATCACCGACAGCCCGAAGCTGAGCCAGTAACTGACCGAGAGCGCCGCCCAGGCGGCCGCCCACAAGCCCACGAACGGGCCCAATGTCAGCGCCAGTTCGCGCAGGCTGCGGCCCATGGTGGGCGCGCGATACCCGGCCAGAATCTTGACCCAATCCTTGGCTTCACGGTTGGGTTGCTCTAGGTCGGCCCGGTCGGGTTGATCAAACATTTTGCCTGCTTCTTTGGTCTTGGCAGGGCACGCCTGCGCCCTTGCGGATAGATTAACGCCTCGTTGCGGTCAATGCGGCACTTGCGTCAATGCATCAGAAAGCCGTGAACAAACTCACAACGCGGCAGATGGCGCGGCCCAAAGAAAAACCCCGCCTTACGAAAAAGGCGGGGTTCTGTTTTCGTGACACCGGGTCTGGTTACAGGCCGGTGGATACGTCGATCGTGTTGCCTTCTTCGAGGGTCACATAGGCTTTCTTGACATCCTTGCGACGGCCCAACTGGCCGCGGAACCGCTTGGATTTGCCTTTGGTGATCGTGGTGTTGACGGCCTTGACCTTGACACCAAAGAGCGATTCCACCGCTTCCTTGATCTGGGGTTTGTTGGCCTCGATTGCCACTTCGAATACAACCGCACCACTTTCCGAGGCCATGGTGGCCTTTTCGGTGATGATCGGCTTGCGGATCACATCGTAATGTTCTGCTTTGGCACTCATTTCAAACGCGCCTCCAATGCTTCGACACCTGCCTTGGTGATCACCAGAGTGTCACGGCGCAAGATGTCATATACGTTTGCGCCCATCGATGGCAGGATATCCAGACCCTGGATATTGGCCGCCGCGTTTGCGAATTCCGCATTCACGTCAGCACCGTCGATGATCAGGGCGCGCTTCCAGCCCAGGCTCTTGACCGCTTTGGCCAGAGCGCCGGTTTTGGCATCCTTGGAAACGGCTTCGTCCAGCACGACCAGATTGCCCGACGCGGCCTTGGCAGACAGCGCGTGTTTCAGTCCCAGCTTGCGGAACTTTTTGGGCAGCTCATGGGCATGGCTACGTGGCGTTGGGCCTTTGTAGATACCCCCCTTGCGGAAGATCGGCGCATTCCGGTCACCGTGACGCGCGCCGCCGGTGCCTTTCTGGCGATAGATCTTCTTGGTCGAATAGCTGGTTTCCGAGCGTGTCTTGACCTTGTGGGTGCCGGCTTGTGCGCGCGCGCGCTGCCAGCGGACCACGCGGTGCAGAATGTCTGCGCGTGGCTCAAGACCAAAAATCTCATCGGCCAGATCGACCGAACCGGCTTTCTTGCCGTCCAGTTTGATCGCATCAGCTTTCATTGTTCTGGCCTTCCTCGGCTGGGGCTTCTGCAGCGGCTTCCTGAGCAGCCGGCGCAGCAGCGGATTTCAATGCGGCAGGCAGAGGCACATCAGCGGGCACGGGCTTCTTGACCGCATCCTTGATCGTCACCCAGCCACCCTTGGAGCCGGGCACAGCGCCCTTGACCATGATCAGACCACGGTCGGCATCTGTGCGCACAACCTGCAGGTTTTGCGTGGTCACACGGGCGGCCCCCATGTGGCCGGCCATTTTCTTGCCCTTGAACACGCGACCCGGATCCTGACACTGGCCGGTCGAACCGTGCGAACGGTGGCTGATCGACACACCGTGAGAGGCGCGCAAACCGGCAAAGTTCCAACGCTTCATCGCGCCCTGGAACCCCTTACCAATCGAGGTGCCGGCGACGTCAACATATTGACCTTCGGCATAGTGATCCGCGGTGATCTCTTCGCCCACTGCGATCAGGTTCTCGGGATCAACCCGGAACTCGGCAATCTTGCGCTTGGGCGCAACATTGGCAGCGGCAAAGTGGCCGCGCATGGCCTTGGATGTGCGTTTTGCCTTGGCAGAGCCTGCGCCCAGCTGAACGGCGGAATAGCCGTCTTTTTCAGCGGTGCGGTTGGCCACAACCTGCAAACCATCGAGATGAAGAACGGTCACAGGGATCTGCTTGCCGTCTTCCATGAACAAGCGGGTCATGCCCACTTTCTTTGCGATAACGCCTGAGCGCAACATGATCGGTGCCCTCCCTAGACAGAAATCTGAACGTCAACACCGGCGGCCAGGTCGAGCTTCATCAGCGCGTCCACGGTCTGCGGTGTCGGGTCTACGATATCCAGCAGGCGCTTGTGCGTGCGGATTTCAAACTGGTCCCGAGATTTCTTGTCCACGTGCGGACCACGCAGAACGGTGAATTTCTCGATCTTGTTGGGAAGCGGGATCGGGCCACGAACGGTCGCGCCGGTCCGCTTGGCTGTGTTGACGATTTCCTGCGTGCTGGCATCCAACACGCGATAGTCAAAGGCTTTCAGCCGGATACGGATGTTTTGGCTTTGGGCTGCCATTTTGTAATGCCTTTCGGGCTAGAATTGAGAGGTGGAGGCCCGGGATTGGGCCCCCACGTCGAACTCTTGGTTCTTGCTTACTCGATGATTTTGGACACGACGCCGGAGCCGACGGTGCGGCCGCCTTCGCGGATGGCGAAGCGCAGTTTTTCTTCCATCGCGATGGGGGCGATCAGT
>Ga0316205_10001706_pt1 | contig 25987 bp, 25 predicted proteins | sample 3monthpyrite_MG_FD_204941 | JGI IMG/M metagenome (GOLD analysis project Ga0316205, IMG submission 204941) | Microbial mat bacterial communities from mineral coupon in-situ incubated in ocean water Damariscotta River, Maine, United States -... | ecosystem: Environmental > Aquatic > Marine >... | reverse complement strand
GTAACTTCTCTGCGGCTAAACCTAGCTGTTTTACATCGGTTAATTTACTGCGATAAATTTGTAAAACATCCATACATAAGTCAACAAGTTGCCGAGTAGAGAAAGCTTCACCAAAATAATCACTGGCAATATCACCAATTTGGTGAGCCTCATCAAAAACCATTACCTGCGCTTTAGGGATTAGTTCACCAAAGCCCGTATCCTTTAATGCCATATCAGCAAAAAACAAGTGATGATTAACCACAATTAAATCGGCATCTATGGCTTTTTGTCTGGCGCGGACTAAATAGCATTGCTCGTAATCTGGGCAGTCTTTCGCTAAACAGTTATCTAAGGTACTGGTGATAAATGGAAAAACACTAGAGTCTTCAGCAACATTAACTAACTCACCAATATCACCGCTTTGTGTGCCATTAGCCCACGTTTTTACCTTCACTAAATCGGTTAAGGTAGTTGCATCTAATTGACCACGGGTTTCTTGGTATTGCGCTAAACGGTAGCGACATAAATAATTCGCTCGCCCTTTTAATAACGCTACTTGAACATTACTCGCCAGTGCCTTTTTAACCAGGGGAATATCTTTATGAAAAAGCTGCTCTTGCAGGTTTTTAGTGCCGGTTGATATGATAATTTTGCTATTTAATTCATCACCACTTGAGGCAGATTTAACACTCAAAAAAGCCGGAATTAAATAAGCAAAAGTTTTACCTGTACCCGTACCCGCTTCAACAATTAATGATGATTGCTTGCTAATGGCAGTTGCTACTTCTAACGCCATATCAGTTTGCGCTTGTCGTGGAGAAAAGCCATCAATAGCTTTAGCTAGCGCACCATCTTTTGAAAAAGCTTGAGCAACAGAGGTCATGAAATGATGATTATATTACGCGGTAGAATAAAGTGAGGTGATTATACTGTTTTATCTTTAAACATAAAGGCTAAACATAAAGATCTAAATGTTTACTTCCGTCTGGGGATTGTGTAACTACAGAATCTTTATTATCCTTTGATTGTTCATCTGTTGAATCAGCATTAACCGTTTGATCATTCTCTTCATTAACACTGTTATCTTGACCCTTATCTTTTTTCTTGTCATTAGCAAAGTAATAATCATGATTTTCAAGATGATCTAAGTCTTCTTTTAATTTCCCTGCACCTGCATCCTTTAATAGCGCTTTCACTTTTAAGCTTGCCGGCTTAATAGGTACAGGAACAACTCGGGTTAATACAGTAGTAAAAATATCCATAATGTTTCAACTTTAACTCAACTGTTATAATGATAAGGCATTCATTGCTATAACTATTTATCGGTTAGCTATAAAAAAACTTTAATAAAGAGTAATAACCCTAAGCTTGCTCTATATAACAAATCACAATAAAAAACGGTTATTTATTCCTTGCAGCTAAAATCGTTTAACAGTAATCTAACTACACAAACAAATACTTACTACAGAGTTTAACACAAAATGACTTTTAACCTGACTTTTAGCACAAGTGATCGACATCATCACCATCATAGTAATTAGTCCATTCAGGTATTAAGTTAAATATTACTGCGATGGGCTATGGCCTTTCGTGGAGTTGAACTAAAAACACATTTATGAACCCCCGAAAGAGCCTTAAATCTTTCGGGGGTTTTTCGCATTTTATGCCCTTGAAAATTGTATATACATATTTTTAGCAATAAAGAATTAATAAATTAGGAATCGAACCAATGACATCATCAGAGCCACGTTTACGCATAGCGATGCAAAAATCAGGACGCCTAAGTGACGACACGCAAAAATTACTTAAAGGCTGTGGACTAAAACTCAATGTTAGCGACCGCCGTTTACTCGCGCATGTGAAAAACATGCCTATTGATATTATGCGTGTTCGTAGCAGTGATATTCCAGGTCTTGTGATGGATGGTGTTTGTGATTTAGGTATTGTTGGTGACAACACCCTTGAAGAAGAAGAATTATCACGCGCATTGATTGGCAGCAAAAATAGCTACATTAAAACCTCGCCATTGAACTTTGGCGGCTGTCGTTTTTCAATCGCTATGCCTGAAGAATTTGAATATACAGGGTTACAGTGTTTAGACGGTTTACGTTTTGCCACTACCTACCCACAACTATTAAACCGTTTCGCTAAAGAGAACGGCATTAATGTTGAATTTTGCTTATTAAAAGGCTCTGTTGAAGTAGCGCCAAGAGTTGGCTTAGCCGATGGTATTTGTGATCTAGTCTCTACAGGGGCAACACTTGAAGCCAACGGCTTAAAAGAAGTTGCCGAAGTATTTCGCTCTAAAGCTTCATTAATTCAACGCTCTGAGCCATTAGGAGATAAAAAACAAGGGATTTTAGATACGCTACTGCCGCGTATTAATGGCGTGATGAAAGCGAAAGAAAGCAAATACATTATGCTGCACGCACCAAAAAGTAAAGTAAGTGAAGTAAGCGCTTTAATGCCGGGCAAAGAAACGCCAACAGTTTTGCCGCTTGCAGGTCGAGATGATTTAGTGGCAGTGCATGTTGTTGCCACTGAAACCTTCTTTTGGGAAACCATGGAACAGTTAAAGTCACTTGGGTGTAATTCAATTCTAGTGATGCCAATAGAAAAAATGATGGGATAGTCTGCGTCATAATTGTCATTTTATCGGCATTGTCTGCGTTGTTCATCGCCATCACTTAGTACACTAAGCTCAGGCGATTCACAACTTGACAGCTTTGCTAAAACGCCAATTATTTAGCAGATACGAGAATTTAAAGTAGTAAAGATTTAGAGAAAAATTATGAATACTCAACTGATTAACACCCAGAAAATCAATTGGCAAACAATAACCAAGCAGCAACAAAAAGATGCCCTTGCTCGCCCTGCTATTGCTGATAATGCTTTGTTATCAACACAGGTAGCCAACATTTTAACGCAAGTACAAAAACAAGGTGATAAAGCGCTTTTTTCGTTAACAGAACAATTTGATGGTATTGCTTTATCAACATTAGTCGTTACGCCAGAGCAAGTAACCCAAGCAAAACTTGCCTTAAGTGATAAACGCTTAAAAGCAATTAACACTGCTTATGAGCAAATAAAACGCTTTCACAGCGCGCAAACCCCTGAAGATATTTTTGTTGAAACCTGTCCCGGCGTACGTTGCACCTTAAAGACCGAAGCGATTGAAAGTGTTGGCTTATACATTCCAGCAGGCAGCGCGCCACTACCATCAACGGTATTAATGTTAGGTGTACCCGCGCAACTTGCAGGCTGTAAACGCACAGTGTTAGTTTGTCCTCCGGATAAAAAAGGACAATTAGCCAATGAAATATTAGTTGCCGCTCAGCTTTGCGGTATTAGTGAAATTTACACTATTGGCGGCGCACAAGCCGTAGCAGCCCTAGCTTATGGCACGCAAAGTATTCCTGTAGTAAATAAAGTGTTTGGCCCTGGTAACCGTTTTGTCACCGAAGCGAAAAAGCAGCTTTCTCAACAAGTTGCAGGCTTTGCCATCGACATGCCAGCAGGCCCTTCTGAGGTTTTAGTTATTGGCGATGAAAAAGCAAACCCTGCTTTTATAGCAGCTGACTTATTATCTCAAGCTGAGCACGGCAGCGATAGCCAAGTGATTTTATTAACCGACAGTGAAGCGTTAATAGACAAGGTAGCCACTGAACTTAAAATACAAGTTGCACAACTTTCAAGACGTGAAATAGCCGAGCAAGCACTGAAACAATCACGTTTGATACTTACTAAAGACATGGCGCAAGCCGTTGAAGTATCTAACTGTTATGGACCTGAACACTTAATTGTGCAAACTGAAAATCCACAAGCATTACTCAGTGAGTTACGTAATGCAGGCTCCATTTTTGTTGGCGCTTACACGCCTGAATCTGCGGGTGATTATGCCAGCGGCACTAATCATGTATTACCTACTTATGGCTATTCAAAAGTCATATCCAGTTTATCGTTAGCAGATTTTTCACGCCGCTATACCGTACAAGAAATTAGCAAAACCGGTTTATCAAACTTGGCTGAGTGTATTATCGAATTAACCGATGCTGAAGGGCTAGATGCCCACCAACGTGCTGTCACTATTCGTTTAGAAGAAGAATCATAACATGAGCATTGTAAATAAATTAGCAAGAGAAGAGCTAATCGATATGGTGCCTTACCAGTCAGCTCGTCGGTTGTTTTCTAGTTGTGAAAAATCTGGAGAAAAAAGAGTATGGCTTAATGCTAATGAAGCGCCAGGCACGGGTAAATATCAAATAAGCAGCGAAAATATAAATCGTTACCCTGACTTTCAGCCTGATAATTTACTCAATGCTTATAGTAACTACTGTGGCCTTAACCGCTCACAAATACTAGCCACCCGTGGCGCTGATGAAGGCATTGAACTGATCATCCGTAGTTTTTGTAAAGCATATCAAGACAATATTTTAATATGCCCGCCAACGTATGGCATGTATGCCATCAGTGCTGAAAATCACGGTGCTGGCATAATTAAAGTGCCACTGCAAAATAATATGCTTGATTTTGATGGCTTAAAAGCACAAGTAGGTAAGGTCAAAGTGATATTTTTATGCTCGCCGGGCAATCCCACGGGTAATTTATTGCCTAAAGCAGAAATAATTCAGGCGATAGAGTTATTTAAAGATAGCGCTATTGTGGTGGTTGATGAAGCCTATGTCGAATATACGGGCGAATTTAGCCCTGAAGAAACCAGTACTGAATTATTAAAAAGCCACGATAATGTTATTGTTCTTAGAACCTTATCTAAAGCCTTTGCATTGGCTGGCTTACGTTGTGGGTTCACACTAGCTAGTAAAGAAATCATTGCTTTACTGAGCAAAATCATTGCTCCCTACCCTATTTCAGCACCTGTCGCTGAAATTGCCAGCAAAGCGCTAAGTTCTGATTTAGATATTATGAAGCAACATGTGCAAAGTTGTAAGCAAACAAAAGCAAGTTTAGCGACTTGGCTAAGTGAACAAAACTGGTGTAGTGAAGTATTTGCCAGCGACGCTAATTTTGTATTATTTCGCTGTATAAGTCATAACGAAAAAACGCGAATTTTTGATTTATTAGTAAGCAATAATATCTTAATACGCGATCAATCTAAGCAGCTACAATTAGAGAACTGTTTACGTATCAGCATTGGTAGTGAAGCAGAAATTGTAGCGTTCAAAAATATATTAACCACCGTTAACGGATAAAGAGCGCGGATAAATTCACGCCTACAGGTAACATAAAACCATGAGCAACAAGCAACAGAAAATATTATTTATCGACCGCGACGGCACCTTAGTTGAAGAGCCGCCTATTGATAAACAATTAGACAGTTTAGAAAAACTAGTCTTTGAGCCAAACGTTATTCCTGAGCTGTTAAAGCTACAAGCGAAAGGATTTACACTAGTGATGGTATCAAACCAAGATGGGCTAGGCACAACAAGTTTCCCACAAGCTGATTTTGACTTACCCCACGATAAAATGATGGCAATATTCTCCTCTCAAGGGGTTAATTTTCAAGACATTTTATTATGCCCTCATTTTGATGAAGACAACTGTAGCTGTCGCAAACCCAAATTAGGATTGGTCAGCGAATACTTACAACAAGGTCGTGTGGACTTCACCAACTCTTATGTAATTGGCGATAGAGAAACCGATATGGGCTTAGCCGCTAATATGGGTATTGTCGGCATAAAATATGATCGTGACAGCCTTAATTGGTCGCAAGTGAGTGAACAAATACTCTCTACTTTTGAAAAGACACGCACCGCAACAGTGACTCGAACCACCAAAGAAACTGATATTACCATTACTGTCAATTTAGATAAAAAGGGCGGTAGCAGCATTGATACGGGTTTAGGCTTTTTCGATCACATGTTAGATCAAATAGCCACTCATGGCGGTTTTAATCTGCAATGTAGCGTGAGTGGTGATTATCACATTGATGAACATCATAGTGTTGAAGATACCGCCCTTGCCATAGGTCAAGCTTTCAAAGAAGCCTTAGGCGATAAACGCGGTATAGGCCGCTTTGGTTTTGTACTACCTATGGATGAATGTCGCGCTGAGTGTGCCATTGATTTATCTGGTCGTCCGTGGCTTGAGTTTGATGCTGATTTTACAGCAGATAATGTCGGCACTATGTCTACACAAATGGTATCGCATTTTTTCCGCTCACTTGCAGACTCAATGCTAATTACTTTGCACTTATCAACCAGTAAAGGTAATTGCCATCATCAAGTAGAAAGCTTGTTTAAAGTGTTTGGCCGTGCTTTAGGGCAAGCCATCAAAGTTGAAGGTGATGAGCTACCCAGCTCTAAAGGAACCTTATAATGACACAAAATAAAATCAACGTGATTGTTGATACCGGTTGTGCCAACTTATCTTCTGTAAAGTTTGCGATTGAACGTTTAGGGTTTACGGCAATTATTACCGATGATATCAAGCAAATAAAAGCGGCAGATAAAGTCATTTTCCCCGGTGTTGGCAGCGCTAAACATGCTATGCAAAACATTGTTGATAAGGGCTTGGTTGAAACACTACAAAACCTCACTCAACCGGTATTAGGCTTTTGTTTGGGCATGCAACTGATGACAACCTCGTCAACAGAAGGAATGAGTTCAACAGAAAGTGGCAACCGTAATACCGTTGACTGTTTGGGCTTGATCCCAACACAAGTAAAACCTCTGAATGCTGAAGGTTTACGTTTACCGCATATGGGCTGGAACACCTTAACCAAGGTGGCTAATCATCCTGTTTTATCTGGCATTAGTGTTGATGACTACTTTTATTTTGTCCATAGTTTTGCTGCACCTGTTAGCGAATATACCTTAGCAAGCTGCGAATATGGTAGCGAATTTTCCGCCATTATTGGCAAAGATAATTTTATTGGCTGTCAATTTCACCCTGAACGCTCTGGTGCTTTGGGCAGCAAAATCATTCAAAATTTTTTGGAGATGTGATCACTATGATGATCCCCGCAATAGACTTAATAAATGGCGAAGTAGTGCGTTTATTTCAAGGCGATTATAGCCAAAAAACCAACTACCAAACCACAGTACAAGAGCGCCAACAAGCTTATGCCGCATCAGGCGCAACGGTAATGCACTTTGTGGATTTAGATGGTGCAAAAGATAGTACTAAACGTCAGTTATCTACGCTAAAAACTGTCGTTAATCATGAAACTATGATCACGCAAATTGGCGGCGGCATACGCTGTGAAGATGATGTAAAACAATTGCTCGATTTAGGTGCTACCCGTGTGGTTATTGGCTCCTTAGCGATTAAACAGCCCAAACTAGTGCTTGAATGGCTCAAAACCTATGGCGGCGAAAAAATAGTTTTAGCTTTAGATATCAAAATTGATCAACAAGGCAATAAAACATTACCGACACACGGTTGGATTGAAGACAGCGGCGTAAACATAGAAGACTTACTTGACACTTATATTGATGCCGGCATTAAACATATTTTATGTACCGATATATCTAAAGACGGCACACTTTCAGGCTCGAATGTCGATCTTTATATCGAGCTTTGTAAAAACTACCCAAGCGTGCAATGGCAAGCATCTGGTGGCATTGGCTCTCTTGATGATATAAAAGCGCTCATTGGTACTGGCGTAAGTGGCGTTATTTTAGGTCGCTCTCTTTTAGAAGGTAAATTCACGCTTGAGGAGGCTATCGCATGTTGGCCCGCAGAATAATTCCCTGTTTAGACGTACGTGATGGCAAAGTGGTTAAAGGTGTTCAGTTTCGTAACCATGAAATTATTGGTGACATTGTTCCTTTAGCGCAAAAATATGCACAAGCAGGCGCTGACGAATTAGTTTTTTATGATATTACTGCCAGCTCAGACGGGCGCGTAGTTGATAAAAGTTGGGTGAGCCGCATTGCACAAGTGATTGATATTCCTTTTTGTGTCGCTGGCGGCATTAAAAGCGAAGAAGATGCCAAAGAGATCTTAATGATGGGCGCTGATAAAATTTCCATCAACTCCCCTGCTCTTCGAGATCCAACGCTTATTTCGCGCCTTGCTGATCATTTTGGTCAACAATGTGTAGTGGTAGGTATTGACAGTTTTTTTGATAAAGAAACCGGCAAATACCAAGTTTACCAATTTACCGGAGATGAATCTCGCACGCAAAAAACTCGCTGGACTACCTTTGAGTGGATCACAGAAGTGGTTAGCTTAGGCGCAGGTGAAATTGTCCTTAACTGTATGAACCAAGATGGCGTGCGCCAAGGTTATGACATTGAACAATTAAAACAAGCACGAGAGGCTTGCAGTGTGCCTTTAATTGCGTCAGGCGGGGCTGGCACCATAGAGCATTTCAAAGAGGTTTACCAACAAGCCGATGTAGATGGCGCGCTCGCCGCCTCTGTATTTCACAAAGGCATTATCCCAATTAACGAATTAAAAACTTATTTAGCATCACAAAACATTGAGGTTAGACCATGTTAGTAACAACGGACAATATTAAGCAATTAGCATGGCAGAAAATGGATAACCTCATTCCTGCCATTATTCAACACGCAGCTACAGGCGCAGTGTTAATGCAGGGTTATATGAACCAAACGTCATTAACAGCAACCTTAGCCACTGGCAAAGCCACTTTTTTTAGTCGTTCAAAACAAGCGCTGTGGGTAAAAGGCGAAACTTCAGGTAACTTTTTGCACGTTGAACAAGTACTCACCGATTGCGATCAAGACAGTTTATTAATTGCTTGTACCCCAACAGGTCCAAGCTGTCACCTAGGCACTGAGTCTTGTTTTGTAGAGCAAAAACTGACCCAGCAGAATTTTTTAAGCCAACTTGAACAGGTTATTGCGAGTCGTAAAGGTGATGATCCAAAAGAAAGCTATACCGCTCATTTATTCTCTCGCGGTACTACCAAGATGGCACAAAAAGTTGGCGAAGAAGGCGTTGAAGTAGCGCTTGCTGCTGTCGCGGAAACCAAGGAAGATTTATTAGGTGAGTGTGCTGACTTATTTTATCACACCCTAGTACTGTTAGCTGATCAAAAAATTGATTTATCTGAAGTTATGGCGGTATTACAACAGCGCCATAATAAATAATTATTACAAACAAATAAAATAACCTCGGCCTAGTTTTGATAATAGTAGATATCCTTGTTATAACTAACGTAGATGTCTACTTTTATGATTTAACTTGTACGGCTACATATTGAAAAAAATTAATTTATTTTCCTATTTTTTAAGTTTTTCTTTGCTATTAATATCGATTATTAATAGCACTTGCTACGCTCGTTCAAATGATATTCTTATTTATATTCGCGATGATGTTTATGAGGATTATCAAAATTTTGTTGGCGATCGTGATGTCTTAACCATTACAGACTTTTCTGGTAAAACTGTTCGCCGTGACGTTGTTGATATGATTATTGCACAACAAGCATTGCAATTAGGCGGGTTTGCTTATGAATTTAGTTATGCCCCCGGAAAAGTTAACTTTCGCAATACCAAAATGTTACAAAATGGTGACTTGCTTATTAGTTTTGATTCCTATTGGAACACTGATGCGCAAGCCCTTGCTGATAAACTTTATATTTCAGATGCGGTGATCAGAAATGGCGAATATATCGCTGGTATTTATACCACCCCTAATAATCAAAAAGTACTAAAAATAAGAGAATTGGACGATTTAAAAACGCTGACCTCAATATCTACACCCAAATGGCGCACTGATTGGAATACACTGCAGTCGCTTCCTTTAAAAGAGCTAATAAAAGAAGACTCATGGCTGTCAATGACTCGATTGGTCAATCTTCAGTGGGTAGATTTCATGTTAATGCCTTTTAACTCGACGCCGGATCAAAGCTTTACTATGGAAAAAATACATCTAGTTCCCGTGAAAAATGTCGGTATCATCTTGAAAGATTCTCGGCATTTTGTCATTAGTAAACAACACCCTCAAGGCAAGAAAGCGTATATAGCCATTAATAGAGGGTTGAAAATATTAAGAAAGCAAGGCGCTATTGAAAAAGCTTATACAGACGCTGGTTTTTTTATCGATCAACAGCAATATAAAATACTCAATAAATAATACTCAATAAAAACATGACTAAACATATAACCACGTGGCAAACTAAACATTTTACTGAATTAACTCTTGAGCAACTTTATGATCTGTTAAAGTTGCGTATCGACGTCTTTGTGGTTGAACAAACTTGTTATTATCCGGATCTTGATAGCGATAAAGAGCAATTAGATAGGCATAAAGATACCTTGCACCTTATGTGCTACCAAAACGATACTTTGGTTGCTTATTTACGCATATTGGCCAAAGGGCAAAGTTATGATGATTACATCAGCATTGGTCGTGTTGCTATTGCAGAGCAAGCAAGAGGCACTGGTTTAGGTCATGAGTTGATGATCCAAGCGCTTAATTTATGTCAGCAATATTTTCCTAATGAAAATATTAAAATTTCCGCGCAAGAGCACTTAATAAAATATTATCAACAACATGGTTTTGAGCAAGCCTCAGAAATGTATCTTGAAGATGATATTCCCCATGTTGCCATGATCAAAGAGATTTAACTGACAATAAATACACTTATGTTTGCTATCGCGAGCGTGAGTAAAACAACAAAAGTTAATATCATACCAACAAAACGCGGCATTGATGTACCAATGGATTTACTTAAACCAATGGCATGTAATACTCTGCTTAATAGTAAAGTTGCTCCCAACAGGTGCAGCCATAAACTATCAGCGCCGCTAAGCTCATAACTTGCTAACATTATAAGTGCTAATGGCACATATTCAGAAAAATTACCTTGAACGCGTATGGCCTTCGTTAATGCTCGTTCACCGCCATCACCTACCCCCACTTTTAATCTCCAGCGTAGCCGAATAATATTAAAAGAAAGCAGTAAAAAAATAAGGGTTAACAAACCTGTATAAAATGCCGTTGTGGTTAAACTCAAAGTTAAATTCATTGTAATTGTCTCTAATTATTTTTCCTTTAGCCTAAAACAAAAAACTCGCCGAGGCGAGTTTTATAAAAAATGGTTTTACGCTAAACAATATAAATTAAGATAAACGTTCGCTTAATAAAGCATTAACTGCTTCAACGGCTTGGGTGCCATCAACCGTTAAATATTGACAATTCCCAGCTTCAGCTTCACTTTGGTAAAAATCAACTAACGGTTTAGTTTGCTCATGATAAATAGCTAAACGCTTACGTACTGTTGATTCTTCATCATCAGGACGAATGGTTAAATCATCACCAGTAACATCATCTTTACCTTCAACTTTTGGTGGATTATAAACAAGGTGATAAACACGTCCGGAGCCAGAATGTACACGACGTCCTGCCATACGCTCAACAATCACTTCATCTGGCACATCAAACTCCAGTACGTGATCAACACTAATGCCGTTTTCTTTCATGGCATCCGCTTGTGGAATAGTACGAGGAAAGCCGTCAAGCAAGAAACCCGCTTTGCAGTCATCTTCTAAAATACGCTCTTTAACTAAACCAATAATGAGTTCATCTGAGACTAACTGGCCGGCATCCATAACCGCTTTAGCTTGTTTTCCTAAATCAGTGCCCGCTTTAATTGCCGCACGTAACATATCACCCGTTGAAATTTGTGGAATACCAAACTTAGCCATTAAAAACTGTGCTTGTGTGCCTTTGCCCGCACCTGGTGCACCAAGAAGTACAATACGCATATAAACTAACCTTTAAGTGATGGTTTAAAATAATAAAAATAATTACATTAATAAAATGTGTTTTACCTAATGCAAAATAATTTGATCATATTAATGTAATAATTCTTATGTATTCTATTTCTCACGGCAGACACTATACAAGTATGCTCATCCGCAAACAAGCAAAGCATACAAAAAAGGAGCGCTCTTTTATATAAAGATGCTCCTTTTTCCGACTAAAGTATTAACTATTTTTTAAAATTTACTTAGTTAAACTTAGCATTAGCTTGTTTAAACGAGATACAAAGCTAGCAGGGTCTTTTAAGCTACCACGCTCAGCTAACATAGCTTGTTCAAATAACACTTCAACCCACTGATTAAACTTGTCATCGTCTTGTTCATCGGCAACATGTTTTACTAATTCATGTTCACCATTAATTTCAAAAATAGGCAATGAATCAGGTACTTCTTGACCAACTGAAGCCATCAGTTTAGCCATTTGGCTACTCATATCATTTTCATCAGCAACAATACACGCAGGTGAATCAGTCAAACGCTGTGATAATTTCACCTCTTTCACTTTACCTGCTAGCGCATCTTTTATACGAGTTACAACTGAATCAAATTCTTTCTCTAATTTTTCTTGCGCTTCTTTGGTTTCAGCATCATCCATATCGCCTAAGTCTAAACCGCCACGAGTAACGGATTGTAGTTGTTTGCCATCAAATTCATTCAAGTGGCTAACTAACCATTCATCAATGCGGTCAGACATTAATAATACTTCAATGCCTTTTTTGCGGAACACTTCTAAATGCGGGCTGTTTTTAGCGGCTTCAAAACTGTCGGCAACTACGTAATAAATTTTATCTTGTCCTTCTTTCATACGCTCAATATATGATGCTAAAGAAACGTTTTGCACTGCGTTATCTTCATTGGTTGAAGCAAAGCGTAGTAAACCAGCTATTTGCTCCTTATTAGTCATATCTTCAGCAGGACCTTCTTTTAATACTTGACCAAACTCATCCCAAAAACCTTGGTATTTTTCAGCATCATTTTTGCCTAGTTTTTCCAACATTTTTAATACACGTTTTGTACAACCTTTTCGAATTGCTTGCGTTACTTTGTTATCTTGCAAAATTTCACGAGATACATTTAACGGTAAGTCATTTGAATCAAGCAAACCTTTCACGAATCTTAAGTAGGTTGGCATAAATTGCTCTGCATCATCCATAATGAATACACGCTGTACATAAAGTTTTAAACCATGTTGTTTTTCACGGTTGTACATATCAAAAGGAGCTTTTGTCGGCACATATAAAAGTGAGGTATATTCTGTTTTACCTTCTACTTTGTTGTGCTCCCATAATAAAGGGTCGCCAAAATCATGTGAAACATGCTTATAGAATTCTTTATATTCATCATCTGAAACTTCGGCTTTTTCGCGTGTCCATAATGCAGTTGCTTTATTCACAGCATCCCATTTAGCTGGCACAGCATCTTTTGCTTCTATTGCAGGTGTTGTTACATTGCCTTCATCATCTTTTTCTTCTGCTACCGCTTCAACGGCAGGCACTTCAGGCGTTAACATTTCAACTGATACTGAAATATGATCAGAGTATTTAGTGACAATAGATTTTAAGCGCCAATCATCGGCAAATTCACTTTCATCTTCTTTTAAATGAAGAATAATATCAGTACCGCGGTTTGCTTTTTCAATATTAGCTGTGGTGAAATCACCTTCGCCAGTACTCACCCATTCAACACCTTGTGAAGCTTCGTCACCGGCACGACGAGTACGTACTGTTACTTTGTCAGCAACAATAAAGGCTGAGTAAAAGCCAACACCAAATTGACCAATAAGTTGCGAGTCGCTTGCTTGATCACCAGAGAGTTGAGAGAAAAATTCTGCCGTACCTGATTTAGCAATAGTACCTAAATGTTCAATGACTTCCTCAAGATTCATACCAATACCGTTATCAGAAATAGTAACGGTATTATTTTCTTTATCACAGCTTACACGGACACGTAATTCGCCATCACCTTCATATAAATCGGCATTTGATAAGGCTTTAAAGCGCAACTTATCTGAAGCGTCTGCGGCATTTGACACTAATTCGCGTAAGAAAATCTCTTTATTAGAATAAAGCGAGTGGATCATCAATTGTAATAATTGTTTAACTTCGGTTTGAAAACCATGAACTTCTGGTTGATTTGCTTCAGACATCTGAAACGTCTCCTGTCTAAACTTAAATGAGTAAAATTGTTAAAATTAACGTTAGAAAGGATGTGGGGATAAGGGTAAATAATTCAAGGGAACAAAAGAGAAAAGTTATCAGAAGATATACCCATGTGACCTCAAGATGCGAGTTTCAGGATGCCTGAGCGACTCATGGTCAAGGCGCATCTTTTTATTAATGGTTGTTCCCTTAAAAAGAGATGCAACGAAGAGCATGATTTGCTCAGACATCCCCGTAGGGCTGGTTTAGAAACGTTTTATGCTGCGTTATTGATTTTGACAAGGGAGTAACCATTCTCTTCAATCAATGCCTTGCCTAAAGACGTTTCTAATTCCAGCTGAATCCTGCATCTTGAGGTCACATGGGTATAAATAGCGAATGAAAATTTATCCAAGCGCTATTATTATCTGTAGTGTTTAATGTTGTTACTTGCCTTTAAAAATCATAACTTTTTCGACCCGAAAGTGCATGAGACAAGGTATTACCATCAACATATTCGAGCTCACCACCAACAGGTACGCCATGTGCAATACGAGAAAGACTAATTTGATATTGCTTGGCTAATTCGGCAATAAAGTGCGCAGTAGCTTCACCTTCAACTGTTGGGTTAGTGGCTAAAATAACCTCAAGATACTGCCCTGTGGCAAACTGCTTTGCTAAAATATCTAACCCTAAATCATCGGGGCCAATACCATCTATGGGCGATAAATGTCCCATTAAGACAAAATATTTACCGGTAAACTCACCCGTTTGCTCAATAGCGATAACATCACCAGGGCTTTCTACTACACATAAACTTGTCGCTATTTTACGCTTTGGGCTTTGACATATTTCACATAAAGCTTGCTCGGTAAAATTTCGACACGATTGGCAATGGCCAACTTCAGTCATTGCTGTTGCTAAAGTTGTCGCAAGTTTACTGCCACCACGACGATTACGCTCAAGTAAGTGAAAAGCCATGCGCTGCGCCGATTTTGCGCCAACGCCGGGCAAGCACTTCAATGAGTCGATAAGTTCTTGTACTAACGGGCTAAATTTCATAGGAGTTGATTTCAATCATTACAATTAACGTTAATAAAAAAGGTTATAAAGGACTAGATACAGGGTACAGCACCTGATCTTTATAGCCAGTAGTTATTGCCATAAAGCCCGACATTAATCGATCTAAGGCATTATCACCAGTATCGCTGATCAACGGCCTTTTGTTTAGCGCCGTGAGCTTTGCTTTAGTGGCAATGATAATAATATTTTCTTTACCGCCCTGTTGCCCGATAATAAAACGAATAATACGCGGGCTTAACTGTTGATTACCTCGACCAAAAATATGCCCTTGACCACCAATTAAGGTAATAACCAATTTTACCTTTTGCTGACTTTCTTTTGTTTGTTCAAGCTTTTTCCACAACTGCTCTTCAGTTACATCACTAGCAATTAGCGCTTCTTCTTGTACTAAATCAACACCCAGCAAAGTGTTCTCGAGATGAAGTTCACGCATTAAAAAGTCAGTAGTGGAGCCAGAGCCAATAATAAATAAATCACCATCGTTTTCAATCATGTTAGCAATAACATCTTCACTTATATCATGTAAGACCAGCTCATCTGATTCTTTGCCGCCAGACTTTACCGCTTGCACATACCTAAGTTCACTGGGAATTTGCATTTCACCATAACGCTTGGCTTTTACTGTGCCTTGACGAAAAAGAGCTTCGTCAATATCCATAACATCGCCATCCGTTAAGGTAACTAACTGTTTAGTTACCATTAATTCTACTACTCGCCCTGCAGCCGTTGGCGTAATAGCATAAACACCCGAATGAATTTTACAGCCTGCTGGTATTCCTAGCACTGGTACTTGTGGCAAATTATTTTGCTGTGCGTGTTCTAAAATAATATTAGCAATATTGCGCGCGGTACCATCGCCACCAGCAAATAAAATAATATCCACCTGCTGAGTTAGTAACGCTGCAACAGCTTGTTCGGTATCAACAGCTTGGGTGCTCTTACTTTCGGTTTGATAAACAAGCTCAACATCAAAGCCTAACGCTTTAGCAGCTTGTTCACCCATTTGATTATTTACCGTATAAACTGTGATCTCATCTCGATAAGGCAATAATACTTTTAATGCAGTTTGTGCCCGACTATTAGCTTGTGGCTCTGCGCCAAGTGTCAATGCATGTTTAATCATGTTATCACTGCCTTTTAGCGCAACAGCACCGCCAACTCCTGCAACAGGATTAATCACCAAACCTAACTTAAACATGCGTTATTTCCTTTATATTTGTAAAGCGCTCAATGGTCAGTGGCAATGATGAATTGTAAAACTGAGCTAAGGCTTCAATAAATTGATTCGCTCTTGAGGGAAAACCTTGCTCTAAAAAGACGTTAACCTGCGTAAGCACTTTACTTTTAAAAGCTTCGCTATCAGCTTGAAAACCATTTAAATTGTCTGAGGAAACGTGGAATTTTCTTTGGGCGGCAACATTAAAAGCCCATTCTATTGCTTGGGGGATAACTTCAACCTGCTCAAATTCTTTTTGCTGCTGCTCATTTCTGCCATCAGGCATATACCAATAGCCAAAATCCTCTAGTAAACGTCTTGCTTTGCCAGCTTGACACCAATGAGAAATTTCATGAAGTGCACTCGCATAAAAACCGCGAGCAAAGATGATTTGATGATAACTGCACTTAGCATTAGCTGGTAAGTAAAGTGGCTCATCACCGCCTTTGATCAATTGAGTATTATACTCATTATAAAAAGCGCTATTGAATAGCTGAATAAGATCTTGGTACTGATGACGCATGGCCGAAATTGATTGAGAAAAATTTGCGCTATTGTAACTAAAAAAGATGTCTGTTTCACCTAGCGAGCGTTAACAAGTCGTAAAAAATTCGGATATATTAAATTTAAACGAAATAAATACAAATATTATTGATTTATACTAGCTTAAATAGACTATTAGAGTGTAGTATCAATTTTAATTAAGATGAAATTTTTATAGGTTAACAATGAAAAAGCTCGACAGTATAGATCTTCGTATCTTAACCCTGCTATATAATGATGCAGACATTACCAATAAAGAATTAGCAGCGCAAATAGGTATTGCACCATCAACTTGTTTAGAGCGGGTAAAACGCTTAAAGCAAAGCGGCGTTATAAAAGGGGCTTTTATTGACGTTAACTTAAATACTATTGGCGGTAATATTGAAGCGATTGCCGCGATACGTTTACAACCTTATTCTGAAGCCATAGTTAACCAGTTTCGTGATGATTTACTAGAGTACCCTGAGATCTTAAATCTTTATCATATGGGCGGTAGTTACGATTACTATATTCACATGTCAGTGCAAGACAGTGAACATTTACGCCAATTTGTTTTTAAAAATATTACCTCTCGCGATGAAGTAACCACAGTAGAAACATCCCTTGTTTTTGAACACAGTCGCAGTGGTATACTGCCAAATTTTCAATAGTAACAACAATAATACCAAATTGATTAAGTTCTTTCCCACTCAGCGAGAATTAAAAGGCTTAGAGGCAAGGCATTGATTGAAGAGAATGGTTGTTCCCTTGTCAAAATCATTAACGCAGCATATAAGCCTTTTAAACTCGCCCTTTGGGAGCTCGCTCGATGCCCACTAACCGCGTTAAATTTATTTGATTTAGAGTGACTAGATCTAAACAAATTTGCCTTGTTATTGAACATCGAGCATAGCTCTGAGTTGGGAAGAAATTTAATCAAATTGGTATAACACTAATTATGTCGAGATTTTCTTCCCTGTGATTGGTGACCTCGCACCGACTTAGATTGATGGCCTTGGCTTTTATTTGCATGTCCTCTTGAACTACGGCTATCTCTTTTACTGTGTGTTTTAATCTTTTTTGAATGGCTTTTAGCTGTTGCTTTGGTTGCATGGATGTTTTGTTGCTGCGCTATATTTTCACTATGCCCTTTAGACTTAACACTTGCTATATGCGGCTGAGTTTTATGAGGCTTAGAGCCTTGGCGTGAAATCGTACTATTTTTAGTATGAGCTTGCTGATTTTGTCTATTCGTAACAGTATGATTTTTTACCGCCAGGTTTTGTTTAAAATGGCGTTCAGTATGATTACGTTGGCTCAAGTGTGCTTGTTTATTAGTGCGATGCAAGTTTCCCCTGTTGCTATGATATTTTTTACTTATATGTTTACCTCGATAAGCAACACCTTTTCTATGCGCTGGTTGATGCAACCATCTTTTAGCATAACCGCCACGGGTAATTTGATGACGACCACGGTAATAGCTTGAGCGATGCGGATTAACCACAACCAACTGACGATTGCTCCAATGAAAAGCACTGAAAAAATAATTAAAAGAAATATTAATACCTGAATGCCAATAAAAAGGATTGTAATGACTAACATAGACACTATGGTGTGGTGGCCAATAAACAGGTGGGTATGAAGGCCAATACCAAGCACCATAGATCATCCGCGTATCATAATAAGGCACATAAACAACCTCTTTTTCTGCTGGCTCAATAACAATATTATCATCTTCATAACTAACGTTCATGTTAGCCATTTTATCGAGATTACCAGAGAGCTCAGCGTTTTTTCTAAGGGCTTGAATACTCGTTAATAGTTTTGCTTCATCTTGTAAAAAAGCATCGCCAAGTTGTTGCGTCCAGTTCAAATCTTCACTTAATTTATTTAAAACTCGCTCAAAAGCGACTAAGGCTTTTACACTGGCATCCCAATCAAAACTTTCTAGCAACTGAGATTTTTCTTTTGCGCTTAACGTTGCATTTTTTTTAAGCCAGCGATCAGCTTCTACTATTTCAATTGGATAGGTTGAGGCAATCAATATGTGTGTTAATAAACTATCAGGATACAAAGCAATAGGCGCTAGCATTTGTGCTAGTTCAGCTTCACTGAACTGCTGACTTTGTTGCGATAACGCTGGCGTAGGTGTTTGCTGAACACCTTGCTGCTGGGCAAGTGAATTGGCACTGAACAAAACGGTAAGAACGAAGCTGAGTAAATAAAGGTAATTTTTCATCATTAAAATCCTGATAACTAATGCTAGATTACAAGGATAACAAAGCTAAACTGAACATAAGCTGAATAACTGTTGAGTATATTGGCTAGTTAGAAAATTCAAAAACAAGGGTAAAAACAGCACCTGAGAGTGACGATGAATTACCGATGAAAAGCTGTCCTTGATAGCTAGTGACTAAATCATTAACAATGGCTAAACCAATACCATGCCCGGCTTGATAAGTATCGGCTCGACCGCCACGAGATAAAATAAGCGCTTGTTGAGCGGCTTCAACACCTTGGCCATCATCGGCAATTTCAATGGTTAACTTCTTCCCAACCACAACAACAGTTATCGCAACTTTGTTACTGGCGGCTTTGCAAGCATTGTCTAAAATATTGCCTAATATTTCCATTAAATCTGCTTCATCACCTTTAAATACGGCATTTGAATCAAGATCCAAAATGAATGACAAATTTTTATCTTGATAAATTTTAGCTAAGGTTGCGATAAGCTTTTCAACCACTTGATTCACTTTCACACCTAAATACCATGAGGATTCACCGGCACTTTGCGCTCTTTTTAATTGATGTTCGATAATTTTATTAATACGTTGTAGTTGTTCACTTGTACCTGTTGAAATTGAGGTATTACTTTGCAAAACTGCAAGAGGATTTTTTAAACTGTGGGCTAAATCTGCTAGTGCATTTCGATAACGCTTACGTTGATTTTCTTCGGTTATCAACAGAGTATTTAATTGCTGTGTTACTTGATGCAACTCAACAGGATAGATTTCCTCAAGATTTTTTTTGTGCCCTTTTTCTATTTTTTCTATCTCATGCTTTAGTATTGTTAAAGGTTTCAAAGTCCACAATAGCCAAACCATTTGCACCACAATAAAAACAGCCATTAACAACAATAACCATGTCCATAATTTTTGTTTAAAATCATTAAGTGCTGCTAAAAACGCTTGTTGATCCTTAATTAAATGCAAAGTGATCTCAAAAGCTTGACCATTATCTGAAAAACTAACACTAAAGCTATAGAGTAAGTGGCTTGTACCCGCTAGATTTATTTTTGAAAATGAGGTTTGTCCTACCTCAGGAGAGGGTAAATTATTGGGTAATTCCATGGTGAGTAAAGATGCCGACTGCCATAAAGGGTCTGTTGGTTGAGCTAACACTTCAGCCTTACGCAACGGGGTAACGAAAGCATACAAGCCTGACTGACTGATATTAAATTGGTTCTCCAATAACAATTCAGGTATCACTAGTTGACTGTCTTCAACTTCTGCAACAGTAAAGATAGAATAACTGTAGGCTTTTAATTCGTTCTTTATAGACAAATTTAATTGCTGCTCAAAAGCATTGCTGAGAGTAATACCAATAATTGGCAACATAACCACAGTCATAATTAAAGTGCTTAAAAGTAACCTAACCTTTAGCGAGTTTACTTGCCAAAAACGCGCTGTTATTAGCTTAATCATTGACTGCTAATCGTTTTAATTTATAACCATGACCACGCAGTGTTTCAATAAACCCATAATCATTATTAGGATCTAATTTTTTTCTTAAACGCCTAATAAATACTTCTATAACGTTAGAGTCTAAGTCAAAGTCTTGATCATAAATATGCTCTGTTAAAGTCGCTTTTGAGGTAACTTCATCAAGGTGCAGCATCATATATTCAAGTAACTTATATTCAGAGCTGCTTAACTTTATATGTTGCGCGTTTACTTCAACTTGAAAACTTTTAGTATTAAGCGTTAACGGGCCATTTTTTATTAACGGGCTTGCTTGCCCACCAGAGCGTCTAATAAGTGCATTTAAGCGTGCAAGTAGCTCTTGAGGTTGAAAAGGCTTAGTTAAATAATCATCGGCACCCGCATCTAAACCGGCAACCTTATCTTGCCAACTATCTCTTGCCGTTAATACTAAAATGGGAAAACCAAAGTTCTTTTCACGCAACTGTTTAATAACGCTAATACCGTCGACAATTGGCAATCCAACATCAATAATAGCGGCATCGTAGGGGTACTCTTGTCCTTGAAATAATCCCGTTTCACCATCACTGGCTAAATCAACTAAATAATTCGCAGCAATTAAATGACCATGCAAATTTTTTTGCAGAGCTTCATCATCTTCAATGAGTAACAAACGCATAACTGCTATCCCCCACTAATTCGACCGGTTTTGGCATCTACGAAAGCTGAAATGATATGACCATCAGTTTTAATTAATTTAACGCGATAGCCTGATTTTTTCTTTTGCACCTTTAATACCTTACCGCCAAATCGCCCTCTAGCCATTTGAGCTGCTTGTTTGCTACTTTTTACTCTTAATTGCATTTTACCGTGCTGATTATTTTTAATGGTAGCAACTGCTGACACAAAGTTTCCCTGCGCAGCAACACTCATCGTAATACTGGCGGCAAAAAGAAAAACTAAAGCTTGCGCAAATTTCATTGTGGTTCCAAGGACTAAGATAAAATATTTATAGTCATAGCTTATTGAATATCATAAACCTTAGCAACTGAATATCAGCTGAACACACAATTCAAAATTGAAAAACAAATGTTCAGCTTGTATTCATCTTTGCTGGGCTTTAATAGCAGCATCAACCAAATTGTTAAGGAAAATATATGTTCACCAATAAAATTCATCAAGCACAAGTGATAACCAAGTGGCTAGTTATTAGTGCCATTAGCTTGTTTCCATTTATACAAACAACTGCCAGTGAACAAAGCGACAGCCAGTATTCTGTTTCGTACGGTTTAGTAAAAGCAGAGTTTAGCGAGCAAAAAAGCGCAGGAATTGTTAATAAACTTAACGATATACCTGATCAGTTAACTGGTAAAGCAAGTGGTAAAAGCAGAGCTGATTTGTTAACTAGCCCACAGTTAATTGCAAACAAAGTGCCTAGGGCATTAAGTTTGCAAAACAAAAACAACTCAAATTTAAGCCAAGATTATACTGCCGATTTTGCTATTTATGGCGCAACCAGCTTTTTACAAGATGATTATGACGGCGATGGTTTTTATCAAACCTTTAGTATTGCATTTGATGCAGATATTTATAGCTACAATGAAAGTGAAATAGGAGAAGTGTACGCATTATTGTATATAAGTAAAAATGGCGGTCCTTGGACCCACTATTTCACTACTGATAGCTTTTTGATTGAGGGTGACACTGATATCGATGAATATGAGGTGATCACAACATTTTTATCCGGTTATTCCAGTGACTATTACGATGTACTAATCGATTTGTATCAAGTGGGTTATGATGATGTTGTTGCCAGTTACAGTTCAGATGACAGCAATGCTTTATATGCTTTATCCATTGAAAGCGCAGATTATGATGAGCCTTATGTCGAAGTGGTTGAAATAAGTGCCGGTAGTTTCTATTGGCTTATTATTGTGTTACTAAGCTCAGGATTTATTCGTTTACTAACAAATAGAAAATAACTTTATCCATGATCTGTTTTATTATAAAAACAAAAGCCATAAAACAACTTGTTTTATGGCTTTTTACTAACGATTTTAACTCTAGAAAGTTTATTAGCTTTTTAAATCATTGAAAAACTTTTTCACATCATCAAAAAAGCCAGTTTCTTTCGGGCTATGCTTTTTACTGCTTTTGCCCATTTTATCTTCTAATTGACGTAGCAAGTCAGCTTGATCACCCGATAAATTCACTGGCGTTTCAAGTACCACTTTACACATTAAATCACCGGTTGATGAACTACGTACTGATTTAACACCTTTGCCTCGCAAGCGGAACATTTTACCTGTTTGGGTTTCTTTAGGTATTTTAAGTTTTACTTTGCCGCCAAGTGTTGGTACTTCAATTTCGCCACCTAACGCCGCTGTTACAAAGCTAATTGGTACTTCACAATACAAGTGGTTTTCATCACGTACAAACACTTTATGATCGCGTACATTCACTTGTACGTATAAATCACCTGCTGGTGCGCCGTGCTCACCGGCTTCACCTTCACCTGATAAACGAATTCTATCGCCGGTATCAACACCCGGTGGAATTTTAACTGACAAGGTTTTAGTTTTTTCAACGCGGCCTTGACCACGACAAGAAGGACAAGGATCTGTGATCACTTTGCCTTTACCACTACAGGTTGGACACGTTTGTTGTACCGCAAACAAACCTTGACGCATTTGCACCTGACCTTGACCATGACAGGTTGAACAGGTTTTAGCTGAACTACCTTTTTTAGCACCAGAGCCATCACAAGGATCACAACTTACAAAGGTCGGTACTTTTATTTCTAGGTTTTTACCTTTTACTGCATCTTCAAGGTTTAATTCGACGTTGTAACGTAAATCTGAGCCTCGTTGAGCACGTGACTGACGACCACCTCGACCGCGACCACCACCAAAGATATCACCAAAAATATCGCCAAATGCATCGCCAAAATCACCATGACCGCCACCAAAACCGCCACCACCGTGACCACCTTGTTCAAAGGCAGCATGACCATATTGATCATAGGCAGCGCGTTTTTGATCATCTTTTAAAACTTCATAGGCTTCTTGAATTTCTTTAAAAGTTTCTTCTTTACTTTTATCACCTTTGGTTCTATCAGGATGATACTTCATTGCCATTTTTTTATAGGCTTTTTTAATTTCTTTATCTTCGGCGCTTTTAGCAACACCAAGCGTTTCATAATAATCACGTTTTGACATAAATTTTTTCTTTACTTCAAGTTGAATGATACTGATTTGCTTAATTTCTTATTTTAAGACTGACTTAGAAAAACTAAGAAAATCAGAAACCAATCTTATTAATTTACTAATACATTACACATAAAAAGCGCCGATTAACGACGCTTTAGATTTTTTATAAGTATGAATAACTAACGATATAAATAAATTAGTTGTCGCTGAATTGCTTTAGAGCAAGGCGGAAGCACGGAGTGTAGTTTACTACATGAGTACTTCCAACGATGCTATAAAGCTAGTCAGTAGACAAATAATTATTTATCGTCCTTTACTTCTTCAAACTCAGCGTCTACTACATCATCTGCAGGGGCTGCTTGCTCAGCGCCTGCTTCAGGAGCAGCACCTTCTGGTGCGCCTTGAGCTTGTTGCTTAGCTTGGGCAATTTCCATTAACTTAGCTGAGGCTTCCATTAACGCTTGAGTTTTAGCATCAATCGCTTCTTTATCTTCGCCTTTAACTGCTTCTTCAAGTTCAGTTAATGCCGTTTCTATTTTCTCTTTATCTTCGCTTGGTAAGTCATCGCCTGCTTCTTCAACTTGCTTGCGAGTTGCATGTACCATACCGTCAGCTTGGTTACGTGCAGTAACTAATTCTTCAAACTTAGCATCAGCATCAGCGTTAGCTTCAGCATCGTTTACCATTTGTTCTACTTCTTCATCTGATAAACCAGAAGAGGCTTTAATGGTAATTTTCTGCTCTTTACCCGTATTTTTATCTTTAGCCGTTACATGCAAAATACCATCAGCATCAATATCAAAGGTTACTTCGATTTGTGGTGTGCCGCGTGGTGCTGGATCAATACCTTCAAGGTTAAATTGACCTAAAGATTTATTTGCCGAAGCTTGTTTGCGCTCACCTTGAACTACATGCACGGTAACAGCCGCTTGGTTGTCATCAGCAGTAGAGAATGTTTGAGATTGTTTAGTTGGGATTGTTGTGTTTTTATCGATAACCTTAGTCATCACACCACCCATAGTCTCAATACCTAATGATAAAGGCGTAACATCTAGAAGTAATACGTCTGTTACATCACCAGAAAGAACACCAGCTTGTACCGCAGCACCCGAAGCTACAGCTTCGTCAGGGTTAACATCTTTACGAGGCTCTTTACCAAAGAAATCAGTAACCGCAGATTGCACTAAAGGCATACGTGTTTGACCACCCACTAAAATAACATCGTCGATGTCACTTACTGATAAGTCAGCATCTTTAAGCGCAACTTTAAGTGGCTCTAAAGTTGCTTTAACCATATCTTCAACTAAAGATTCTAATTTAGCACGTGTTACTTTGATGTTCATGTGCTTAGGACCACTAGCATCAGCTGTAATGTAAGGTAAATTCACATCAGTTTGTTGCGCTGAAGAAAGCTCACATTTTGCTTTTTCTGCTGCTTCTTTCAAACGTTGCATCGCAAGCGGATCAGAAGTTAAATCCATGCCTTGATCTTTTTTGAATTCAGCAACAAGATAGTTAATTAAACGGTTATCGAAATCTTCACCACCTAAATGGGTATCACCGTTTGTAGCAAGTACTTCAAAAGTATGCTCGCCATCCATTTCATCAATTTCGATGATAGAGATATCAAAAGTACCGCCACCTAAATCGTATACAGCAACAACTTTATCACCTTGTTGTTTATCCATACCGTAAGCAAGCGCTGCAGCCGTTGGTTCGTTGATAATGCGTTTAACATCAAGACCAGCAATACGACCAGCATCTTTAGTTGCTTGACGTTGAGAATCGTTAAAGTAAGCAGGAACCGTAATAACAGCTTCAGTTACTGTTTCACCTAAAAAGTCTTCTGCTGTTTTTTTCATTTTAGCTAAAACTTCAGCTGATACTTGTGGTGGTGCGATTTTTTCGCCTTTTACCTCAACCCAAGCATCACCGTTGTCAGCTTTAACAATACCAAAAGGCATGATTTCAATATCGCGTTGTGTTTCTTTGTCTTCAAAACGACGACCGATCAAACGCTTGATAGCAAATAAAGTATTTTCAGGGTTAGTCACTGATTGACGTTTAGCAGGTTGACCTACTAATGTTTCGCCTTCAGCAGTGTAACCAATAATTGAAGGGGTAGTTCTATCGCCTTCTGCATTTTCAATAACACGTACACTGTCGCCGTCTAAAACAGCAACACATGAGTTAGTTGTTCCTAGGTCAATACCGATTATTTTGCCCATGATGGGAGCTCCTATATCATTACTCTTTACCTAAAAAGGCAAAGTAAAATTAATTAAATTGTTTGTTGAATAGTAAGTGGGGGTCAGCAAAATGCTTTTCAACTATTACAAGCAAAAAAATGTAAAAAAACTCTTTTTTGCTTGTTTTA
>Ga0316205_10001705_pt1 | contig 25987 bp, 28 predicted proteins | sample 3monthpyrite_MG_FD_204941 | JGI IMG/M metagenome (GOLD analysis project Ga0316205, IMG submission 204941) | Microbial mat bacterial communities from mineral coupon in-situ incubated in ocean water Damariscotta River, Maine, United States -... | ecosystem: Environmental > Aquatic > Marine >... | reverse complement strand
ACCGGATTTCCCGGTATTGGGTGATTTCAAAGTCATGTAAAAAGCCTTCACCTGCCTCCGTAAAGGGGCAAAAACGAAAAGAGCGGCCCACCCTTCGGTAGTCCGCTCGCCCATTTCTTCCAGCTTGACTAGAGTTATACCCGCAACCGTTCGCTAAGTCAAGAAATTTGCACGCTATAGGTGCGTTCGCTACGCAACACCCCGCGTTAACCTTTCTCCAAGCGGTTGTTTTTACGCCTAATTTCCAGCTGCCCGCCAGCGCGCCACATTGGCATTATGCTCTGCCAAGGTTCTGGCAAAAGCGTGGCCACCGGTGCCATCCGCCACAAAATACAAAAAATCCGAGGAATCAGGATTCGCCGCCGCTTCAATCGCCAGCCTGCCGGGGTTGGCAATCGGCGTTGGTGGCAATGCCGGAATTACATAGGTATTATATGGCGTTGCGCCATCAAGCTCACTCCTGCGCAATTCGCGTCCCAGCGCCTCGCGCCCAAGCGTAACCCCGTATATCACCGTAGGGTCGGTTTGCAGGCGCATCCCGCGCCGTAACCGGTTCACAAAAACACTGGCCACCAACCCGCGTTCCGAAGCCACACCGGTTTCCTTTTCAATAATCGATGCCAAAACAAGCAGCTCCTCCGGCGTTTCAATCGGCAGGTCCGTGGCGCGCAGCGCCCAGGCATCCGCCAATATCTTATCCTGCGCCGCCATCATGCGCGCCACCAGCGCCGCCCTGTCGCCGCCAGCCGTTACCGCATAGCTATCGGGTGCCAGCGCCCCCTCAACCGGTAATTCTCCAATTTCCCCGCTCAAAAACTCGGCCTGCTTTATCGCGTCAACAAATTGCCAAACCGTTGTGCCTTCCGCCATGGTCACACGGTAACTCGTGGTAGCTTCCTGCCGCATCGCGCTGTATTCGCTCGGTAATTCTCCTTCACCCAACACATATTCAGCCCGGGTCAGCATCTTTTCACTCACCGGATCAAAAGCCCGCATCTGCATATCACTGCGCGTCACACCCACACGCAGCACAATCTCGCTACCACAGTTCGAGTCACCATTTTGCGTGAGCGTATCGGTAATTTCCGCCATAGAGGCCCCTTGCCGGATCAAAAACCTCCCCGCCTTCAGAAAAGCCGATTTCTCACTGTTGCGCACCCCCATCCGAAAGATCCATGGCGTAGAAATCGCGCCCAACTCGGCCAGATCCTCACTCACTTTGCCAAAGTTGGAGCCCCGCTCGACACTCACACAAATCGCCTCGGCCAAAGGCCCGGGTGCCGAAAACTGGGCCCGCCCCCAACCAATCGCAGCCCCAAGGCCAACCAGCCCGACTATCAAAAACATCAGCGCATTTGCCGCAAGTGATTTACGCATCTAGCTGTCCAGTTTCTTGAATATGACCGAGGCATTGGTGCCACCAAACCCAAACGAATTGCTCAACGCCACATCAATCTTGCGTTTCACCGCTTTATTTGGCGCCAGGTCCAGCACACTTTCAACGGGGTTATCAAGGTTGATGGTCGGCGGCGCTATCTGGTCGCGTATCGCCAAAATCGAAAATATCGCCTCCACCGCGCCAGCCGCACCAAGCAGGTGCCCGATAGATGATTTGGTAGATGACATAGTCGCCTTGCTATCCTCGCCCAAAAGCCGGGTCACGGCCGCAAGCTCGATCACATCCGCCATGGTAGAGGTGCCATGCGCATTCACATAATCCACTTCCGAAGGTGCCAGCCCCGCCCGCCTCAAGGCAGCCGTCATCGAGCGAAAACCACCATCACCATCGGGTGCCGGCGCGGTTATGTGATAGGCATCTCCCGATAGCCCATAGCCAACCACTTCGGCATAAATCTTCGCACCCCGCGCCCTTGCATGTTCCAGTTCTTCCAGCACCACAATGCCGGCACCCTCGCCCATCACAAAGCCGTCGCGGTCCTCGTCATAAGGCCGGCTCGCGGCCTTCGGGTCATCGGCACGTTTGGTTGAAAGCGCCTTGGCCGAGTTAAACCCGGCAATGCCAATACCGCAAATCGCCGCCTCGGCCCCACCGGCAACCATCACATCGGCATCATCCATCATAATCAGGCGGGCCGCATCGCCAATGGCATGGGCCCCGGTCGAGCAAGCCGTCACCACCGCATGGTTCGGCCCCTTAAACCCGTAGCGAATAGAAACCTGCCCCGAGCAAAGGTTGATCAGCGACCCCGGAATAAAGAAAGGCGACACCCGCCGCGGCCCTTTTTCGGCCATCATCAACGTGGTGTTTTCAATCAGGCTCAGCCCGCCAATCCCCGAGCCGATCATCACACCGGTGCGCTCGCGGCTTTCCTCGTCTTCGGGCATCCAGCCCGAATCCTCAACCGCCTGTTGCGCGGCGGCCATCGCAAACAGAATAAACACATCCACCTTGCGCTGGTCTTTCGGGCTCATGTATTTGTCAGGGTTAAAGGTGCCGTTGCTGCCATCGCCGTAGGGCACTTCACACGCATATTTGGTCGCAAAATTCTCGGTATCAAACCGCGTTATCGGCCCCGCGCCCGATTCCCCGTCCAGCAACCGGCTCCATGTTTCCTCTACTCCATCGGCCAACGGGGAAACCATTCCCAAACCTGTCACCACAACTCGACGCATATTTCTGCCCTCGCCTATTAAAATTCCCATCGTATTACCCCAAGCGCATTGCCAAGGGCAAGGGATTCCGGATTATTGAGTTTGTATCTGCGCCCGCGCAAAATTCGCTTCGGTTATGCTGCCGTCATCATACTTTATTTGTATGGTCACAGTGTGCACCGAGCCAACCGGAAACGAAACATAGGGCGGGTGCGCAACCGGGTCCATCGCGTTCGGGTTGGCAGTGCCTTCATAGCATGCTTCCAGCGCGTAAGGCGTATTGGCGGCGGCCCCGTTAATGCCATAGCGCACCCCGGCCAGCCCGCAGCGAAAGGCCTCGATATGGGTAAAATACAGCAGGTCCTGCCCGTCAAACACCCGCACCGCCACCCAGTCGGGCTGGGTCATATCCAAAATCGGCTTCACTTCCGCAGCCGTCATAAATTGGGCCTGCGCCCCGCCGCCAAAGCCCAGCGCCACAATTACCGCGCCCAGAAAAGACTTGAATTTCATAACGATCTCCATCCCACAAAAAAACGGCACCCGGTTGGCCCGGATGCCGTTTTAGCACAACCAAATACAAAAATCAGGCGTTTTCGGTGATGTATTTCACGGCGTCACCAAACGACTGGATATTTTCAGCGGCATCGTCCGGAATTTCAAGGCCGAACTCTTCTTCGAAAGCCATAACAAGCTCAACCGTGTCGAGACTGTCTGCGCCAAGATCATCAATGAACGATGCGCTTTCAACAACTTTGTCCTCTTCCACGCTCAGGTGCTCGACAACAATTTTTTTCAGGCGATCTGCAATGTCGCTCATGGTTTCATCCTTTTGCAAGTGAGCGGCGCACCGCTCGGGTTATGTGGGGTCATCGGCGCTTTTCGTAGCTCGGCACCAAATCTTCCGTCAGAAAATCAAAATCTGCCCGCAAGGCAGCGCCTCCGGTAAATCCTGTTGGGGGCTATATCATACTTTGAATAGTTGGCAAGTATTTTTCCAAATTCAAGCCGCAACAATTAAACCGGCCGCCAGCGGCGGCAAGCTACCGCCCAAATCAAAACATCGCCATGCCGCCATTCACATGCAGGGTTTGGCCGGTTACATATCCCGCTTCACTGCTGGCCAGATACAGCGCCGCAGCCGCAATTTCATCCGCCGTGCCCATGCGCCCCATCGGCACACCCGCCAGCAAGCCCGCTTTTTGTTCATCCGTCAGCACATCCGTCATCGCGGTTGTTATAAACCCCGGCGCAATCGCATTTACGGTTATGCCGCGGCTCGCCACTTCCTGCGCCACCGATTTGCCCATGCCAATCACCCCGGCCTTCGAGGCCGCATAATTGGCCTGCCCGGGGTTGCCGGTTACCCCCACAATGCTGGAGATATTGATAATCCGCCCGCCGCGCGCCTTCATCATCGGCCGCATCACAGCCCGCATCAACATCATGGTCGAGGTCAGGTTTATTTCCAGCACCTGATCCCATTCTTCGTCTTTCAGGCGCATAAACAGGTTGTCTTTGGTCATGCCGGCATTATTGACCAAAATATCCAGCCCGCCCATCTTTTCAATCGCCTGCCCCGGCAGGGCTTTCACCGCGTCGCGGTCGCTCAGGTTGCACGGCACCACATGGGCGCGCGCGCCCAGTTCAGCCGCCAGCGCATTCAGCGGGTCAACCCGCGTGCCCGAAAGCGCCACACTGGCACCGGCAGCGTGCAAGGCGCGGGCAATCGCCCCGCCAATCCCGCCCGAAGCGCCGGTTACAAGAGCGGTTTTTCCTGTCAAATCAAACATAATATCTTCCTGATTGCTTTGGGTAAGCCAAATACACATGCATTCGCTACCAAGATAATTTTTTCGCGGGCAAGCCCGCCCTGCCCGTTAATGCCCGCATATAAAACTGTGCGGCCAACACGGGCCAACGCGCGTTTACGGCCTCACCACTTCCAGATAGGCCGCAATATCAGTGGGTGTGCCAATGTTATGCGTCGCAATGCTGCGGTCTATCCGCTTAACCATCCCGCTCAGCGCCTTTCCAGCCCCGATCTCGACGGTGGCATCAACCCCGTGGGCGGCCATAAACATCACCGATTCCCGCCAGCGCACCGCGCCGGTCACCTGGTCCACCAGCAAGTTGCGGATGACCATCGGTGTATGCACATCGGCGGCCGAAACATTGGCCACCAGCGGCACCTTCGGGGGTGAAATATCCACATGGCTCAGCGCCTCGGCCATCACTTCAGCGGCTGGCTGCATCAGGCTACAATGAAAGGGCGCGCTCACCGGCAGCATCAGGGCCCGCTTGGCCCCGGCCGCCTTGGCCAGTGCCGCGGCCCGTTCCACCGCCGCCTTATGGCCCGAAATCACCACCTGCGCGGGGTCGTTATCATTGGCGGCGGTGCACACCTCGCCCTGCGCCGCTTCTTTGGCCAATTGCTCAACCGCCTCGAAATCAAGGCCCAAAATCGCTGCCATCGCGCCCATGCCTACCGGCGTTGCCGCCTGCATGGCCTTGCCGCGAATGCGCAACAGCCGCGCCGTGTCAGCCAGCGTCAACGCCCCTGCCGCGCACAGGGCCACATATTCACCCAATGAATGCCCCGCCACATAGGCGGCATCTTCCACCGTCACCCCTTCGGCATTCAGCGCCGCCATCGCCGCCATGGAGGTGGCCATCAAGGCGGGCTGGGCATTTTCGGTCAGGGTCAGCTCGGCAATATCCCCTTCCCAAATCAGCGCCGAAAGGCTTTCATCCAGCGCAGCATCGACTTCGTCAAAAACCGCTTTTGCCGCCGGGTAAGCCTCGGCCAGTGCCTTGCCCATGCCGATAGATTGCGCCCCTTGTCCGGGAAAAATAAATGCTTTTGTCATCTCTGCCTCGCTATTGATTTACCCAACTATAAGCCCCCTCATTACCGATTTACAGCCAAGATTTGCGCTTTCACTCAATTCGCCCAACACCGCGCGCTTCCCCCCCCGGCACATTTGCAGCCCACCTTTTTCTTTTGTCACAGGCGCAAATAAATCCACGCAAGCAGCCGCGACATTTAGCGCCAAACGGGCATTTGCCTTGGTAACAACCCTGTTTTTTGTCTATAACCAGCGCAGATATGAAGGAGCCAAAAACATGCACCTCACGCAAGAAACCCACTACGTTACCCGAATCAGCTGGCTCCGCGCCGCGGTTATGGGCGCAAATGACGGCATCGTCTCCACCGCCAGCCTTATCATCGGTGTTGCCGCCGCCGGCACCGATCAAATCGGCATTTTGCTGGCCGGGCTCGCGGGCATGATCGCCGGTGCCATGTCAATGGCGGCAGGTGAATATGTATCGGTTTCCTCGCAGTCTGATTCCGAAAACGCCGACCTCGCCCGCGAAAAGCGCGAGCTCGAACAGTTTCCGGAGGCCGAGCTCGACGAGCTTGCGGGCATCTATGAAGCGCGCGGCATTTCCAAAAAACTCGCAACGCAAGTGGCGCAAGAGCTCACCGCACACGATGCGCTCGAAGCCCACGCCCGAGACGAACTCGGCATCACCCACCTCTCCAAAGCCCGCCCGGTGCAAGCCGCGCTGGCCTCGGCGGCAACCTTTTCCATAGGGGCGGCCCTGCCCCTGGCTGCTGTCATTTTCGCACCGCTTGCCAGCATTATCTGGGTGACCACCGCCGCCTCGGTGCTGGTGCTTGGCACGCTTGGCTATGTCTCTGCCATCGTTGGCGGTGCCCCCGCCGTGCCCGCTGTGGCCCGGGTCACGCTGTGGGGGCTGGCAGCCATGGCCGCCACAGCCGCGGTTGGCAGCCTGTTCGGGGCCACCATCGGCTAACGCGCCCGGCGCAAACCGGTTGCGGCAAGTGAAATGCCGCGCTATCCCTGCTGGATGAACCAAACAAAATCCTCACAGCTTCCCCCTCGCAGGCGCACCAGCACCTATGCCAGCTGAACCCGTCCAATCTTTTTGGGCGCATAGCACGCCTGCCCGCCAATCTGGCGCCGCGCTTGATGGCAGCATTGAAACCGACATAGCCATCATCGGCGGCGGCCTCACCGGCCTGAGCGCGGCGCTGCATCTGGCGCAATCGGGGCGCAAGGTAGCGCTGATCGAGGCCAAAAGCATCGGCTGGGGCGGCTCGGGGCGCAGCAATGGCCAGGTCATCCCCACCCTCGCCGCCATGGAACCCGCCGCCATGCTCGCCCGCTGGGGTGAAACCGGTGAGCGCTTTGCCCATATGGTGCGTGATAGCGCCGACACCCTGTTTTCACTGGTGAAAACCCACGGCCTCGCCTGTGACGCAAGGCAAAACGGCTGGTTCCAGCCCGCCCACACGCCCGAATTCCTTCGCCTGTCCGACTCCCGGGTGAAAGCGTGGCAAAAGCTGGGCGCACCGGCTCGACTGCTCAACAAGGCCGAGGGCGATGCCCTGCTCGGTTCCACCCACTGGTTTGGTGGCCTGTTTCACCCCGAAGGCGGCCACATAAACCCGCTCAAACTCAGCCAGGAGCTGGCGCGCCTGTGCGCCAAACACGGCGTGCAGATATTCGAGCAAACCCCGGCTACCAGCATTGCCCGCCATACCGGCCAATGGCACATAACCACCCCGCGCGGCGCGATCAAAGCCGATGCGCTCTTGCTGGCCACCAATGCCTATACCGGCCCGCTGGCCCCGCAAATCGGCCGCTCCATCGTGCCGCTCACCGCATGGCAACTGGCCACAGAGCCGCTTGATGCGCCAAGCGTCATCCCCGGCGGGCAAGCCATTTCAGACACCCGTGGTGATCTCTGGTATTTCCGCCCCACGGTCGATGGCCGCCTCGTGACCGGTGCGGCACTCCTGTTCAAACAAAGGGCCGAGCCGCGCCTCAAGGCCCTGCTGGCCAAGCGCCTGCAAACTGCCTTCCCGCAGCTTGGTCCGCTCAATTTTTCGCATGTCTGGGGTGGCTTTGTCGGAATCACCGCCGATTTCACCCCGCGCTTTCACGAGCTTGGCCCGCATTACTATGCCTTCACTGGCTATAATGGCCGCGGGCTGGCGCTGGCCCTTTCCGTGGGCCGCGAATTTGCCCGCAAAATCAACGGCGAAACCTGCGCCCTGCCCTTCGAGGCCCCACGCCCGATTGCGCTGCACGGCTTTGTGCGCCGCGTCGCCCGCTCCCGCCTCATCCTCACCCGCCTGAAAGATAAAAAACCGCCAAAGGTAACCCCCTGATTCCAATGATAGAACAACGTCGTATCGAAGCCGAACTGGTGCGTGATTTTTACGAAGTGCGGCAAAAAACCATGTCCAAAGCCGAGGCGCAGGAGGTGATCCGCGAAGCCATTGCCAGTTCCGCCATCCGCCAGGCCCAGCGCCTCGCGGATGAAGTTGGCCACCCGCCAACCCCTGAGGATTTCGAGAAAAGCACCGAAGCGTGGAAGGCCAGTGGCGCGATGGACCGTGAGGAGTTGCACGCTTCCCCCGAACGTCTGGATTTCAACGTCACCCGCTGCGGCTATGCGCAAATGTATAAAGACATGGGCCTGTTTGAGATCGGCCACCTGCTAAGCTGCAACCGCGACGCCAGATTTTGCGCTATCTAGCCCCTTGCATTCCCCCCCAACCCCGCTATAACCCGCCCATCCCCCGCACTCTTTGATCGCGGATGCCTCTCGTATGCGGATGGGGGATGTGAACGCCCGCATTTTGAAGCACGCTTGAATGAAGGAAGCTGATATGTCTCTTTACGAGCATGTTATGATCGCGCGTCAGGATCTTTCCAACGCGCAGGCCGAAGGGCTGATCGAACACTTTGGCGGTATTCTGGCTGACAACGGCGGCAAAGTTGTTGATAGCGAATACTGGGGCCTGAAAACCATGGCCTACAAGATCAACAAAAACCGCAAAGGCCACTATGCCTTCCTGAAATCGGACGCCCCAACGGCTGCCGTTCAGGAAATGGAGCGCCTTGCCCGTTTGCATGATGACGTGATGCGCGTTTTGACCATCAAGGTTGACGCCCACGAAGAAGGCCCATCGGCCGTCGTGCAAGCCAAATCTGCCCGTGACGAGCGCCCGCGCCGTCCGCGCCGCGATTAAGAAAGGACTGTAAACCATGGCAAATAAACCATTTTTCCGCCGTCGCAAATCCTGTCCTTTCTCGGGCGATAACGCCCCGAAAATCGACTATAAAGACGTGAAGCTGCTGCAACGCTACATTTCCGAGCGTGGCAAAATCGTGCCGTCCCGTATCACCGCCGTATCGGCCAAAAAACAGCGTGAGCTGGCAAAAGCCATCAAACGCGCGCGTTTTGTGGCCCTGCTGCCCTACGCTGTAAGCTAAAGGAGAGATTCCATGGAAGTAGTTCTTCTTGAACGCGTGGCCAAGCTCGGCCAAATGGGCGATGTGGTTAACGTCAAAAACGGCTTTGCCCGCAATTTTCTGATGCCGCAAGGCAAGGCTCTGCGCGCCACCAAGGCCAACCTTGCCCAGTTTGAGGCCCAGCGCGCCCAGTTGGAAGCCACCAACCTCGAAACCAGAAAAGAAGCCGAAAGCCTGGCCGCAAAACTCGACGGACAATCGTTCATCGTGATTCGCTCCGCCTCGGATTCCGGCGCGCTTTATGGTTCGGTTACCAACCGCGATGCGGCAGACGTAGCCACCGAAGGCGGCTTCACCATCGACAAACGCCAGATCATTCTGACAGCACCGGTAAAAGAGCTGGGCCTGCATGATATGACCGTGGCCCTGCACCCAGAAGTGCAGGCAACGATCACCATCAACGTGGCCCGCTCGGTTGAAGAAGCCGAGCTGCAAGCCTCGGGCAAAACCATTCAGGAATTGCAGGCCGAAGCCGATGCCGAAGCCGATTTCGACATTGCCGAGTTGTTTGACGACGTGGGCGCTGCCGCCCTTGATGATGACGACGAGTTCGCACCGGTGCAAGACGCCCCGGCCGAAGACACCGAACAGCCGGAAGTTTAACCTTCCTGCAATAAATGAAAGGCCGTGTGCACATCGCCCGCGGCCTTTTTTTATGGAGCACCCAATGCCCTTTCGCCAATTATTACTGTTTTTCGGGCTCGGGCTGCTGCTTTCCCTCGCCAGTATCTTCTGGCTGGATCAAAAGCTGGCCCCGCTGACGCTGGTTTCAGGTGAACCCGCGCGCGCCATCTGGGCGGGCATTACCCAGTTCGGCAATTCAACATGGATGGCCCTTCTGGTGCTGGGCATCTGGGCAGCCGCATTTGCCCTTGGCAAAGCCCGGCCGCATAATCTTGCATGGCTGTCCATGCGCAAAAAGGCAGCGCTGGTTTTTGCGGCGGTGGCCGCTCCCGGCATTGCCGTGATGGCTATCAAATTTTTGGTCGGGCGCGCACGGCCCTATATGGAAGAGGCCGGGTTTTTTCCCTTCACCTATGGGGTTGACTACGCCAGCTGGCCCTCCGGCCACACCACCACGGCTTTTGCCTTTGCGGCGGCGGCGGGCATGGCCATGCCGGCTTTGCGCTGGCCGCTTTTCATCCTTGCCGCCGCCACCGGTTATAGCCGTATGGCCTTGGGTGTGCACTATCTGGGGGATGTGATTGCAGGCGCAACTTTAGGCACGGTCGGGGCCCTGCTGGTTTACCACCTGCTACTGCCCAAACCCCGCAATAAAACCTAGTTATCCCCGTTATCCCCGCAATTCACAGGCGCTAGGCCTTCGGCTTTGCTGTATAGTCGCGGCAAATAAACGAGGGAAAAAATGGCAGATGGCGGGCAAGCTATGGAGACAGAGGTAAAAACCCTTCCCCATAATATCGAAGCAGAACAAGCACTTCTGGGGGCGCTTTTGGTCAATAACGAAGTGTTTGACCGCATCGCCGCCATCGTCGATGATTCGCATTTCTTTGACCCGGTGCACCAGCGCATCTTTGAAAAGGCCGCCGCTCGTATCCAAAAAAACATGCTGGTCTCGCCCGTCACCCTCAAGGCCTTTTTCGAGGATGACGAAGGCTTGCAGGAACTGGGGGGTGCCGCCTATCTGGCCCGGCTGGCAGGGGCCTCCATTTCCCTTTTCGCGGCCAAAGACTACGCCCAGCAAATCTATGATCTGGCCCTCCGGCGCGATCTGATCTCCATCGGGCAGGATATCGCCGGTAAGGCCGCCTCGGTCGAGGTGGATAAAGAACCCGACGAGCAGATCGTCGAGGCCGAACAGGCGCTTTATATTCTGGGCGAAAAAGGCAAGGCCGATAGCGGCTTTCAGAGCTTTTTGCGCGCGGTTACCAGCGCGGTCGATGCCGCCAATGCCGCCTATAAGCGTGATGGACAGCTTTCCGGCATTTCCACCGGCCTGATCGATATGGATAAAAAACTCGGCGGCCTGCATCCGTCCGATCTGCTCATTCTGGCCGGCCGCCCCTCGATGGGCAAAACCTCGCTCGCCACCAATATCGCCTATAACATCGCCAAAAACTACCAAAAGGGTGTGCTCCCCGATGGTTCGGAAGGCGCGCTCAATGGCGGGGTGGTCGGGTTTTTCAGCCTCGAAATGTCGGCCGATCAACTCGCGGCGCGTATCCTCTCGGAAGCCGCGCGCATTCCATCCGAAAAAATCCGCCGCGGCGATTTGAGTGAAGCCGAGTTCCGCCGCTTTGTCGAAGCCGCCAAAGAGCTGGAAAAATGCCCGCTGTTTATTGATGATACCGCCGCGCTGCCCATTTCCACCCTCGCCGCGCGGGCCCGCAGGCTCAAGCGCCGCCACGGGCTGGATGTGCTGGTGATCGACTACCTCCAGCTCATTCGCCCGGCTACTGCCAAGGATAGCCGTGTCAACGAGGTGTCGGAAATAACCCAGGGGCTCAAGGCCATCGCCAAGGAGCTCAATATCCCGGTGATCGCGCTTTCCCAACTCTCCCGCGCCGTCGAGAGCCGCGAAGACAAACGCCCCATGCTCTCGGATCTGCGCGAGTCAGGCTCTATCGAGCAAGACGCCGATGTGGTGATGTTTGTCTATCGCGAAGACTATTATAAAGAGCGCGAAAAGCCCGGCGAGCACGATATTGACAAAATGCTGGCATGGCAGGATGAAATGCAGCAGGTGATGGGCAAAGCCGAAGTGATCGTCGGCAAGCAGCGCCACGGCCCCATTGGCTCGATTGACCTGTCATTCGAGGCCGAATTCACCAAATTTGGCAATCTGGTGAAGCCCTATCAACAGGGTGGGGATTTCTAAAAGTGCAAAAATGCAACAGCGCACCTAATTATCCGCTAAAAAACAGCTCAATCTTGAGTAATAATTGCTGATATTATAGACAACTGGCACAAAATATTATAGACAACTGGCACAAATTCGATTAACAAATCCTTAATACACATTTATTTGAAATGGTGCCACGCCCGCAATCGCACAGCTGCAAAAGCGGCATGGCACCGGTTTTAGGGGTAACACAATGAAATCCAGCATTCTGAAAATCACCACCGCCTTGCCACTTGCGCTTACCGGCATTGCAAACACCGCCACAGCCGGAGAGATGGAGATCACCGAACCAGCGGCGATCGAGATCGCCGCAGCAGAGCAATCATCATCATTCGGCTATGTCGGCTTAACAGCCATTTATGGCGACGCCACCAACCCGTATGCCGGCACAGAGACGACAGCTTTTGCGCCAAGAATCGAGGGCGCCTATGCATTTGTGCTCGGCAATGGCGGGGCCGTGGTGGTCGATGCCATGCTACAAATGGATAACTACGATTCGGCTATTACATACGGCCCAGTTTCCCAGCCGCAATATCAGGCCAATCTGCACTATCTCCACCCGATCTCAAATGCCTTCACCCTCGGCGGTTTTGCCGGTTACGGCAAGGCCCCCTACGATAGCTCCAATGTAAAGTATCAAGTCGGCACCGCCGGTCTGACCGCCGTTTACCGGATTTCAGAGGTCACATCGGTTTTTGGCCAGGCGGCATATGGCACCTCCTTTGACCCCGACGCAATGGACAGTTCCGGTTTTTATAATGGCTATGTTGTGCGCGCCGGTGTTACCTATTCCGGCTTTGGTTTTGCCACCATAACCGCTGAAGCAGAATATGCGGCCTCCGAAGAATATGAAGATTCAAGCGAAGCCGGGGAAATGTGGACAGTCGCGCTCTCGGGCGAATCCGAAATTGGTGCGGTCGACAATCTGGTCGTCACCTATGGTGTGCGCTATGCATCCTTCGATGCGTTAATCGACTCTGATTTGGTCAATGAAACAACCGCAAGTGTTGGCGTAAAGTATATGTTTGGCGGCGGCAGCGCCCAAAAGTTCGCCGATATCGGCTATATTGGCACGCCTTATCTGCCGCTTCGCGCCAGTTTCTGGACACCGGCCATGAACTAGCCCTATCGGGCAATATCGCTTTGAAAACGGGGGCCACGCGCCCCCGTTTTTTATACCGCCTTGTAAAAATCTCATGTATTGTATGCTGGCAAACCCGCAAGAGAGCCAAGCCCATGCAAGCCACACTTACCATCGATCTAAACGCCATTGTTGAAAACTGGCGGGCGCTGGACACCCTGAGCGGCGCTCGGGTTGAAACCGGCGCGGTGATAAAAGCCGATGCCTACGGGCTTGGCGCCGCCACGGTTGGGCCCGCCCTTGCCGCGGCGGGTGTCTCCAGCTTTTTTGTGGCGCAGGTCGAAGAGGGGGTGGCGCTGCGCGCCGCGATCGGGCCGGAACCAACCATCTACAATTTTTCAGGGCTGATGCCCGGGGATGATAGCGCGGTAACAGACCAAGCCATAGTGCCGGTGCTCAATTCAGCTGCACAGGTAAAAGCCTTTGCGGCCAAGCATAAAGGCCAGCCCTGCGCCATCCAGCTTGACAGCGGCATGAACCGTTTGGGCATGGAACCCCTTGAGGCCGCCTCGGTTGCGCTTGATATTCTGGCGCTGCGGCCCGATCTGGTCGTGAGCCACCTTGCCTGCGCCGATGAGCCGGTGCACCCGATGAACGCAGGCCAGCTCACCGCCTTTACCACCCTCACCCTTGCCATGCCCACCACCCGTAAATCACTCAGCGCCACCGGCGGTATTTTGCTTGGTGCCCCGTTTCACTTTGACCTTACCCGCCCCGGCATCGGCCTTTATGGCGGCCTGCCCTTCAAAGATGCCCGCCCCGTGGTGCAGCTTGACCTGCCGGTGGTGCAGGTGCGCGATGTAATGCCCGGCGAAGGGGTTGGCTATGGTGCGGCCTGGATCGCCAGCAAGCCAAGCAAAATTGCCACCGTTTCAGGCGGTTATGCCGATGGCATATTGCGCGCCAGCTCGGGCTTTAGCCTTTATGCAGGCAGCACCCCCTGCCCGGTGGTTGGCCGGGTATCGATGGATCTGCTGACGGTGGATGTGACCGCTCTGCAAACGCAGCCGCAAAGCCTGAGCCTGCTGAACGCAACCCAAACCGTGGATGTGCTGGCAGAAAAAGCCGGCACAATCGGCTATGAGATACTTACAAGCCTTGGCGCGCGCTACAAACGTGTATACAAAAGCGAAAGTTAACCGCGAGGGCCCATGCAGGCGATCAGTTTTTTTACCGGGGCGCTGGCCTCCATCGGCCGTTCCACGCTCGGGCTTTTGGCCAGTATCGGGCGGGTGATCATTTTCACCACGCTGGCGGTTTCGCATATGCTGCGGGCGCCGTTTTACCCGCGCGAACTGGCGGCGCAACTGCTGCAAATAGGCTATTTCTCGCTGCCGGTGGTGGGGCTGACCACGCTTTTTACCGGCGGCGCGCTGGCGCTGCAAATCTATGCGGGCGGTGCGCGCTTCAATGCCGAAAGCGTGGTGCCCAGCATTGTGGCCATTGGCATGGTGCGCGAGCTGGGGCCGGTGCTGGCAGGCCTGATGGTGGCCGGCCGGGTCGGGGCCTCGATTGCCGCCGAAATCGGCACCATGAAGGTGACCGAGCAGATCGACGCGCTGACCACGCTCTCCACCAATCCGGTTAAATATCTGGTGGTGCCGCGCTTGCTGGCCGCCACCATCGCCATGCCGCTTCTGGTGCTGATCGGCAATATCATCGGCATTCTTGGCGGCTTTCTGGTCGGCATTATCCGGCTCGATTTCAATGCGGCCGCCTATATCACCAATACCGTCGATTTTCTGGAAACCGGCGATATAACCTCGGGGCTGATCAAAGCTGCGGTGTTTGGCTTTATTGTCGCCCTGATGGGCAGCTATAGCGGCTTTAACTCGGGGCGCGGGGCGCAAGGGGTCGGGCGGGCCACCACCAATGCGGTGGTCTCGGCCTCGGTGTTGATACTGGCCAGCAATTACCTGCTCACCGAATTGTTGTTTCCAGCATGAGCGGCGTGGCAAAAATTGCCCTCAAGGGGGTTGAAAAAGCCTTTGGCATCAATCATGTGCTGCGCGGGGTTGATCTGGCAGTGTCAAAAGGCACCTCGCTGGTGGTGATCGGCGGCTCCGGCACCGGTAAATCGGTGCTGCTCAAATGTATCCTCGGTATCGTAACGCCTGATCGCGGCGAAATATTGATCGACGGTAAAGCCATGCGCAACCGCGATGACTTCCTCAGCCATTTCGGCATGTTGTTTCAGGGCGGCGCATTGTTTGACAGCCTGCCGGTGTGGCACAATGTGGCCTTCCGGCTCCGGCAGGGGCGCGGCAAGCTTAGCAAGGCCGATGCGCAGGAACTGGCCATCGAAAAACTCCGCCGCGTCGGGCTGAAGCCAGATGTGGCCTTCCAGTTTCCGGCCGAGCTTTCGGGCGGTATGCAAAAGCGCGTGGGGCTGGCCCGTGCCATTGCCTCCAACCCCTCGGTAATATTTTTTGACGAACCGACCACAGGGCTCGACCCGATAATGGCCGGGGTCATCAACGAGCTGATCCGCGAGATTGTCAGCGAAATCGGCGCCACCACCATCACTATCACCCATGATATGAGCTCTGTGCGCGCCATTGCCGACCATGTCGCCATGATCCACGCCGGCAAGGTGCGCTGGCACGGGCCGGTGACCGAGGTCGACAGCGCCAAAGACCCTTATCTGGACCAGTTCATCAACGGCCGCGCCGAGGGGCCGATAGAGAGCGTGCGATGACCACGAAATACGATCTGGTTGTTAAATACCTCAACCTTAGCCTTTTCATCCTGTTCCCCGTGGCGTGGTTTGCCCCGATGGCGCGGGCGGGCATAAAAATGTGGTTTTTTGATCTCGAGTCGCTGTCGGTGGTCTCTTCGCTTGGCTCGCTGTGGGAATCCGATATATTTTTGGCCGGGTTGGTGGCTTTCTTCGCCCTTGTCGCACCGATGCTGAAAACCATGCTGCTCGCTGCCATTCATCAGGGCTGGCTTGGCGGCAATGTGCTAGGCGCGCTTGGCACTTTGGGCAAGCTCGCCATGGCCGATGTCTTTTTGATCGCGCTTTATATCGTGCTGGCCAAGGGAGTGGGCGTGGGCACCGTAGAAACGGCATGGGGGCTTTACCTGTTTACCTTTTGCGTGCTGCTTTCGCTTTTGCTCACCGAGCTCACCAAGCGGCGCCTTGCTGAATACTAGCGCGAATTGTAGAATGAAAATGGAAATTTTTCTGATCAACCTTAAAAGACGCCCCGACCGGCTGGCATTCATGGATAGCCAACTCAAGGATTTGGGGTTGCCCTATACCCGTATCAACGCGATAGACGGGCTTGGCGCGGCCGAAATCGGCTACCCCGAAAACCACAAGCGCCTCTCCAAAGGCGAATATGCCTGCTACCTGAGCCATGTTAAGGTGTGGGATGCTTTTTTGGCCTCGGGCGCGCCACGCTGCCTTCTGCTGGAAGATGACCTAACCCTGGCCAGGAGCCTGCCGCAAATACTGGCGCATGAACCGTTTTTTAACCACAATGGCAAACTGACCCGGCTGGAATGCCGCATTTTCCGAACCCGAGTCGCCAAAGTCTGGCGGCATCGCTTTTTGGGCCGCAAATTGCGCAAAATCACCGCATATGACGGCGGCACCGGTGCGATCGTGCTGACCCGTGCCTATGCCCAATATCTGCGCGCCCATCATGCCGCGCCAAAAATCCCGGTAGATGACCTGGTGCTTGACCCGGCATCCACAAGCTATAAGCCCAGAGCCGTTTACCAGCTGGACCCTGCACCCGCCATTCAAAGCATGTTTTTGGAGGGGAAACCGGCGCGCACCTATGGCCGCAGCGATTTGCAAAGAACCAGAGCAAAGCCGGCCGCGCCACCACCGCCAAGCAGCGCCTTGCGGGTATTTTTCAGCGAGCTATCGCAACTCGGCAAAAATGTTCACACCAATCTGTTTCACATCTCCAAAACCATATCATTTCGCGATGATTAGCTTGCGCCTGCGGCCATAATCAGGCAAAAAACGCCCCATGGCCAAAGCAAAATCAACCTTTACCTGCACCGCCTGCGGGGCTGCCCATAAAAAATGGGCAGGGCAGTGTGACAACTGCCACCAATGGAACACGATTGAGGAAGAAGTAGCGCTAAGCACCGGCCCGGCGGGCAAAAGCCTTGGCGGTAGCAAGGGGCGGCGCGTGGCGCTTTCCGATCTTTCGGCCCATGATGCCCCCCTGCCCCGCGCCCATTCCGGTATCAATGAATTTGACAGGGTTTTGGGCGGTGGCATGGTGCCTGCCTCGGCCATTCTGGTGGGCGGAGACCCGGGGATCGGCAAATCCACCCTGTTGTTGCAAGCCGCCGCGGCCTTTGCCCAAAATGGCGAAAAAGTGATTTATATTTCGGGTGAGGAAGCCGCCTCGCAAATCAGAATGCGGGCGCGCAGGCTGGGCGCGGCTGATGCCCCGGTGCAACTGGCCGCCGAAACCAACCTGCGCGATATCATCACCACGCTGGATAACGAACGCCCGGCGCTTGCGGTGATTGATTCCATTCAAACCATGTGGGCCGATCATGTAGACAGCGCGCCGGGCTCGGTAAGCCAGGTGCGGGCCTGCGCACATGAGCTGACCAGCTTTGCCAAGCGGCGCGGGGTTTCTGTGGTGTTGGTCGGGCATGTAACCAAAGACGGCCAAATCGCCGGGCCGCGGGTGGTGGAGCACATGGTCGACACCGTGCTCTATTTTGAAGGCGAGCGCGGCCACCAGTTCCGCATTTTGCGCGCTGTCAAAAACCGCTTTGGCCCCGCCGATGAAATTGGCGTGTTCGAAATGAGCAGCACCGGGCTGGGCGAGGTCACCAACCCGTCGGCGCTTTTTTTGAGCGAGCGGGATAACCCGGCCCCCGGTGCGGTGGTTTTTGCCGGTATCGAAGGCAGCCGGCCGGTGCTGGTGGAAATTCAGGCGCTGGTGGCACCCTCGCCCTTGGCCACCCCCCGCCGCGCCGTTGTCGGCTATGATAGCGCAAGGCTTTCGATGATATTGGCGGTGCTCGATGCCCGCGCCGGTATCAGCTTTGCCGGCATGGATGTTTATCTCAATATCGCGGGCGGTATGCGCATCTCCGAACCCGCAGCCGATTTGGCGGTAGCGGCGGCGCTGATCTCGGCGCGGCAAGATAAAGCGATGCCGCCGGATAGCGTGTGTTTCGGTGAAATCAGCCTTTCGGGCGCGCTTCGCCCGATCAACCAGCCCGAAAACCGGCTGAAAGAGGCCGAAAAACTGGGTTTTTCCTCGGCATTTGCCCCTTCTTTGATGAAGACTGTGGGCGAATCAGGCATAAGCGTGCAAAAGTTTGACGACATAAATGGTTTTATCAGTTCCTATTTCGGGAACACCGAAGCTTAGAAAAAAAGGGATTTCCAAAATGGAAGACTATACAATCATAGACGGCGTGGCGGCGGCTTTAATCTTGATTTCAGGTTTTCTGGCCTATGCCCGCGGGCTGGTGCGCGAAACCCTGTCGATTGTCGGCTGGGGCGGCGCGGCGGTCATCGCCTTCATCTTTGCGCCAAGAGGCATAGACCTCGTCTACGAAATTCCCTTTGTGAACAGCCTCGTAGATGGTGATTGCAATATCGCCCTGATCATTTCCTTTGTGTTGATTTTCATCGTGGCGCTGATCGTTATTTCGCTTTTCACGCCGCTTCTGGCCGGGATCGTTTCCAAATCATCACTCGGGGTCATCGACCGCGGCCTCGGCTTTTTATTCGGCTTGGCGCGCGGGGTTCTTTTGGTGATCGTGGCGCTGTTTGCCTATAACCAGTTCATTGCCACCGGCGAAGGCGTCAGAATCATTGAAGATTCCCAAACCAATGCCATGCTGGCCCAAACCCAGGTAAGGCTCGCAGATGAAGTTGAATCCTCGACAATTCCAACTTGGTTTAAAGCCCGGGTTGACGAATTGACCAGCGCCTGCGTTGGCAATGATGCCAGCGCAACACCCGCAGCCCTGCCAACCGTAAATAACTAATAAACCTGGGTGACAGCGTGGCCCGGCGCGTCTATAAGGCGCGCAGGTTACCCTTGAACAAGGTCGTGTTTATGTCTCTGCCCCTGATGCCAGACCTCCCTTCGCTTCCATTTGATGATGACAAGCTCAAGGAGGAGTGCGGGATATTTGGCATGAACGGCACACCCGAAGCCGCCAATTTTGTGGCGCTCGGGCTGCACGCGCTCCAGCATCGCGGGCAGGAAGCCGGGGGCATAGCGTCTTACGCACCCGAGGTGGGCTTTGCCTCGGTGCGCCGCTTTGGCTATGTGCGTGATAATTTCACCAAAGCCAGCTTGATGGAAAGCCTGCCCGGTGAGCTCGCTATCGGCCATGTGCGCTACTCCACCTCCGGCTCCAAGGGCCAAACCGCCATCCGAGATGTGCAGCCGCTTTTTGCCGAGCTTGCCATGGGCGGCGTGGCGATTGCCCATAATGGCAACCTCACCAATGCTCTGGCCCTCAGAAAAGAGCTGATCCAGCACGGGGCCATCTTCCAGTCCAGCTCCGATACCGAATGTATTGTGCACCTGATGGCGCGCAGCTTTCAGGCCAACATCCCCGAGCGCCTAAAAGATGCGTTGCGCCGGGTTGAAGGCGCCTTTTCGGTCATCGCCATGACCCGCACCAAGCTGATAGGCGTGCGGGATGCCCTGGGCGTGCGCCCGCTGATGCTGGGCAAACTTCGTGATTCCTATGTGCTTTCATCCGAAACCTGCGCGCTGGATATCATAGGTGCCGAATTCATCCGCGAGGTCGAGCCCGGCGAAATGGTGGTAATCAGCGCCGGCAAGCTGGAGAGCAGCTACCCGTTTGCCAAAGCCGAACCACGCTTTTGCATATTCGAGCATGTCTATTTCTCGCGGCCCGATAGTATTCTCGGTGGCCGCTCGGTTTATGAAACCCGCCGCCGCATCGGGGTTGAGCTGGCCAAAGAATCACCTGTAGAGGCTGATCTGGTATGCCCGGTGCCCGATAGCGGCACCCCCGCCGCCATTGGCTATTCACAAGAAAGCGGCATTCCCTATGCCATGGGTATCATCCGCAACCAGTATATGGGCCGCACTTTTATCGAGCCAACCGAGCAGATCAGAAATATGGGTGTGCGCCTCAAGCTCAATGTCAACCGCGCGCTGATCAAGGGCAAACGGGTGATATTGGTGGATGACTCGGTGGTGCGCGGCACGACCTCGCGCAAAATCAAGGAAATGATCCTCGATGCCGGGGCGAAAGAGGTGCATTTCCGCATTGCCAGCCCACCCACCATGTGGCCCTGTTTTTACGGGGTTGATACCCCCGAGCGCAGCAAGCTGCTGGCCAGTTCAATGAGCCAGGAACAAATGCGGGATCACTTGGGCGTGCATTCCCTGCGTTTCATTTCGCTTGATGGCCTTTACCGCGCGGTCTCCAACGGCAAGCCGCGCAATGCCAAGCAGCCGCAATATTGCGATGCGTGCTTCAGCGGTGATTACCCGGTGCCGCCCAGCGATAAAATCGCGGCGGATGCTCTCTAACACCCGAATGCCGCAGGGCAGAGTTTGCGGCCCGCCAAACCCGCCAATCCATAAAAAAGCCCCGCACAATCGGCGGGGCTTTTTCTTCGGCGCCAATGCGCCTATTTCTTGAGAAATTTCCAAGCGGTGGGCAGCAACAAGGCCACTAGCGCCAGCTTTGCCGCATCACCGATCAGGTAAGGCACCATACCGGCTTTAATTGCGGCAACAGCGCTCATATCGTAAAGCACGGTTAGCCACGCCAAGCCCGGAATATAAATCAGCGCATTGGCGGCCAACAGCAGCCCAACCATTTTCAGCACCGAACGGTCCCACCCGCGGGTGGCACCATATCCGAGCAAAACAGTTGCCAGCACAAAGCCAAGCAAATAGCCGCCGGTGCCGCCCATCATATAAGCAATACCGTTCACCTCGCCACCCGTGCCGGCAAAAACATCAAACCCGAGCGCGCCCACCAGCATATAGCCCAAAACCGTTGCCAAACCAAGCCGTGGCCCATAGGCCGCGCCCAGCGCCAGCACCGCAAAGGTGCCCATCGTGATCGGCACCGGCCACATCGGCACAGCAATTTTGGCCGACACCGCCAATATCGCGATTCCGGCAGCAAAAAGCACGCCGTGGCGCAAAGCGGAATTGGACCCCCAAACGGCGGTCGAAAGGGTAATATTAGGTGTCATCGGCATATCCTTGTTGATCGGTTTATCGGCTTGCCGCCTTTTTGGCCTTTCTGCGCAATAAATTCAAGCAAGATCAGCAGCGCGGCACCTTTTCCTCTGGTTTTTTGGTGGCAAAACCCCTAAATCCACCCCATGGAACAAGAACAGAAAATCGCGCTGGTTATCGGCGCCTCTCGCGGGCTCGGCTATGCGACCGCCTTGCAACTGGCCGACCGTGGCTATCATATCATCGCACTGGCCCGCACCGTGGGCGGGCTCGAAGAGCTGGCCGATCTGGTCGAGGCCAAGGGCCAAAGCATCACCCTTGTGCCGCTTGATATCACCGACGAAGGCGGGCTTCAGCGCCTGTGCCTGTCCATATTCGAGCGCTGGGGCAAGCTCGACCTCCTCATCCATTGCGCCGTGCACGCACCGTTACTCACCCCGGCAAGCGAGCTCACCGAAGGCGATTTTGACAAAACTTTCGCCATCAATGCCCGCGCCACCGCCCGTATCATTGCCCTCACCGCGCCGCTGCTGCGCGTGGGCGAAGATGGCACCGCCATTTTCATGGATGACCCCCACGAAGGCGAAAAGTTTTTTGCCGCTTACGGCGCCTCAAAGGCCGCCGCCCGTTCGCTGGTGCAAAGCTGGCAGGCCGAAACCACCAAGCTCAAACCCCGGGTCATCCTGCACACCCCAAATCCGATGCCCACCGCCCCGCGTGCCCGCTTTCACCCGGGCGAGGATAAATCCGGCCTGGCCACGCCAAAAGACGAAGCCAAACGCATGCTCAACGCTTACCTCTAGCCCGTCCTTCATTCTTTTCCAAATACTCGCAGGGTGAATTGGCGCAGCCAAGAGGGGCGGCAGCCCCTAATGGATCTTGCGTTTCGAGGCCTTGGCGGCAAAAGGGTTATCCCCCGCGCGCAAAAACAGCCGGATCGGCGTGCCCGGCATATCAAAATCCACCCGCAAACCATTCACCAAAAACCGCTTATAGCTTTCCGGCACCGCATCAGGCACCGAGGTAAACACCACAAAGGTCGGCGGGCGGGTTTTTACTTGCGTCATATAGCGCATCTTTATCCGGCGCCCCGAGGGTGCAGGCGGCGGGTGACCCTCGATCATCGCTTTCAGCCAGCGATTCAGCCTGGCGGTCGAAATCCGGGTGTTCCATGTGTCATGGGCTTTGACAATGGCATCGTGAAGCCTGTCCAGCCCCTTGCCGGTCAGGGCTGATACCATCACCATCGGCGCGCCGCGCAATTGCGGCAGCAAGCGGCCAAATTTCTCGCGCAGGTCCTTGAGTTTTTCGTTTTTTTCGTCCTCGAGGTCCCATTTATTCACCGCCACCACCACGGCGCGGCCCTCGCGCTCGGCAAGGTCGGCAATCCGCAAATCCTGCTGCTCAAAGGGCACCTGCACATCGAGCAACACCACTACCACTTCGGCAAACTTCACCGCCCGCAACCCGTCCGACACCGAAAGCTTTTCCAGCTTTTCCTGAATCTTGGCTTTTTTGCGCATCCCTGCGGTATCAAAAATCCTGAATTCCCGCCCTTCCCACGACGTGCGTACCGAAATCGAATCCCGCGTAATACCGGCCTCGGGGCCGGTCAGCAGCCGTTCTTCCCCCATTATCTGGTTGATAAGGGTTGATTTACCGGCATTCGGGCGGCCCACCACCGCGATTTGCAGCGGCCGATCATCAGGGATCACCGCCGCCTCGCCAAATTCATCCACCGCGTCGGAAATATCGACATCGGTCAGCGGCTCAAAGGTATCTTCCGTTCCAAACGAGTCGGAAATCGGCATGAGCACCGCATACAGGTCCTCCATCCCCTCGCCGTGCTCGCCCGAAATCCGGAGCGGCTCGCCAAGCCCAAGGTTGAACGCCTCGTAATAACCCTCATCGCCGGCCTTGCCCTCAGCCTTGTTGACGGCCAAGATCACCCGCGCCGATTTGCGGCGCAGGATTTCGGCAAAAACCTCGTCATCGGCCGTAATACCCACCCGCGCATCCAGCATAAACAGGCAGACATCGGCCATATCAACGGCGCGCTCGGTCAGGGCGCGCATCCGGCCTTGCAAGCTTTCGTCGGTCGCCTGCTCCAGCCCGGCGGTATCAACCACGGTAAAGCGCAAATCACCCAGCCGTGCCTCACCCTCGCGCAAATCGCGGGTTACACCGGGCTGATCGTCAACCAGCGCCAGCTTTTTGCCCACCAAACGGTTAAACAGGGTTGATTTGCCAACATTGGGGCGGCCAACAATGGCCATCGTAAAAGACATGGTATCGCCTCGAAAAAACGGATGCAGGGGCCAAAAGCCCCAATCGAACGCTATTAGCCCCTCTCTACCCTATTGGAAAGCGAGAAGTTTGCCTTTTTGATTTTGCACATACAAAACACCGGCCGCAACCACAGGAGCCGAAGCCGCGCCGCCCGGAATGGCCACCGAATAGCGCGCCGCCCCGTCAACCGGATTGAAAAAGCGCAATTGCCCGTCGGTGCCAGCCACGATAACCTGCCCGCCAGCCACAACCGGCCCATATTGGGCAATAAAGCCGCGGCGCTTTTCCGGCTTGGCATATTCTGGCAATTGCACCGCCCAAATCACCTGCCCCGAAGCAGCATCAATGCGCAATAGCTGTGAGGTGTCGCTCACGCTAAAAAACTGTCCGCCGATCTGGGCCGCCATGCCGGTAGCCCCCACAGGCAAGGCCCAGCTTTCTGCGCCGGTATCAAGGCGCAGTGCCGCGCTGCGGCCGCTGGCATTGGCCACAAAGGCACGCCCGTTATAAATAACCGGCGCACCCGGCAAGCCGCCAACTGTGCCGCGCACCGCCGAAAGCCGCCCCTGGTTTACATCGGCGCTCCAGCGCTGTGTGCCCGAGGTAGTAACCCCGATGGTGCGGCCAGAGCTAAACGGCAGCACCACATTTTGGCCGCTCACCGCCGGGCTGGCCCCGCCCATGGTCACCGGCCCCGTGCCTTGCGGCCCCGGAATGCGCCATGAAAGCTTGCCGCGCGCCCCGTCTATTGCATAAGCGGTATCATCCGAGGCCATCACATAAATGCGCCCGGCTTCCACTGTCGGGCCGCCGCGCAGCGGTGCGTCAAACCCGTAGCGCCATTTGATCGCACCGGTTGCGGTATCAAGCGATAATAGTTCGCCAAAGCCGGTGGCGACATAAAGGCTGCTGCCCTCCAGCGCCAAACCGCCGCCAAAGCCTTCGGCCCCGCTGCGCTCGCCCAGCGGTGTCAGCGCAGCCTGCCAAAGCGGCGCACCGCTATCGGTGGCGCTGGCCTGCACCATGCCGCCTGCATCCAGTGTATAAACCACGCCGCCCGCAACAACGGGGGAAGAGGTAATGCGTGAACGGTCAGAATTGCCGCGGCCAATGTCGGCGCTCCAGCGCAAAACCGGGGCGGCAGAAAGCGCCAGATGCGGCGCAACATGGCGGGCACCGAACCCTTGCTGCAACCAGGCGGCATTACTCACCGGCGCGCCCAGTGAAATGGCGGCGCTGCGGTTGGCAACCGCCAGCTGTTCTTGCGGGCGGATCGACTGCCGCTCACCGGACAGGATGGTATTGTTATTCCCCGCGCAGGCAGAAAGCGCCCCGAGCGACAGCGCCATAATACCCAGTGTTCGCCATCTTGCTATATTTATCGTCATTGCGTCACCCACTCAAAAATAACTACCCACACCGGTTTTAACCGTTTGACACAGCCTGCTCAATGTCGCCACCCAGTGCAACAATCAATTGCTGGGCGCGGTTGCGCAACCCCGTAGGCGCGGCAGTGTCGCCAAGGATCGCCAACAAATCATTTATGGCGGCCTCGATATCTCCGTCACGCACATATTGCATGGCGCGCTGCTCTTGCGCCAGCAGCCGGTAGGGGGCATTGGCGGCGGTTAGCCGGTCAAGTGTAATTTCACGCTCGGTGGCGGGCATGTTCGGCCCGTCGAGCATTACGATTTTCAGCCATGCAAGATCGGCATATACGGGGGCGGCCCCGGCATCGTTGGCAACTGCGCGCAGGGCTTCCAGCGCCGCTGCGGTATCGCCTGCTTCTATGAGCAAATTGGCCTGCTGGAGCTGCAGCACGAATTTGCTGGCGCTTTTTTCGGCGGCAAGGCTTTGCAGCGCGCCCGGATCATTGGCGGCAATGGCGGCGCTCATCAGATCACCGGTCAGCCTTGCTTCGGCCTCGCTGGCCGATTTGTTCCATTCATTATAGGCTGTGCCGCCCACAATCGCGATCACCACCAGCGCCAAAACCCACGCATATTTTTTGAACAATTTGAAAAGCCGGTCACGGCGGACTTCTTCGCTCACCTCGTGAATAAAGGAATCAGATTCACTCAACGTATTTCTCCTGCAAAACTTTGCGCGCAACTTAGCGCGTCAGCCTGCGGTATGCAAAGGCAAAGCATAAATCGGGGTTGATTGGATATAATTGCGCCGGGCAGCCTTGCTCAAGTGATCCAAACGCCTTAACTAGCGTATAAGCTTTGTCCAGCGTAAAAAAATATTATCAGTAACACATTTTGCACCAGCAAGAGCCAAGCGGAGCGCGCCCCGATGAAATTCCTCCATATTCTAACCGCTTTTCTCGTGACAGCCTTTATCTATGCGATGGTTATGGAGCGTGAGGCCCTGCTTGCCTTTGCCGGTGCCGATACCGGCAAAGAAGCCGAGGCGGTGACGCCGGCTGACGATGCGCAATCCGCGATTCCGGTGGTTACCATGTATTCGGTAGAGCGCGAAGTGCAATCGGGCATCGTGCTGCGCGGCACCACCGAGGCCGCCCGCTATATCGAAATGCGGGCCG
>Ga0316205_10001702_pt1 | contig 26009 bp, 24 predicted proteins | sample 3monthpyrite_MG_FD_204941 | JGI IMG/M metagenome (GOLD analysis project Ga0316205, IMG submission 204941) | Microbial mat bacterial communities from mineral coupon in-situ incubated in ocean water Damariscotta River, Maine, United States -... | ecosystem: Environmental > Aquatic > Marine >... | reverse complement strand
ACCTGGTACGGCGCGATCCTCGACAGATGCAGGCCGCTCACTAATCGATATGGCATCTTTAATTTTACCCAGCCCATCTTTTTTCAAACTAGCATGCTTCGACCGGCGTATCGCACGTTGTGTTCTGAGGTACTGTTGTAGCTCTTTCTTAAGCACGCCACGTGTTTGAATAAATAAACTTCGGTAGATCGTTTCGTGTGACACTTGGCTGTTCTCATTGCTAGGATAAGTTCTTTTTAGCCATCCTGCTATTTGCTCAGGCGACCAGTTTCTCATAAGTTTTGTGGCGACTTTTCGACTCAATGATGGGTAACTCGCGAGCTTGCATTGCTTGGGGCGACAAGCTCGATCCCACGCTGCTTGGTCGGCTTGCGTGGCTCGATAATGATCATAACCACCATTGCGTTTTATTTCACGACTAATCGTTGAAGGCGCACGTTTTAATTGGAATGCGATGGAGCGTAAGGAAAGTTGACTCACGAGTCCTCTTGAGATTTCTTCACGCTCTGACAGTGTTAGAGCAAGCTTTGATCGTGTACGAGGCGCAGGCCGAATGCCCCCGCTGGGGGATAATATACTGAAGATTGACGATGATTCTCGATCAAATAATCGACCAATTGAGCTTTGAGATTCTCCTCGTTGCCATCGATCCCATATCTCATTTCTTTGTTCAGTTGTGTATTTTATACGTGGTCTATGAGCCATCTACAACACTCCCTCTTTTTAATTAAAGATTATAGTGTTGCGTCGACCGGTTGAGATCACCATCAATAGCGGACACTCACCTAAATTAAAAAGGCGACTAAAAAGCCGCCTTTCATAAATTCAACGTTAGTTAATATTTAAGCTTTCTTACGTCTAGCTACTCCTATTAAACCAAACAGTCCTGAACCAAATAGCCAAAGGGCAGCGGGTATTGGTACTGCAGTATTGTGAAGAGTAACACCACCAGTAGTATTACTAAAAGCAACGTTATAGGTCACATCCATATCAATATAATTTCCGTCCGATAGGTAACCGGTTACCTGAGTATTGTAAGACGACCTATAAGTTCCATAATGTGTAATCAACTCTGGTTCAGTCATTGAAAGGTCGTACCCATAAAAATCAACATTCAGCCAATCTAAATTGGTATGATATATTTCTTGAGTCAGATATTCTCCACCATAAATATGAAAATCCCCTCCGCCAGTACTAATTAAAGAGTCTTCAAATACTCCACCGTACAGAAAAGCATCGCCTCCCCATAAGGTTCTGACAACACCCTCAACTGTTCCACCCGTAACAGTTGTTTGACATGAGTTATCTAGCCCCGCTGCACCAACCGTACCACCCGAAATTGTAATATTACAAGGTGTCTCAACTCCATTTGTACCTGCAAAATAACCACTGCTCATATTTATGGTAGGCAAACTACTCGTATTATTTATTGGTGCACGTAAATCTCCACCTTGAATATTTAGATATGAGGCACTTGAAGTTCCAAATGCTGCGAGTTCTGCAGATCCTCCCGACAAAATATTTAATGTTCCAAACAATTGAAATGTATCATTTTCGTAGTAGTCAAGATTAAATATTTCACCAGCTGGCACGACAATTACTGCCTGTACAGATTGCGTTATTCCAAGTGTCAATAATGTTAGACCCGTTAGTTTAGCTACGTATTTTTTCATTTCCATTTCTCATTCTCCATTACAGTTTTAATCATTTTTATTAGTTTAATAAACACAAATGTAAGATTAACATCAGGCTTATAACCTTACTATTTCAATGGTATTAATAAGATATCAGATTGTCAATAATTGACTACTGTAAAGCACAACGATATTTGGTCCTTATAAAGCCGAACTACTGTTTTGGGTGGTTAGCTAACATATTGATAATATTGGACAATTCTAAACTATGCCCTCTATTGGTATGGTTTGATCATTTAATAACGCACAAACCCCATTCTCGGCACCACACTTGCGAGTGTGGAAACTCGCAAATAGACCATGCCGCCAGGCATGCAGATTATCTTTTAAAAACTTCAGAACTTCTCCACTTTATACAACAAGCACACTGATTATCTTTTTAACTACTCCAGAACCTCTCTGCTCTATATGTAACTAGCTCGCAGTTTATCTTTTTTAGTTGCATGTGAAAATTCACAAATAGATCACATCAAGATTCCACCCCATAATTCTTAATTTTCTCCATGTCACACCTACGCCCTAACCAGTTAGAATTTCAATTAGAGCTTCACTCTGCCCACGAGTTCTGGATTTCTAAACAATTAGGTATTGTGCCACCAGAACTCACTTGATTAGGCATATCTTGTTGTAACTATATTTAAGTCTGATCTCACCCCGCTTAATTCACTTAATCCAGAAATATTATTGATTTCATTAGCTATACTCATGTCAGCCATCAAAGAACTGGATAGTTCATTTGAACGCAGCTTTTAAGTATGGATTATTCTGTCTAAAACGCTTACAGAGGTATCATTCGTGACTAAAGAAAATAAATCAAAACCAAAAAGCCTGGTTAAGCGCTTTAATAAGGTGCTGCTGGTTATTTATATTATCAGTGTACTGGTCACAGCCCCTGCTATGTATTTTTATACCGAAAATCAGGTAGTTAGTCGGGCTCAAGAAGATCTGGTGCTGTTAGTTGACGTAGTAAAGTCAGTTCAGAAATATGTGGCTACTGACTTGCGCCCTCACTTTAGCAAGCAGAATATTTATTACTCGCCAGCTATTTCCGGCATTGTAGCGAGTGCCAGAGTCTCTAAGTACCTGAAGAAGGAGCAACCCAAATACATTATTCGTAATGTCTCTGATAACCCGCTAAATTTGAATAATATGGCGACAGGTTTCGAACTCGATTTGTTAAAAGAGTTTCGCCAGAGCCGCATGACCGATGAAATTAGACGTGTGGGCACTATCAATGGCAAGGAGTACATCATCAATGCAGCGCCTAAGGTGACATACTCAAAAGGCTGTATGCGTTGTCATGGAGTTCCCTCTAAAGCACCTGCTGACGTAGTGAACGTCTATGGCACGGAGTCTGGTTTTGGCTGGAAACTAAACCAGGTGGTAGGTGTGAGTATTGTCGGTGTGCCGCTGGATGATATCCAGAAACTGACCTTTGAGCGCAGTGCATATATGATAGGTGCACTGACCATATTATTTGCCCTGTTATTCATGATTATCAATAGTCTGGTACGGCGTTTAATTCTGACACCCATTGTTGAAATGACCGATGTTGCTAAAGCGGTTAGTGGCGGTGACCTGTATCGTGTTGTAGATGAAACCAGTCGCAATGACGAAATTGGTGAACTGAGTAAAGCATTCGAGCTGATGCGACGAAGCCTGGTAACCGCGATGAAGCGATTAAAGAAATGAGGCTGTACATATTCAGAACCAAACATTATGTAATAAAGATTTAAGACGATGACTTTATTGAAATCCTTAACAACCTTTATGCAGCAAGTCGTTGAAGTTATTTTATTACTGGTAGTACCATGACTTTAATATCCCATTCACCGATAGGTTAAATTTTATCGACTATACTTTTTATTTATACGACATGTTTGTAAATTAAAATTATTTAATAGGTATATTTAGAGCTTAATATGGCAGAAACGTTAACACTTACACAGCTCATTGACGTGCTTTCTCAACACGTCTCCGACAAGAGTACAGGCACACTTCATATCAGTACTGAAAGTAAGCGAGCTGTGACTATCGCCTTAAAAAATGGCCGTATTGTTGCTATTTATTTTGGTGCTTTGCGTGGTCAGAAAGCACTTGATTCAATGACTAAGATCCAAACTGGCAGTTATCGTTTTGAAGCCACATCGGTTGATGACCTGCCACCCCATGAGTTACCCTCATCCACAGATATTCTTCAACATTTAAGAAGTCCATCTACTAGTACATTCACGGAAACCATAGCGTCAGATACCAAGGGCAGTATTAGCACGGCCCAGAAGGCAGAACTATCTACCCAGTTAAAAGCCCTGTTAAGCAAATACCTCGGTCCGATTGCTGAGATGGTTTTTAGTGACTATTTTATTGCTGACTCTATTCTGGACCGTGATTCAGTAAAAGCGATGGTAGTGAAAATGGCAGCTGAAATTGATAATAGTGATGAAACTCATCACTTCATTGCTGATGCCGAGAAAATCATTAACTCGGTAATTAATTAGTTTTTTATTATTCAATTATTAGGGCTCTGAGCCCTTTACTAGATATTTGTTTCGAAACTACTCAATTCCCTAGAAGCTTCCAGTATTACTTATATAACACTTACAAGATATAATCTTACATAACGATTGATTAAAAAAGATTTAATTATTCTACATCAGAGACTCAGTCTTCTTCTCGGAACCATATTAGAACCAACCTCAGCCATACATACTTGCTTTTCTTAGTGCTAACTATTATTACGCTACATGCATATCAACAATAGATTAGCAACACATTTCACCCGAACGGAGGATTGCTAAGATTGATTATTCGTTGATAATTGATTAGTAGCAATATTCCGTTTAGCAGAAACGTTAATATTTATATCATAAGCCCTCATTTGTGACGGCATTTAATTAAATGATAAAAGCTCAATATTAATACAACATAGAAAGTCTCCATACTTAAGGGGCTGTCTCGTTGTTAATTGATTAACCTGGCTTGAATGTTAAAATTATGCGGTCTATTGTAAAACTTATTATTAAACCTCTCACTGCCAGTGCAGTACTTCTAGCACTTTATTCATGTGGCGGTGGCGACTCAAGCAATACATTAAGCGGTCGCGGCGACTCTATAGGCGGCTCTTATCCCGGCACTCTATCACTCGGTATTACTGATGCTGTTATAGACAGCGCTAAAGAAGTGCGGGTTCAATTCACAGGCGTAACAATACAGCCATCCAGTGGAGACGCCATAAATTTCACATTTGATAATGTAAAAAACATCAACCTACTCAGCCTCCAGGGCACATTATCTACAGATCTTATAAGCCATGAATCTATACCACCAGGTAGTTATGACTGGATAAGACTACAGGTGAATGCTAGTAATGACAGTATAAATGACTCTTACATTAGGCTTGATGATGGAAGTGTACATGAGCTATGGATTCCTAGCGGTAGTCAGACCGGTTTAAAAATAAATACCGGTTTTGAGTTGATCGAAACCGAAGAGCTAAACTTGATGATTGACTTTGATCTAAGAAAGTCTGTTGTAATGAGTGCTGGAGAGTACAAACTACGCCCCACTCTAAGAATGGTTAATCTGGATGAAACAAATAGCATTTCTGGCACCATAGACTTATCATTATTAACTGCTGCAAATTGTTCGGATACTGACCCAGCAACGGGTAATGCAGTATATTTATTTGAGGGAACCAATGTTGTTGCTGATGATATGGATAATCAAAACCCTGAACCAATAACTTCAGCAAGAGTTGAACTAAACTCTTCAAGTGGAGACTATGGATATATTATTGGCTTTGTAAGCGCGGGCGATTACACACTGGCGTTTACCTGCCAGGCAGACTTTGATGACCCGGACACCAATGATAATATCGTATTTAGCTTATCTGAAAATATTACTGTAATTGCTGCAGAACCTGATGACGAACCAATGCCAGATCCAGTTCGCTAAGATCACCTCTATCAGACCCTGAATTTTAATAAGATTTGAGCCATTCCTCTAATTGCTCAAACTCGACTGGACGGCAATATAGAAAACCTTGTACACGATCACAGCCCAATGATTCAAGCAACTTCAAAACAGACCTGTCTTCCACTCCTTCTGCTACAACAGCAATACCAAGATCATGCGCCATAGCAATAGTCGCCTTAACAATAGAGTAATTTGCTGAACCTTTTGTTAGATCACTAACAAAAGACTTATCAATCTTAAGCTCACTAATTGGGAATTTCTGTAAATATGATAGCGATGAATATCCAGTACCAAAATCATCAATCGAAACCACTATCCCACCACTATGAAACATATCGAGTATTTCAGCCGATCTAATTGGGTTTTTCATAATAGCATTTTCGGTCACTTCAATATAAAGATTACCCTCTGGAAATTCACTCTTATCAATTATTTCATTAAATGAGTTAAATAAAGCATCATCAAGTAAATCTACAGGCGATATATTAATTGCCACATGAAAATTTGAATCTATTTTAATCAACTTACAAAACTTATTAATATACTTACTAACCACCCACCTTGTTAATTCGCCAATTAAGTTTTCACGTTCTGCAAGTGGTATAAATTTATTAGGATAAATTAGACCAAGCTGTGGATGCTGCCATCGCAATAGCATTTCGCAACCACAGGGCTTACCTGTTATCAAATTGATTTTAGGTTGAAACAGGGGCTCAAAATGACCATGTATAATGCTATTTTTTAGATCATTTGCCAGCATTAATTTTTCATAATGATCACTATCCATTTCTTCATGATAAGATGCCAGGGATAAATTATTATGCTTAGCATTATACATAGCAACGTCTGCACGCCTCATTAATAAATCAGCATCTAAACCATCATCAGGATAGATTGAAATACCTATACTGGCACCAACTTTCAACAAATGATTACCTGCTTTGAATTTAGGTTTTAATACATCAACAATCTTATGCGCCATTTTCTCAGCAAGTATTTGCCCTACCCCGGTTAAAATAAAACTAAATTCATCACCGCCAATACGTGCTACCGTATCAGACTCACGAAGACTATCATGCATTCTTAATGCAACTATTCTCAACACCTCATCACCAACACCATGGCCTAAGGTGTCATTTATCTCCTTAAATCGATCGAGATCAAGCAACAGAATGGCAAACTGCTTTTTATCTCGAGCGGACATCACGATAGCCTGTTCAAGACGATCATTGAATAAATATCGATTAGGTAAATTAGTCAAATCATCATGAGCCGCTTTATATTGCATACGTTCAGCAAGACTTACCAATGAAAGGCGCATCTCATCCAGGTCTTTAGCCAGGTACCGTATTTCCGTTAATCTTGATGTTATTCCTAAAGGTACTTCTATATTGCCATTCGCTATTTCCCTGGAGCGATCCCTTAACTGGTATAATGGCTTATGAATAATTCGAGTCATCGCGGCTATAAGAAAAACAATAAACAACAAATAAATGGCAAGCACATATGCAACTTTTTCCTTAATCAAAATATTGTCTTTAATAACTGCAGATTCATCAACACCAATTCTTAAGCTTGATATTTTGTCTTTATCATCTTGAAAATAAACTGGCACACTCAAGTAATAAACATCATCACTATTTTTATCCACTCCATCATCTTCTCTAAACGCACCTGTCAACGAAAACACACTATCTTGAGCGGTTATAATCTCTCCACTGAAATTAACAACTTCAATAAATTGAATGTTGCCACCCAATATAGACGTATCCAGAAGATTAATAATATCTTCGCGATCATCTTTTAATGATTTCGTCGAGAGGACATCAGAGAGCAAGCCTGCCACTTCCGTGGCATGCCCAATAAACTGCTCATGAGTATTATTTTTATAACCATTAGTAATTGCCTGGTACAGAAATGGAATAACAACTATATGAATTAATATGACCGCAATTATCATATAAGATGTAATGCTGAATATTTTATTTTTAATGCGTTTGATTACCATAACACCTGAACCACTTTAATCCCTTTTGTATTTTTAGCCATATCTTCAGACATAAAACTTACATCATAAGGATTCTCTACAAGATAATTAACAAGCTCTGTAATGTCCTGCATCTCTATTACTTTTTTCCCTCCCTGGCGAAATATTCTTTTCACCATTTTTCTTCGGTATCCTTTATCGGTCATATGCATAATATTTTTTAAAAACATTCTGTATACAGTAGAGTCCGATATATTCATGACAGTATTTTTTATCAGGCTTGTAGAAGAAGGTAACCCAAGATACATCCTTCTTATTTCTAAGATATTCGTTTTCTGTATTGGAGAAGATTCTGCTGCTACTAGCACACCCGTAGTGCTTTCAGCATATGACATGTTAACAACTACATGGCTTAACATAACTGCCAGAATCGCAGTTACCAGGAAATTAAATACTCTATTTTTGATATTTGCTTTCAAAATAATCACCTTAGAAAACAACATCAATACCAAGTGAAAAAGTTTCTGAATCACCTAATACGGGAATATGTACTCCTTTATCTTCTGCTTTATCATATTGAATTTTTACTGCTGTGGACTTATTGTAATCCCACCTTAGACCAATACTGGTTGTATTATGATCCTCATCGCCACCCGCGAGGTTTTCTTCCTGACGCAAAGCAGAGTGCGTAATATGCGGTATGTAATCACCCAACTGGTAACCAATCGAAAGCATATGGGTATCCACATGAATATCACTCGCTGACCTATCATACTGGTTAAACTCAGATAAAATTATAAAGTCATAAAAGTATAAGTTAACTGACACTCCTGAGAATTTCTGTTTTACATCCTCATCTGTGACAATTCCATTGACTGTACGATCAAGTTGCCCCTGCATAAAAGTTGCTCGAAACTCCACCCAGTCTTTTGATAACTCAGCGACAATACCAACCATGTTTTTCCAGGTTTCATCAACCGGCGCACCCGATAAAAAACTTAATAGTTCGTTATCACCTGAATCCTCCCTTCCAGTATAAAGATTAAACAACGCATCCCATTCACCAAGATAAGGTTGATATTGCAGGCTCAATCCATTGTAGTGAGATATCTGCCATGTGTAGTTATCCACTGGTGGCCTTGTCCAGTAATATGCATATCCAACATCAAAAAACTCAGAATAATAATACAGTGGTAAACGTTTGCGTCCCGCCTGAAGGCTAAACTCTGAATTCAATTGATAATTTACATATGCCCAATCGAGATCAATATCATAATCCGAAGCACCATTACTAATAGCCTGAATAACTAATTCAAGGTCATCATTTAAATCAGTAATTAGTTGAACACCAACTGAAGTATCAGGTGAAAAAGACCAGTCACTGTCATATACACCTGCTTTAGGATAATCAGCTAGGAACTCTTCTCCTTTAATGACTTTACCGGCAGTAATAGACGCATAACCACTAAAGCTAATATCTGCATACGAGGTTGCAGAGTGCATCAGCATCGCTATAAAACAAGCAGATAGATAAATTTGCCTGAACAAAATGAACACACCTGTAATTTACAGAAGTTAAACTTAGATAATAGTAGAAAATTAGCATTAAAGATTTAATGCAACCTGACATGCATCAACTAATAGCGTTGCTTTGAGCAGTTGAGCACATCACCACAAGCGGATACGGACACCTATTACACTTTAACTAACAACTGCAAACAGATCGTTCAGTACGCCCTATAACAATTACCAAACTAGTAAACACTTCTTTACTAATTTTACCGCTGTCTCATACAATCAGCAGAATAATAAGAGAGATTATGTGCCTGGATTATGACTCCATCACCTATTAACTCTCCTCAACAGGCTTGCTCACTAAATAAAGCCAGACAAAACCCGCAATTCCCGATAAAAGAGACGCAGCAAGAATACCCGTCTTCGCCATTAACAGATTTTCAGCCTGCCCTACAAATCCCAGTTCTGCGACAAATATGGACATGGTAAATCCGATTCCTGCCAGTAGTGACACACCGGCGATTTGCGTGAAGCGGGTATCTTTTGGCAATACGGCTAAATTCAGTTTCAACAATAACCAGCTGACACCGGTAATGCCTATGAACTTACCCAATATCAAGCCCATCGAAACACCAAGTAAAACTGGATGCGACAATGTTTCACTTAACGAATCCAGAGTGATTGGTATACCTGCATTAGCAAGAGCAAAAATAGGAATCACTATAAATGCTACAGGCATGTGCCATCTATGCTCTAACCGTTGCAGCGGCGCTTCAACACTATGCACACCATTTTCCAGAGTTTGCACAACGGCACGTAATTCATCATTGGTCATAATGCTTTTACCGGGTTGATGGCTGTCATCAAACTTCTGCATCAGCTCTTTAACGTGCTCACTAAAAAGTTCAGGCTTGTACTTAGGGATAGCGGGTACAGATAAAGCGCCGAGAATACCCGCTAAGGTGGCATGCACACCAGATTGTAACAAGGCATACCACAATAGACCTGCGACAATCATATAGGGGGTAGTTTTACGGATACCGCTCATATTAAAGATCAGTAGCACACCAAAAAGTCCGGCTGCTACAGCCAGTGGAACAAGCGCAATCGTCTCGGTGTAAAACACCGCAATCACTAACACTGCCCCCAGGTCATCCACAATCGCCAGGGCAACCAAAAAGGTAATCAACGCCTTTGGCACCCTGCTGGCCAGTAATGCCAGTGCACCAATAGCAAAAGCAATATCTGTGGCCATGGGAATTCCCCAGCCGCGTGACGCATCGCCCTCTGGGTTAATAGCAAAATATATCAATGCAGGCACCAGCATACCGCCAATGGCTGCACCGATTGGGAGCACCGCATTGCGCAGGTTAGCTAGCTCACCTACCAATATTTCTCGCTTCAGCTCCAGACCCACAATGAAAAAAAACAGCGCCATCAAGCCATCATTAATGAAATGATGCAGACTCATTTCCAAAGACCAGCTACCGGCATTGATACTAACCGGTGTATGCATAAAATGCGCGTAAGCTGAAGCCAGTGCCCCATTGGCCAGTATCAAGGCAAGCACAGCCATCGCCATTAACAGTAAACCACTGGTGGTTTGCTGATGAATAAACTCCTCAAAAGGCGTAAGTATTTTGTCGAAAGATTTTTCCCAGCGTGCGTGAAACACGCCCTGTACCGTAGATTTTAATGATTTTTTATTTTGTTCACTCATACCTGTCTCTATTGCATTTTTTGTTCAGGTAATTGTTAAATCCCCTGAAACAACCATTCCCGAACCACCTCTGCGATAGAGGTTACAGGATAAAATTTTATTTAAATACCTTTAAGGAAGACCACAGACAATACTATTTGAATTCCCCTGTTTATATTCAAGATTTAGCAAATTTGCGAATATCTACCAAGTAAGCTACATTCATTCAAACATCTTTGTTTTTTGTGTTTTTGTGATGTGGCAAACGCCAGCCTTACTAAAGCGGCCTCAAATCAACAGCAATCAAAAATCAATAGCCTTAAAGATACTAAAGGGTAAAATTTTAAACGTACTTATAACTAAATACTAATACTAATAATAAAAAGACGAATAAAAATTAAATGTCCGATGCAAATACTGAACATTCTCATTTTTTACATAATCTTATTGCTCGGCTCATTTTAATAAAATATCAAATGGCGGAATATTGATGCGACATTCTATTATGTTATCCCTTACTTTAGCTGTGTTCTGGCTAGCGAATTCAGGTCACTACACCACACTCATGCTATCGCTTGGTGTACTGTCTATTGCTGTTATTATCTATATTGCACACCGCATGGATGTCGTTGATCACGAAGCACAGCCTATACATTTAACACTAAAAATACCTGGTTATTATGCCTGGCTTGCCAAAGAAATTTTTGTCTCAAATTTAATCGTAGTAAAACATATCTGGCTTGGTAACACGTCTATATCACCCGGTTTTTCAACTATAACTGCTAGCCAGAAAACTGAAATAGGAAAAGTCATCTACGCAAATTCAATTACCCTTACGCCTGGTACGGTTACGGTAAACCTGGATGGTGATAAATTTTTGGTACACGCATTGTTACAAGAATCAATTGAAGACTTAGAATCCGGCGATATGGATCGTCGAGTCACCCAACTGGAAGACTGATGTTAATTGCTGCAACTTTAGCTATTCTTGTTGTCATGATTATGGCTACCATTCGAGCTTTCATGGGGCCCACGCTCTATGACCGTGTTCTTGCTGTCAATATGTTTGGTACCAAAACCGTATTGCTTATCTCATTATTAGGTTTTGTGATGGGGCGGCCAGAATTTCTGGATATTGCAATCGTCTATGCCCTAATCAACTTTATAAGCGTTATTGGTGTATTGCGCTATTCAGACAACTTCACACTAAAACAAAGTAGTGAGGAGCAAAAAAAGTAGTGGATACTTTAATGCAGGTTACTAGCAGTATACTTTTACTGATAGGCAGTTTTTTATGCATTTCAGGTGGTGTTGGCATTTTACGCTTTCCTGATTTTTATACGCGAATGCACGCTGTAGGCGTAACCGAAACTTTAGCTACGTCGATGATTTTAATTGGGCTAATCTTGCACAACCCAGATTTTTTGATTGATGTAAAACTGGTTATCATTCTTCTAATGACTCTATTTATTAGCCCTACTGCAAGCCATGCATTAGCCAATGCAGCCATGCACAATGATTTAGCCATGAAAAAAAACGAAGACGTAAACAATAAGGTGAAACCATCGAATCCCTGATTGACATCGTTTTGTTAGCCTTTCTTGTGGGCGTTGCCATAGCAATTGTCAGGATGAAAGATTTGTTAGCAGTGGTAATGCTGTTAGGTATTTACAGCCTGTTGTCTGCTAGTTTTTTTGTTGCTATGGATGCGGTGGATGTAGCATTTACAGAAGCCGCTGTCGGTGCGGGTATCTCCACTTTATTAATGCTGGTGGCAATTACCATGACAGGCCGTTCAGAACACCCTACACGTCATAAACCACTATTAGCTTTAGCAGTCGTGATTGTAACTGGTAGTCTATTGATTTACGGCACGCTAGATATGCCTTATTTTGGATCTGCAGAAGCCCCTATTCACCAACACGTTGCACCTCGATACATTAACGATTCCATGCAAGAAATCGGTGTACCTAATATTGTAACCTCTGTACTTGCAAGTTACAGAGCATTCGATACTTTTGGTGAAGTTGTAGTAATTTTTACTGCGGGAATGGGCGTACTGGCGCTTTTATCGGTAGTTCGACACTCGGAAGATAACGCAAAAATCGACTCGATTAATCAATCAATGCATGAGCAGCACTTAATCTTGCGAATAGTCTCTAAAATGATGATTCCTTTTATTTTGCTGTTTGCATTTTATGTGCAATTTCACGGTGACTTTGGGCCAGGCGGTGGATTTCAGGCAGGGGTGATTTTTGCCGCAGCCATATTACTTTACGCTATGTTATTCGGCATGAGTACCGCACGACGAGTAATCAATCAGACTTTAATTCGAATTCTCGCCGCGACTGGTGTTTTGTTATACGGCAGTGTCGGTGTTGTTTCACTGCTTAATGGAAAAGAATTCTTTGATTACAGCGCACTATCTGCTGATCCAGTAGCGGGTCAACATCTAGGAATACTTTTAATAGAGTTGGGCGTGGGTATTACAGTTGCATCGGTTATGGTCATCATCTTTTTTAACTTTGCTGATCGAAGGGATTATTCTCAGAGCAAAGAGAGCGAGGATTTGTAATGATAATAGGACTCTATAATTACTGGGTGGTAGTTGTGCTAATGATGATCGGATTTTACATCGTTATTGCTCATGGCAACCTGATCAAAAAAATTGTTGGTTTATCTATTTTCCAAACGTCTGTTTTTATTTTTTATATCAGTATGGCTAAAGTCGATGGCGGCACTGCTCCCATTTTAGCGCAAGGCATTGAACAATACTCAAACCCCTTACCCCATGTTTTAATTCTTACCGCTATCGTCGTAGGAATTGCCACTACCGCTTTGGGGCTAGCACTAGCCGTTCGTATTAAAGAAGCCTATGGCAGTGTTGAAGAAGAAGAAATTCAAAATAAGGATAACCAGGATTGTTAGCCCACTTACCGATTTTGCAAGTCGTCGTGCCGCTGATGGCGGCACCGTTGTGTCTATTTCTTGCTCGACCTCGACTCGTATGGCTGTTTGCTCTAATAGTCAGTGGTTTAGCGTTTTTGATCAGCAGCCTTTTATTACAACAGGTCATGACCTCAGGTACGATTATTTACGACCTGGGTGGCTGGGATGCACCCTGGGGCATTGAATATCGCATTGATCAACTGAATGCACTCCTGTTACTGATTATTTCTGCGATCAGCACGGTGGTACTGTTTGCGGCAGACACCAGTATACGCAAAGAAATTCCGGCCGATAAACACACGCTTTTTTACACGCTGTATCTATTATCTCTAGCTGCAATGTTAGGCATTGTTGCAACCGGTGATGCGTTTAATGTTTTCGTTTTTCTGGAAATTTCATCTTTATCTGCATACGCCTTAATCGCACTGGGTAAAGATCGTTGTGCACTTTGGGCGTCTTTTCAATATTTAATTATGGGCACGATTGGTGCCACGTTTATTTTAATCGGCATAGGCCTGATGTACCAGATGACCGGCACCCTGAATATGCATGACCTTTCATTACGTTTGCCAGAAGTAGAACAAACACGAACAGTCTTCACTGCTTTTGCCTTTGTCATTGTGGGCATCTGCCTGAAATTAGCCATGTTCCCTTTGCATTTATGGCTGCCAAATGCTTATGCTTATGCGCCTTCTATTGTGACGGCTTTCTTTGCAGCAACCGCAACAAAAGTGGCCATTTATTTATTGATTCGCTTTACCTTCTCAATATTTGGACTTTCCTTTTCATTCACTCACTTGCCTTTACAGCTGCTGTTTGTAGTACTTGGCCTGGTTGGCATATTTGTGGCTTCAACTGCAGCCATTTACCAAACCAACGTCAAACATCTGTTTGCCTTTTCAAGCATCGCACAGATTGGCTATATGATAGTAGGCTTCAGTGTGAGCACGGTGGCCGGCTTAACCGCAACCTTATTACATTTGTTTAACCACGCTTTAATGAAAGGCGCTTTATTTTTAGCGCTTGCTGCAGTGGTTTACCGTATCGGCAGTTCCCAAATAAGTCAGTTTCAGGGCCTGGGCCGTCAAATGCCTGTCACCATGGCAGCGATTGTCATCGGTGGTTTAAGTTTAATTGGTGTACCACTTACCGTTGGATTTGTAAGTAAATGGTATTTGGTTCTGGCTGTATTAGAAAATGGCTGGTGGCCAGTTGCTGTACTTATTTTATTAGGCTCATTACTCGCCGTAGTTTATGTGTGGCGCATTGTTGAAATTGCCTACTTCAAACCCGCTTTAGCCGGCTCAGAAACAGTAAAAGAAGCACCGCTATCATTCCTTATTCCCATTTGGACTCTCGTAGCAGCCAATATTTATTTCGGCATAGACACACGTCTTAGCGTGCAGGTAGCACAGGCCGCTTCACAAAGTTTATTTGGAGTGAGCCCATGAGTATGTCACTAGAAACCATGCTACAACTCAGCATCATTCTTCCCCTGGTAGCAACAATAGGCATTGTGGCAACTGGGCGTAACCCTAATTTGCGTGAGAGCGTAACTATTGGTACGTCTTTAGTACTGTTGTATTTTATAATAAATATTTACCAGGGTTTGCAACAGGGTGAAAACATCAGCGCACACTGGGGCGAGCTATTACCGGGCTTAAGTATTAGCTTCAGTGTTGAACCGTTGGGAATGCTGTTTGCACTAATTGCCAGTTTTCTCTGGCTCATCACAACTGTGTATGCAATCGGTTATATGCGCAGCCATGAAGAACAAAATCAAACCCGGTTTTATACCTGTTTTGCTGTGGCAATTAGCAGCGTAATGGGTATCGCATTTGCGGACAACCTGTTCACCCTGTTTATCTTTTATGAAGTATTAACTCTATCGACTTATCCACTTGTTACCCATGCAGGCACTGAAAAAGCCAAAAAAGGTGGTCGAATTTACCTTGGTATATTAATCAGTACATCCATTGCCTTTTTCCTGTTAGCCGTTATCAGCACCTGGTTTGTGGCAGGTACTTTGGACTTTACACCCGGCGGTGTTTTTGATTCTGATGTTAATAAAACCGTGGCAGGTGCGATACTGGTGTTATTTATTTTTGGCATCGGCAAGGCTGCGATCATGCCGTTTCATCGTTGGTTACCTGCTGCCATGGTTGCACCAACTCCTGTAAGTGCTCTGTTACATGCAGTTGCTGTGGTAAAAGCGGGTGTATTCACAGTATTAAAAGTGTGTGTGTTTATCTTCGGAATTGATTTACTTGCTATATTACCAAGCACACAGTTCTTACTCTATCTGGCAGCTGCATCTATAATACTTGCTTCACTGGTTGCCATGCGTCAGGATAATTTAAAAGCACGACTCGCCTACTCTACCGTCAGCCAGCTTGGTTATATTACGCTTGGAGCACTGCTTGCCAGCCAGTCCGGGGTACTGGGTAGTGCAATGCATATTGCCACCCATGCGTTTGGCAAAATCACCCTGTTTTTCTGTGCCGGCGCCATCCTGGTCGCCGCCCATAAATCCAATATTAGTGAAATGCGTGGCCTCGGCCGGCAGATGCCGATTACCATGGCGGCATTTTTAATCGCCAGTCTGAGTATTATCGGGTTGCCACCTACGGGCGGCACCTGGAGCAAGTGGTATTTGCTAATGGGCACCATAGAAACTGAACAACTGATTCTTATGGGTACGCTTATCCTTAGTTCACTGCTAAACATCGCCTACCTGCTACCAATACCTTTTCATGCTTTTTTCTCTGGCGATAAATCAGATGCTTACAACAGTGGCATAAAAGAAGCACCGTTACCGTCATTAATTGCTATTTGTATTACCACCGTGGGCTGCCTGATCCTGTTTGTCTATCCGCAACCTTTATATGATCTGTCTAATGCCATACTGTCAAAATAGAGAATTCATGTCATGAGCACAACTGAAGAAAAACACTGGCTGGTTCGACCCAAAACAATACGCGGACTCTGGTACGGCGGTATCGCAATGTTAACGATGCTGGTACTGGCTGATTTTTTTATTCACCCTCACCCGTATTTTGGCATTGACGGCAGCTTTGGTTTTTATTCGTGGTATGGCTTAATCACCTGCGTGGCCATGGTCATTTTTGCGAAGGCGCTTGGCATCTTTTTGAAGCGCAAGGACACGTATTATGACGATGAATGATTTCCCTCCAGCTCTGGTCCTGCTGCTTGGCGCGTTCCTCCTGCCCCTAGCAGGAAAAAACATTCGCCCTCTTTTAATACTTGGCCTGCCGCTGGTAACACTTGGCCTGGTCTGGAACTTACCAGATGGCTCCTTCGCTAACCTGTCGATGTTCAACTACCAGCTTAACTTTATACATAGTGACTCGCTAAGCCGACTCTTTGCCACGGTTTTTGCCATCATGACCTTTGCCGGTGGTCTATTTGCACTGAAGCAGAAAAGTGTCATGGAACAGGTTGCCGTCTTTGCCTATGCAGGTAGTGCTATCGGCGCCGTCTTTGCCGGTGACCTGATAAGTCTGTTTATCTTCTGGGAGATCATGGCAGTTGCTTCCACCATGATTGTGCTCTCGGTCGGCAGCAAGATCTGTAACCAGGTTTCCATGCGCTACTTCCAGGTCCATATGCTGGGTGGTTCATTGTTACTGGTAGGCATTCTGATGCATATTCATGCTACAGGCTCGACGGCTTTCTCCGTCATGGAACCCAACTCGCTTGGTACCATCCTGATACTCATGGGTTTCCTGATTAACGTAGCCGCGCCACCGCTGTCGGCATGGTTATCCGACGCCTACTCTGAAGCCTCTTTCAGCGGCACCGTATTTCTTTCAGCCTTCACCACCAAAACTGCTGTATATGTACTGTTGCGTGGTTTCCCCGGCACCGAGATACTCATCTTCATCGGCGTATTCATGATTTTTTACGGCATTATCTACGCCCTGCTGGAAAACGATATGCGCCGCATCCTCGCCTACAGTATCGTTAACCAGGTTGGCTTCATGGTTACCGGCATCGGCATCGGCACCGAGATGGCTATGAACGGTGTAGCAGCCCATGCCTTCGCACACATTATTTACAAGGCACTATTATTAATGTCAGCGGGATCGGTACTTTACATGACTGGCAAGCGCAAATGTACCGATCTTGGTGGACTGTTCCAGAGCATGCCCATAACCACGATATGTGGCATTATTGGTGCGCTCGCCATTTCCTCGTTTCCGTTTACCTCAGGTTTCATTAGTAAATCGATGATTAGCCAGTCAGCTGCCGATGCGGAACTGGTTGTGGTCTGGTTCTTCCTGCTGGCAGCTTCGGCCGGTGTATTCCTGCATGCTGGCATCAAGTTTCCCTGGTTCGTCTTTTTTCAAAAAGACTCCGGTTTACGCCCACCCGATCCACCGTGGAACATGAAACTGGCAATGATCTTTTTTTCAGCACTGTGCATTGGCATTGGCGTATGGCCGGAGATTCTTTACTCCAAACTACCTTACCCGGTTACCTATGTACCTTATACCGTTACACACGTGGTAAACATGTTGCAGCTACTGATGTTCTCAGGTTTTGCTTTCTTCCTATTGCTACCTTTGATGAAACGGACACTGACTATTACTCTAGATTTTGACTGGCTCTATCGTCGAGTTTTTCCAACCGCATTACAGAACACCTTCACTGTTATATGGAAAATAGACACTGCAATTCGTCAGGCATTTTTCGTGAAGTTTAATCAGGCTTTAACTTTTATTTCTCAAAGTTATCAGGGGCCGAGTAAATTACTTTCGCGCACTTACCCGGCGGGCAGTATGGTAATGTGGGTTGCGGTAATTCTTGCAACTTACTTGCTGCTAAGTTTTATCCATTAATTGCTTTTGATAGTAAGTGAAGTATTAAATTTTCTCTGATTTAATACTTCACTTTCTGCACCAATAAATACACATCTACAGCACTGCTACATCTTAAATTTCATTTAAGCTAATACCGGGAACATACCTTTAATACCATTAACAATAAATTCAATAGCAATCGCCGTTAAAATCAAACCCATTATCCGAGTGAATATATTAATTCCGGTGGCACTGACGCGTTTTGATATGAGTGGTGAAAGACGTAATACCGCCCACACAATCAGGCTAATAACAATAATACCCAACGATATAATTGAGTAGTGCCCGATACCGTTTGACTTATGCGCCGCTAAAATAACGGTACTGATACAACCCGGTCCGGCCAGTAAAGGCATAGCTAGTGGCACAATAGCAACAGACTCCATCTCCTCGGATTCATTAGCTTCTTCTGGGGTTTGCCTCACCTGACTTGTTTTTGCCTGCAACATAGAAATAGCCATCAATAAAATCAGAATGCCACCACCGACCCTGAATGAATCAATTGATATGGCAAAGAAATTTAATAATAATTCACCAAAAAACAAAGTAACCAGCATGATTGTTGCAACACCAAAAGCCACCATATTGATAGTCTCTGCACGTTGCGCTCGGCTCTCATGAACCGTCATACTAATAAAAATAGGTATCGCACCAAATGGGTTAATAAGAGCCAGTAAACCTACAAATATTTTTATGTATTCTGCGCCGTCAAGCATAAATTCCTCGAGTTACTAAAGCCTGTGTATAACAGACAATCAACAATAATTAAAACAGTAAATTTTAACACTCTATTAAACATTCAAACCACTAAATCAATGTGCAAATAACTAAGACAAAACTAAATTAGTTTTTTACTCTGCGTTACTGTTTAAGGTTTATGCTTTTGCGAACCAGTGCTGAACCAATTCTTTCATTAGTCTCATTTACCGAATGACTCGTCTGAACAACATTCAATATAATCAACCCCCTTTCATTTCCGACCTTACCTACTTTCCCAATAGACCCGACATAAGCTCTATTATTCTTAATTTTTAATATATCACTCGAAAATGCAGAGCCATAAAAAAACCTGCTACCATCCCCTAACTCTTTGTCTCGCCTTAAGTTAAGTACACCCCATAAATTGAGTAAGTTAGTCACAGCTTCTGGATTAGGGCTCATTTTTATTTTTTTAAAAATACCCGCATTAATTAACAAATCATTAACCTGTTGACGAGTAGCATAAACCCAGCCAGCGAACTGTCCATCACTAGCTAACTGAGATGAGACATAACTATATGACAAACCTCTGGTCTCAGTGAGGTCTAACCAGTCAAGATTAGTTACAGTATCCGAAGTAAATCGACCATTATCGACTATCTCTGCACCTGCCCTTACTGATAAAAATAAAATCATAGCTGTATGCATTATTATCAAAATTATTTTTTTCATTTTCAAATACACCAGTTATATAAATATTAAATTAGAAATAAGCCACCATCGGCATTTATTTCGATACTTTATCAAAATCAACACACTGTTATTCTTTTTCTCGCTTAATAACTTTTTTTCCTTTTGTTTTCATTTTCACTTCAGGTTCAGTTAATATTTTAAGCCATAAGGGTAGTTTATGTTTACCAAACGGGTAATAAGAAATCATAATTAATAACGACAGGGTTATTAAATGCGCCTCAGGGTAACGCAAAAGCCATGCACCAAGCCATTTTAACTGTAATACCGGCAATACAATGAGCGTTAGTATAATAGTCCACACCAACCTTATAAACGCAGTGTGATAACCATGTAATTCTATGGTAGAAAAAAAGCGATCAATCAGCGATGTGATAATCACTATTGGCAAAAGAATGATATGCCCATCAGCGGCAAGCGAGAAGTAATCTAATATCGATACCCCCATCACCATACCTGTAGCAACCAGAGTAAAGATTATTGATAACCGTGGCGTGCGTGACATTTCCTGATGAAAAGATGGTCGGCCAAAATAAACAAGCGCCATTGTAATAAGCAGAATAAGTGCAGTGGTTTCTATATTTGCATAAGTAAATGCCAGCGCCAGTATGGTGGGCGTAAAAACCCCATAACTATGCAAACCAGCAAACTGGCGTATCAAACCACATAATAAAGCGCCTATTGGTAATAACATTAACAGGGACAACTGCTCTCGAGTGTCGGCTGACAGTCGATCCAGCATAAAAACCTGGTACCACTCATGACGGGTATTATCCGGGCTTGCAGTAGTCGCTGGTACACGCTCAATCATAATGTCGTAATTTAAGTCATATTCTTTCGTTGTAATTTTTTCTTTTGTTGTAGAAGCCGAGACAATACCGTCTCCATATTTATCAAGCGCTAAATAATTAATGGGCAGACTTTGACTAAAACCATGACCGGGATGATAACTAAGCCATTGATCATTGACATAGACCTCTACCCAATAAACTGAACTGGCTGACGGGTCATCGTTTAATTCAAGCCCTGTTATTACTCTTGCAGGCACCCCTGCTTTGCGACACAAAGCAACCATGAGTAAGGCTTTCTCACGATGAGTGGCTGAATGTGAGTTAACAATATCTGGCACTCTGCGTAATACAGAAGAATTGCGCTTTGAAAGTTTTCGCACAAACTGAAAAATAACCTCCGGTAATTTTTCCTGCTCAAGCGTATTAAGACCGATGTCTATGAGTTTTGCTTCAATTTTGGGGTTATCCAGTTGCAACCATTCGTTATCTGAAAGAAAGAACTGACGATCTTTACGCGAAATCACTTTCTTAGTGGCACTGCGAAAATGCGGGGTCTGGCTAAGCTGAAGAGAAAATTCAATACCTATCTGATACTCGCCCGGATTATGTGCACGTAGGCGAATGCCCCTGTTAGTGACTCCCTTACGTAATGAGGGAGCAACTCTAAAACCAGGGTGACTGATATTTCTGCCCACAAGACGTATATTTTCAGACTCATATGGAGGTTGAATACTTATTGTCGTTTCAGGCTGTATAATTTTATGATTAACATCTATACTAACAAGCCAGTTTTCATCACTATGCACCTGTTGGTTCTGCAGAAAAATATAGTGAATTGATACCAGCAATATTCCTGCGACAAATAAAAAACCGGCTACTTTTCGCATATTGGTTTTATTGATGTTATTTGAGTTTTTATCCATATCCAATCAGATCGCAGAATTCTATTATATAAAATCTGAAATAATGCTTTAAATTATCAAGAAATGCGAGTAAATATTAACTTTACAGGCATCTTTAAAATACAACTATATCCCCCATGGAGAAAGTCTTGCGATATTTAATCATATTATTTATTTTATACAGCTCTTATGTCACTGCTAATGACAAAGCACTAACGACAATTGGCTGGATTGAAGCTGTGAGAATACAGCCCGAGGAATTTGATTTACAGGCTAAAATTGATACCGGTGCAGACCATTCTTCTCTGGATGTTATAAGCTGGCAGAGTTTTACACGCAACAACAGGGAATGGGTTCGGTTCGATGTGCGTAATAATGAAAATTCAACACAATCATTTGAGCGACCACTTGAACGCTATGCTCAAATCAAGCGTAAAAAATCAGGCGTACTAGAACGACCTGTCGTTAATATGTGGCTTTGCATCGGTAACAATAAATTTCTAAGCCCTGTTAACCTGGCAACAAGAAAAAATTTCAAGTATCGAATGCTTATTGGGCGAAGCTATCTAAAGGACCGTTTCCTTGTCGACTCATCAGCCAGACTAACTCTCTCACCTGAATGCACTGCAACACAATAAAGCCAATCTGACACTACCTGAAATTATGATTTGCTTTCTCTTTTTACCGGTATGCCCGAGTTGTTACAGTAATAAAACCCAAAACCAATACGAAGAACACCTAAAACCAAAATCAGTACGCTTAAAGCGTATATATCATCTGTTTTAAGCTTATGCTCGAAAAGACCAATCATAATATCACGTAAAACAAAGACAATACCCGCATCAAAAATCACCGTCAGGCGTATAGTATGCTCCATAAAATATTGAAATAATGATCTGGATAATTCCAGCAATATAACCAGTGTCAGCACATCTGAAAATAACGGCATGTAGTTTCCTGTCACGCCTGTTTTATTAATTAGCTCGTAAAGCCCCAGAAACAATCGAAAAGCCCCAACCATCAAAGCCAGAGTGGTAAATATTAATATTATGCCAAATATATAACCTGTAACTTTATTAAACAGCCATTCTGGATTTTTCCAGTCGTAAGTTGCTTTCGACATATATTTCTCTTCTTTTTAAAATACTTTAAAGTACATTTACTGTCGTAACAGCATCGGATGAATCAGTATAGTTTAAACACATCGTTTTAATAGGTCTAAGTTGAATTATTCTACTATGTTTTATGTAATACATGATTCTATGATCATGGTCTGCCAGCTAGTATTAGACACACACACCTGATATGAATAAAAAAGCATCTAATATTAAACCTGAAATTTAATGCTCTAACCATCTGCTTACCTCCATACCATGAAGCTAGAACTAATCCATCTAAAACCAAGCTCAAATCAGAGTATCAGAGCACATAAACAGGCCTTTAATAGTTATGGCTTATTGTATTCATGTGAGTGATAATCAGCACACTAAATGAAAAATCACGTAAGGTTTTATTTCTATGACTGACTGGCCTGAAGCAACCCAGATAAGCTCTATTATTTTAGAAAAATTTAGCCAGCTTCAGGTTGCACTGGTTTCTACTGATTTCTGGGTTCAACTTGCGGTCATAGTGTTTGTGTTTGCACTCGCCCGCTGGCTTCTTACGCCTCAGCTACAACGTGGACTTATTCGTTTGAGCACGATCAGTGGACGCGTTGCCAGCTTCAATCATTTCATCGCTACCCTGAATGAATTTTCCAACACACTGGTGTGGCTAACGCTACAATGGATTGCCATTGAAATTTATGTCTCTCTTGGAAAGTCACACAATCTTCTGCTGCCCGTGGCCAGCTTGCTTAGTGCCTGGTTATTAATTCGCATTGCATCAAAACTATTAAAAAATAAAGCCGCTGCACGCATTGTTGCGAGTATTGCCTGGACGCTTGCCATACTGAATATTTTTGAGTGGCTGACGCCTGTGCTTGCGTTCATTGATAGTCTGTCAATTACGCTGGGTGCCGTTCGAATTTCTCCATTAGTTGTTATCAAAGCAGGTGTTTCTCTGTGGCTTTCCTTATGGCTGGCCAGTGTACTATCATCTTTTCTCGATCGTCGACTTGAAAGCACTGAAAACATAACACCGGCAATGCGCGTACTTAGCGTTAAACTTCTGCACCTGGGTTTAATAACAGCAGCCTTTTTAATCACATTCTCAGCCGTAGGCATTGATTTAACAGCGCTTGCCATTTTCGGTGGAGCTCTGGGCGTAGGCCTTGGTTTTGGTTTACAAAAAATATTTTCCAACCTGGTCAGTGGCGTTATTTTATTACTGGACCACTCAATAAAACCTGGTGATGTCATTGCTATAGGCAACACCTTCGGCTGGATAAATCATTTAAGCGCACGTTACGTATCTGTGATTACCCGGGATGGTATTGAACACCTCATCCCTAATGAGGTACTCATAACCGATCGAGTAGAAAACTGGTCATACAGTGATAATCTGGTACGCCTGAGGTTACCAATAGGTATTCACTATAAATCAGATGTTCGCCTGGCAATAAAACTCTGCGTTGAAGCCGCTATTGCAACACCGCGAATACAAGAAAAACCGGAACCAAAGTGTTTATTAAAAGGCTTTGGTGATAGCTCTGTAGATCTTGAGTTACGTGTATGGATAGATGATCCACCAAATGGAAGAGCCAATGTTCTAAGTGAAGTATTGCTTGGCGTATGGGACCGATTCCATGAACATGGCATTGAAATCCCATATCCACAACAAGATCTTCATTTACGCAGTGGCTTTGAATCACTAAATATGACTGAAAGTAACCCATCAAATAAAGAAGAAACGTTATGATGCAATTTATGTTGTGCCAGGGAGAGACTACACAGGCTGGTGGCATTGAGTTGTTGCAGCAATGGAAACAGTCACCCGACAGTTGGATCTGGCTTGATTTATTTGATGAACCCGCCGATCAGGAACAGAGCTTACTAAATGAAGAGTTTGCTCTGGATGCCGGAGCCATCGCAGAAGCACAACGTAACCGACACCCACCCAGTTTTGAAGCATTTGAAAACTACATTTATTTATTGCTCAAACCGCTTGACGCTGAGTCTGACTCACTCGACTTTAGCACTCTGCAACTAGCCATGTTTGCTTCAGAACGTTTTTTGGTAACTCGCCATTCTAAGCAATCACCTTATCTCTCAAAACTATGGCAGTCACTAGAACAGGATGGATGTGCAAATGAGTCCCCACTGTCACTCGTATCTGCGATGAGCAAACGAGTTGCACAACGTTACGGCAAGATATTGCTAGATCTGGAACAACGCCTCGACGTTATAGAGGATGAACTATTTGACAGCCCAACTGACACATTAATGAGAGAGTTAGTCGGTTACAACACAGGGCTACGCAAGATGCACCGTATCCTTGCCTACTATGTTAATGTATTTGATAGCCTGCGCGAGCAGCTACATAAAACTGGTAACCACCAGCATAATGAGTTCAATGATATTTACTCGATAATTGAACGTTTCAGCAGCTTGTCTACCGTTTACCAGGATGTCATCACTGATCTCATTGATGCATACATCAGTTTAAACGGACATCGGCTTAATCAGATTATGAAAGTACTCACTATCGTCACAGTAGTCTTCGTGCCACTAACTTTACTGGTAGGCATATATGGAATGAATTTTGAAAACATGCCGGAGCTAAAAAGTGAACACGGATATTACATACTCCTGTCAACCATGTCGGGTATTGCAGCCGTTATGTTGTATTTATTCAGACGAGTACGTTGGTTATAATAAATATCACATAAAGTAACAGAGACAGCTATTCGCTAATTATTCCCCTTATAACTTTATAAAGCATAAGGGGAATTATCAGGAAAAAAGTAATAAAACTAACACCTTCAGGACTTAACCAGATCACGCAAAGCGATACCTCTCAGCAAACGCCCAAGAATATCCGACCCCGTTATTACACGTTTTTCAGCAGACCAGATAAGAATAAGATCATCATCAATAACATCATCTACTTCTGATTTTGGATACACCTTCAGAGCAGATAACACCTTACCCAACAAGGTACTTTCATCATTAACAATAATTGGCCGATGACAATAAATCTGTGGATTTACAGCGTCTTGATCAAA
>Ga0316205_10001701_pt1 | contig 26011 bp, 22 predicted proteins | sample 3monthpyrite_MG_FD_204941 | JGI IMG/M metagenome (GOLD analysis project Ga0316205, IMG submission 204941) | Microbial mat bacterial communities from mineral coupon in-situ incubated in ocean water Damariscotta River, Maine, United States -... | ecosystem: Environmental > Aquatic > Marine >... | reverse complement strand
TTTTGCAGCGCCGTCAATCGACTCGAAGCCAGTCTGTGCCCGCGAAGGAGCGTAGTCGTGCATCGTTGTACTGACCGGCCAGCATAAGGGTCGTCGCACCCTCGATGGTGTCTGAGCCGGCGCGGTTGATCGTCACCCCATTCCCCGAAGCGTCGCTCTTGTAGAACCCCATGTGCAGCTCTCCGTTCGTTGCGCAGTCCGGAAGGTTGATCGTCACCGCGCCCCCCGTGCAGTCGATCTCAAGGAAGTAGCCCTCCCCATCGCTGATCGTGTATGGGCTGTCGGCGAAGGAGATGCTTTTCTTCGGCGGCGTGGACCAGGACCCGAGCAGCGGGGCAACGACGATCCACGCCGTGTCCGCTGCGTTCCGTATCTTGATCACGCCCAGGGTCGTGTCGCCCCAGAGCATGTAGGCAGACGTGGTCGTGGGCTCGACCGTGCCGGCGTGCATCTGGCGAAGAGAGACGAGCGCGGAAGAGATTAGGCGGAAGTTCTCCGCGATGCTCTTGTCTCCGTCGCCGCCCTCTGCGTCGTAGAACTCTTGGCTCATTGCTCCGCGCCCGGTTCAGTAGGGAAGGTGAGGATCCCCTTCTGGTGCAGTCCTGCGAGGATGGCGGGGGGGATGCGGTTCACGTACGGAACCCACTCGAGCGGAATGGAGGCGTCGATCTCAATTTCAGTGCGCCCGAGTCCGCCTTCTGCCAGGTCCAAGAGCACCACGGTCGCCGCGCTATAGCTCTTCGCCAAGACCACGCCGTTGACCACCACGGGGCTATCCGTTCCTCCCGTGTACGCGCCAAGGCGAACCTTCCCGCCCACCACGATGATGCACTTACCGCGCGACCAGTCGAAGAACGCAACGCCGGCCGGGTTGTCTGCGTCCCCCATGTCTGCGACCGCAACCGCGTCTAGGAGTGGGAGGTACTCGTGAGCGCCTGCACCCGACCCAAGGCAGCCGCCCAGGGGCAGGATCAGGGCGAGGGCCATCGTTCGCAGTAAATTTCTCATGGACCCGGTATACCACCTAGCCCCACGGGCCCGATGGGCGGGCCGACAGTTCCTGGCTTTGAACCCCCTCCGCCTGGACCTCCACGAGGGCCCCCACCGAGCTTCCCCGTCTCCGAGAAGACCGCGTCGAGCCTGGCCTGGAAGCCCGGGTACCCAACCTCCCAGGCCTGGTCCAGTGCGCTCAGGTTCCTCGCCAGATTCAGGCTGGCCTCGAACGCGTCCGACAGGACTCGGGCCTGCTCACGCGCATCGAATAGGGCCGCATCCAGAGGGTTCTGGGGGATCCCGCGCTCCTTCCGCTCTGCGTACCTCCCCCATCGCCAGTCCGTGTCCTGGAGAGCCTCAAAGAGCGTGGCCTTCACCTCCTCAATCATCTCGTCTCGCACCACCAAGAACTCGCGCGTGTCCGATTCCTCGACCAGGTTCCCTCGGCCATCGTAGAACCGTGCTTTGAATCCGTCGCTCATGCCGCCCTCAAGAATAGCGCGGGCCAAGGCGCGTTGTGTGAGCTCGATATCACCGCAGGATCCGGGAAGGCCCCGTATGCATGGCTGTCTCGAAGATGACCGCGGCGGTCGGGCGGTGAGGCCAGAACCGCGATCGCCGCCGCCAAGGCCTGCCCGGAGTGCCGCTTGAACTGTGCCGTACCCGTGTGCTGGAAGGCGAGCCAGTGGCGTACAGGCAGGAGCTCGATCCCACCTCCCGAGAATGTGTGCCCCACAACGCCCGTTCCCGCCGTCGATAGGGTCGTGCTCTCCTCGAGCGGACTTCCAGGCATACCAGAGGAAAAGTCGTTGTCGTAGACGGCCAGGCGGAACGAGCCGCCAGCGTCGGCCACAGTCACGCTGGCCGAGATCGTGTCAAAGGTCTGCGCAACCTCCGGAGTAAACGGAATGAAGTAGGCCGTTCCCGTGACCATCGTTCCACCCGAGGGGAGGTTCACCATGCCGTCCGGCATGTAGTAGTAGCCCGAGGTGTATCCAGCCGCTCCCCAGCCAGAGGAGGGGCCAACGAAGTTCCCGCCGGCAGTGGCCCCGTCGCCGATGAAGACGCGGCCCGTGTCTGTCTCGTAGATAAACTCCCCCTCGAGCGGCGTCTCGTTCTTGCGGTTGGCGGCCAGCACGTCTCGCTGCCGCATCCGGAGTTTGTGCTCAAGGGTCACGTGTACGTTCCTCCGTACAGAATATCCGGCATGGCCTCGGGCCTCTTAGGTAGCACGTTGATCGCGAACCGCGTGACCCAAACATCCCAGTCGTCTGTAGGGCGCTTGAAGCGGAACCGGAATTGGAAGCGCTTCACGAGAACTTCGGTTGGCGAGTAGCGCCGGTATTCCTTGTCCGAGAGCACGTCGTCCTCGGTGTAGCGCCACCAGATTTGGACCTGGCCGCGCCCGTACTCGGGATCCAGTGGGCTCCAGGGACCTTCGAACGCCCCCCAGTTCTCAGCCCGACGACTCTGCGCTGCGGTTCCCTCCATGAGCGGATCGAAGCCCGTCATCGGGTGCTCCTGCCAGCCCTCGAACTCCATCGCAACGTGCGCGCGGACGGGATCGTCCAGGACCCAGATTGCGGAATCGTAGTCGGCCTGCAGGGCAGTAACGGAGTTGAAGTGGAGTCGGGGCGGAGTGAAGGCCGTGTCCCGGAGGATGTCCGTGGAGATCGCGGGCAGGTCCGCGGTGTCCGCGGCGCTGTTCCAGTTCCCGTCTTCAACCGATACCTGTTTGAGCGGCGTGCCTTGCTGTTGGACCTGGGGGTCCAGGCGGACCTGGAATGGCCGAGAGACGGAGCCGTTGGACAGGACGTAGCGGATGCACGTGCAGGGGTTGGATATCCCCGTTGTTGCGCTGGCCGGGAGCCCTGCGTAGTTCGCGGTGGGGCCCAGGATTGCGTCCGTCCCTGCCGGGACCTTCATGATGCGGCTGCCCACCATCCAGAACCCGCCACGGCGGATCTCCACCGCGAAGTCCACCTGCTGCCGGGCGGAGTCTGTGCGCGAGAGGATGTACACCGCTCGGTCCCCGTTCATTTCGATAGTCAGGTTGGCCGGCCTGATCTGTGCGGGGAGGTATCCGAAGACGAAGACCGAGACCCGAATCGAGAGGTTGGGGGATCGTCGGGAGCCGTTCTTGCTCACCGTCTGGACGAAGATGTCGTACTCGCGTCCGGCCTCGATGCGGGGGTCGTCGATCGTGGCCTGGACCTCTCCAGGCGGGACAGACTTCAGCTTGAGCGGAGCGGCCAGGTCGGCCCACTGAACCCAGATGATCGTCTCCCCGATCAGGTGCGAGGTGTCGGGGTGCGGCGACCAACTGACGTGGATCGAAGGGCGCACCATGCCGCCTGCGGAGTCTCGATACGTGGTCTCCTCCGCGTTCGCTCGCTGCGGCGGCTTCGGGATGGCGAACTCGTCATCGTCCAGCCCGCTAACCAAGAGCTCGGAGGCCGATGTCGTCGGGAAGTCCTCGAAGTCATTGTCGTCGTATGCGGACTCCACGTACTCGTGGGCATCGAAGGTCCGATCTTCGTTCTGCGCCATCGTGGCCGCATCGATCTCGAACAGGAGGACCGTATCCGTCAGCGCACCTAAGACCCAGCGGTCGCCCTCGAGCGGGATGATGGTGTTGCTGTCCGCGTCCGTGAAGTCCCCCGAGAGCGTGACCGCGGCTCCGCGCGGATAGCTCCCTGCAACCAGCGAGACGGTGGCGGTGTATATCTTGTCATCCTGGAGCGGGAACAGCGCGCACGTGTACGTCTCGCCAGAGACGATCTCTATGGCGGTGTCCAGGTACAACTCCGCAGCGGTCGCGCTGTCCGCCAGAGCTCGGCCTCCGAAGCCCCACTCGGGTAGGGCATGGTTCACGTACGCGATCTCGCCCACCTGGGCGAGCATCGTCTCGTGAGTCCCAACCCAGGACGCGCGGAACCGGATGGACTGCACCGCTCGCAGCATGAAGGTGAGCTCCCTCGCCGCGTGCGACTCGCGCGTGATCCCGATGTAGCGCATGTCCTGGGGGATCAGGCGGACGTTCTTCGTTGCGTCACTCAGGACTGGGTGGTCCACGCTGACCAGCGTCCGCGCGTGCTGCTCCGAGTCCTTGAGGATCTCCATGCGCCCGCGGTTGAAAGCGTTCTTCCTGTTCAGGACCTGAAGGCGGAAGCTGCCCTGAACGATGTTCGAGTCGTTGAAGATGAAGCTCGGCGTGCGCGCCTTCTGGGGCTTCGCCCAGAGCTTGCGCCCCACGCGGAAGATGTGGGCGCGGCCGGCTCGAGCGATATCCCGAAGCGCGTCCCATCCGTTTTGGCCGCGCCGCTCCAGGACGCCATCGAACTGGTGCCGAGCGTGCGAACCCTGGCAGTCGATGTCGTCCCCGGTCGCGTTGACGAAGTAGACCACCGGGTTCGGGTTCGGGGGAACGCTGGGCGGCCAGGTGCAGTCGATCGTGTTGGAGGCCGACGCGCGGACAGCGACGATGGTAAACGTGTCCACCGCCAGCAGTTGAGCAAGCCACGCGGGCGCGTTGGCGGAGTCCGTGACCTGCATCCGGAGCTCGTACCCCACCGTCCAGTGAGAGAGAGGCGTAACGCCGGGGCCGAACTCGAAGCGAAGCACGTCTCCGTGCGTCGGGTCGTTGATGTAGCGCAGAATGAAGATGGCCTTCTGCCCGAGGCGGTCCGCGACCCTTTCGTCGCACCAGTTCGCCCAGTCCAGAAAGCTCGGCCAGGCGATGTCAGAGGGCTTGAAGTATTGACCGAGCCCGTTGACCTCGTCTGTTGCTACGCGAGCGCAGATCCATGCGTTGTTCCGCGTGTACCCCAGCGTCGTCGCCGGGTCCACGGGATCGACCCCGTCCCAGGAGAGGCCCTCCATCCACTCACCCAGTAGAGTGATGTTCGGCTCGTTCCCGCTGAGTTGTTCGGATGCCTGCACCTGGAGCCCGATCAGCGCCATCTCGGGGTAGGCCAGGGCCTCGTAGACGATGCCGATGATGTGTCCGAACCTGGCCTCGTCTCGGACGGCCGGCTCGTTCCTGCCGAAGACGGCGGTCAGGCGCTGCACCTCGACCCGCCAATCTGAGTCCATCGGGGTCCCCGCTGTCGGAGTCAGGATGTGCCCCGTCACCAAGGCCTCGTTCTTCGTGTCCGTGATCTCGAGGTCGGCGGACCCTACCTCGTCCGCGATCGTGTCGGGGGTGCCTGCCACGATCGCGTCGAACCTCCAGAGCGCGACGGGGCTGGTCACGTTGGTCTGGTATGTCCCGAGCCCTGAGTTGTAGCGCGTGATCACTTGGTTCGGGGTGAGCTCGCTAGCCAGGATCATCGTCTGCTCGAGGCTCACGCGCGCGGTGCTGTTCGTCAAGACGAACGGGTCGCTCTCCGCGAGCATGAACTCCGTTCCCGGGAAGAGCAGGTCCGTGGGTGTCAATACCTCCTCGGCCTGGACCCCGTTCACGTACAGGCGCACGCGGTTGAGCGATCCGCTGTGCTCCTTCTTGTAGGTGAAGACGACGTGCGCGAACTCGGCCCCGGGGGTTGTCGCAAAGACAGCCCCGTTGTCCTTCACCCCCACCGTGTCGTAGGTGTCGCCTTTGACCGTGAACCCTCCCGTGAGCGTCCCGTCCCCGAAGATCGCATAGACGCCCTGGAAGCCGTTGGCGTTGTTCAGCGAGATTTGCAGCCCCTTGATCGCTGCATCTTCGTCGAGCCTTCCCTCCTGGCCCGCAGGGTGGCTGGTCGCATCCACCCATCCCATCAGGGTCATGTGCGCAACCAGGTCGGGTCGGAACCAGCACTCGAAGGTGAACTCGTCAGGCTCGTCGCCGTCCGACCAGGAACCGCCGGGGATATTGACTGACGTGAAGCCGGCCCCGGGAAGGAGCAGGTACGGGAAGTGGCCCGAGCCTGTCGTGTTGTTGAGCTGAAGGGCGCTGCCCCCTGAACCGCCCGTGATCGTGGCCGGGTCAAAGAAGCGGATCGTCACGTCCTCGAAGAACCGATCGAGGATCGATGCCTGGACGGTGATGGTCTGCACCGGCGAGTACGATCCGCTGGGCACGCCAGAGACCAGCTCGATGTACCGGATCTCGAAGACGACCGTGCCCGTGTTGGGGGTTCCTCCAGAGCTGACCGCTACCAGGCCGCCAGGGAACACGATGCCGATAGTGGCGGCGCTGAACCCGTCCCCGCCGACCAGGTCGTAGGCGGCGGCCATGCTCCAGTCCACGACAGGCGTCTCCGGCGTGTCCACCTGATCGATGGGCAGATCGACCGAGAACTGCGTGCGGATCTGGTTGAAGCCCGGCATCGGCTCCTGGTCGAGAGACCCGAGGCGGAGCGAGACCGACACGTTCTCGTAGTTCTCTGCGCTGTTGCCGTTGATCAGCAGCCCAGCGGGGAGGTCCTCTCCTTCCAGGAAGTCGGAATCCACGGTGATCCCCCCGATGCTCTGCATGGGGCCGGGGCCGCCGAGCAAGATGAGGGCGTTGAATACGCTGACCGCCTGGTTCCCCGTCCTAGCGTTGTCGATCCAGGACTGGATGACGATGCCACCGGTTCGCATCTCGCCGAACGGCATAGGGATCGGCAGCCCCACGCCGCGGTAGATCGTCGTGATCCCGCGCCACCCGTAGGTCTGGGATGTCGCGTCGTTCAGGTCCGTGGGGTCGTCGGGACCCGGGAACAGGATGCCGAGGACCTTGGAGAGCGCGAACCCAATCGCGGCAGACACGAGGGCGTTGACCAGGGCCGCCCCCACCTCACCGCCCATCGGGCCGGCCACCGTGTGACAGAGAGCCCTTTCAGACAGGACGCGGGGGTCTTCGAGCTCTCCGTCCTTCAGGAGCTTCCCGTTGACCAGGACGGCAGTAGCGGGCCACCCCTGGGGGACGAGGTCGCACGGACGCATCCCGGGCACGTACTCGACCAGGCGCTCGGTGCGGGGCTCGAGCGGCGCCTGCCACGCCTTACAGTCGATAACCCGGATCAAAACGCATCCTCCCCGCCAGGCCCGGGGGGCGGGAGCTGCCGCGGCATTGCGGGCAGCGCGTCCTCGGCCACCTCATCCCTGGACCCGCGCCACCGATAGACCGCCTGGACATGCCGAATCCGGTAGGCCTCGAGCACGATGCAGCCCATGTCCTTCGTCGTCGTCATGCACTGGCGGGTGCCTTCGTCGATGAGGACCGAGAGGTGCGGCCCCTCGTAGCCGGGCATGATGCTCATGATCAGGTCGCCGAGCTCCGTGGCCGCCGCCTGGCTGTCGCCCACGTTCTCCCACTCCTCGCCCCCACCGTTCAGGTAGGCCTCGATGTCGGCCCAGACGGAATCGGGAGAGGGCATCACGGAGAGGTAGACCGCGTGGGCGGGGATCGGCCACCGAAGCCCACGGGGATGGCACGCCAGAACGGCCCACGCGATAGCCCCGCAGGGCATCTGGGCGTACTCGATCCCGAGCATCTCCTTCGTGACGTTCAGGCGGCGGCTCATCGGACCAGCATACCGGGGAAGGCGAAGAACCGTTTCGGGTGAAGCCGCACGGCACCGTTCGCCACCTCCAGGTCTCCTCGCAGCCGGCAGGCCGGCCTCGTCTTCGGGCATGCCCCTAGGGATGTGAGGTCGGGATCGTGCACCGCTATCTGGAAGCCGCAGCCTCGATCCCCGTACTGGCGCTGGCAGCGGAGAGGATCCAGAACAGAGTTCGGGACCGGCACGTCTAGGAGGTCCTCTGAGCTGATCGTGAACACGACCGCATCGACGGCAGCGTGGATGTTGGTGACGGTCCCTTCAAACGAGCTCTTGGCGGACGGGTCTCCGAGCTGGTCCTCGTGGACCCGGTAGATGTCGAAGTCCTGCCCGATCAGCAGATCAGGGTCGTTGAGAATCGTCTGCATCAGGCCGCCGAGCCCACCTCCGATGCCGATGTCGAACGAAGGCAGCGACCCGTCGCTCGTGATCTCAAACTCGCCAAACGTGATGTTGCCGGGCGTCCACTCGAGCGGGTTGCCGGACGAGTCCGCATCGAAGAAGACGGCGGTGTTGTTCGCCGTGAACCGATACGCAGACGGGATGGTCGAGCCGGTCGCGAGCCAGAAGAGCCAGATAAATGGAGAGCCCTGGGCCCGCATGTTCTTCGGGACGATGAACTGGGGGATCTGCTCAGGCATTCGGGGCCTCCAGGATCGCGTCGATCTCGGCCGTGATCGCCCAGGTGGCGTTCATCGTGCTTTGGTAGTCCGGGGCGTTCTTGATCTTCTCGACCGTGAGGGAGTCGCGCCTGAACTTGTGGAGGGTCGGCGTGCGCTGCCCAGGCGGTGCCCAGAGGAACCCGTAGACGAAGCCCTTGTGGTCTTTCCAGAACTGCTGGAGCGAGCGCACGTCCTCGTCCTCGCCTCCGTTGGGACCCACCACCGTCTTCCGGATCTGGTAGCGGGAGCGCGTGTCCGTTCCCGTGGCGAGTGCCGACGATGTGGCATCGGAGTACCGGTGCCGAACTACCGGAGCGGTCTGGTCGGAACGAGACACCACCCAGGCGGGAGTGAGGGCCAGCGTGCCGAAGGCGCCATCGGACTCCTTCCTGAACGGGATCGTCGCGTAGTCCTGCTTCTTCGTTCCCTCCAGGTTGAGGGCGAGCTGCGTCCAGGCGTCCACGTAGATCGAGTAGGTGCCTCCTCCTGGGTGGACGATGCGGATGCCCTCCATCGTCCCGGTGAGGATGGCGCCCGCGCTGGGATCGGTCATCGTCCCGTCAGTCTGGAAGAGGAGCGTCCCGTTCACGTCCGAGAGCACCTGCAGGGCTCCGTTCAGGTAGACCTGGAGAACGGGCGGGCCGTCCACGGTGGGGCCGTCTAGGGAGTACGTGTTGAGCGCGATTGTGTAGTTCGTCGCGGCGTTGATTGCGAAGCCGCTCGTCTTGTTGGCGAGCTCGATATCCGAGAAGCCATTGTTTCTTCGGAAGAGGCGGAGAGCCGCGACCCCGTCTGCGCCAGGCTCCACCGTCAGCATGTAGTAGAGGTGAGCGTTCAGGTTTTGGTCCCCGAAGCCGCGCAGCATGATTCCGACGCGCTGCCCTACCGGAGTCACCGAAGAGAACTGGACCGTGATGCGGCGGTGCTGGCTCCTGATGTTGTCCGCCACGCGCTGCGACCAGCAATGCAAGCTCCCCGCCACCCCGCCGATGTGCGAGAACTCGATGCGGTCGTTGCCCGCGTCCCGCCGCATGGCGTACTCCTCTCCGTAGAAGGGCGCGGCCCATGCGGTGAGAGATGGCTGCTGGGCTATCCCGGCCTCATCGGCGAAGACTGCGCCCGTGCCGCTCGAGCTCGGCGTGATCTCCAGACGGACGGCGTTCCCGCCGACCCCGTCGATCGAGACCTCCGCCAGGAAGTAGCCGTTTGCATCCGAGGCCAGGTCCGAGCCGTGGACTCCTGTCCCTCCCGTCGTCACCGTGCCCTTCGTCCCGATGCCCGCCCCATCGAAGTCCACGAGCATCTGCGTGAAGCGCGTCCCGCCGACCTCCTCGATACGGACGATCGTCTGGTTCGTGGTGTCCTTCTTCAGCTTGACCTGGCCGATATAGCGGCGGCCGTTGACGACCTTGGATGCAGGTACGTCTTGGTGGATTACGTGGGCCGTCCCCGTTCCCGTCAGCCTGTCCGCGTTCCCCACACCGCTGGGGCCGCCGTCTGCGTTCGCTCCAACAGTCACCCCGGTCTTGATCCAGAGCACGTTGTCGAAAGCCTGGGTGGCAACCAGGAGGTTCTTGTTCGCATCCCACCAGTTCTGCCCGCCGGCATCGTTCCACCAGTCGGATCCCATGTCTCCGCCGAGCAGGTTGAAGAGATCCTCCACGTTGCGCCTGGCCGCGGGAGCCACGCGAGCGCCTTCGTCCCGCCACACCGTCACCCCTTGGTCCAATGCGTCCACGCTGAACTCCGCGAGTTGCGTCGTGGCGAAGACCGATCCCGGGTAGGTGCGGTCGTGGTCCGCGAAGTAGCCGCAGCGTCCGTCTGCCAGGATCCGGCTGCCGGACGTGTCCACGGCCTCGAGCATGGAGAAGCCGCTGGACCCGATGCCGCCTTCCCTTTGGGGCTTGATGTTGTAGTGCCCGCCCTGAAAGGAGCCTCCGACGTAGGCGCCTGGCCCTGCCGTTGCCGGGTAGATGTTCGAGCCCACGACACTGGCAACCGTGAACGAGAAGCCCTCGGCCACGCCCTTCAGGGAAACGCGGTTGAGGACATCCGTCGAGACCTCGAGCCTGAGTGTGAACGCGAGCACGAAGGACGTAGGTCCCAGCGTGAGCTCGTCGCTTTGCTTGAGGATCGTCTCGGTCCCGGTGTTATAGCGGGACAGCCGGAAGCGCACGAGGTTGGTGCCTGTGCGGACCACGTAGAAGGCATAGCAGTCGCCGTCCTCGTATCCGACCCAGGGCTCGCCGTCGTTGGCCAGGGTTCCGTTCCGGCAGCGAGCGACCACGCCATTACGGTAGTGCCTGTCCGATGTCACGCCACCGAAGACAGAGGTGACCTGGGCGGTCATGGACACGCGGCAGTTCGCACCGAAGACCTCGCGCCGCACCTGGCCCACGGGCCAATCGTCATTCGCGCTCGGGTCCCTGGACGTGAGGCTCCATCGGGGAGCGACCGCGGTGATCTGGTACGGAATGCCGTGCTGATATGCACCCGAGTCGGGGACCCAGGACAGGTAGCCGCGGAGCACCTCGCCGTAGGGGTCGGCCCCCTCAGTGAACGAGTCGTTAGCGGGCCAGACGCGAGCCATGCTTTGTCACCTCGTCCGCTTCACAAGCTGGATCAGCTGCTGGTCGCTGCCCGCAACCGCGCGCTGGATGATCCCGCGAATCGTCTTCTCTTCCTCGATGAGAACCCGCTTCACGTCCTTCCCGTCCATGGCCGTGATCGCGATGCTGACGTTCGTGCCGCCGACCTGGCCGTTGAGATCGACGCCGATCTTGCCGTTCTTCAGCGGGACCACGGCCTCGGGAGAAGGACCTTCCCCGACAACAGCCATGTGAGGCTTCGAGATGATCGGGCCGCCGTCCGCGTAGCCCTTCAGCGGCATGAACTCTGTGCGGCCTCCGGGGAGCGTGCCCCCATCGGCAAAGCCTTTGACAGCGGAATCGATGCCGCCGAGGCCGAACAGCGATCGGATGCCCGACGTGATCGAAGCGGCGAGCGTCTCCTGGAGGATGATCTGGAGCAGGTTAGCGATGATCCCCTGAGTCAGACGCTGGAAGGATTCCCGCGTCCTGTCTGCATCTAGCGCGATCTGGGCCAGGCTGCTCGAAAGGCTTCGCCCGAGGGAGTCCGCGAACTGATCGGCGATCCTCTGGGTCTTGGTCAACTCGACCGTGTTGTCCTCGAAGGCCTTCGTGTTTCGAATCAGGCTGGCCTCCTGCTCGTTCAGCCGCGCCACGGTCTCTCGTAGCCCGAGGGCCTGTTCATCGCTGATCTTTCCCGACACCAGCGCCGTCTCGATATCCTTCAGGCGGGCGCGAGTCATCGCCTCCTGTGCCGCGAGCATCTCATCGAGGCTCGGGATCAGGTCCTTCTGGAAGACTGCGTTCAGGTCCTGGTAGGCCTTGAGCTGGGCGGCCTGGGCATCAGCCTCTTGGGACGCGCGATCGGGGGCTGCGGTGAAGGGTCCGAACAGGGGGCCGCCGACAGGGAGGTTCCTGGAGGGCACCTCTACAGGCGGGGCGCCAGCCCCGTTCAGCGCCTCGAGCCGGAACTTGGCGACGGCCAAGGACAGCTTCGCTAGGTCCTCTTCCGCAGTGAGGCGGAGGGCCTTGATCTCGTCCGGGATAGGTTCGAAGGACTTTGCGACAGCTATGGTCGTCTCCTTCGCGAGCTCGCCGATTGTCTTCACCCCTGCGTCTCGGAGCGTCTGGATCTCGGCGCTGGTGTTGGTGATGTTCTCGACAAGCCCCTCGGCAATGTCCCGGGAGAGGAAGTCGATGCCCTGGTCGAAGTCCTGGGTGAGCCGCTGCTGCTTCTGGATCAGGCGAGTGAGCTTTCCGGTCGCCGTCTCCGTCACGCCGGGGAGGCCAGATAGCGCAGCGTTCGCGCGCTCGACGGCCAGTTGGACCGTAAGCGGGACCGCGACGATGGCGTTGGTCAGGTTCTGGATCTCGTGGAAGGTCTCCCGGACTGTCGCGCGCACCTCGGACGCAAACGCCGTGATCGCGAGACCTGTGAGCTCGCTGGCCTTCTCTGCCCCCCCGAGCTCGTCGATGAAGTCCTGGAAGATGCTGATTCCGCTTTCGACTACCGCGAAGGCCACGCCCAGGGTCTCCGCCATGACCTTGCCGGCCGTCTCCACCGCGAAGAGCACCGTCTCGAGCCGCTTCCCTTCGTTGAAGAACGTGTTCAGGCGCAGGAGTACCGTGTCCCCGAAGGCCTGGCTGAATGTGATCCGGATGGCGTTGAACGCCAGCTCCACCCTCTTCGCAGGGTCCTGCAGGCGCAGGAGAGCCGCCACAGCCGCCACTCCGCCGCGATCGCCGATGTTGACGAGGGTTTCCTCGAGCCGCTGCGCCGCGTTCTTGGTGAGCCCCAGGACGCCCTGGACGGCCTCGGACTGGACCAGGAGCTTCTGCAGTTGGTTGAACGAGCCGTTGGTGGCCTCGGAAAGTCCCTTCAGGACGAAGGCCAGCCCCTCGGTGGCGAGCGTCTGCTCGGTGAACTCGACCCCGAGCTGGTCTTTGAAGATCGCGGCGACGTTGGAGGACTGCACCCCGAGAGCGTTGAAGAGCCCCCGGAGTTGAGTCACGGCCTGGGCCAGCGGCGTGCCTCCAGCGGTCAGCGTGGCGAGGGCCGCGGCCACTTCATCCAGGCCCACGCCCAGGCTTGCTGCCACGGGCGCGACCCCGGAGAGGCTGCTAGCGAGCTCACTCAAGGTGAGGCCGCCCTGGTCTACCGTCTTGAAGAAGAGATCCGCCAGATCACCGACGCTCTCCACCTGATCCCCAAATTGCTCCATCGCGCCGGCCAGGAGGATCGTCACCTCTCGGGCGTTGCCCAGGCCAGCCGTCGAGAGGGTCAGCGCGGCCTCCATGAACTCGAGGGCCTCCGCGCTGTCCTTTGTCACGCGAGAGAAGGTCTCGTAGCCGGCGCCAGCCACCTCGACCTCGTTCACGCCGAACGCGATCGCTAGGTCCAGGATCTCGTCCTTCATCCCAGCGACCTGGGCGGCACCCCCCTCTGCAATGGTCGCCATCTCCCCCAGCGCATTCCGGAAGTTCGATGCGTCCGTCGTGGCAGACCGGAGGCTGGTCAACCCTTTCAGCACCGCCCCCACGGCTAGGATGCTCACCACGAGGCGCCGGCCGAAAGCCCCGGCGAGGTTGTTGACCGTCTTGTTCAGGCTGTTGAGGGTCTTGTTGGCCCGCTTCCCGAAGGTCTGGACCGACCTGGAGCTTCGGCCCATGCCACGCTCGATCGCCTTCGCTGCGTCCTGGCCGGATCGGCCGATGGCCTTGTTGACCTTCGACAGCTCGTCGATCGCGCGATACTCGACGAAGACTCTTTGCCGTTGGTCAGCCATCAGGTCCGCGGGCCACCCTAGCCCTGTCCTTCATGATCTTGCTCGCCTCGCTCTTCAGGATCTGGAAGACCCGGATGAGTTGGGCGGGCTGCTCGAGCGTACTACCGCCCCCAGGGTATGTCCCGTGGTCGGACCAGTCCACGTAGTAGACCATCAGCTCCCGGATCTCGATGTCCAGGAGCTGCGGCGGGCAGCGGAGATGGTTCTTGGTGCCCAGGCCGCGGCACACCGAGCACAGCTCGTGCTCGCCGGGTTCCGTGCCGGGCTCCGTGCACTGGCCGAAGCACCTGGGGCAGGCGGTGTCGAAGACCCATTGGTCCTCGGGCACCGCCTCGTCGCACCCCCATCCTCGCCGGAGGGTCTCGGAACCCGGGAGACTGCACTGGGAGCAATCGGGGAGGGCCCCGTCTTCCCGGTACAGAACGTGAGCCGCGACTAGGGCTTTTCCGACTGCTCCTCGGTAAGCGTGCCCGAGTCCTGGATCTGGTTGTAGAGCCAGTCCCTGAAGGATGCTGGGATCATGTTCAGCGTCTCGTCCTTCGGGGCGCTCAGGGCCGTGTGGAAGCTCTCCGTGGCCCAGTTCGCAGGGACGCCGGCCTTCGTCTGGACTCCGTCCTGGTCGAACTCAGGGGCCTCGATCAGGAAGTTCACGGGCTCGAGCAGGTGGAGCTTCAGGTGGAAGCGCTCCATCTCGCCGCTGTCGGAGACCACCCGGCCCTTCTTGGTCTGGTGCCCCGCCTGGCGCTTGACCGCTCGCGCGGATGCCACCGTGGGGGCAATCCAGCGCCAGGTCGTCCGTAGTTCTGCGGGCTGTTCCATGTCGTCGGGGTGGATACCCTCGAAGACCTCGCCCGGCTTGATTGCGATTACCATTCTGTCCGCCTCCTGTCCTGTTGTTGGATTCCGGTCCTAGTACACGACGAATGCATACTCGTCGTCGATCTCGCCGTTGGCTTGCGACTCGTGGTTGTAGGCCAGCTTGCCGGCCCGGTCCTGAGTGCTCAGGCCGTTCAGCGTGAGATCGTCGAAGCTGTGAACGAAGTAGTTCCCGACGTTGCCGCTCTCGCCGTAGCCTGCGCGCACGCGGAACTTGGTCAGGTTCACGGCCTTGTCGAAGTTCTTGAACGTGGTTTCGGGGACCACCTCGGCGTCGTGCGTGACGGTGACGGCCCGGCCTCCGCTCACCATGACCTCGATGCCGCCGTTCTTGGCCGCGTTCTCCCGCGGAGAGACCTCGTTCGCGATTCGCACGTTGAACGAAGCCAGGCGCCCGAAGTCCCAGTTCAGGATCGTGCCGCTGTAGTCCGCCGCAGCGGTGTCGGCCGACATGAAGCGGGGAGCCGCGGCCGAGCCGGAGATGAGCACGTCGAAGGGGCTCTGGTCGTCCGGCGTGTCCAGGATGCCTAGCACCTGGATCTGGACGATGGTCTGGGCTCCCGAGGACTGCTGGAACTCGACCTGCTCGACGATGCAGCCGCGCATCTTGTAGCGCAGCGCGTCCTCGAAGCCCCAAAGGGTGAGCGTCGGGAACATGCCGACCGAGGGCCCAGAGCTCGTGGTCGCGATCGTAGAGTCTCCGTCCGCCGAGACATCGGCGAGGATCTCTCCGTTCGTGAAGTTGCCGATGACGGGGTTGTACTTCAGGGTGCCTGCACCGGAGATTTCCTCGGCGCAAATACCCACGGCCTTCGAAGACGCCCCTTTGATGATATCCCCCTTCAGGAAGGTGGAATCCCCAACGCTCGGAGCGCCGATAGTGATTTCGGCCTGGGGCTTCGTCAGCGGCAGGTAGCCTATTCCGCCGTCCGCAGGCGTCTGGGTGGTGATGTCCACCGTCGCGTCGTAGTCGTTGTTGGTCGAGTTGACCACGATATCCGTGTCCGCCGAGTCCACCGGAGTCGGCGACCCGTTGTCCGAGGGGTCGTAGGGGATGTAGCGCAAGGTCCGTTGAGCGGTGTCCGCACTGAAGACCGAGCCGACGATGATCCCCTTGGCCCCGCTTCCCGTGGCCGTGAATATCTGGCCCGACTTCAGGACCGTTCCTGAAGTGAAGGCTCCCGCGTCCAGCGTGATCTTCTGCACCGGGGCGCTCAGAAAGCCGGCGGCCTCGAGCAGGAGGTTGAAGGGCGGATCGAGCTGGTCGTCCTGGTCCGAGCGGCCAGCGAGCAGGAAGCTGAAGGTGGCCCGGCTCGTCCGCTGCCCGATACGGGGCTTGGAGACGGAGAAGCTGGGGCTGGCTTCGTTGTTCTCCGTGTTGTCGAACTGCGGATCGAAGGACACGTCGATGACGCGCAGGAGGGCATCTGCAGAGGTGAGCGTCTCGGCCACGCCGGGGTTGCTCTCCTTCGCGAACAGGACCTGCTTGCTTTTGCTGAGGTAGACCATGGTTCCTTTGCTTCCCTAGCTGGGAGAGACGATCACGTATGGGTCATCGACCGCGTGCTTGTACTGGACGAAGCCGCGGACAGCGGCCCCGGCCTGGGGAGACTCGCCGCGGTACTCCCACCGGACAGTAGAGCCAAGCGAGATCCGGGCCGCAAGCCCCCCTAGTTGCTCGTTCCTGCGGACGGCCTTCTTCACGTCTGCGATGGCCTCCTCGAGCCCCAGGGTCTTGTCTTCCTCGTTCCAGACCCGGAGAGAGATGCCGATGGCGAACTCCTGGGTCACCTCCACCACGTCGTGCCCCTGGTTCTCGTCGTCCTGGGACTCCAGGCCGGCGAGCTGGATCATGTTGTCCCAGACCTCGTTCCCGGGCCACTGGGCGTACCTCACCACCTGGCGCTCGCCGGAGAAGTCGTGGGTGTAGTCCGCTCCCCCGTTGATCCCGGCCAGGGTGCTGATGATCGCGTCCAGGATCTGCTCCGACGCGGGATCTGTGGCGGGAGGCATTAGGTCACGTCCTCAAGGAGCAGGACCGAGAACGTGGTGCTCATGGGTCCCGCATCGTTGCTCGCGAGCTCGGAGACCGCTATCCAGGCCCGGACCTGCTCGCTCGTGGGGCTGTCGGGGACGTTGAAGTTCACGACGTGGGCACCCCGGGTGTCCGCCAGGAGCTTGGCCATCTGGTTCCGCAGGGCTCCAGGCCGACCAGCGTAGGTCACAGACCAGGAGCGCGGGAAGCGGTCGTGGGTCACGTCGTTGTGGGCTACCAACTGCTCGCCCGAGAAGACCACGCCCGGGTGCGAGATGTTCTCGACCACGGGGAACCCGTAGTTGTCCGGCGTGAAATCCGCGATAGCGATGGTCGCCAGGATCGAATTGCCCCCTCCAGCAGCGGGGAGCCCCTGCGGGAAGATGGGCGCGGTCACTCCTCGTACCCTCGTGCTACGAACTGGAGCGTGGTCATGGTGCTGAAGTCGTCGTTCAGCGTGACCGCGAGTTGATCGTTAGTGTCGCCAACCAGCCGCACGCCCCCGAATAGGCGGGCCAGGGGTAGTCGCATGATGCAGAAGTTCCCCGAGAGCACGATCAGCTCTGCCCCAAGCCCCAGGAAGCCTGCCGCGGTCGTGATGGCCTCGGAGTCGTCCAGGTTGACATGGGCCGACGCCGATCGGTTCCACTTGAAGCGCAGTCCGTTGGACGGGGATAGGTCCCCCCATGAGCCCAGGGCCGCGGCCCCGGCTCCCTCGATGTGGACGGTTAGGTCCTCGATCACGTAGACGACGCCTGCCCCCGGCTCGATGTAGAAGTCGTCCGGCGTCACCGAGAAGTCCTCGTTCCCTGTCTTGTCCCCGGTGCCGTCGCCGGCCTTGTCCAGGTAGCGGGAGAGGATCTTCTTCCCTGCGGGGATGACGTGGAGCGGCGCGGTAGGCCCGACGAGCTCCGGGGTGCCATCGGCCTGGCTGCCCTCCAGCAGGAGCTTCTGGTGGTGCGCACCCCCAGAGTCCTTTGTGGCGATGCTCGTGCCCAGGCCCGCTGAAATTGCGAAGTTGTCGCTCATCTGCGCGAGATACCTTGCCTACCGTCGTCCGCCCGTTCAAGAGCACGCGCAACGCCGCGCCCGATCTCCCGGGAGACGAAGCTCCGGAAGCTACTAGAGTTCGCCCGATCCCTGATGCCGAGGCGGGGCTTGATGTCCACCTCGTCAACCAGCGTGAACATGAACTGAAGCTCCCCACCTTCGTTCTCGACGATCAGGGGGCCCTTGCCTGCCTGCTCCCGCTCCTCCGTCTGGAGGAAGAAGCCCTGGGGGTTGCTCAGGACCTCGCGAGCCGTGCGGAGCGTGATCCCAGACGGGTCCAGGTTGTCCGGCAGGGGGATCGTCAGGTACTTGGCTTTCTTCGGGCGGATCGTTGGCAGGGAGCCCCCGGCCCCTACCGTCCCGAACTCCTGGGTGCTGGAGTAGAGCGCGGTCGAGAACATGAAGCCCGACACGTCCTTGATCCCCACCCCGTCCTCGACGGTCAGATCGAAGCTACGGCGGAGATCCCCGGACCGGTTCACGACGTTGTCCTGGGACTGCGTCCCGGGGGAGAATCCGCCCTTGATCGACCGCTCGGTGTCCGAGACCAGCTTGATCAGGATCTTCTTGAAGCTCTTCCCAACCTCGCGGGCGAGCTCCCGGGGGACCTCTAGCTGGGCCCGGCTCCAGGCGGCCAGGTCGCTGGCGTCCCCCTGGATCGGGTCAGGCATAGCGGAACCGCGCGAACCTTCGAAGCACGGTCTCTACGTGGTCGAGGAGCTTGACCTCGGACGTGAACGTGGCGCCGCCCTGCCGGGAGAACTCCCGGTTGCTGCCTGGGCTGTCCTTGCGCTGGAGCTCGAACTGGACCTGGACGTTCGCCGCGTGGACGAGCGTGTCCCAGCGGGCGTCGGCCAGGAAGGCCGCGGTGTTGGCGGCGAAGCCCCCCGTGTACTTGACCCGGAGAGCCTTGGGCCACTTCCGCATCGAGCTCGTAGGGAACTGAAGCCGCCCGCGGTCCAGGTCCACCACGAAGTCCGTGCCCTCCGTCACCTCTGCCCCAGCGCCGAAGTCCCAGCCCGTGTCGTAGTGGACTGAGGCCACGGCAGTCACCGGGAAGATGTTCAGCGCGAAGGTCTTCTGGTAGTCCCGCACCACGTCGTAGTCCTCGGTTCGCTCGACGGCCTCGAAGATGTCGTGGGCGCCGATGTAGCCCTCGAAGGCTCGCGATACCGACGTGATCAGCTCGGAGATCCTCGCGTCGGCGTCGGCTGTGGCAGGGTGCCCTGACCACGCCTTGAAGGTCGTTACGTCCGTGGCGTTGACCGTCATTCCCTACCCCTCAGCCTGGTCGCCGTCCGGGGTCTCGTCGAGATCGGGCACGTTGCCTGTCTCTCCGCTGCCTTCCATGATGGCCTGGCCCTTGTCCGCGGCCGGCGTGGGCAGCTCGAGCTTGCCTTGCTCGGCAAGGTACTGTGACATCCAGCGTTTCGGGGCCGCGCCTTTCCATTCGTCTCCGTGGGCTGCGTTCGGGTCGCGCCGGTTCACGGCCTCGAGCGGCACTACCTTCGCGCCCTTCAGCGCCGGCTCCAGGTTGTGCATGTAGCGCTCGATGAAGGGGTCATTGTCCGCGACCATGTAGCCCGCCTTGCCCCGCGGGGTCTGGTCGGGCCAGAGAAGCATCCGGTGGTCTCGGACCCGGAGCACTCCGGGCTCGTACTCGATCACCTCGACCTTGTTCTTCTTCGCTGTCTTCGCTGCCATCTGGTGCCTCCAGGCTTGAAGGGAGCCGCGAACTCCCGAATTGTGACTTCTGAACTCCCAACCCCAAAGGGGGGACGTGAAAGGGACCCCCCGAGCCTAGCAAAGCTGGCCCGAGGGGTCCCTAGTTCTCGTCGTCCCGGTGGGATCAGCTCGCGGTGAGCGTCTCGATCGTCGCCGGTGCGGTGCCGGCTTCCGTCACCTGGACGGCTCCCGGGGCACTGTGGACCGTGCTTTCCTTGGCATCCAGAAGCACCATGTCCACGGAGACGATAGAGGCGCTGCCGCCTGTATCGACCAAGACCGGGCGGATATGCTCCCGGAGATCCGGGGAGTTCAGCAGGTCAACCTCGGCCACATACACCAGGGCGTCCCCAGTGGCTGCGATCTGGGTCATGGCGAGGCCGGTCACGTCCGCGAAAGTGTCGGGCGAGCCCGAGCCGTCGTCGGCCGCGTCCTGGAGCTTCACGTCCTGGGTCCCGTCGATCACGCCGCAACGGACGATGATCAGGGCCGTGGCGGCGTCTCGGAAGTCTTGTCGTCGGAAGGAGTCCCCGTTGACCGTACCTGCCGCCCTCGCGGCGGGGTCGATCAGCGGAAGGAAGCTCATCCGGAGGCTAGGGGTCATTCTCATGGTTCTGTCCTTGTTGTTCGGAGAGTCCGGATTAGCTGACGTTCAGGCTGTTGGCGATACAGAAGGCTTCGCCGTGCTCGACTGCGATGTCGTACTCGGCCTCGACCTTCACGGCGGTCTGGTTCTTCTTCCAGACATCCTCGAACCGGTCGTTGGAGTCGATCTCGACATCCTTCCAGCGGCCGATGATCAGCTGCTCCCAGACGCCCAGGATCAGGTCGGTGGAGGTGAGCTGGGTGGTCATCTCGACCGGGTAGTCCCAGAACATCTCGCGGCGGACGCCGGGGCCAGTGATCTCCGTACGGAAGAAGATCGGCCGTCCGTCTCCGTCTTTCGTCTGACGGAGCTTCTTCATCGCTGAGGGGTGCATGGCCCAAGCGACGTTCCTTGCGCCCATGTGGGCGTTGTCGGCGACGATCTCGAACCACATCGCGTCGATGAGGTCGGAGACCTCCTGGCTGGCCCCGGTGTACGTGGCGCCAGCCCAACTGACCGAATTGACCCCAGGAGCGGAGGTGACTCCCACGGGCTGCCCCAGGGCTCCGGTGCCGTTGAAGCCTGCGAGGTCCAGCTTCAGGGCCATTGCCCGCACGAGGCGCTTCGTGACGTGGTTCTGCACGTCGATCGAGGCGTTCCGCAGGAGGCGCTTGGAGATTTTGCTCCAGGTCTGCATCCGGTGGGGCTGCATCCGGACCGCCTCGAGGTCCGTGTCGGTGTCGGCGCTGGAAGTGTTCTCACCCTCCCAATTCGCGGTCGGTAGGGTGTTGCTGTCTCGCGAGAGCTCGACCGGCTCACCGCTCAGGTCGTTCATCGGCGTGGCGCCGAGCTTGAACAGGATGGCCTCGGCCTCAAGCGGGGCGATGATCCGGTCGGCGATGAACATGCCGGGGACCACCAGGCCGCCCTTCGCGTCGTCGGACGAGCTGTAAGCCCGCTGCATGATGTCGTACTCAGGCAGCTCCTTGGACGTGCCGCGCCAGCCTTCCTCGCTGTGGACGATCGCCAGGCCCAGACGGAAGCCCTTGATCTCTTCGCGGGTGAAGGCGCCCTCGCCTTGGCCGGCAGAGGGGTCCTGGTCGTAGATCCGGGAGTCGTCCTCCTCGGACATGTCCTCGAGCACGCCAAAGGCGGCATCGACGGAGCCGAAGCGCTCTTCGATCTCGTCGAAGCGCGCGGTGTGCTGTGAGGTGCGCTCGTCCACGAGCCGGTTGATGCGGGTCATCAACTCGGCTTCGGTCTGGCCGGCGCTGTCTTGGGGGAGCCCTGCGGCTTCTTGGGCCGCGTCCGCGGCTTGGGTGGCGGCGGCTTTCTTGCCTAGGCGCTCACGCGCCTTGGTGATCGCCGACCTCGTGATGAATGCGTTCTTCGCCATCGCTCGATCCTCTGCTTTGTCCGATGTCGGCCCCCTCTAGCAGCTCTCGGCTGAGAGAGAGCGGGGTAGTGACTTCGGCTTGACCAGAGGCTTGGGGCTCTGACGGTTCGCAATTCGAACCTCCTTCGCCGGCTCCGCCGTTGCTGTTCTCGGTCGCCATCAGGCGCCGGACCAGCTCTTGAACGCTCAGGCTAGACAAGTCCGCAGGGGCCTGTCCAGGGTCTGTCTCCGGCGCGGCCTGCACTTCCTCAATGTCCTCGAGCATCCGGGCGACGTGCTCCTGGAGCGAGCTGACCTCCTCGAAGCCCCGCTGAAGAGCTTCGTAGGTCTCCCGATCCACGCGGATCGAGGCGATAGACGGGAACTCGCGAGCGTCGGGGCCCTCGGCGATGAGCCGGTCCACGGTCTCCCGCAGCACCATCTCGTACAGGTCTGGGGCCTCGCAGATGGCCCTCTCGATCGTGTCCCGGTCCTCCTGTGAACCGTGGAAGGCGACGGTCACGTCCACCCTGCCGTCCGAGTGTTCCACGTGGAACGTGGGGGCCTCCTCTTCGGCCGCGCGGTGCATCAGGTCGGCGATCTCCACCCCGAGCGCCTCGGTGGACTGGGACCGCAGCCGCGCCAGGTCGGACGCCAGGACCGTAAGGGGGATCTGCTCTCCGTCCTCGCCGCGCAGGATGATCGTGCGGACATCGGTCGCGCGTTGGTCGAGCTCCGGGATCTCTCCGTCCTCGTCCTCGTCCGGCTCGACTGCTTCGGTCTCGGGGTCCTCGGGCACCTCGGGGGCGGCCTGGGCGAGCTCGTCCATGCGGGCGTAATACTCGGCGGCCTCCTCGGGGGCGTAGAGGCGCTCCATAGCCTCGCTCTCGGGATCATCGCTGGTGTCCTCCCGGAACACCGCGGCCATGTCCACGAAGCCTCGGACCCGGCTTCTGATGCTCATGAGGGCGTCCTGGGGGCCGACCGAGCACTCCTCCACGAACTTGCGGCGCAGCGAGTCGCTGATCTGCCCGCCCGTGACCAGGTCGTCCAGGCTCCGAAGCATCCGGCCCTCGAACTCTCCAGACTTAGCCTGGGTCGCCATCGGGTTGGCCGGGATGATCACGTTGCTGGTCTCGACCTTCTTCGAGGAGCGGAACTCCACTCCCCAGACGCCCAGGCCCAGCTTCTCGCGCTCCTCGGGGGTCTCGGGGACGTGCACGTCCACGCCGATGAACCCGATGGAGACGGCGGGGAGGGCGTCCTTCATGACCATCCGGAAGACCACCTCCGCGAACGGGCTCAGGTCCTCCTCGTGGTACTCAAAGGTCTCCCGAAGGGCATCCACCTTGCGGGAAGGGGCGCCTGGGGCTGCCGGGACCACGAACTTCTGCGCCTTCGTCCACTTGACCACGCGGCCGATCGGGAGCCCCCCGGTGTGGGTAGTGAACCCGAAGCCGTTGTGCTGCCAGAGGACCGGCGAGCCGTCGCGCTCGAACTCGGTCATGTCCATTCCGCCCTGGACGACGCCACCCTTGGCCTTGCGCTCCTTGATCCGGACGATGTCTCCCATCCGGTCCACCACCTCGGGCGAGGACCAGAAATCCACGGTGCGGGTGGCCTCGTTCTTCGTTCGCAGGACCAGGCCCGAGCGGGCCCGGAGCTGGTACGGGAGCGAGCTCTTGATCTCGTAGACGCGCTCCGGGCGCTCGCCTTCGAAGTCCAGGAGGGTGGCTGTGCCGGCGGCGATCTTGTCTGAGAGGGTGAGCTTCATTCGTCAGTGTCCTTGATGTCGGCCGACTCGGCGCAGCGACAATTCGCTGACTCCACGACGGGGGCCTCGGGGTCTGCCGGCCAGCGAAGCGTGTTCCCCAGGCCGCTGACCCAGGGAATGCCGATCTGCTCGCTCTTGCCGTCGAGTGTCCAGTGGTGCTCTCGTGTGCGGCCCCCGCCAGACTCCGGCCCGTCTCCGGCTGTGAGGTACGTTCGTGTCTCAATCAGCCCCTCGTCCTTCCACTTCTCGAGCGAATGGCCGCGGGCCGTGTTGTGGATCTGAGCCGTTTCGGTCCTGGCAATCAAGACCGAGCGCCGGGCCTGCTGGTTGAAGAACTTCGATCCGGCCGCCTTCACTTGGGGCCAGGACGCCCGGATCTGCTGGGCCAGGGTGCCGAGCGTGCCCCCCTCGGACAGGACCCGCGCGATCGTGTTCCGCAGGCTGCGGGCCATGGTGGAGTTGACGCCCTCGGAGACCCGGACGCCCTTGTCGCGCAAGAACCGCAGCCCTGCAGGGTTGGCCGCGCTGACCGTGGGTAGGCCGCTTTCGCCCGCGAAGGAGCGCAGGGCGCCCTCGTACGAACCCTCGAAGGGACCGTCGAGCAGCTCGCGTAGCTGCTGGATCCACTTCTTGTCGTTCATCACGATCAGCTCATCGAGCTCGCTCTCCAGGAGGTCGGCCTTCTGGCAGACAGCCAGGTCGCGCAGGCGGTACAGGCCCACCTCGCGCACCAGGTCCAGGTTCTCCATGACCCAGGGAAGCTGCCTGGGGGTCCAGTCAGCCTCGATCCGGCAGATGGGGGTGCCGTCGCACCAGGTCGGGGTGGCGTGCCGGCGCTCGTCTCCGTTCGGGATCGCGTCGAACTCCCTGGCGTCCTCGAGCCAGAGGTCCAGGAGCGGAGCCAGATCGGGGATGTCCGGGAGGGAGCGGGAGTAGCAAGGCACGGCCTTTCCTTCCCCCTGGTCCTTGCCCGCATCGCGCAGCTTTGCGAAGTGCTCCATCTGGAGCCCCCGCATCCCGTTGGTCCACTTCCGGACCTTGGACTGGATCGATGGGTCGCTGATCTTGCGGCGGGCCTCGATCGTCCTCCAGAGCCGCCTCCGGGCGGTGAACCCCTCGGATTCGTCCGCGGCCGCCCGGACGGTGACGCCGGAAGCGGCCTTCTCGTCGTCCTCCTCGTCGGGCTCCTCGTCCTCGGGCTCCTCGCCCTCCAGGTCGCCGTCAGGCTCCTCGTCCGGGTCTTCGTCGTCGCCCTCGTCTTCCTCTTCGGGCTCGGGCTCAGGCTCGGGCGGAGGCTCACCAGCGATTGCTAGGGCGGTCCACTGGCCCTGGATCAGGGGGACATCGCCGCCCTCGATGGCCTCGATGTCGATCTCGGCCGCCGCTAGGGCCATGTTCAGGGGAACCCCCTGCTTCTGCAGGGTCCCCGCCGCGGCCCCGCGTTCGCCCAGGTCGTCCCGAAGCTGGCGCACCGCACCGAAGTCCCAGTGGATCCGCGCCAGGCTGTCCCTGCCTTCAAGGCGCTGGAAGAGCTCCTCGTTCAGCCCGCACCCGATCAGGAGCGCGAGCGGATCCATGGTCATCAACCAGAACCTGCGCCACTCGCCTTTGAAGACCGCGAAGTTGGAATCACCCATTCCCATGAGGGCGTCCGGGGTGCCGATCACGGCCGCGATCTCCTTGCGGGTAAGCTCGGCGAGCTTCGGCGATTCGAGCTCCTTGGGGCTCATCGTCGTTTGCTTGTACTCGCCGCCACCGTGGACGATGCGCGTCTCCCCTGATGCGTTGGCCGCGTCCCAGTGCTCCTGCACCTCGTCGCGGATCTCGTCGTACTGCTCCCGGGGCAGGAACTCCTTGAACTGCAAAACGCCCTTCGGGTCCCCGCCCTTGGACATCAGCTCGGTCTGGTGCGCGTGGGCCAGGTAGTCGGCGGTCGCCGCGCCCCATGCGGCCTCGAGCGGCGACATGCCGCGGTAGGGGTCGTCCGGGTCCTGGAACTTGAGCAGGATGACCGTCTCGGCCGGGACGCGCTTCTCACCGCCGGCTGTCGGGAAGATCCAGTAGGCGGGCACGCCGCGCGAGTCGCACTCCAGGCCCACCCTGCGGCGGCCACCAGGAAAGGGCCAGATGTAGTGGGGCAGAGCCTTGGTCGCTTCCTTCCCCCTCCCGCTGAAACGGATAGGCTTCTGCCCCTCATCCGTCATCCGCAGGAAGCATTCCCCGTGGTTGAAGAGGTGCTGGGCGATTGAAACCAGAAGGCCCTTCTGCGAGTGGATCGGGTTGACCCTCTGTAGCAGTTGGGAGATCGGATGCGTGGCCGGGAGCACCGCGGCCTTCTCTGCATCGCTGGATTTCGCCTGCAGGCCCAAGCGCATGAGACTGGTCTCAATCGTCCGAATCGCCGCATAGGCCCACGCGATCTGGCGATAGGGGCTCTGCAGGTGCTCCGTCTTCAGCCCAAAAGAGCTCGACCTACTCGAGCTGCTGCTGCCGTTGAGCCAGTCCTGAAGCGAGCGCTCCTGGACTCGCAGGCTTCCTGACCGGCTGATCCGGGGAACGCGAGACCGCGTAGGGAGGCTGGCTTGCTGGTGCATTGGCGTCATCCGCTGGTCCTGGTACTTCCCACACCCGTACGCCGCGCGACGGGACGGCTCAGGGCGCATACTAGCGCGTCGGCGTCGTCAGGCGAGCGCCCAAGGTCTTTCACGATTTCCTCCTTGCGCGGAAGGGCGATCTCCTGCTTGCCGTTGTCCGGGATCCAGGGGGTAGCGTTGAGCTCCGCCCAGAGGGCCGTGTACCTCTCGGGGATCGCCAGCATCCCCTCTTCGAGAAGGCGCCGCGCGCTGTAGTAGAGCTCGGCCCGGCGGTTGGCGAATGCGGTAGACGGCCCGTGCAGCGTGCTCCAGTCCCCCTGGGCGCCGGCTCCGAAGAGAACGCAGTCCACGGGGTGCTTTAGCTCTCGAAGACGATCCGCCACCCCGCGGCCGATCCCCGTGCCGTCTACGTGGACGTTCGCGCCGGGGACCTT
>Ga0316205_10001700_pt1 | contig 26015 bp, 25 predicted proteins | sample 3monthpyrite_MG_FD_204941 | JGI IMG/M metagenome (GOLD analysis project Ga0316205, IMG submission 204941) | Microbial mat bacterial communities from mineral coupon in-situ incubated in ocean water Damariscotta River, Maine, United States -... | ecosystem: Environmental > Aquatic > Marine >... | reverse complement strand
AAAAAGATCATTAATTTCATTATCTTTTGTCTATTTCATTCTCATCATTATTACCCTACTTCCTTGGTTTACAATCAAAGTATATGCTTGGTTTCTTATGATTGCGATGATACCAATCACTTTTATCTATGCTAAAAAATATGTTAAAAAAACCGCGTATTACATAGATGATGACATCATTAGTTTTAAAAGTGGTGTCTGGTTTGGAAAACAAAGCTTTGTTAAAATCAGCAAAATTCAAACTGTTGAAATACTAGAGTCTCCGTTTGATCGCTGGAATAAAATGGCAACTTTAGAAATTGACACTGCAGGTTCAAACCCCATATTACATCATGTCAAAATTCCCTATTTAGAGATTGCTGATGCCTATCAACTTCAAGCGTTTATTCAAAAACGTTTGGATGAAACCGAGTTTAATTGGTAATAGCCTTTTTAAACTAATCTTGATATAATATCTGCGCTAAATTCTTGGTGAAAAACAGGGTAATATATGTCTAATACAATTCAATCCGCAGGTGCTTTATTCAGAACAGCTGTAAAAGAAAACAATCCACTTTCCGTCGTAGGAACAATCACGGCTTTAACGGCATTAATGGCTGAGAAAATTGGACACAAAGCCATATATCTTTCTGGTGGAGGGGTTGCAGCCAATTCCTTAGGCATGCCTGATTTAGGTATTTCATCTCTTGAAGATGTATTAATTGACACACGCCGTATTACCGATGTATGTAAATTGCCGTTATTGATTGATGTGGATACTTGTTGGGGTGGTGCCTTTAATATTGCTCGCACAACACGCAGCGTAATCAAAGCTGGGGCTGCTGCCATGCACATGGAAGACCAAGTCGCTGAAAAGCGTTGTGGACACAGACCAAATAAAGAAGTAGTCACCAAACAAGAAATGGTTGATAGAGTTAAAGCTGCTGTAGATGCGCGTACTGATGATGAATTTGTGATCATGGCAAGAACCGATGCATTAGCCATAGAAGGCATTGATTCAGCCATTGAACGCATGGTGGCTTATGTTGAAGCTGGCGCTGATATGATATTTCCAGAGGCTGTTCAATCCCTCGAGCAGTACAAACAGATAAAAGCTGCGGTAAAAGTCCCTATATTAGCTAATATCACTGAATTCGGAAAAACAGAATTGTATTCTCAACAAGAGTTAGGTGCACATGATGTAGATATGGTTTTGTATTGCTGTGGTGCCTACCGTGCCATGAATAAAGGCGCAGAAAACGTTTATAATGCATTAATTAATGATGGCCATCAACGCAATGTTATCGATATTATGCAACCCAGAGAAGATATGTACGAATTTTTGGGTTATCACAAATACGAACAAAAATTAGATGAGTTGTTTTCAAAGAAATAACTCGTTAAATTAGACTAAAGAACAATTTTTATAAACTTTTATTGATGTTAAGATTAGTAAAAGTAGTGTGGGTGAAACCCATCATGATTTAAAATACTTAATTAACTAATGAGCACAGCTCATCTTACAAAATACTAAAGAGAATTATTATGGCAGAAGGTAAAAAGAAAGTTGGCGGAGCTGGTCTTCGTGGTCAATCCGCAGGTGAAACTAAATTATGTACCGTTGGAAAAACAGGTTCAGGATTAACTTATAACGGTTATGATGTGGCTGATTTAGCTGAAAATGCCAGTTTTTATGAAACGGCTTATTTAATTTTTCACGGTGAACTACCAAATCAAACGCAATTGGATGAGTACAGTGCAAAAATCATGGCAAACAGAGCTTTGCCTGAAGAGTTAAGAAAAACTTTGGAAATGATTCCAAAAGATACACACCCTATGGATGTGATGAGGACAGGTGCTTCTATGTTGGGCAATTTAGAACCAGAAACTGATTTTTCTCAACAACAAGACGCTGCTGACAGATTACTTGGCGCTTTTCCTTCCATTATTTGTTATTGGTACAAATTTTCACACGATGGTGTTCGCATCGAAACCGCTTTAGATGATGATTCAATTGGTGGACATTTCTTACACATGTTACGTGGTGAAAAACCCAATGATTTACATGCCAAAGTGATGGATGTTTCATTAATTCTGTATGCAGAGCATGAGTTTAATGCCTCAACTTTCACCGGACGTGTGGTTGCTTCAACTTTATCTGACATGTATTCTTGTGTGACAGCCTCAGTTGGCGCATTGCGCGGACCTTTGCACGGTGGTGCTAATGAAGCAGCCATGGCAATGTTGTCACAGTGGAAATCAACCGATGAAGCCATCGCTGGTATTGATAATATGTTGGCTACAAAACAATTGATTATGGGTTTTGGTCACGCTGTTTATACAGAAAGTGATCCAAGAAACGCCTTAATCAAACGTTGGTCTAAAGAATTATCTGAAGACGTGGGCGATGAGTGTTTGTATGATGTGTCTTGTGCTGTTGAGAAAAAATTGTGGGACGAAAAACGCATCTTCCCCAATGCGGATTTTTTCCACGCATCGGCTTATCACTTTATGGACATCCCAACACCGTTATTCACACCAATTTTTGTGATGTCGCGAATCACCGGTTGGGCAGCACATGTGATGGAACAACGCGCTAACAACAGAATCATCCGTCCAAATGCTGATTATGTTGGTGTCGGCCCAAGAGAAGTTAACGATATAAAAGACCGAACATAGAAAATCAGGAATAACTTTTGGTGGGCTTTGCCCACCAAATTAATCTTAGCTTGTAAATTTATTGAATACTTAGCCTTGTTTCTTTAAAGTTTTGTTGTAATGGCCTTCTGGACTTTTCATTATTTCATTACAAAACAACAAATGTTTATCCATGAGAATTGATTTGTTTTCAAAATTATATTCTATCTCTGTTAACATTGAACTCACATACATTGATGCTTTATCCGCTAATTCATTCCTGGCTATTTCTTTATTTTCATAAGATTTGGCAAACTTAATCGCATTAGAAAGCGCATCAACTCCTGAATCACGGTATTTTTCCATTAAGTCGGGTTCATTTGTTCCTTCTACAGGCATGATAAGAATATAAAAAAATGCAGAACACTTTGCAAAATCATCAGAAGCAAGATCAATGGTTTTATTATCAACTTCTAGACTGTTTGCATCTTCAGCGTAAGTAAATAGTGACAGCAGTAACAGAGTAATAATATATTTCATATTAATATTCCTTAATACATAATTAACACTAATATACCATAATTTACAGTATAGCGCTTGATACTGGTTTATTAGTGCTTCTTATAATCAATTAAAAAACATCTGGAATACAAACCATCCCTTCCATCAGCACTCTAGCACTGCGGCTCATGATGACTTTTTCGGCTTTCCATTCGCCGTTTATTTTATTGACCTCAGCACCGACTTTTAATGTGCCTGATGGGTGACCAAATCGCAAAGAGTTTCGTTCACCGCCTCCTGCTGCTAAGTTTACCAGCGTTCCAGGGATCGCTGAGGCTGTAGCTATTGCCACAGCAGCTGTGCCCATCATGGCGTGGTGTAATAAACCCATGGATAAAGCACGCACATTTAAGTCGATATCATCGGATAATATTTCTTTTCCACTGGATGAAGTATAAGAAGCAGGAGATGCCAAAAAGGCCACTTTTGGAGTGTGTTGGCGGGTTTTTGCTTCTTCGATAGTATTAATCAATCCCATTTTTACTGCGCCATAAGCGCGAATGGTTTCGAACATTTCTAATGCTTTGCTATCAGAATTTATATCGCCCTGTAGTTCTGTGCCTTTGTAGCCAATGTCACCAGCGTTTAAAAAGATAGTGGGAATACCTGCAGTAATCATGGTCACTTGGAAAGTGCCAACTCCCGGAACATTTAATTCATCAACCAGATTGCCTGTTGGGAATAAGGCTTCATCGCCAACCGGTTTTACAAACTCAATTTTAACTTCGGCTGCTGGGAAAGTGACTCCGTCTAATTCGAAATCGCCGGTTTCTTGCACATGACCATTGGTTATTGGCACATGGGCAATAATGGTTTTTTTGATGTTGGCTTGCCAAATGCGCACCACGGCAATGCCATTTTCAGGAATGCGAGATGAGTCAACCAAACCATTTGTGATGGCAAAAGACCCAACTGCTGCTGTTAAGTTGCCACAGTTACCACTAAAATCAACAAACGCTTTATCAATGGCCACTTGGCCAAATAAATAATCCACATCATGGTCTGGCTCAGAACTTTTAGAAAGAATCACTGTTTTACTGGTGCTTGAAGTGGCTCCACCCATACCATCGGTTTGTTTTCCATAGGGATCAGGGGAACCAATTACACGCAGTAACAATTTCGTTCGGGCATCTCCAGCAACTTGTGCTTTTTTTGGCAAGTCTGTTAATTTAAAGAAAACACCTTTTGATGTTCCACCACGCATATAGGTTGCTGGGATTTTTATTTGGGGTTTAAATGTTTTCATATGGTTCTCAATGTTGTATGGACTTTATTATATAGTTAATTATTATGTTATTTCCAAAATTGACTGTATATATTACTGGGAAGCTTTCCATTTTTTACTTTTTCAACAGTTCCTTTAATGTAATTTAATTTTATTATTTTTAAATCATATTTAAAAGTATAACTATAAGGTTTTTCACCAGAAACATAAAACCAAACATACTGATCATCTAGTATAAATTTACTGTTATAGCTTCCATCAAACTGATTTAAAATATTGCCTTGTAAATCCAATAAATAGGTTTCATACTCACAATGACCACCTCTTGAGTGTTCGTTTACTTGTTGTAGAAGAAACCTTTTGCCTGGAAGGTCTATCATATGCTTCGCCATTAGCATCGCATAACCCCCGTAAATGCTATTAAAAGTTTTTTCCCATTTGTATTTTCTAGATTTTCCCGTACTTGTTAATAAACATTTATTCAAATGGCCTTGTTTCAATTCAGATATTTGTAACTGGCAATTCTTTTTATTTATTTTTTGGGTTTTATTTAGGATTGTCATTATTGTGTATATCGACTATGTGAAATTTTCTTTTATGTATTTATCAATTGTATTTTTATGTTTGTGACTATCAAAATTGTTTTCACAATAACAATATAGCATGCCTTTGTAATTCATCCCGAGGTAGTTAAAGCTATTTAAAAAGGTTTCTTCAAAACTGCGTTCTGGTTTAGGTGATGCCCCAGTTGAAATGATTGAAGTTTTTTTCTTTCTTAATTGTCGACCCAGTTCTTTTTTCACATGCAATAAATCAGAAATCCTATCAAAAAACACTTTCATTTGAGCTGTCATGCTATACCAATACACGGGTGAAGCAAATATTAAATGGTCGTACTTTATTAGTTTACGAATGAGAGGAACAAAATCATCATTAATGTTTCTGTGCTCATAATCAAACGGAGAAATACTAAAATCTTTAAGGTTAACTATATCGATATCAGATTGATGGGCTATATGTTCTACCAATCGCTGTGTGTTTCCTTGTTTTCTAGAAGTAGATAAAAGTATCGCAGTTTTTTTCATACTTAGTAAATAGCATTAATAAGTTATTTTTCAATGGCTGTTTTAACTATTAATCATTATGTTAAACAAAAAAAAGCCAACTCGAAAGTTGGCTTTTTATCTTTATACTTAGAAAAGAGTTTATCTTTTTCTTTGTAGTTTCTTTTTCATGCGACTTAGTGCTTGAATTTGAGCCACGGCTTTGGCTAAGTCAGCCTGTACTCTGGCAAGGTCTTGTTTCTTGTCTGAGTCTTTAAGCAACCTTTCTGCTTCTTCTTTGGCTTGTATGGCTGCTGCTTCATCGATGTCTTCTGCACGTGTTGCTGTATCAGCTAAAACAGAGACCAAATAAGGTTGAACTTCTAGAATACCACCAGAAACATAATAGTTTTGATGACTACCATCTTCTAATTCAACACGTACTTCACCTGGTTTTAACAAAGTGATTAATGGTGCATGTCTTGGTGCAATACCTAACTCACCAGCGATACCAGTTGCAAAAACCATAGACACTTCACCAGAAAATATTTCATTTTCAGCACTTACGATATCACATTGTATAGAACTCATATTAATCTCCTATGGATTATTTTACGCCATTAAGCTGCTTTGTCTTCCATAGCTTTTGCTTTTTCAATCACTTCATCAATTGATCCAGCCATATAGAAAGCTTGCTCTGGAATATCATCGTATTCACCTTCGATAATTCCTTTAAATCCTCGAATAGTTTCAGCTAATGACACATATTTTCCTGGTGAACCTGTAAAGACTTCAGCAACGTAGAATGGTTGAGAGAAAAATCTTTCAACTTTACGTGCTCTGTAAACCACTTGTTGGTCTTCTTCAGATAATTCGTCCATACCCAAAATAGCAATAATGTCTTTTAATTCTTTGTAACGTTGCAATGTTCCTTGAACAGCACGCGCAACATTGTAATGCTCTTCACCAACCAATTGTGGATCTAATTGGCGAGATGTTGAATCCAGTGGATCAACCGCAGGGTAAATACCTAATTCAGCAATTGAACGTGATAATACAACTGTTGCATCCAAATGCGCAAATGTCGTTGCTGGAGATGGATCTGTTAAATCATCTGCAGGTACATAAACCGCTTGAATAGATGTAATTGAACCTTTTTTGGTTGATGTAATACGCTCTTGAAGCATACCCATTTCTTCAGCCAATGTTGGCTGGTAACCTACCGCTGATGGCATACGACCTAATAATGCAGATACCTCTGTACCAGCTAATGTGTAACGGTAAATATTATCAATAAATAACAATACATCACGTCCTTCATCACGGAAGTATTCTGCAATAGTTAAACCTGTTAATGCCACACGTAATCTGTTTCCTGGAGGCTCATTCATTTGACCATAAACCATGGCCACTTTTGATTCTTCAAAATTTTCTACGTTAACAACACCAGCTTCTTGCATTTCATAATAGAAGTCATTTCCTTCACGGGTACGTTCACCCACTCCAGCAAACACTGATAAACCTGAATGTTTAGTCGCAATATTGTTAATTAGTTCCATCATGTTTACTGTTTTACCTACACCAGCACCACCAAACAGACCAATTTTACCACCTTTAGCAAACGGACAAACCAAGTCGATTACTTTAATTCCTGTTTCAAGAATTTCATCCGATGCTGCTTGTTCTTCATAAGTTGGAGCTGCGCGATGTATTTCCCAACGCTCATCTTCACCAACTTCTCCAGCATTATCAATTGGGTTACCCAATACATCCATAATGCGACCCAATGTTTTAGTCCCAACAGGAACTTTAATTGGTGCTCCAGTTGTTTCTACTTCTAAATTTCTTTTAAGACCATCCGTTGTTCCCAAAGCAATTGTTCTAACAACTCCATCACCTAATTGTTGTTGAACTTCTAGAGTTGTTCCTGTTTCTGCAATGGTTAATGCATCATAAACTTTAGGAACGTCTTTACGTTCAAACTCTACGTCAACTACCGCGCCAATGATTTGTACTATTTTACCTGAACTCATATTAAAATCCTCAATACTTATTAAACTGCAGCGGCTCCGCCAACAATTTCTGAAATTTCTTGTGTAATGGCAGCTTGACGTGCCTTGTTATATATTAATTGTAAATCTTTAATTAGATCACCAGCATTATCAGTAGCATTTTTCATTGCTACCATTCGTGCTGCATGCTCACTGGCAAGATTTTCTAAGATTCCTTGAAAAACCAAAGACTCTACATATCTTCCTAAAACAAACTCTAAAACATCCTTGGCTTCTGGCTCATAAAGATAGTCAAAATTTGTTTTGATGTTTTCGTTCTCTGCTGGCTCTAATGGTAACAGTTGTTGTACTGTTGGTTTTTGAACTATTGAATTAACAAAGTCATTAAATACAAGATATAAACGATCAATTTTTTCATCTGAAAACTCATCGAGCATCACTTTAACCAAACCAATTAAACGGGTTAGTTCTGGATTATCTCCTAATGATGGAATACTTGCCTTTAAATTCACATTGATCTTATTGAAGAAAGTTGAGGCTTTATTACCAATGGTAACAACATCAACATCTACGTCTTTGTCTTGCCATTGTTTCATATCAGCAACACAATTTTTGAAAAGGTTAGTGTTTAAGCCGCCACATAAACCTCGATCAGTCGAAACGACGACATACCCTACTCTTTTAACCTCTCGATCTTTCATGAACGGATGTCTGTATTCTGGAGAAGAATGAGCTAGATGACCGATAATCGTACGCATTTGGTTAGCATACGGTCTGGCTTCTAACATCTGATCTTTGGCTTTTTTAATTTTACTGGCTGAAACCATTTCCAGTGCAGAGGTTACCTTTCTGGTAGACTGTACACTTTTAATTTTGGTTACAATTTCACTTCCGACTGCCATAATTTTCTCTGTTTAATTAATTATTCAAACGCAATTAGCTAAGTTTAATTACCAAGTACCTGTTTTTTTGAAATCTTCAATGCCTGCTTTTATAGCGGCTTCGATTTCATCATTATAAGCACCAGTTTCACTTAATTCATTCATGAACTTTTCATTTGTATTGTTCATGTGATCCAGCAAACCTGATTCAAAATCGCCAATCTTATTAATGGCAACGTCATCCATATAACCTTTATCAACAGCAAACAATGTCACAGCCATTTCTGATACACTCATTGGTGAATACTGTGCTTGCTTCATTAATTCTGTTACTTTTTGACCACGTTCTAATTGATTACGCGTTACTTCATCTAAGTCTGATGCAAATTGTGCGAATGCCGCTAACTCACGGTATTGTGCCAATGCCAAACGAACACCACCACCTAATTTTTTAACCACCTTAGTTTGTGCTGCACCACCAACTCGAGATACTGACAAACCTGCATTAATAGCGGGACGAATACCCGCATTAAACAAATCAGTTTCTAAGAATATTTGTCCATCAGTAATAGAAATAACGTTTGTAGGTACGAACGCTGATACGTCACCAGCTTGTGTTTCAATAATTGGTAAAGCTGTTAGCGAGCCTGTTTTACCTTGTACTTCGCCATTAGTAAATTCTTCTACATAATCAGCATTTACACGTGATGCACGTTCTAATAGACGAGAATGAAGATAAAATACATCACCAGGGTATGCTTCACGACCTGGAGGGCGTTTCAATAACAAAGAAACTTGACGATAAGCCCAAGCTTGTTTTGTTAAATCATCATAAACGATTAATGCGTCTTCACCACGATCACGGAAGTATTCACCCATTGCACAACCAGCATAAGGTGCCATGTATTGCATGGCTGCTGAATCAGAAGCTGTTGCCGCAACAATTATGGTATGTTCTAAAGCGCCAAACTCTTCTAGTTTACGTACAATTGCTGTAACTGATGAACGTTTTTGTCCAATGGCCACATAAATACAAGTTACGCCTTTTCCTTTTTGGTTAATAATGGCATCAATGGCAACTGCTGTTTTACCAGTCTGTCTGTCACCAATAATCAACTCACGTTGTCCACGTCCAATAGGAACCATGGCATCAATTGATTTCAAACCTGTTTGTACAGGTTGATCAACTGATTTACGTTCAATTACACCTGGTGCGATACGCTCTACAGGTGATGTTATTTTTGATTCAATTGGACCATTTCCATCAATTGGATTTCCTAAAGCATCAACCACTCTGCCAACCAATTCTGGTCCGACTGGTACTTCTAAAATTTTACCAGTACATTTGGCTTTATCGCCTTCTGAAATGCTTGTGTAATCACCCATGATTACAACACCCACAGAATCTCGCTCTAAGTTAAGAGCCAATGCGTAAGTGTTATTAGGCAATTCAATCATTTCGCCTTGCATTACATCAGCAAGACCATGAATACGAGCAATACCATCAGATACAGATACAACTGTTCCTTCTGTTCTTGCTTCTGATTGTACTTTGAAATTCTTAATGCGATCTTTAATCAGTTCGCTAATTTCTGATGGATTCAATGTCGTTTGCATTGTGTGTCCTCTTTCCAATTAGTGAGTTATAATTTTATAACTCGTTATTTATTTATAGAACTATTGAGATTAATTCAACAGTTCTGTTTTTAATTTTTCTAGTTTAGCTTTTAAAGAGCCGTCTATAACCAAATCACCCGCAACAATCCGAGCACCACTTAAAAGTGATGTATCTATGTGTTGGTTTAATTTAACAGTTTTTCCGGTTCTTTTAGATAATGAAGCTGTTATTTTATCTAGTTGTTCTTGATTAAGCTGTTCTGAAGTATATACATCAGCACTAAGAGATTTTGCATCTTGTTCACTGATGTGCTTATATACATTAACCACATCAGGTAACAATGCCAAACGATTGTTATCTGCCATTAATGTTATAAAGTTTTTAAATCCTTCATCTGCTTCAGAACCAACTAAAAGTCCGATTAACTGATCATTGTTTTTTTCTGGTGAAGAAAATGCTTGTGAAACCTCAGCAATTGAAGCAACACCAGCAGAAACAGTTAATTGTTGTAACCAAGACTCTACTAAACCTTCGCCCTTGGCAAAATCAAATGCTGCTTTAGCATAGGGGCGAGCCAATGTGACAAGTTCAGCCATGATTAAATCTCTTTGACCAAGTCATCTAACAAGTCTGAATGAACTTTAGAGTCTACTTCTTTATTAAGTAGCTTCTCTGTACCAGCAAGAGCAAGTGCAGAAACTTGTTTTCTCAAATTTTCTTTTGCTCTGTTTGATTCTTGTTCTATTTCGGCTACTGCAGCTGCCAATTGACGATCTTTTTCGGCAATGGCTTCTGCTTTGGCTTGATCTTTAATTTTCGTAGCCATTTTATTAGCAGATTCGCGTACGCTTCCTGCTTGATCTTTGGCTTCGTTTACGATAAGTTCCGCTTCAGCCTGAGCTTTCTTCAGAGCAATATCAGCTTCATCTGAGGCAGCTAAACCATCAGCGATTTGTTTTTCACGTTCTTCCATTGCACCCAGTATGACTGGCCAGATATATTTCATTGTAATCATTACAACCACAATAAAAACTATCATTTGAATTATTAATGTGAAATTTATACTCATTGCGATATTCTCCTAAATAAATCTAATGTTAATAAAATTAAAAGACTTAATTAAGATTAGCTAGCTACTGCTGTTATAGGTCCTAAGAACGGGTTAGCAAATGTAAAGAATAAAGCTAAACCAACACCAATCATCGCTACCGCATCAAGTAAACCTGCAAGTAAAAACATTTTACCTTGTAACATAGGTGCTAATTCAGGTTGTCTGGCTGTTGCTTCTAACAAGCGACCACCCAACAAACCAAAACCGATTGCTGTTCCAAGTGCACCCATACCAATGATTAATGCTACTGCGATTGCTGTCATACCTTGTACATCAGCGATTAAAGCCAAGTTTTCCATCGTTTTCTCCGATTATTTTATTTTGACGAAATTAAAAAATTGTATTACTGTTAAAACTTACTGTTTACTAGTGTCCTGTATCATGAGATTGTGCCAAATAGACCACACTCAACATCATAAAAATGAACGCTTGTAAGGTAATAATTAATATGTGGAACAATGCCCACATTAAACCCAATAGGAATTGTGCGACTATCATTATTATTCCACCAAATGATAGTAATTGTTCCAACCCATATCCAAGGGTAAACACGGCGATTAACATAAAGATTAATTCACCTGCATATAAGTTTCCAAACAAACGTAAGCCAAGTGATACAGGCTTAGCGATTGTTTCTACTGTGTTCAATAGCATATTAGGAATAATTAAGATAACTTTTACCAATGGATTGCTGGCTTCAAAAGGGTGACCAAAATATTCTTTGGCATAACCAACAGGTCCTTTTTTGGTGAAGTTATAATACATTACCAATAGTATTACTGCGAAAGACATACCAAATGTAATGTTTAAATCTGTAGATGGGACAACGCGCATTTCATGAATACCAGCGAAAGTACCAAGCCAAGGCAACAAGTCAACTGGAATTAAATCCATAAAATTCATCAGAAACACCCATATGAATATACTTAATGCCAAAGGTGCTACAACTTTACTTTTGTAGTGAAACAAATCATTAACTTGTTCGTTAACAAATTTGACTATCATTTCTATAAAGTTTTGTGAGCGGGAAGGCACACCTGCCTTTGCATTTTTAGCAACATATCCAAAAAAGGCCAAAAACACCACTGCTGTTAATAATGTATAAAATATACTGTCCACGTGAACAGTCCAAAAAGTCGAGTTTTCTACCAACTCAAGCTTGTTGTTTTTCAAATGATGTTCTATGTATCCGCCGATTCCGCCTGATGCCATTTCTCTATACTCTATTTTTATCTATCTAAAAACTGTTAATAATGCCACAAAGAAAACAATCAAAGTGGCCATAAATCCAACTATTACTGGCATAAAAGGAAGTGCCAATATGGCAAAGGCAAAATAAAACATTGTTCCAATGGTTATTATTTTAAATGCTTCTGCTCTGAACATTTTTTGCATCATTTTTTTAGGATCTTGATCTCCCAAACCAAAAACCATGAATGCAAATACTAAGCTCCCTGCAAAACTAATACTGGCTCCAAAAATCCCAGCTATAGCTGCTGTTGATCCATTCAACAGATAAAAGATAAAGGCAATGACAATGCCCACGATAAGTTGCCAAACTGGAAGTAAAAATATGATTTTTTTTACTTCAGATAATGACGGTTGTTGTGCCATGCTTCTATGCCTTGCTTTTAGCGTTTAACAAAAAATATTAGCCAAAAACAATTGCCCTTGTTAAAAGCGGGTGCATTATATAAGGATAATAGGTATTAAGCAACATTAGAATAAAATAATATAATGTTTTTGTTTGATATTTTTTTTACAAGTGTTTAAATGATGTGTTTAGTTGGTTTTAAATAGACATTTTGATTTTTTTATTGACAGTTTTCATTTGTATCAACTGAAATATCTACTTCTGCAATATTAAATAATTTTTGTTTATTTCTTAGTCTTTGAGTTCTATAGTGATCTATTCCTAACTTTTCAGCAATCAATTTCATATTACAAAAATAAGATGATTTTGATTCTTGATCTGTCAAGACAGTCAATGCATATAATGCTTTAGCCTCAGCAATTCTCCAATCTTTAGCTGGTAATTTTTTTTCTCGAACGGATATGATTTTTTTTAATTCTTTATTGGCCTTATCTAATTGGTTTTTTAATACATAAATTTCCGCCATAGCCGATAAAGACTCTATGTAATACAAGTTTTCTTTACCTAATTTGTTTTCTCTTAGCTCCAATGCTTTTTCAATCCACTTACTTGCTTCTAATAAATTGTCTCTTTGTAGATACATTCTTCCAATATTGGTCATAGAAAACCCCAGGTTTATATCTTGACTTCCACTTGTGTTAACAATGAGATCATGACTTTTTTTAAACAATTTCATTGCTTGATTATAATCTCCCAAATCTGCTGCGACCATGCCTAGGTTATTGTGCATGCTAGCAATATCACTGTGTTGAGTCCCTAAAACATCAATCTCTATTTGTTGGGCTTCCAAAAAGGTCTGTTTGGCTTGTTCATATAATTTATTTTGTCTTTCTACCAAACCTAAATTATTTAAGGTTTTTGCATATTTCAATGTGTTGTTTAATTTCAAATCAATATAAGCCTCTTTTGCTAACTCTAATGCGTTTTGTGCTTTTATGTGATTGCCTGATTCATAAAACACAGCTCCCAGCCGGTTATATGCCTCTGCTGTTATTATGTGTTTTTTACCTAACTTTTTTAATCTGGCATGTGCAACAAAACTTAAATGATGAAGTGCCAGATTATAGTTGCCCAAGGCATAAGCCAGTACACCTAATGATGATCGACTTTTTAATGTTTTATGGTTTTCTTGTCCGTATTTTTTATTATTAATATCATATGCCTTTTGATAATTGTGTTTAACCTTTTCATAATCACCTAAGCGCCAATATACATTACCTAACAATAAATAAATGTCTACGACTAAATCATGCTCTTTTCCATAGATCAACAAGTGATAATCCAAAGCTGATTTTAATGTTTTTTCAGCTTTTGTTATTTGACCAAGCTTAAATTGATTTTGACCATGCAAAACCTCTATTTGTGCTTTTATCATTAAATCTTTAATCTCTGTTTTGTTGTATAGCTCTGTACTTTTGATATGGGCTTGATTTATATTTCCTTGCTGTTGTAATAATCTAATCTGTGCCAAACTAACATTTAAAAGGCCAGTTTTGTTTTTATTCATTTCATACAAGTCATTAGCCTTGTTAAATAGGTTTTCTGCTTGTTCAAGGTTACTCATGTTTAAATAAACATTGCCTAAAGTTAAATACAAGGTGGCTTTTGTTAGGGTCTCATCATTGAAGTCATTATCAAGCTGAAGACTTGAGTAATCTAACAAATCTTTAACTTCAACTATTTTTTTATCCGTTAACAACGGATCAGATATTTTAAAAATGTTTTTCAAAAACTCTGTCACTTGAACAACCCGTTTTTGTTCCTTTTTAATTTCTATAATTGACTGCTTTAAGCTAGTGGACTGAATGTATAAATTTACTGATAAAGTTATCAGAGAAGCAACAGTTAACAAAAACAGAGAAACACTTGCTTTATGTCGTTGGACAAACTTTCCGACTCTGTATAAGGTAGAGTCTCTTTTAGCAATTACTGGTCTATTATTCAAAAAATTTTCAATGTCTTCAGAAAGCTGAGCTGCTGAGATATATCTGTTCTCTGGTTTCTTGTTTATGGCTCTGGCAATTATTTGTTCTAAATCTCCAGAAAGCTTTTTAGATAAATTCGTCTCAACCTTAAAAACTTCTGAAGTCTTATTTGTATTTTTACTGGCTAACTTTGCCTGTTTCTCAGTTATAGATTTATAAGTATCAACCAATTGTTCGGTTTTTATTTCATAGGGTAGTTTTCCTGTGAGTAGAAAATATAACAAGACACCCAATGAATAAACATCACTTGCTGTGGTGATTCTTTGTCCTTTGATTTGTTCTGGACTTGCATAGGCAAGAGTCATCATTTGACTTGAGATTGTCGTATGTGACTTTTTACTTGTTTTTTCATTTTCGCTGAGTTTGGCTAATCCAAAATCTAAAAGTTTTGGTTCACCATTAACACCGACCATTATATTGCTTGCTTTAATGTCTCGGTGGACAATTAATGATCGATGTACAGCGTCTATTGCACCACAAACTTTTTGAAAAAGTCGTAATCTCTGTTTTACGTCCAGTTTGGATTTTTCACAATGTTCATCTATGTTAAATCCATCTATGAATTCTACAATTAAAAAAGGTATGTTATCTTGAGTTATTCCTCCATCATATAACCTTTCGATATTGCTGTGGTTTAACGACAGTAACACCTCAAGCTCAGTATTAAAGCTATTTAAAACATGTTTTGAAAACCGACCCATTGTGGCAAACTTAATCGCCACTTTTCTTGTAAAACCTTTTTCTGCTTTTGTTGCCAGATATACTTCCCCAACTCCTCCTTCTCCTAACTTTTGTTGAATTTTATATCCATGAATTTCCTTAGGTGGTTGAAAAGCTTTATCGATCTCAGATTTCCATTCTGGTTTATTGTCAAGTACTGGTGATTTTGAATAGTGGGCTTCTAACAACGGTAACAATTCTTTCTTTATCTCTTCACTCACTTCAGCCTTTGATAAGATTTCATTTTGTTTTTCTTGAGGGTTGTTTGTAATTTTTTCAAACAATGCCCACAAAGAGTCCCAATTGTTTTGTTTTTTATTCATCTCTACATTATGTCATATTATTAGATTGTTTGCTAAGATATGAAAATGTCAGATTTTTCACAAAAAGCCAGTATTATAACGAAGTTACTGATTCGTGATGATATTACCAGTGAAAACAAAAACAACCAACTGTTATCACTGGTGTATTCTGAACTAAAATCAATCGCTCGTTATAAAATGGTTTCTGAAAGACCAAACCATACATTAACTCCTACCGCTTTGGTTCATGAGGCTTATTTACGATTGGTTAATGACCCACAGTTAAAGTGGAAATCGCGAAAACATTTTTTTGCTGCCGCCGCTGAATCCATGCGAAGAATTCTAATTGAATCCGCAAGAAGAAAACTCACTGTTAAACATGGCGCTAACGTTATTCATAGCAATAATCTAAACTCTATAAAAGGAAATGAAGATACTTTTAATGCCAACATCTTGGATTTAGACAGGGCGTTATCATTATTAGAAGCAAAAGATGAGCACATGGCTTTTGTTGTTAAACTTCGGTATTTTTCTGGTCTCACTGTTGATGAAACCGCTCTGGCTCTAGACATATCGCCTCGATCAGTCAACAGGATGTGGGCGGCTGCCAGGGCTTGGTTAATTGTCCATATGTAATTACTTACTCTTATTGTTTTTTCTTTTATTTTGTTTGTTTTTTTATTTCATAAAAGTAAAATAACTTTTGTTATATTCTTATTTATTTAATGATATACCAACAAATTATTTTTACTATCGGGAGAGAAAATTGAAAAACAAACTAATAGCAATTACAGCTTTTATAATATTGTCTATGTCTTCAGCTCAAGCAGAAGACATCAATACTGAAATATTAAAGAGGCTAGAACAACTAGAAAATGAAAACCGTCAACTAAAAAAAGAGTATTTAAAGCTCAAAGAAATGGTTGAAAGTTCTCAAGAAAACAATCAAGAGATTACAGATCAAAAAAACAAAAAAACAAAAAATGCTGACGGTTGGTTAAATTTTGATAATCAATATGGATATGATGTATTAGATCCAACCACAAACATAAACCGTAAACAATCTTTAATTTTATCTAAAAAACAATCGGGTGATTTGCCTAAAAATTCTGTTACATTCAACGGAGGGGTCACAGCCATTGCAGATTATCAACACAGTAATGTCGCCAATGAATTTGGATACTTAATGCGACATCCAACTGGAAACAACCAAGTAGGTACTTCGGTTTCTGAAGCTACTATCCATTCAGCACAGTTTGGTTTTACTGCTACATTAGGTGATTGGGTGACTGCAAATATTGAAATGCTTTATGATCCAGAACAAAGTTTTGGAGCTGGAACAAATACTGCTCTAACACGGAATCAAGTCCAAGTACGTAAGGCCTTTGTTTTGTTTGGTGACCTAAATAAATCAAATTTTTATGCAAGTTTAGGAAAAATGCCTGTTTCCTTTGGTTTAACTGACACAGTTAGCCCTTTTACTGGTTCAACTGTCTGGCACGCTTTTGGTGGTTTAGCTAATGGAGCCAAATTGGGCTATCTTGGTGACAATTTTAACTTCAATCTCATGGCCATTCAAGGTGGTGCACAATTCCGCTCTGCCAACAATCCTGTTGATGGTACAGCTGTACCAAGTCGTTTAACTAATTATGCAGCTGATATCAGTTATGAGAATCAATATGGGGATGTAAGTTCTTTCTTATTGGGGGCTTCTTATCAAAAAGGAACCGCTTATTGTCAAGGATTCCCTATTACGCATTTTTCACCATGTGCAGATAACAACCCTGCTTACGATATATATTCTCGTTGGATTCATGATAATTGGACTGTGAAAGCAGAGTTTGCTAAAACAACAGATGTCTGGCCTGGTACATTCAACCCTAGTCTTCCTGAATTTGCAGCACACAAAGTAACCAGTTTTGATTTAGGTGTTAAGTACCGTTCTATGTTTAATGATAAGCCACTGGACTATTCAGCTGAGTTTAGTCGATTTGAAGCAGGTCCATCTGGCTCAGAGTGGGAGAAACAAGATCAATTTGTATTGGGGCTTTCAAGTTTTATTTCTCCTAGTGTTAAGCTATTTGGAGAGTACATTCGCGTTGATGGCTATGCTCCATTAAATTTCTTAAATGGCGGACACATTCCAGGATCTCCTGAAATACCCGTTAGTAGTATTGACGCTAAATCTGATATCTTACTATTTGGTGTTAATGCTACCTTTTAATCATTTTATATGAACTCAAAAAAACCCAGAATATTCTGGGTTTTTTTATAAATATGATTTTTATTTACAAAAAAGTAGTACTTTTCACTTGTTCAAATTTTGTTTAAATATTCCTTAACAACCTCTTCTGGTCTCACCAAGTGTAACCCTTCTTCAGCTGGCCAACCTTTGGCTCTTAACTGGGTTTTCATGGGTTTTGGCGTGATTGTATGAACATTTACATGTGAATCTTCTAGTTCGTCTTTTAATGATTTAGCAAAATGTTTCAGGGCTGCTTTAGTTGTCCCATATGCTCCCCAATAGGCTTTTTCTATTGTTTTCATGTTTTCTAAAGTAAATAGAATGGTCCCTTCAGATTTCTGTAGTAATGGTATTAAAGATTGGGTTAAAAAAATTGGGGAGTTGAGATTAATCTGCATTTCTTTTAACCAACGAGTGGCTTCATAATGAACAAATTCTGTTAATCCTGCAAATTCAATCGCTGTATGAATTAATACATCAAGAGAACCAATGTTTTCTTCAATATTGTTAGCTACTTGATTAAAGTCATTGGGTGTTGCTCCCATCAAGTCCATTGGCAAAACAATCGGTTCTTTTCCACCTTGTTCAATAATTTTATCGCACAAAATATTCAATGAGCGTGGGTTTTTATCCGATACAATAACATCTGCTTGTTTTTGACACAAAGACAGTGCCAGAGAAGAACCCAAACCACCACAAGCTCCTGTTAAAAGAATTTTTTTATTTTCAATATTGTTCATCTGCTTATTTTCCTATACAAAATGATGAAAAAATTTCACCCAATAAGTCATCACTACTAAAGTTCCCTGTAATTTGACTTAAGCTTTCTTGAGCTTGACGTAAATCTTCAGCTACCAATTCTCCTGCTTGGTTATTAATAAAATTATGTTCTGCAATACTGAGACATTCTAGTGTTTTTTCTAACTGACTGATGTGTCGTGATCGTGCAGAAAAACTGGTTTCAGCATCAGATTCATTATGAATCATGTGCAAAATCCTTTGTTCTAATTGTTTGAATCCCTCGCTGGTTTTTGCAGAAAGATGTAATTCGTTTTGATTCAGATTTAGTGGCTTGTTAATTAAATCTGACTTATTAAATATAACCAAAGTTTTTTTATTGAAAGGTAAATTTGATAAACTATTCTTTTGAGTATCTATGTCTCTAGAACAATCTATTACCTTTAAAATAATATCTGCTTGTTCTAAAATATTTTTTGCTCTTTTTATACCTTCTTGTTCAATTTTATCTTCGGTAATATGAATACCTGCAGTATCAATTATAGTAACGGGTACACCATGAATATTTATATTTTCCTTAACTACGTCTCTTGTTGTTCCTGCTATATCAGAAACTATGGCTGTTTCGTTTCTTGTAAATAGATTTAATAATGAAGATTTACCAACATTTGGCTGTCCAATAATACCTATAACCACTCCCTTATTTAACAGTTCTCCTTGTTTGGCTTGGGTTAGCAAATCTTTCAAACTGTTATGTAGGTTTTTCATTTTATCCTGTTGTTGCTTATCAGCTAAAAAATCTATTTCTTCTTCAGGGAAATCAATGGCTGCTTCAATCCATACCCTTAATGATATTAGTTGTTTCAAAAGGTCTGATACTCTATTAGAAAAATCACCTTGCAAAGATCTTTGAGCTGCTTTTGCTGCTTGTTCTGTTGAAGAACTGATTAAATCTGCAATGGCTTCTGCTTGAACTAAATCTATTTTATCATTTAAAAAAGCCCTTTGTGAAAACTCTCCAGCCAATGCCATGCGTGCACCCGATTTAATCACCGCTTGTAATAACATGTTCAGAATTACAGGTCCTCCATGAGCTTGAAATTCTATAACGTCCTCACCTGTAAATGAATTTGGGTTTGGAAAATACAGAATTATACCTTCATCAATCAATTCATTTTGAAATTTAAATTGGCTAAAGATGGCTTTTCTAGGAGAAGGTTTGATTTGTGTTAGAGAATAACATATATCAAGCGCTTTATTACCTGATATTCTTATGATACCAACACCACCTACACCTGGTGCAGTAGCAATGGCAGCGATGGTATCATATTGTTTCATTTTAAGAGTGCCAATTACCCTTGGGCATCAATTCTTCTGGTAATAACCCATTGTTGTAATAATGATAATGAACTATTAACGGCCCAATACAAAACTAATCCAGATTGGAAAAATGCGAACATGACTGAAAAACCAATTGGCATAAACTTCATAATTTTAGCTTGCATCGGATCCATTCCTGGAGTTGGAGATAGTTTTTGCGTCATATACATGGCAAATGCGTTGATCGCAGGTAAGATAAAATAAGGATCTGGAGAGCTTAAATCTTGTAACCATAACATAAATGGTGCTTGTCTCAATTCTACAGACTCTAGTAATACCCAGTATAATGCAATAAAAACAGGAATCTGAACCAACATAGGTAAGCAACCACCCATTGGATTCACTTTTTCCTTTTTATATAGTTTCATCATTTCTTCATTGAATTTTTGCTTATTGTCTTTATGCCTGTCTTTTAAAGTTTTTATACGAGGTTGTAACTTACGCATACGGGCCATAGAATTGTATTGTTTCTCAGTTAATTTAAAAAATAATAACTTAATCAATATGGTTAATAGAATAATTGACCATCCCCAATTACCAACAACATTATGTATGTGATTCAAAATCCAAAATAATGGTTTTGATATTGCCGTAAACATTCCATAATCAACAGTTAAATCTAATCCTTTAGCTATATCAGGTAATTTTTCTTGAATCTTTGGACCTATATACAACTGTGTTGATAAATCTATACTAGAATTAACTTGTGCTTCTTTAAAACCAGAGGTTGCTCTAATGTAATAAGGTGTTGATGATGTTGGTGAATAGATGCTTTTTATTGTTGACTGCTGGTCCTTTAGAATAAAACTGGCAAAGAAGTAATGTTGATCCATTGCAATCCATGCATCAGTTTGTACTGTTACATTAATTTTATCTTCATTAAAGTCTTCAAACGCTAATTGAGTATATCCTTCATTTGGTTCAAAATATGACGCTCCTTTAAATGACATTCTATCAGTATCAGTAAAAGAAGGTTCATAATTTATCCAGGCATTGGTTCTTTGTAATTGTTTGTATTGTTGTCCTTGCCAAACAGTATTTCCATTGTTTTCTATGGTATCTGTTAATTCAATCAAATAGGAATCAGCAGAAATTTTATAATTTTTCGTTAGCTTTACTCCATTTTTTTCAATGGTAAAAGGTACGATTACTTCTCCTGAAGAAACAGTATAATTGTTCTTTTCAGATTGGTAAATATCAGTATGCACAAAACTTTGTTGCTTGCTTAACACACCTGATTGAGCAAAATAGGGCTCTGTATTTTTTTTGTTAAGTAATACTACATTTTCTTTAGAGTTTTTACTTAGCGGATAATTTAGTAATTCCGCATAAACTACCGATGCGCCTAATGTATCAAACTCTAACTTTAATACATTTGTTGTAACTGTTATGATTGATCCCGCCTTTTTGATGGTTTCTTTTTCTTCTGTTTTTGATATTGCAGGGGTTTGATTTGAGACTTCAGGAACATCATCAGTAACAATATTTTGTGGAATATCAGAATTTTCAGTTGGTATGTTTTCTTGTAAACTTTGATTAGAGCTATTATTTATTGGTGTAGGTTTAGGGCCATAATCGTTCTGCCATTCAGCATATAATAAAAAGCCTAAAAAAATTAATGCTATTAGGAGCATGTTTTTTGGATTATTCATCGTGTTTTCCTGATATGTTTAACTTTATTTTGTGCTTGTATCCATAATTTATCAATAGATTCAAATATTTCTTTGTTTGCTAAACTTGTTACATTTCCTCTGGCTAATACAGCATAATCACAATGAATCTCAAGTTCCGCATTTCTAAAGGATTCTCTAACGATGCGTTTAATTCTGTTTCTTTGAACAGCTCTTTTATCAACTTTTTTGGAAATGACTAAACCCAATCTAGAATTTGGGTTTGAAGTTTTATGGATTAAAATGAGGAATAAAGAATTTGAAACTTTGACTGACTTTGCAAAAACGGCGTTATAATCTGCTTTATTAAGCAGTCTCGCTTTTTTGGGTAAGCCAGCCAATGTGCTTATTCTTTAAAAACTAATTTTAGTGTTTTACAGTTAATCTATGTCTGCCTTTCGCTCTTCTGGCATTGATAACTGCTCTTCCACCTTTAGTTTTCATACGTGCTCTAAAACCGTGCGTTCTGGCACGTTTTAAATTGCTTGGTTGAAAAGTTCTTTTCATGATACACCCTTGTACTTAATTGTTTTGAATTCAAATGCTTTTTTAACGTGCAAAATAACTTAAGTTAAAGTGCTTCATTAAAAAAGGTTCGCTAGGATACTCATTTTCAACAACTTTTTCAACTTTTTTATTACTTTCTTGGCTTAATTCAATCTTTATTCTCTCTTTATTTTAGTGTTTGCGTATAATATGTTCCTTTTTTACAGTTATCACAACAGAATTTTATATGATTTGGAGCAAATGCTTAAAGAGATTAGAATCAGAATTGGCAGTGAATGACATCAATACTTGGCTAAAACCCCTTCAAGTGCATGAAAGTTCAACTGAGTTAACTTTAATCGTCCCAAATGATATCTTAATAGAAAAAATTAAAAATGAATTTTTAAGTCTTATAAAACTGGCTTTAAAAGACATTACAAATATTGATTATAAAATTCTTTTTAAATTACCGCAACAATTACCTAATTCAACAGATTCACAATCTAAGAAAGTTGATTTATCAATAAAACAACTGCCTTCTAATATTGATGAACGTTTTACTTTTGATAATTTTGTTGAAGGGAGTTCAAATACAATTGCAAAAGTTTCTGCTCTCCAGGTTGCACAAGAGCCATTAACCCAATTTAATCCACTGTTATTATATGGAAGTACAGGTCTAGGTAAAACGCATTTATTGCATGCAATTGGTAATAAAATATTAGAAAAGGACCCTAAAGCCATCGTTTGTTATGTACATTCTGAACAGTTTGTTAATGGAATGATAAATGCATTAAGAACCAATACCATTTCTGAATTTAAAAATCAATACCGTTCTGTTTCTGCTTTACTCATTGATGATATCCAATTTTTTGCAGGTAAAGACAGAACACAAGAAGAGTTTTTTCATACATTTAATTCTTTATTAGAATGCAAACAAAGAGTAATAATTACTTGTGATAAATTTCCCAAAGAAGTTAATGGACTAGAATCTAGATTAAAATCAAGATTGGGATGGGGTTTAAGTCAGTGTATTGATCCACCAGATTTTGAAACCAGAGTAGCAATATTACAAAAAAAAGCCATTCAACAAGGTTTTACTGTTGATAATGATGTTGCTTTTTATATAGCAAAAAGAATTAAATCTAATGTAAGAGAATTAGAAGGTGCGTTAAATACTTTATGGGCAAATGCCAGTTTTAAGCACGTTGATATAACACTAGAATTTACAAAATCAATCTTAAAAGAACTTTTTAACGTACATCATCGTCATATTACTGTAGATAATATACAAAAACAGACGGCAAACTACTATAATATTAAATTATCAGATTTGCTTTCAAAAAAAAGAACACGCTCATTAGCTAGACCAAGGCAAATGGCAATGTATTTAAGTAAAGAACTGACAGATAAAAGCTTACCTGAAATTGGAGAAGCTTTTGGAGGCAGAGATCACACAACTGTTTTATATGCACACAAAAAAATAAAGCAATTGTTTGAAGAAATGCCCGAATATTTTGAAGATAAACAAAGGCTAATAAATTTACTAACTGATTAATATGTTCTTTTTAAACCTGTTAGTAACTTGTGAATAAGCAGTGAAGTAATAAAATGTTTTATTTAATTCACAAGTTATCCACAGGCTTTTTTTTAATATTCTTCTAATAAAAACATTTATAATCAATAACTTGTGCTATTTTTTAACAAGTTTTACTTTAATTACTACTACTATTTTTATATATATATGATATTTAATATACAAAGAGAAACTTTATTACATCCTTTATCTGAAATAAATGGTGTTGTTGAAAAAAAACAAACACTTGCCATTTTAGGTAACTTTTATATAAAGGCTTATGCAGGAATATTATCAATTACAGCAAGTGATTCAGAAGTTGAAATGGTAGGTACTTGTCAAGCAGATATAATTGAAGAAGGTGAGATAACAGTACCTGCTCGTAAATTTTTTGATATTTGTCGTGCTTTACAAGACGGATCTATGATCACCTTCTCTACAGAAGATAACAAATGTCTTATACAAACAGGCAAAAGTAAATTTTCTTTGGCTACTCTACCTGGTACAGAATATCCATTAATTGAAAATATTGAAACCTATGATACTTTAGAAATTGAGACAACTTTATTAAAAAAACTGATTTCTCAATCTGGCTTTTGTATGGCTGTCCAAGATGTTAGGTATTTTTTAAATGGTTTATTGTTTGAAATTGATGACAACAAAATTCGTTGTGTTGCAGCTGATGGACATAGATTGGCTTTATCAGAAGGAGATTTTAATAATGATAATCATGTTAATAAACAATTATTAATTCCTAGAAAAGGCGTCCTAGAATTACAAAAGTTGATCAGAGATAAAGACCAATTTATTAGTATTAATATGGGCAAAAACCACATAAACTTTATCTGTGATACAACAAGTCTAACATCAAAATTAATTGATGGAAACTTTCCAGATTATCAAACAGTTATCCCATTAAATATGGAAAAATCTTTAACCACGGATAAGAATTTATTAAAATCTGCTTTACAAAGAGCAGCCATTTTATCAAATGAACAATTTAAAGGTGTGAAATTACATATATCAAATAATACTTTGAAAATTATAGGACATAATCCAGAACAAGAACAAGCTGAAGAAATTGTCGAAATTGAATCTGATATTGATGAAATTAGAACCGGTTTTAATGTGACTTATTTAATTGATGCGATTAATGCCATTGATGGTGATGTAATAATGTTTAACTTTAAGGACGCCTTAAGTAGTTGTTTGATAAAACACCCTGAAGATAATAGTTGTCGTTTGGTAGTAATGCCAATTAGAATTTAACAATTAATTTTATCAATTAAGTGTTTATTAAAAGACTTAAAATTCATAACTTAAGAAATATTACACAAAGTGAATTTGAATTTCATAAAAGAATTAATATATTTTATGGTTCTAATGGAGCAGGTAAAACAAGTATACTAGAATCTATATATTTTTTATCTTCTGGTAAATCATTTAGAAAAGGAAATTTTAAAAATTTAATTAACTTTAATTCTGATTCATTAACTGTCTATGCTGATTGTTTTCATCATCTTGAAAATAACACACATACTTTTGCAGTTAATAAAAACACAAAGGGTCAATGGAGAGCAAAATACAATGGTTCTAATATTAAATCGCAATCTATTATAACTAACCTTTTGCCAGTAGTTGCGATTGATCCAGAAGTTTATAGGTTAGTAGATTTTGGCCCATTGTATCGAAGAAATTTTTTAGATTGGTTAGTGTTTCACGTGAAACATGATTATCTATTTTTATGGAAAAAGGTTTATAAATGTGTCAAACAGTTAAATACGCTGTATAAAAACAAAGGTAACTTATCTGAAATAAAAATATGGGAAAATAATTTTATTGGTTTCTCCAATGAATTAAATAGTATTAGAGAGGATATATTTAATCAAATAAAACCTAGGATTTTAGAATTATCTTTATACATGCAGAATGAAATTAGTGATTTGACTATTGAGTACAAAAAAGGTTGGTCTAATAATTTAAAATTAGTAGAGCAAATAGAAATTGATAGGGATAAAAATTTTAAGTATCGACAACTTCAGCATGGGCCACAAAAAATGGATATTAAAATTTCTACTGGAAAACATCAAGCTTCTCAAACTTTATCTCGTGGACAAAAAAAAATACTTTCAATTACTTTTTATATGGCTTTTATTGATCTGCTATTAAATAAAACAAATAAATTTCCAGTTTTG
>Ga0316205_10001697_pt1 | contig 26079 bp, 25 predicted proteins | sample 3monthpyrite_MG_FD_204941 | JGI IMG/M metagenome (GOLD analysis project Ga0316205, IMG submission 204941) | Microbial mat bacterial communities from mineral coupon in-situ incubated in ocean water Damariscotta River, Maine, United States -... | ecosystem: Environmental > Aquatic > Marine >... | reverse complement strand
TTAATCCAACCCGTTTGTAGGAGTCTGTCACTATGGGTAATGATTATTTACTCAACCCCGTTATTTTTCTCGTCGATACATTATTTGGCTTATACATCCTTGTTGTGATGTTACGTTTTATGCTGCAGATGGTTCGGGCCGATTTTTATAACCCTTTTTCACAATTTCTTGTTAAAGCCACCAGCCCATTGCTTCGTCCAATGCGACGTATAATTCCTGGCTGGGGTGGCATTGACGTGTCCTCATTGCTGCTACTGCTCATTTTGCAGACTATCACTATCGTCATTATGATCCTGCTGATAGGCGGCAACCTCGGCTCAGTGAGCATCGCTGGGTTACTCATGGCCAGCGTCACTAAACTTGTCTCGTTAGCCCTTTATGTCTATTTGTTCTGCTTAATCATCTTGGCGGTACTAAGTTGGGTCTCTGCAGGCGGCGGCTATAACCCTGTAGCGGCACTTATCAGTAGTATCACCGCGCCTCTGTTACGGCCTATCCGCAAACTCATACCACCTGCTGGCATGCTCGATTTCTCGGTCTTAATCGGCTCACTTGTCTTAGTGATCGCACGAATGCTGATTATGCCCCCCCTACAAGAACTCACCGTTTGGCTTGGTTTTCCAAGAATGCTGATTTCTTTAATTTAGCGATGCCAAGCTTTTGGATATTCTCAGCATCCAAAATGATGATTTCTAATGAACAAAGTTATCTAAAACGCTGCAATTCCGTCAAAATCGTCTATAACTAATAGCATCATACATTCTCGACAGCGCGTCATTGTTGCGTCTGGAATTAATAAAAATATAATATATTCATGATGTTAGCGGTTTTTATGCCGTATTTTTGGAGTTGGACAAATGCCTAGCAATGAACTCATGCTTCAGATCGAAGCCTATGCAAAATGGAAAAATGATCTGATCCGCGAAATTAAGTCTTATCTCGATTGGCTTGAAGATAATGACCTAAACGATCCTGAAAATGACCTGCGCATATATGAAACCATTGAAGCTTTAAAGGCTGACAAGATCACTGTCGCCTTCGTTGCCGAGGTCTCTCGTGGCAAAACCGAATTAATTAACACCCTGTTTTTCTCACAGTACAAGCGCCGCCTATTACCTTCACAGGCAGGTCGCACCACCATGTGCCCAACTGAGATTTTCTTCGATGAAAAATCTGATCGCCCATACATACGATTGCTCCCCATCGAAACTCGCTCAAACCGATACAGCATTGCTGAATACAAAAGAGAAGTCATTGAGTGGACTAACATCTATCTTGACCCTGAATCGCCTGATGCATTAGCCGAGGCATTCAGTGAAGTGACGCGTACCAAGCGCGTACCGGTAGAACGTGCTCGCGAGCTTGGCCTTTATGATGAAAAAGAATTTTTACACCTCGCCTCACAGGATATCCCGACTACACATATCGAGATCCCTAAATGGCGCCATGCTTTAATTAATTTCCCGCACCCATTATTGCAACAAGGTTTAGTCGTTCTCGATACACCGGGACTGAATGCGCTTGGTTCTGAGCCAGAATTGACCCTTAATATGTTGCCTAATGCGCAAGCCGTTTTATTCCTGCTTGCAGCTGATACTGGTGTAACCAAATCTGATATGGAAATGTGGCAAAACCACATCAGTAGCTATCGCGTAAACCATAAAAAAGGCTTACTCGTCGTCCTTAACAAAATTGATACACTTTGGGATGAGTTACAAAACAAAGAAGCCATCGACATTAGTATCCAATCGCAATGTAAAAAAACCTCGGATGAATTACATATAGCGATTGAAAGTATTTACCCTATTTCAGCTCAAAAAGCCCTGCTTGCGAAAGTTAAAGGTGATGACATTCTGTTGGCCAACAGTGGCATTAATAAATTAGAGCATGCCCTTAGCCGTGACATTATTCCTGATAAGCACCATATTATTAGTCAAAATGTCATTTCTGAAATAAGCACCATGATTAATAATGACAAACAAATACTTGTCGACCGCATTAATTCAACCCTGAAACAACGCGAAGAGCTTCAATCACTCTGTGGTAAAAATGCAGATGTCATTATGCATTTATTAAATAAAACCCGTAACGAGCAAATTATTTATAACAAGAATCTTGAAGGCCTGAAAAAAGGACGTCGTATTCTTGATAGCTACAACTATAAATTACTGAGCCACCTTGACCTCGTTGCTGTCGACAAATTAGTTGCGAGTACACGAAAATCAATGTCAGGAAGCTGGACGACCGCGGGCATGAAAACGGGGATGAAAAACTTTTTTGACAGCATGACTGTGGCCATGGAAGACGCTTCTAATCAAGCAATGGAAAGCCATAAACTGGTTCGTGCGATTTATCATAAATTCCACAATGAACATGGCTTTAGAGACATTAAACCTAAGCTATTTACCACCAAGCGCTTTCAACGCGAACTTGATTTACTCTACCGCGAAGCCGAAATGTTCCGCAAAAGCCCTGTGACGACCATGACAGAGCAAAGCTTCGTCGTGAAGAAATTCTTCATTTCAATGGTCAGTAAAGCGCGTAATATTTTCTTTAATGCCAATCAGGAAGCAAACCGTTGGGCCAAAGAGATTATTAACCCGCTCAAAGCTCAAATCAAAGAGCATAAGCTTGATATAGAGAAACGCCTACTTACTCTAAGAAAGATCAGTCAGTCACGCGATACACTGGAAGGACGTATTGCTGAACTGGAGAACACGCTAAAAGATCTCGAACAACAAATTTCAGCGATTAATTTGATGCTAGAAGTTGTTAAGCGTCCATTTAGCCCTCCTGTTCGAGACCGCGGTCAAGCTGCAGACGCTTCTTAGTTACTCGGCAGTACGGCGATACTTGTCAGTTGCCCTCGGTATCTTTAGACTGTTAACTCTCGTCAGTCATAGATAGCTTACAAACATGCCGGACACACTCCCGGAAAATTCAGTTGGTCTTGTAGCACCACAAACGATGCATTTCGATGCACCGCTTGCGCTTGCCTGCGGTCGGACGCTCGAGCGTTATGATCTGATTTACGAAACCTACGGTGAGCTCAATGCTGACAAATCCAACGCGATTTTAATTTGCCATGCACTGTCCTCCGATCATCATGCCGCTGGATATCACAGTATGGATGATCGCAAATCAGGCTGGTGGGAATCCTGTATAGGTCCTGGCAAAGTCATTGATACCAATCATTTCTTTGTTGTCTGTCCCAACAACCTAGGTGGCTGCAAGGGCTCAACGGGTCCGGCAAGCATCAACCCTAAAACAGGCAAACCTTTTGGCCCTGATTTCCCGATTGTAACGGTGAAAGATTGGGTAGAAAGCCAAGCGCGCTTTGCCGATAGGCTAAATATTGATACCTGGTGTGCCGTTATTGGTGGCAGTCTGGGTGGCATGCAGGTATTGCAATGGAACATTGATTTCCCGCAGCGCGTTAAACATGCCGCGGTGATTGCCGCCGCACCTAAACTAACGGCTCAAAACATAGGTTTCAACGAAGTTGCACGTCAGGCTATTATGCATGATGTCGATTTCCATGAAGGTCGTTACTACGAACACAATACGGTCCCGCGACGAGGCCTGATGTTGGCGCGTATGTTGGGGCATATTACCTATCTATCTGATGATGCGATGCGCGAAAAATTTGGTCGCGAACTCCGTCAAGGAAAGATCAGTTACGGCTTTGATGTCGAGTTTCAAGTAGAAAGTTATTTACGCTACCAAGGCGAATCTTTTGTCGATCGCTTTGATGCCAACACCTATTTGCTCATGACTAAAGCCTTGGACTACTTTGATCCGGCGGGCGATTTTGATGATGATTTAGCTAAAGCCCTATCGCGCGCGACAGCAAACTTTCTCGTCATTTCATTTAGTAGTGACTGGCGTTTTGCACCCGAACGCTCACGTGAGATTGTTAAAGCCTTACGTGATAATGATCACGATGTTAGCTATGCCGACATTGAAGCTTCTCATGGCCATGATGCCTTTCTGATTCCGATAAAAGATTACCTTGGCGTCTTTGGCGCCTGGATGAGTCACCTTGTTCGAGAGGTGTCATCATGAGTACGCATCAAAAAAATCTTCGCCCTGATTTACAAATCATTTGCGAATGGGTTCAACCTAATAAACGTATTCTCGATCTTGGTTGCGGTGATGGCACCTTGCTCACGATGCTAAAGAACCAACGCAGCGTCAGCGGTTACGGCCTTGAAATTGAAGTCAGCAATATTATTAAGTGCATTAATGCAGGTGTGAACGTCATACAGGCCGATTTAAATGCAGGTCTTTCTGAATTCGGTGATAATACTTTTGATTACGTTATTATGACTCAAGCGTTACAGGCCGTTGAACGCCCTGATCGCCTGCTTAACGATATGCTACGCGTTGGTCGTGAAGGAGTTGTTACCTTCCCTAATTTTGGTCACTGGCGCTCACGCTTACAGTTATTCTTTGGCGGCCATATGCCGGTAACACCGAGTCTGCCTAGCAAGTGGTTTAATACTCAAAATATCCATCTTTGTACCTTGCAAGATTTTGAACAGCTCTGTGCTGATAATAATATTAATGTTCTGCAACGTACCGTCGTTGATCGTGACCATAAGAGCAGCTTTGGTATGAAGCTCTTCCCCAACCTGTTAGGTGAAGTCGCTATTTACCGCATTCAAAACTCGTAAAAAAACGTGATGCAACCCAAATTTATTGAGCATTTATATGAATACTGAAATTGAATGGGCACTTTGGATTTTAGCTGGCACTGCGCTGGTTTTATCTATCATTTACAACAAGGCTTCAAAACCACAATGGTTTGTACTCAAACTGGTGGGGGTTCTCGCTTCAACAGTGCCGATTATCGGTGTCTTGCAAGGTGGGATGTTCATGGAAAAAGATCCACCTCATTCACGTGCCTGCTTTTACCAAACCGCTTTAGCAGTGTTGGCCTTTGTGATTTTGCATTACGCGCTTGGGGTCATCGATATTTTATGACCAGATGCATCTTCAGCAGAAAGTTGTTGTCGTCGCGCAGAAGGACTTAAAGTTAAATACAATGCAACAATGATCGCCGGAATACCCAGTACCGCAGCATAACTAAAGAACCACTCGTAGCCATAACCTTCAACAATAACGCCTGAAAAACCACCGAGTATTTTTGCTGGCAAAGTCATAATAGAACTGAACAAGGCATATTGCGTGGCCGTGTAGGCTGAATTAGTCAAACTGGAAAGATAGGCAATAAAAGCAGACCCTGCTAGACCACCTGAGAAATTATCCGCACTGATCACCACACTTAACCAAACTAAATCAGGACCAAGAGTCGCTAAGTAGGCGAATAGTAAATTAGTGACAGCCACCAATACTGCACCCAACACTAATGGTCGATGGATACCGTAACGAACCACCAGCACGCCACCCGTTACGGCACCAAAAATAGACATGAAGAAACCGAAAACTTTTCCTATATTGGCAATTTCAATTTTGCTGTAACCCATATCAAGATAAAACGGATTCGCCATCACACCCATCGTAATGTCTGAAATACGATAAATACCAATGAAAATAAGGATTAAAATCGCAAACTTGCCATAACGTTTAATAAAATCGATAAACGGACTGACAACAGCACCACTCAACCAAATTTTTGATTTGTGTATTACAGAATCAGAATCACTGCCATCTAGTAGCGCAGCAGTACGCGCTTCTAATGCTCGCGTAGCCTCACTTACAAAATGTTCTGGCTCTCGAATAGTGAGCACAGTTAGCATACCGACCATCATTAAAAATGCCATGACTATATAAGCCGTTGGCCAATCTGCGTATTCAGCAATATAAAAAGATCCTGCCCCTGCAACAAGTAATGCAATGCGATAACCAAAAATGTACATCGCCGACATCGCGCCTTGGTATTCTTTATCCATCGCTTCAATGCGGTACGCATCCAAGGCAACATCTTGCGTTGCCGAACTAAACGCCACTAACAAACCAAACAAAGCAATTGACTGTAAATCTTGCGTTGGGTCGATACTCGCCATGCCTAATAAACCAATAGCGATACCAATCTGGGCGACCAACATCCAACTTCGACGCTTACCAAGTAGTTTGGTTATATAAGGTAACTGCAAACGATCAATCACCGGCGCCCACACTACTTTTATAGAATACGTAATCCCAATCCAGCTGAAAAAACCAATCGTGGCTTTACTCACATTGGCATCATTCAACCAAGCAGAAAGCGTAGAGAAAACCAATAAAAAAGGCAGACCCGCAGAGAAACCTAAAAATAATATCCCAATCACGCGCGGACGCGTGTAAACCAGCAACGACTCACGCCAGCTGTGTAAAGGTTGAAACTCGTTCGATGAAGACATAAAACGCCTTTTTAAGGAGTACTTTATAGACGGGATTTACAAGATTAACATGATGACTACAAAGGACTCTTTTAAAATCCTGTCAATCTTGTAAATCCTGTCTAATTTTTTATTTAAGGCTACTCTAACATGCTACGAAGCGTATAATTAGCACTATTCACACTGCGTATTTTTCACATGGACTAAGGAGAAGGCAATTATGAATATTTCTAAAGTTGGCAAACCACTTCGTTTTTTTCTATTATTTCTAAGTACCGTGATCTGGCTCGGGATCTGGCATACCGGTTTTAATATCGCCAGCTGGATTCTTTATCTACCCGCGACCTTCTTGTTACTTGCCGCAGTGACTGGCATATGCCCAGGCATTATCTTTTCCAAACTACTTTTTAAAGACAAGTCTGAGTAGAATTTGCCTGTACGAGCACTTCAAAAGAAAAAATTGGACAGGATTTACTCGATTAACATGATGTTAAAACCGCGCTGTTTATAATCCAGTTAATCTTGTAAATCCCGTCTAAATTTTTTTAAAAACTAAATATCATAATCATAATCTATCGTCAGCGGCGCATGATCTGAAAACCATTTTTCTTTATACACACTGGCCTTCTTAACCTTGTCGGCCAAACCTGGCGTCACTAGTTGGTAATCAATCCGCCAACCAACATTGTTAGCCCGAGCATTACCGCGGTTTGACCACCATGTGTAATTGTCTGGGCCTTTTTCAACAACGCGAAAAGCATCTGTCCAACCATCTTTATTCAAGACATCATCCATCCATTGGCGCTCTTCATCCGTACAACCTGAATTCTTACGATTAGACTTAAAATTCTTGATATCAATTTCCGTATGCACCGTATTGAAGTCACCGGTAATAATGTATTCGCGCTTACGACGGCGCATCCTTTTCATTTCTTCGCGCAACTTGTCCATGAAAACGAGTTTATTCGCGTGACGCTCCTCACTGGACGAACCCGATGGTAAGTACAACGACACAATCGTTAATTTTCCAAAATCCGCCTCAATCCAGCGACCTTCAGCGTCACAATGATCCCAGCCCAAACCGGTGCGCACTGCATCTGGCTCTTTTTTACAGTACAAGGCCACACCGCTGTAACCCTTTTTCTTCGCATCGAAGAAATAATTAAAATAACCCTCAGGATGAAAAGCCTCTGCACTGAGTTGATCTTCTTGTGCCTTGGTTTCCTGTATGCACAGCACATCTAGGCGCTGAGACGACATCCAATCAAAAAAACCTTTGCGCTCAGCGGCGCGAATTCCATTTAAATTTGCAGTAATGATACGCATGCGTTCCAACCTTTGCTTCCAACGTGTATATTACGCGGCATCATTCCACATACAGACATGGCAATACAATATGCAAGATTATCAATATGAATTTTTAGACTTCGCAATTGCGACAAATGTGCTTTGTTTTGGCGAATTTACCCTTAAATCCGGCCGTATTAGCCCGTATTTCTTCAATTCTGGCTTATTTAACACTGGTGAGAGTCTCGCGAAATTAGGTCGCTACTACGCGCAATCTATACAAGACAGCGGCATCGAATACGACTGCATCTTTGGCCCAGCCTACAAAGGCATTCCTCTGGTTGCCACCGCCAGTGTCGCGCTCTACGAGCATCATGGCCGTAATGTGCCATACATTTTTAACCGCAAAGAAGTTAAAGACCATGGTGAAGGCGGTATGACTGTCGGCGCTAAACTTGAAGGCAAAGTGCTTATTATTGATGATGTGATTTCATCGGGCATGTCGATTGATGAATCTGTTGAAATCATTAAAGCCGAAGGCGCGACTGCTTCTGGTGTCTCTATCTCTCTTGATCGTATGGAACGTGGTCTCGACAGCGACCTCACCGCCATCCAAGCCGTCGAACAACGCAACGACCTCAAAGTTGCCAGCATCGTCACACTGGATAACTTGATTACCTACCTTTCAGATAAGCCCCAGCAGGCTGAAGATCTGGATCGTATTCGTGCTTATCGCTCGGAGTACGGGCCGAAGTAGCGCTAGCGTAACTTAATGCAAGCCATCTGGTTGCTTTTCCTGCGAAATCCCACTCGTTCGCAGAACGGTGCCGAACCGCTCATCTAACGCAAGCCATCTGGTTGCTTTTCCTGCGAAATTTCGCTCGTTCGCAGAACGAGTGCTGAGCAGGAAAAGCAACCAGATGGCGCAGCCACCACCCACTACCCAACAATCAACTTAACCCCAATCAACAGCGTAATCACCTCGTAAACCCGCTTGATCCACTTATTCCCCTTAACAATCGCCAAATGCGCACCAATATAGCCACCCAACAACGAACCGATTAACAGCGCAGGAAGCCACGGCCAATAGATTTCACTCAATAAACCCAACGTCAATGCCCCAACGCCGTTCCAAAACATGCCGACCAAAATTAACGTATAAGCCACAGCACGCTTATAATCCAGCCCGAACCAACGCACCAACCATAACGTGACAAACAAACCCGTGCCTGATGTTAATGAGCCATTTAGCACACCAATCAAAAACAACACCAGCGTACCAATAATAAACCCACGTCGGTGGCGATTTGCTGGTGTCGCGACAAGCCCCAGTTCTCGCTTCGTCATCGAATAAATGCCAAGACCTGCCGTCAATATCCCTAGCGCTATTTCAGCAGGCCTATCGGGAACGTGCAGAATTAGGTTTGCCCCCAAAACAACACCTGGCAAACCGCCCAGCAACATGTACAAAACAAACTGACGCTCCAAACCTTTTTCGCGCGCATGTCGAACAGTCGCCCCAATACCCAATGCGACACTGGCGATCTTATGCGTTGCCAAAGCAATTGAGAAAGGCAAGCCGAGGAAAATTAATGCAGGCAATTGAATTAAACCGGCGCCGCCACCGGCAAATGCCGAGAAGATATTGGCCACTAAGGATATGAAAAATAAGCTTATTTGTTCGGCCACAGCTAAAACACCCCTGCCTGAATTAAGGTATAAGTATTCATGAAATGTGTGACAAATATCATCGCCGTCGAACTTCGTTTCAGTAATAATGACTAATAAACATGCACTGACTATACTTGAACCAAGAAATAAACAAACACTGGTAGGTAAATATTGTGACCGTTACAAAATCTTTGCAAAAACTCATCCTTGGTAGTGCCGTTGTGGTACTCACAATAAGCAGTATTCCTGCGCATGCTGGGAAAATAAAATGTTGGAAAAACAGTGACGGGATCCGAGAATGCGGCAACATCGTGCCACCTGAATATGCCCAAAAAGGCCACGATGAATTAAACGCTCAGGGCGTTCACATGAAAAGTATTGAACGAGCACTCAGTCCAGAGGAAATCGCTGAGCGCAAACGCATCAAAGCAGAGGAAGATGCTAAACAACAAGCCATCGAAGACAAACAACGTGAAGATATGGTACTGCTCAGCACATTTGCCAACGAAGATGAAATTGTGATGGCCAGAAATGGTAAAATCACTGCCCTTCGCACAGAAATAAGACTAACCAACAAAAGCTTAAGTAAAGCCAAAAATCGTTTACATGAATCAAGAAAACAAGCCGCAAGCTATGAACGTTCAGGCAAACCTGCGCCGAAAAAAATTGCTGATGAAATTGCTACGAATCAAAAGCAAATCGAGAGTTATGAGCAGTTCATCGCGACTAAGAGAAATGAATTAGACAAAATCAAAACGAAATTTGATACTGATTTAAAGCGCTTCCGCGTGCTACGCAAACCACGCTACCCAGCTGCTGCGACTAGCCAGAAATAGTCATTGAAGCGCGTATGGCTTGCCATTCAGTCGGCCAATCCGACAGCGGTGGCTGAGAAAAATCACTACGAACATAACGATGCAAACGCCCTTCTACTATTGTTAGTAGCAAGCGGCTATAGATATTGATTTGCTCATCACTAATTTCTTTGCCTTGCAAACGAGACTCACGCAGTACTTGCTTAATTTGCGTAACAACTCTTTCATAGAACTGATTAATTCTTTCTCGCAAACGGGATTTCTCGCCGACTAGTGCATCACTGACCAACAATCGCGCCATACCTGGGTTTTTCTCTGCAAAACCCAAGATCATTGTAAGAATTTTTTCACATCTTGAGAGCGCTTGTTTATCCTCTTCAAGAATACGGCTCACAATAGAAAAGACGGTATCCTCAATAAACTCAATCAAGCCCTCAAACATTTTTGCCTTGCTAGGAAAATGCCGATATAAGGCCGCTTCTGAGACACCGACAGCTTTAGCTAACTGCGCGGTAGTAATCCGTTCGCCAGGTTTTTCTTCTAACTCTCTTGCAAGTGCCTGCAAGATTGATTCTTTACGAGATATTTTAGCGTCTTTATCAATGCGAGGTGACATAACGCTTAACCACGGATCAAGGTGCCGACACCTTCATCCGTAAATATTTCCAACATCACTGCATGTTCAACCCGACCATCAATAATATGCGAGCTATTCACACCAGACCGAACTGCATCTAATGCACTTTTGATTTTAGGCAACATGCCACCGTGAATTGTGCCATCTGCAATCAATTCATCAACGTGCTTGCTGGAGAGCCCCGTTAACAATTTACCGTCTTTATCGAGCAACCCTTCTGTATTGGTCAGAAGAATTAATTTTTCGGCTTTTAGGGTTTCAGCCATTTTACCCGCAACTAGATCAGCATTAATGTTGTAGGACATGCCATCTTGACCTGCACCAATAGGCGCAATCACTGGAATAAAATTACCCTTGGTTAACATATCAACAACGGATGTATTGATGCTTGAAACTTCGCCGACATGACCAATGTCAATAATTTCGGGCGCATCGAGCTCAAGGTTATCCCGCGTGAATACCATTTTTTTGGCTCTGATTAAATCGCCATCTTTACCGGTTAGTCCAACAGCTTTGCCACCATGACGATTAATCAAGTTAACGATATCTTTATTAACCAGACCGCCCAGTACCATTTCAACAATATCCATGGTTTCACTGTCTGTTACCCGCATACCATCAACAAATTCACTTTGCTTGCCAATTTTTTCAAGCAGCTGACCAATTTGTGGTCCACCACCATGAACAACAACAGGATTGATACCAATCAGTTTCAGTAAAACAATGTCGCGTGCAAAACCGGCTTTGAGTTTTTCATCCACCATGGCATTACCACCGTACTTAATGACAATGGTTTTACCGACAAAATTTTGGATATAAGGCAGTGCTTCACTGAGCACATTTGCAATATTCATTGCTGCCTTGCTTGAAAGACTCATGATCGTAATTCCAATTCGTATTATAAAATTTTATGCAGTATAGCGCTGATTGCTCAGAAAGAAAGCTTGAGACTAGGATCGGTGGCTAACATCAACTCGCGGAAGCGCGCCATGATGCGTTCTAAGGCCTCATCATTGTCTGCTTCAAATCGTAGCACGAGCACGGGGGTCGTATTAGAAGCGCGGACTAATCCCCAACCATCCGAGAAATCAACACGCAAGCCATCAATCGTGGTTAATTGTCCATCATCAAAATTTGCTTTTGTTAACAGGCGTTCCATGTAGGCATGATGCGTACCTTCTTTCATCGCGACATTGATTTCTGGCGTATTGACACTATCCGGTAATTCATTAAAAACATCTGCCACTGACTTATCTGCCGTCATTGTGCAAAGTATTTCTATTAAACGTGCTGCGGAATAAATACCATCATCAAATCCGTACCAACGTTCTTTGAAGAAAATATGTCCACTCATCTCTCCCGCTAACAATGCGCCCGTTTCTCTCATCTTGGCTTTAATCAAAGAATGACCGGTATTCCACATAGTGGCCTTGCCACCATGCTGCTCAATAACCTGTTTTAGCTTAGTTGAGCACTTCACATCAAAAATGATTTCGCCACCTGGATTACGTGACAAAATATCCATTGCGTAAAGCATCATGACGCGGTCAGGCCAAATAATTTTTCCTTCATTCGTGATAACACCTAACCGGTCACCATCACCATCAAATGCCAAACCTAAATCTGCTTTATACTCCGCAACCGCTGCAATAAGGTCTGTTAAATTTTCTGGCCGGGAAGGGTCAGGGTGATGATTTGGGAAATTACCATCTACATCACAAAATAGTTCTATGACCTCACAACCCAATGCGGCTAATAATGAAGGGGCAATCACACCTGCTACGCCATTTCCGCAATCAACCACGACTTTAAATTTTTTCGTTAACATAACATCCGCTGTTACACGTTTCATGTAACCACTGATGATAGGAACTTCCTTTAATTTACCTTTACCGGAAAGGAAATCTTTATTCTCAACACGCTGACGAATAGTTTGAATATCATCACGTGCCAATGTCACCGAATCGATAACCATTTTTAAGCCATTGTAGTTCGGCGGGTTGTGGCTGCCCGTCAACATAACGCCTGAACATGATCCCACCGTTTGCGCGGCGAAATACAACAACGGTGTTGGTACCAAGCCAACGTCAATAACATCGATACCGCTCGCCCTTAAACCAGCAATCAATTTGGCCATAAGTGAAGGGCCTGAATTACGACCATCACGCCCGACGACCATGACTGATTGCTTGCGTGCTTGAGCTTCGCTGCCTAAGGCTAAACCAATGTCATAAACGATTTCTTCCGTTAAGGTTTCTCCAACAATACCGCGAATATCATAAGCCTTAAATATCGAAGCGATACCGCTTTGTTTAACATCTTCTACCACGTTGTTCTCCGTCTCAGTTTCAATCTCGGTCTCTTCAACAATGAGGCCTTCTGTTGATTGAAATAATAAATCGTCACTGCTTGCATCAGTGACACTTTCATCAACCTTTCGTAGTACCGTTTCAGAACCTGTATTTAATTCTTCTATTGTTGTTACACGACGATTCTTTAACCATGTTCTTGCGAAAAGAAATAATGAAAGTAATAAAATAAAACTTGCGAAGCCGCTTACCAATAAGAATTGTTGATTCGCGTAATCAATGACTTGCTTAGTTTGATTAGTCGAAGGCCAGTATGAAACAAACCAGCGCGTACCTTGTACAGGCGCACGAAAAGCTTTTACTGCGCGCTCCCCTTGTGCACCTGCACTGGCAAGCACTTGTCTCGCTTGCTGTAACTCAAGCTCGCCATCAATTGCTTTCAAACTCGATAAATATTGTTGCAGCACACCAACATTAAAACTGGCGAGCAACGCTCCCACAGCATCACCATCAGAATTTCGCACGACTTGGACAAAATCAACGTGCTGACTTTTGCTGCCGAATAAATGCACTTCAACAGGTATCGGCTTTGCATCTAGGCTAGCTTTAATTGCTTCAAAGGCCATATCAAAACAGGCATAACTTAATACTGGCGCTTCGTCGTCAAGCGTGTCGGTTGCTGATTTTCTTAATAATCGTAACGCAAGCAAGCCCGGCAGTTGCGGGTCTTTTTTTAATAGTAAGGTACTGGGCGAGTCGTTTAGTTTTTCTTCAAGCCCTGTCTGTTTTGCAAGTTCTGCTAAACGTTCTCTAATGGGTAACAGTGTGTCGGCGATTGATTGCCCTAATCGTTTTGCTTTATTAGTGTAAGCAGATGCTTGCGCTTCACGATCGGGCACGGGTGCTTCTGCTGTGAACACGTAAAAGAACATCCCAAGGGAAACCAATACCAAACTGATCGGGACAATGTGTGCCCGCAGATCGATTTTCTTGCCTACCTTATTCGAAAGCTTTTTTATCATTATGTTTAATGCCTACCTGTATGTCCAAATCCACCCGCACCACGTGCGCTATCGTCAAATTCTTCGACAATATCAAATTCAGCCTGCACCACCGGTACAATTACCATTTGTGCAATTCGCTCGCCAGGCTTAACAGTGAATGATTCACTACCTCGATTCCAACAAGAGACAAACAATTGCCCCTGATAATCTGAATCAATCAAGCCAACCAAGTTACCCAGCACAATGCCGTGCTTATGACCTAAGCCAGAACGTGGCAGCAACATTGCTGCGTAATTAGGATCTGCAATGTAAATAGCCAAACCTGTTGGCACTAAGAAAGTTTCTCCCGGTGCTAACTCAACGGCATCGTCAATGCAGGCACGTAAATCCATGCCTGCCGAACCTTCAGTTGCATAATCAGGTAAGGGTAATTCTTTACCGATACGTGCATCGAGAATTTTTACTTGTATTTTATTTTTCATGTTTCTCTTTCTTTGTATTTAAACGACGTTAATTTTTGAACCGTGCTGCAATGACTTCCACCAATTCTCGCGCAAGTCGCGATTTTGGCATCATTGCTAGAATTTTTTCACCACCCTGCCAATAAACATTCAGAGCATTTTGTTCGCTCTCAAAACCAATTGGAGAACCATCTTGCAGTTGGCCAATTTGATTTGCTGCGATCATATCCAACGATTTTTTCTCAAGCTTGCCACGCGCGTATTGTTCTAGGTTTTCAGTTTCAGCAGCAAAACCCACTGTAAAGGGATGTTGTGCCCGAGCTGTCACCGCTGCCAAAATATCGGTGGTTGGTGTTAGCGACAATGTTAATGCCGATGCTTGTTTTTTTATTTTTTGTTCTGCTACATCAACTGGGCGATAGTCTGCCACAGCCGCTGTCGCAATAAAAATATCGCAACCATTTAAGTTCGCTTCTACTGCCGCCAACATGTCCGTGGCAGACTCTACATCGATGCGTGATACGCGTTCAGGCGCGGATAAACAAACTGGCCCACTGATCAAGGTGACCTCCGCGCCTGCTTCGACACAAGCACTTGCCATCGCATAACCCATTCGGCCACTGCTGCGGTTACTGATAAAACGCATTGGATCCATTGCCTCACGCGTTGGCCCTGCCGTAATGACGACTTTTTTCCCCGCCAATGAACCGGTCGCAAATAAGCCATTACAAGCACTCACTAGCTCAAGGGGTTCTAACATTCGACCACTACCCACTTCACCGCAGGCCTGTTCGCCAGCCGCCGGTCCAAAAAGATGAACCCCGCGTTGCTGTAATAGTGCAATATTTGCCTGTGTAGCTGGATCGGCCCACATCGCTTGATTCATTGCTGGCGCAACCGCTAGAGGTGCTTCACAAGCAAGGCTAATGGTGCCTAGTAAATCATCGCCTCGACCCTGTACTAATCTCGCTAAGGTGTCGGCACTGGCTGGTGCAATCAACAGCAAATCCGCCCAACGAGCCAGCTCGATATGACCCATCCCTGCTTCGGCGTCAACATCCATCAAGGTTGTGTAAACAGGATGCCCTGACACAGCTTGTAAGGTCATCGGTGTAATAAACTCACAACCACCTGCAGTCATGACCACACGCACCTCTGCGCCAGCATCACGCAAGCGGCGGGTGAGATCGGCACTTTTATAAGCAGCAATGCTGCCGGTGACAGCGAGCAAAATGCGTTTGTTTGTCAGATTCGTCAAAATACACGCCATTACATAATATAAGTCGGCAATTTTAACAGATATCTGCCCAAAGCATCGTCTGACTGTTACACTATTTCAACTATCAAGGATTGATATGCACGCCAAGGAGGCACTATGCGCATAAATGACTGGCCGGTGGCCGAACGACCCCGCGAAAAACTCATTCTACGAGGCCCACAAGCCCTTTCCGATGCCGAATTATTGGCTATCTTTCTCCGTACAGGCAGTCACGGCCTGTCGGCTGTCGATCTTGCTCGCCAATGCCTGACGCGCTTTGGATCACTTAGAAGCCTGCTCGATGCCAATCAAGCCGATTTTTGTGAAACCCACGGACTTGGACCGGCCAAATACGTGCAATGTCAGGCAGCACTGGAATTAAGCCGCCGCCATCTCGATGAAATCCTGCAACGTGATGCTGTTTTTACCGACCCCACAACGGTTAAGCGTTATCTCAGCACCCGACTACGTGATCGGCAACGTGAGGTGTTTGCCTGCCTGTTTCTTGATGCCCGGCATCGGCTGATTCAATACGAAGAGATCTTCTTTGGCACTATCGACGGTGCAAGTGTCCACCCTCGAGAAGTGGTGAAGCAGGCGCTTGCCAATCATGCTGCGGCCGTTATTATCGCCCATAACCACCCTTCTGGTGTTGCCGAACCAAGCCGCTCTGATCTGGCGATTACAGAGCGTCTGGTGGAAGCGCTTCAGCTTGTTGAAATTAGGGTACTTGACCATTTTATTATTGGTGATGGTGAGCCTTGGTCATTCGCTGAACATGGAAAAATATAATTTTTCATCTTATAAACTTCTATCATGTTGAATTGTATGGTGATTAATACAAATAACCGTTCTACTGATTATCAGTAATCCTTGCTCTGCATGTGACCTTCTGGTATAAAGTGCGGCTCGTTTCATGCGTGAGCGTGTGAATTTACAGATTTCGGAGATTTTAAAAATGTCTAGAGTATGTCAGGTAACAGGAAAGCGCCCGATGGCGGGTAATAACGTGTCTCATGCGAAAAACAGAACACGTCGCCGCTTCCTGCCTAATCTACACAATCACCGCTTTTGGGTAGAAAGTGAGCAACGCTGGGTGCGTATGCGTGTTTCCTCAAAAGGTATGCGTATTATTGATAAGAAGGGTATTGATACCGTTCTTAGTGAAATGCGCACACGCGGCGAAAAGGTTTAAAGGAGAGCATCATGCCACGCGATAAAATTAAACTCGTTTCCAGTGCCGGTACAGGTCACTTTTACACGACTGATAAGAACAAACGTACTATGTCTGAAAAACTTGAAATGAAAAAGTTTGATCCAGTTGTACGTAAACATGTCATGTACAAAGAATCGAAAATTAAATAATTTCGTTTCTTACATATGATGTATAAAAAAAGCCCCGCATTGCGGGGCTTTTTTATTGCTATTAAAAATCAAAGAATCTTATTGCGCAGTTAACCTGATCCAGGTTAACTCAAGAATTGTTTTGCGAACATTTCTGCCGACATCGGTCTTCCAAAATAGTAACCTTGCATGCGATCAAAGTTTAGTTCTTGGCATAATCTTTCCTGACTCTCTGTTTCTACACCTTCTGCGACAACTTGCATACCTAATGCTTTGGAAAATGCATTAATGGCTTTAAGAAAAGATGAATCACTTTGATTATCTGATATAGGATGAATAAAAGATTTGTCAATTTTTAACACTTGGAAAGGGTATTTCTGTAACAACAATAAAGACGAATATCCCGTACCAAAATCATCCAATGAAAGTTTAATGCCGAATTCAGAAAGTTCCCTTAACAACATCACACCTGTTTCGACACATTTATTTAATGTGCTCTCAGTTAACTCAAGTTCTATACATTCTGGTGGTATCTGATGCCTTACCAGCATTGATTTAATATCTTCTACAAGGTGTCGTTGATTTAATTGCTTTGCTGACAAATTAACCGCAATTGAAAAAATGAAACTTGTCGAATTATATTCCTTTCTCCATTGATGAGACTGTGCACAAGCTGTTTCCATTACCCATGCACCAATTGCATCAATTGCCCCAATATCTTCTGCGATGGAAATAAAATCATCAGGCGGTATTAAGCCTTTTACTGGGTGTTGCCAGCGGATTAATGCCTCCGCACCTACAACCTTACGAGTCTTTGTATCAATTTGTGGTTGGTAGTGCAGAATAAACTCATTCCGTTCTAAAGCATGCTGAAGCTCGCGTTCTATCTCAACCCTTTTATATACTTCTTCATGCAAAGTTTTTGAATAAAATTGTGCTTGGTTCTTCCCTGCTTCTTTAGAACGATACATAGCGACATCCGCTGACTTCAGTAGCTGAATGGGGTCAGTAGCGGATTCAGGATAACTTGCTATACCTATACTAACTGAAATGGTCATTTCTTTCCCTTCCAGTAAAATCGGTTTAGCCATTACGTTTAATATTCGTTCAATGAGTGGCATGACAGAATTACTAGTATCTAAATCATGTACCAGAATAGCAAACTCATCGCCACCCAACCTACACAGTAAATCTCCATCTCGTATCATTTCCTGCAACCGCTTTGCAACTTCTTTCAGTAAATCATCACCCGCTATATGCCCCAGCGTATCATTTACATTTTTGAAGTTATCCAAATCCAGCATCAATAACGCTAAGTGGCTCCCATGACGACTAGCGCGTGACAAAGCTTTCTTTAGTCCCATTTCAAACATATGACGGTTTGCTAAACCAGTAAGCGTATCGATCTCAGCTAAATAACGCAGTTGCTCATGGCTATCTCTTAATTCTTGTTCAATCCTGTAGCGTTCTCTTGAATGTAATATGGCTCGCATAAGCCGCGAAACCGTTACTTCACTTTTACAAATAAAATCTTGAGCACCCGCCTCTAGACAGTCGATAGCAAGGCTTTCATCATCGCTGTAGCTCAGCATAACAACAGCTGTACTATTTGTTGGGAAGTTTCGAAATACCTTCAGAAGATCTAGTCCTGTCATACTAGGGAGTTGATAATCAAGTAAAATGACATCAAACGTATTACTTTGCGCGAGATTAAGCCCTTCCTCAGCTGAACTAGCTTCCATTATATCCAACGAATAATTGGAGCGATGTAGCGTTCGAATAGTATTTATCCGATCAACCTTATCATCATCTATTAGGAGTAGATTCATTTGATATATCCTTGCTAAAGGAACTAGTTTTTCTCAACAGGTAGTTCAACCAGCCGCCAATAGTGATCCAATAACTTCAATAAATCTTCAAAACCCTCATCTAGTTTTGATTTAACGACATAACCCGCAATATGTTCCTTATAAGCAGCTGATTTATCTTCATCATCTTTTGAGGTGGTTAATACAAATACGATACTGTCTGTTAGTGTGGGGTCCTTACGCAACTCACCTAACATCTCAATACCACTCATTCGTGGCATATTAAGATCCAGCAATATAATATAAGGCCTTTTAATAGTTCCACTGCGTAACATCTCTAATGCCTCAATACCATCGCGAGCGCGGTATAAAGTGTTAACAAGACGAAGATTTTTGACCGCTCTTGTAACACCCATCGCATCTATATCGTCATCTTCAACTAACAATATTGAAACTTCTTTATAAGTCTTGTCATTCATCTATGATTGCCCTCAAATTTTTCTCATCAGGCCAAGTGAAACACATGCGTGTGCCACGTATACCATCCGATTCAATTGTGATATTACTTCTGTAACTGTCTAATAATTTTTTAATAATGGCCAATCCCATCCCACTGCCTTCAACTTCGTCACGTGGCCTAAGTGTTTGAAAAATCCCAAACACCCTGTCATGTTGTTCTGGTGCAATCCCAGGACCATCATCGGATACCGTGAACTCAAATCCACTTTCGGTTGATTCTGCAGTAATTTCAATTGTCCCTCCATTGTGATCATGATGTTTTATCGCATTACTAATTAAGTTGCGAAAAATTTGTTCAAGAGGAACTGATAATGTCACGAAAGCTAATGCGTCTTTCGCGTATATTATTTTAAAACCGGCTGGCGGTTCTAACAATTGGACAATGTCATCCATCATAGCAGTGAAGTTAACTTCCTTAAAATTGCCGTGCACACGCCCTACCCGAGAGTAAGAGAGTAAATCATCCAGCAATTTTTCCAGACGGGAAACACGATTTTGCAACAGTTTCAAATGTTCTTTGGTCTGGTCATTAAGGGTGTCTTTGCTGTCTTCTTCAATCCATTTGGTCAGCTGCATGATTCCGCGCAAAGGGGCCTTGAGGTCGTGAGAGGCAACATATGCAAAATCATCAAGTTCTTTGTTACTACGTTCTAACTCTCGGGTGTATTTTTCGATCGTCTTTTCATGTTTAGTTCGCTCACTGGTGTCACGAAGAAGGGCGGAGAAATAACGTTGCCCTTCAAGTCGCAACTCGGCGACAGCCAGATCAACGGGGAACATTTCACCATTCGCTCTGCGACCAACGACTTCACGACCCTTGCCGATGATGCTAGGCACGCCTCCAGCCACATAATGCTTGATATAGGCATCATGGTTCGATTGATCCTGATCTGAAGTAATAATGCTGACATTCTTATCGATAACATCTGCCTCTTTATAGCCAAATATATTTTCAGCAGCCTTATTAAAACTTAATATAGTGCCATTCTCATCCGACAAAATAACCGCATCGGCCATTGTATCCAGAGTAGCTTCTAATCTCGCTTTTATTGCAAGCATTTTCTCCTCAGATTGTTTCCTTTCACTTATATCCGTAAAGACAACAACTGCACCCGTAATATTTCCACCTTCATCAAACATCGGGCTACTGGTATATTCAACAGGAAATGAACTACCATCTTTTCTCCAAAACACTTCATCTCTAATGTTTCGAATTTTCCCTTCCCGTAATGAAGCATAAATATTGCAGTCTTCACGTGAATACGCAGTACCATCTGAATGCGAATGATGAATTAGCTGATGCTGTGACTTCCCTAACATTTCCTTCAGACTAAAGCCGGTTAGATCATATGCTGCGCCATTCGCAAAATTTGTTTTACCCTCAAGATCTAAACCATAAATTCCTTCTTGTGTTGAATCTAGGATATGTTGTAATTCATCCTTAGATTTTTTTAGCAAAATTTTGCTATTAAATAGCTTTTCAGACATTTCATTAAATGCACGACCTAGATCACCTAATTCATTATCCGAAAAGTTGAGTACTTGGTGATTGGAAGTGCTAGCTTTTAATCTAATAATAGCTGTCTGCAATTGTTCTACAGGAGGCCAAATCGATTTTGATAATAAACGCCCAAACAAAAATACGCCTAACATGCTACCTAACATTGCCGTGACAACAAGTGCCAATGCTAAAATTGAAACCTGTCTAATTTCTTCAGTGTAGAGACCGCCAAGTTGTGTTACTGCAGTCGATAAGGCATGAGTGCTCGCAATAAATTGTCCGGTAATTCTTTTTGTATGTTCCTTGTTGTCCAGCGATTTAGTAATTAAATATCCGAAATATCGCTGTAACATTGCTTTATATTTGTTATGTTTCAACTGTACGTCATCTAGTTCATGAAGATTACCATCTGACATATTGTTTAAATTTATTAATAACTTTTCAATGTTACTATTAACTAAAATAAATTGAGTTCTGACTCGATCTCGATTCCCTCCTACAGCATCACTGTTAGAAATTTCATATGCAAAAACGCTTAAAAAAGCGATATTTTTATTTATGGCAGAACTATATGTTATTTTTTGATTTGTATAATCTAGAAGCCAACTTGCATAGACCACCACACAGATACTAAGTAGAGAACTTATTAAGGGGATAAACGTATTGTACTTTAAAAGCTTACGTATATTCATTAGTGCACAAGGGTCATCATGGCTGGATTTACTTTTTCTAACGGCTTGGTATCAATGAAATTTAAATAGTTAGGAATTGACTTCGCATCCACAATCTTATTGGTGCGAGCCCAATTTGCTTGGTCTTCAAGTAACGATATTAGCGATTGCTCTAGAGTAACGTGGCTAATACTGTCCTGCAGGCTCGCAGAAACAGACTCAGGCATCGACTTTAGAGCCATAGCAATAATTGATATTGCGCTATCAGGCTCATCACGTAAAAATTTTTCAGCTTGTAATAGCGCACGTAGGAGCGCCTGAGCCACCAAAGGACGAGTCTTTAACAGTTCTCTAGAAAGTACCAGCAGTTCTATTTGTCGGTAAGCACCTGGAGCATCAAATATAATCGCATTTTCACCTAACATGCGTTTTGCCTGACCTATAAAAGGTTCTCGCATCGAAAAAGCATCGATCTCTCCACTCACTAAAGTCTCTGGAAGTTTTTCTGCCTTATAGAATGAAACACTCATATCGTTTTCGCTTAGCCCATTCTCAAGAAGAAAAAGATGCATAAAAAAATGGACTGCTGAATTTTTTTGGGTAGCAATTTTCCGACCTTTCAAATCCTTCGGTTGAGTAATACCCGAATCGCGTCTGGCTATTATTCGATTTACATTATTAGCTTCAAATAAAGTGGCTATAATAGCCATATCTGTATGCTTAAAACTCGCAATAACAAAAGGAGTAGCTGATGAAGTGACGGCATCAACTTTTCCTTTGAACAACCCATCATATAAGGCACGTTTCCCACTAGGAAACCGAATCAGTTCAATATCTAAACCTTGTTGCTTAAAAAAACCTTTCTCCTGAGCCACAAACGTCAAAATACTTGAAGGCTGCATTCCGACACCAAACCGTAGGTTTTCTAATTTTTGCGGTGTACTCTTATCACAGCCTACTATCATTAAACTATTTAAAGTAATTACAATAATAAGTATCAGCAATTTATGTTCGCAGCTTTTAAACCTCATATTTATCCTCTGTTCCGAAGTTAGTCTCTAAACTCATTAGGTAAAGGCATTACCTATTACATGATTTTCGCATGGTCGAAAAAGATAAATACAAAGCACCATAATGTGCTCAGTATTAATAGAATCAAGTCATATACTTCTGATCCATAGGCGAATTATTCAACTAGGTAGGTCCATCCTCAAGTATAGCTTTCGGCTTCAAATTAAATTCCTTAAATTTAAATTCTTATAAATGCACTTCTAGATTAAAAACCCATATAACATAAAATTGTTATGGAAATTTTTAGATAGTAATCACAAGCCACGCTTCCACTTTAGTTTTTTTAAGCAATCATTCAGACGGCCTTTAAATTATTCTGATACCTACAGAGTTAAATTGAAACAGTAAAAGAGCAGTGGTGAGAAAAAAATTTCAATGAAAGCAAACGTTAGACGCGCGATATAATCTTTTTACAGAGGATTAATTTACCCAAAAGGTCGTGTTTTCCAGGTGAGGTAGATAAACATTCTAGGGTAAACAATTTTTAAAGATTTTGCGAAAGCATAAAAAACGCACTCAACAAGATTCAAAAAGACACAAGAAAAATATTCCTAGATGTTTTTTCACTACACCATTTCAGCGGGTTCAAGGCTACCCTCAAAACAAAAGGTTACATCGAACTATATTGGAGCTAACTGTATAATTTATATAATTATCTTAGTAAATATTTATGAATTAAGAATATGATTATTAATGTTATACATACTTACATTAACTAGACCATTTGTGGCGCCAAAGAATAATTTTTCAAACTCTGCGCAAAATCTTGCAAAGCTTTAATCCCCGTCGCTTCAGCTTGATGACACCATTCTTGTATTGCCACTAATAACTGCTCTTGACTGTCTGCGGTTTTTTGCCAAATCTCTTCTAAGCTTTTACGAAATTCATAAACCGTATCCAGTGCCTGATGTTTAGACAGCGCCTTTGCTAAATTTTCCTTTGCAGTGGCGTCCATCAAAAAGCTATCGCGCGTTAACAGTTTGCGGGCACGCTTAAGTTGAAAACGTAAGATTCCATCTTCAGTGCGGTTAACTTCTTCCTTGTAGACATTTTTTACTACCTGTCGCGCGTAATTCGACATTACCTGAAAACGATTTGTCACTAATGCCATAACAGTATCTGTGTCGATAGCGCTTTTATTACTGTCTAAAATCGGCTGAGGGGCGAGCTTCTTAACCTTCGCTAAACCTAAGAGCTTAAGCGTTTGGATATACATCCAACCAATATCGAACTCCCACCACTTCACTGAAAACTTCGCTGAGCTACCAAAAGCATGGTGATTATTGTGTAGTTCTTCGCCACCAATAATAATCCCCCATGGCACTAAGTTAGTAGAGGCATCACTCACTTCAAAATTACGGTAGCCGACATAATGCCCAGCGCCATTAATAATGCCTGCCGCCCAAAAAGGTATCCATGCCATTTGCACAGCCCATACAGTAATGCCGATAGGGCCGAATAGAAGAACATTAATAACAAGCATGATGGCGATCCCAAGCTTATTAGTTCGGCCACTATAAAGATTATTTTCTAGCCAATCGTCTGGAGTATTATGGCCATAAGTATCAAGCGTCGATTGATTCTTACCTTCATCACTGTAAAGTTCAGCACCCTTCCATAACACTGTATTAATACCCATGGCGATAGGGCTATGTGGGTCTTGTTCAGTTTCACACTTAGCATGATGCTTACGATGGATAGCCACCCACTGCTTCGTCACCATGCTGGTGGTTAACCAAAGCCAAAAGCGGAAAAAATGACTCACGACAGGACTTATTTCAATCGCTCTGTGCGCCTGAAATCGATGTAAAAAGACCGTGACACTCACAATCGTAATATGAGTAAAAACCAATGTGGCAATAAGCACGCCCCACCAAGGTAAATCGAGTAATCCGTTAAGCATTAGATATGCCCCCTTCAACGCTTAAGTATTCAAGCGTCCACTATAATCAATTAAGACAATTCTCGCTATCCCTACGCAAACAGCACTACGTAGATAAAGCCCGTAGCTACGCCATTTAAGAGGCTATTACCATTAAAAAGTAATTGTTATGTTTGCCGCCATTCCGCCGATAACCACAATATAGTTACTCATTCCTTAGGCACATATGCTATGAACTTGCCCGCAGATCAGCTCACTACTGAAGAAATATTCGTCGGTAGACAAGCCATTTATGATCTCAAACTTAATACCTACGCTTACGAGCTTTTATTTCGTGACGGTGAATCAAATGCTGCCAATATTGCTGATGGTAATACGGCAACATCGCAAGTTATAAATAATGCCTTTCTGGTTATTGGCCTAGAACAAATCGTACAACACCACTTTGCTTTTATTAATTTAACCCGTGAATTTCTATTAGGTGAAATCCCTTTTCCACTGCCACCTGGAAGGGTAATTCTAGAAGTACTTGAGAATATTGCCATTGATGATGAGCTAGTCGCATCACTTAAAGATTTTAAAAACAAAGGCTATATCATTGCCCTTGATGACTTTGTTCTTTCTGAAGAAAGTAGCGTCCTAGTACCCTTTGCCGACATTATAAAAATTGACCTCATGGCCTTAAGTCAAAACGAAGTCATCGAGCATGTTGATGCACTTAAAAAATACAATGTAAAATTACTTGCCGAAAAAGTTGAGACCAAACAGGAATTTGAATTGTGCAAGGAACTTGGTTTTGATTATTTTCAAGGCTACTATTTTTCAAAACCAGATATTGTCGCAGGCAAACAACTTTCACCAAATCGTATTTCTTTACTTGAAATGATTGCAACTCTACAGAATGATGAATGTAGTTTTGAAGAACTTGATACCATCATCAGTAAAGATATAGCCATTAGTTATAAATTACTTCGCATCATTAACTCTTCGTTTTATAGCCTAGCCAGACCTGTTGCTTCGATTCAAACTGCACTGGTGGTGCTTGGCTTAAAGGCATTAAGAAACTGGGTCACTGTCATCGGCCTTTCTCAGATAGATGACAAACCAAAAGAATTAGTTAACAACTCATTAGTCCGCGCAAAGATGTGTGAATTATTAGCCTTAGAACTACATTGCGATAAAAGCTCCGCGTTTACGGTTGGCCTATTCTCTATGCTAGACGTCTTAATGGACCAACCGCTTAAAGATCTATTAGAAAAATTACCATTAGCCGATGAAATAATAGATGCATTAACTGGCTATAACGGTGTCCTAGGTGAGCTATTGGCAATGGTTGTCGCCTACGAAAATAACAATTGGGAAGAACTTGAAAAAGTAGCAACTGTACCGGTTCATACCCTTCGCCAGTCCTTTATAGACAGTATAGAATGGTCATCTGAGATTACTTCACAAATCAGTTAACGACTAATTATTTTTCTGCAGCAACAGACTCCCTGA
>Ga0316205_10001695_pt1 | contig 26083 bp, 17 predicted proteins | sample 3monthpyrite_MG_FD_204941 | JGI IMG/M metagenome (GOLD analysis project Ga0316205, IMG submission 204941) | Microbial mat bacterial communities from mineral coupon in-situ incubated in ocean water Damariscotta River, Maine, United States -... | ecosystem: Environmental > Aquatic > Marine >... | reverse complement strand
TTTGATCCTTGGAGCCCATTGTAAAATAGAATTCATATCATCCAAAATCACTCCTGATGGTGCAATCTTAAAGCTATCGTCAATGGGACTGCTTGAATGACAATTCACACAACGGATATTAATGATTGCTTGCACTTGGCTATCGTCAATCGGCTGCGTTGTTGGTTTAGCGGTCTCTGTGATCGAAGCCGGAATAATTAAATATGCCAACAAGACCGTTAACAAGATAGGGATCGCAAGCAGCGCGATTTTTTGTTTGCCAAAATGACGCAAAACAAAGTATTGACGAATTGTTGCTGTAATGAAAATGATCGCCACTAGTACAAGCCAATTAAGACTGTGATTGTAGGTCATTGGATAATGATTCGAGATCATAATAAATAGAATGGGCAGCGTCGCATAAGTATTGTGTGTTGAACGTAATTTTGCGTTGTGCCCATATTTTGGATCCGGTCGAGTCCCAGCCTCAACAGCACGTACGAGTGCTTTTTGTGCGGGGATTATACCGAAAAAAACATTGCCTGCCATGACAGTACCGATTATTGCAGCAACGTGCATATAAGCACCTCTGGCACTAAAGAACTGGGTGAGACCAAACGCTAAAATCGTGACTAGTATGATCAATATCCCTCCTAGAATGGCACTGTGTTTTTTCAATGGCGTTCGCACCATAATCTCATAGATTGCTGTGCCAACAACGATCGAACCGATGCCCAAACCGATTGCTTGCCACTGAGTTAATTCAGCAACCCTTTTATCGATTAAATAGGAGTGGGCGTCTACATAAAACATAAGAGATAAAAGTAAAAATCCTGTTATCCAAGTTGTATAAGCTTCCCATTTAAACCAGTGTAATGTTGTTGGAATTGTTGGCGGCGCCAATTTATATTTGGCCACTTCATAGAATCCGCCGCCGTGAATTGCCCATAGGTCACCGGCGATACCTTGACCATCCTTTTCCGGCGATGGCTTTTGTAAGTGATTATCCAGCCAGATAAAATAAAACGATGCTCCGATCCAGGCGATCCCCGATACTAGGTGAGCAAATCGAGTGATCAAGTTGAGCCATTCTGTGACATAAATTTCCATAAATTACCTTTTACTCAAATTGACCTTTTTGTATAAACTAAGTATTACAACGTGTGATGAACACACCTTCAGACCCTTTTGCCTAAAACATGGGTCGCCTTCACGTGTCTCTCATCACCCAACATACTTAATATGAAGAGTTTTTCTGTCAAGGTTTTACAATGCTTTATTCGCCGACTCATCAGGGGAGTTGCATGAAAATCTAATACGATAAAATCTGCTTCATTGCCTTTTTTAAAATTACCAATCGTGCCTTCTAAATCGAGTGCAATTGCACCACCTAAGGTCGCTAAATAAAAAGACTGAAAGGGTCCCAGAGTATTCCCCCTAAGTTGTTGGGTCTTATAACCCTCATTAATAGTACTTAGCATAGAAAATGTTGTTCCGGCTCCAATATCGGAGCCAAAACCTATTTTGATATTGTGAGTTTGTACTTGGTGCAAATCAAAAAGTCCGCTGCCTAAAAATAAATTGGAACTCGGACAAAAAGCAATCGCTGAATTTGTTTCACTAAGCCGTTTGCATTCATCTTGCTGAAGATGCACGCCGTGCGCAAAAACACTTCGTTTGCCAAGAAGATGACTTTGATCATAGACATTTAAATAGTTCTTACTGGTAGGAAACAACTCTTGAACCCATTCTATTTCTTTTTTGTTTTCACACAGATGGGTTTGCAAGTAAACGCCTGGAAACTCTTTTAGTAAATGGCCGGCTCTGTCGAGTTGCTTCGTTGAGCTGGTTGGAGCAAAACGTGGCGTGATAGCATATTGTAAGCGATCGACATTGTGCCATTTCTCAATTAGCGCCTTGCTATCAGTAAAGCCAGACTCAGGACAATCTTTAAGATAGTCTGGGCAGTTGCGGTCCATGAGAACTTTGCCGCAAATCATACGAAGATTCTTTTCTTGCGCAATGGTAAAAAAAGCATCGACCGATTCCTTGTGAACTGTGCCAAAAACTAATGCCGTCGTTGTGCCTGCATCTAACAGCTGGGTTAAAAAGAATTCTGCGACATTGCGGCCATGAGCTTCCTCTGAAAATTTACGTTCTGCTGGAAAGGTATAATTTTCTAGCCATTCAAGAAGCTGTTCACCGTAAGATGCAATCATTTCCGTTTGAGGGTAATGGACATGGGCGTCAATAAAACCGGGCATAATCAACCCGTCTTGATAGTGGATTATTTTGACGTCGGGCGGTAGTTTTTTAAGTAATTGGTTTGCCTCGCCGACTTGTTCAACCAGTCCATCTTTTATAATCAATAGACCATCTTCGAAATACTCATAACTCTCTTCAAGCGGTACGCGATTTGGGTCCGCTAAAAAATGAAGTATTTCACCACGATATATTTTCATCATTGAGCATGGCCTATTTCGATAAAACGATTTAATTTAGCGATGTCACAATTTTCACCCTCGCTGCTACGATCAACGACCAGAAAATCACTAATTTCATGTTGAGCCAAACAAAAATGATGCCAAGTCCCCGGGTTATAATTGACACCTTGATCTGGGCTAGCACTAAACACTCTGATAGCCGTTTCATCAAAAGGACCAGCGGGCGCAACAACAACCAAATAAGGTTGTTCCCCCAATGGAATAAAAGCCTGGCTCGACAGCGGATGTCGCTCCATTTTTTTAACGATGATCGGTTCCGGCAAAGGTGTGGCACGAAAAATATTGAGCAATACTTTTCCCGCATTTGTCGACACATCGACCTTTGCTAAATCATGGTAACGTTGCGTATATCCGTCATTAATCATAAAGTTGTTTCGCTTTTCATCCACCTCGATGACATCACCAAAAATAGCAAAAGCGTCCCGAGTTAATGGCTGTGGAATAATGCAATGTTTTGATCTATCTAACTTCATGTTTTGAATTTATCCTTTAGCAACCGCGATAAGTTGAATAGCCGAAAGCACTCAACAACAACGGCACATGATAATGTGATCCACTTTCATCTAACTGGAAGATAATGTCGATATAAGGATAAAAACTAACCTCACCTTTTAGACTAAAATACTCTTGAGTTTCAAATCTTAGTCGATAAATGCCACCCTGCAATTTCTCACCTTCAGCTAGAAAACTCTTACACCGACCGTTCGAATCGGTTTCTTCTTCCCCTATCACTTTCCAGTCGTCTTTAATTTTTTGACACAAATTAACCTGAATGCCTTTGCATGGCAGCCCTCTATTGATGTCAAGTACATGTGTTGTGATCTGACTCATTACTCTTTCTCCACACAATTTGCCAAGCGAATTTGAAATATTTTTCGTTGTTCTTCGGCCGCGTTTATCAGCTCAGTTTCTCTGTCATTTAATAACCGAGCATTTAACAGAGCTAGCATTTCTGTAGAATTCTTTCCAGTGGCGCAAACAATAAAAATAAAGCCATACTTTTTCAGGTAAACCTCATTAGCTTTGGATAAAGCGATTAGAACGGTCTCAGAAGCCTGCTCAACTAATCGTTGCTCATTACTGGCAAGCGCTTTACTATCGCCGTGTTTGGCGCTTAAACTATTAATATCACCAATTTTCGGATGACCAGAAAAAGCCTCCAGAAGATCGGCTTCGGTTAATCCATTCCATGCTAGATTAGCTGCGTTGCTCAACTCGCCTTTATCCTTAAAGGGTCGAGCGTCAAGCACTCTTTTGATCCAAGTTGCAGAGCTGCAACATTGCATCAAAAGTTTTTTTGCGGACTCCAGTGGTAAATGATTAATTTCTTCGAGTAACATCTATGCTCCTACATAATAACTATTGAAGATTTGTTTTGGTATGTTTTATCATATCTCATCGATGATTCGGCGACCAAATATTCTCATTCGAGAGACGCCACCATCAGGAAATATACTCAGCCTCACATGTGTAAACCCTTGTTCCTTATCCACTTCGATTTCATTTGAAAAAACGTGTTCTGTATGCCCGTGCAACTTGCTTTTCCCAATCAAGGGCAACCATTCAACCGACCGATTCGCATCAGTAAAATCATCATCCTCTGTAACCGTTCCTTCCAACTTAAAACTGTCAGGAAAATTTCCTTTAAAATGATTAGTATCAATGACGACCTTTTCAACACTTCCCTTGGCCGCTAATTTGATAATCGACCAATCAGGCCCCGGATCGCGTCGACGTTTAGTTTCCCAACCATCTGCCATGTCTTTTCCTCTTCCCGGCATGATCAAGTTATTCCTATCGCTGAAAAACATATCGCTCACTAATAGTGACTGACCACCATTTTTAATGGAAGCTAAATCAATTAACTCATTCTCAGTAAACAACTCCCAATTGGTCTGCGCTTCACCGTAAACTCTAAACCTTGCTATTCCCCCGTCTGGAAACATATTCAAACGGACATGCGTCCACTCTTTATTATTTTCGACCTCAAATAAATTTTGACGATGCGGTTTTACTTCACTGACAGGTAAGATCTCACACCATTGAGTATATTCATCAGGTTGAGTGTTACTAACGCAGGCTTCAACCGAAACCGATTGCGGCGCATTGCCTCTAAAATAATTGGTGTCAACATCAAACCCTTTTATGCGCCCCTTAATCCCAAGTCGAAGTACACACCAATCGAACTCACGGCCGTTATCTCTACCGTAACTTCTTCGTGATTCCCAGCCATCCATCCATTTACCACGTTCAGTATATTTGTCATTAATAAATATTCCACGACCGGGCTTTAGCATATTTTGCATTTCGGCAAAAAAATCATCACTACAAGAAAGAGTCTCGCCACCGACTCGCTCACTCGCCAGATCGACATAATGCGCTTGAAAATACTTTTCCAACTTGGCGTCAGTTCCAGTTAATTCAATTTTTTGTTGAAGATCTTGTATCATGTGGTGCTCCAGCTTTAGTTTTCTTACCTGAAAGTGTGACCTTAAATTTTATTCATTTTCAGAAGCTATTTTCCTGCAAGTCGAACAATTAAAACTCTCCCTTAATGAGCGTTTTTCCCATGGGGTGTTTCGAAAAATGGTCACCCCCAAAGATTAGCGTTCCCCTGAGGTAGGTTCGTTTGATTTGACCAAGCACCTCTCGTCCCACATACGGAGTAATTTTATGGCGATGTTTGATCATTTTGGTATTTATTGTAAACAATTTATGAGGGTCAAAAACTAGCAGATCGGCATGAAGTCCCGCCGCAATTTGTCCCTTGATTTTATCTAACCCAGCAAACTCAGCGGTTTTTAAAGACATTAAACGAGCGATATCGACTAAGTTAAATCCGCGCTGTCTGGCCTCTGTCCAGATAAGAGGAAGACCAAACTGTAACGCTGAAATCCCCCCCCATGCCTTTTCTAAATCCCCGCTGTCGATCGCTTTAAGTTGGGGTGTACAGGGTGAATGATCGGAAACGATAAAACTAATCAACCCATCTTTTAACGCATGCCAGAGTTGCTCTCGATTGTTTTCGTCACGAATTGGCGGACAACACTTAAAAAGCGTTTTGCCATCGGGTATTGTTTCAGCAGCAAGCGTTAAGTAATGCGGGCAGGTTTCAGCACTAAATCGTAAACCATCCTGATTGGCTTGTTTAATAATATCTAATGCTTCGTCCGAAGAAAGATGCACAATGTGGATTTTCGGCGCACCCCCGCTTAAGGCGGCTTGTTTTGCTAATTTAACCATCATTAAAACCGCGTTATTTTCCCAACTTTTTGGTCGTGATGCCAGGAAGCCTTGATAACTTTCTCCGATGGTAACGTCTTGATTAAATCCCTCGTCAAGTTCCGCATGAATTAAATATGGTACATCGTGCCTGGCTAAAATAGGCAACGCTTTTGCTATATCTTTAGCTTCGACGTTTGGAAACTCCGCGATCCCTGAATCAATCAGAAAAGATTTTACCCCTAAAACTCCCGCTGATAATAATTCATCGAGTTCGTCGATACTGTCAGGAATAACGCCACCCCAAAATCCGCAATCCACCCAAAGTTTATCTTTTACACTACGCAATTTTGCCATCAGTGCGGACTTGGTGGTTGTCACTGGAATGCAGTTAAGCGGCATATCAACCAATGTGGTAATACCGCCAGCCGCAGCAGCCTGAGTGGCTGTATTAAAACCTTCCCATTCTGTTCGGCCAGGTTCATTAATATGCACATGAGTATCCACTAAACCGGGCATTAAAACTTTATTACCCAAATCCTCAACATCACAATTTAACTCACAATTGTAAGCATGAATTGCATGGATCATTTCACCTTTAATTTCAACGCAGGCGGCAACCATCTGATCTCCAACGATCACCTGTTTACTTTGGAGTGCGAAGTGAGACATCTTGCTTGCTCCTTTTCTTCAGCACATTGGCATTTTCCGTTTGGTTTAGTTGAAGTTGTGATTTGATCAATTTCCAGGACACCCCTTGATGAACTTCTTCGACGAGTTCTGAATCAATTTGCCGATAACGCTCAATCACTTGGGATGCTATTGAAATGGCAATTTCTGCCGGTAATTTTCCGGGTACTGAACTGATGCCAATCGGACAATTCATTTTGTCCAGCAACTCTTGCTTTATATTATTTAGAATAAATCGACGACTAAAACGTCGCCATTTTGTTTCCGAACCAATCAAGCCTAAATAGGTAAAATCATCACGTAGAAAGATCTGCTGACAAATATCAAAATCCATTTGATGCTTATGCGACAGTACAATGTAATAACTGTTTGCTGGCATCATACTCACTTCTGCCTCAGGGTGTTGACTGATCACTCGAGTGACATTATCAAAAATTAGAGAATCCTCAGGAAATTGTGTCGTACGTTCATCGACCCAGGTAATTTGGCAAGGCAGCGATGCTAAAATGGGCAACAATGCCTGACCGACATGACCGGCTCCGAACACCATAATGTTCACTTTATTTGCGGAAAAACACTCAAATAAAATATTGGCACTTCCACCACAACACTGGTCTAAATGAATACCGAGATGAAAATGTTCCAAATGCTGGCAGGTGATACCTTTTTGTAATAGCTCACGGGCCCGTTTGATGATCTTATGCTCCAGATGTCCACCACCAATTGTATCGAACACTTCATCAAGGCTTATGACCATTTTTGTGCCACTACTTCTTGGGGTTGAGCCTGTCACTCCGATCAAAGTGACAATTACATAAGCTTTTCCTTGTTGACTGAATTGATAGGCTGCTGTATTCCAGTTGATTTTCATGATTGCACCGTTTTATCATTTCCTGAACTAGCACCTTCCTTATTAAAACGCCGCATATTTTCTACAGCCCAAAGTACTTTCTCCGGTGTTGCTGGCGTATCTAACTCCGGACTAAAACGATAATCCGCAATGCTTGCAACTGCGTCCTTTAAAGCTGACCAGACCGACATGCCCAACATCAACGGCGGCTCGCCAACCCCCTTAGAGTGATAAATGGTATGCTCCTGATTAGCATCATTTTCAACCAGATTCACTCGAAAATCTTCTGGTACATCGCTAACTGCAGGAATTTTATAAGTCGCTGCATTATTCGAGATTAATCTGCCGGTTTCATCCCATAATAAGGTTTCTGTGGTTAGCCACCCCATGCCTTGAATAAATGCACCTTCAATTTGTCCGATATCGATCGCGGGATTTAATGATTGGCCAACGTCTTGCAAAATATCAACTCGGAGTAACTTATATTCCCCAGTCAAGGTATCAATAATCACTTCGGAAACTGCGGCACCGGTTGCGAAATAGAAAAAAGGTCGCCCCTGTCCTGAATCCCGGTCAAAATGGATCTTGGGAGTTTTGTAATATCCGGTCGAGGACAAGGAAATGCGCGCGAGATAAGCTTGTTGGATCAATTCAGCGAAACTAAGGACTATAGGAGATGAGGCTTTCTCCCCAATGATGATTTGGTTATGACTAAACAAAATCTCACTTTCATTCACCTTGTGTTTTTCACAAACAAATGCAATCAGTCGTTTTTTAATGATTACGGCGGCGGCTTGCGCTGCCTTACCGTTTAGATCAGTACCAGAAGAAGCTGCGGTAGGTGAGGTATTTGGCACTTTGTCGGTTCGGGTAGACGACACTGCAACGGATTCGACATCCACTGAAAATTCAGAGGCCACGATTTGAGCAATTTTGGTGAATATCCCCTGGCCCATTTCAGTGCCGCCATGGTTTAAATGAATGGTGCCATCAGTGTAGATATGGATCAGTGCGCCAGCTTGGTTCAAATGTTGAACGGTAAACGAGATGCCAAACTTCACAGGGGTTAACGCGAGTCCCTTTTTCAAAATGATATTGCTTTGATTGAAAGCGGTTACCTCGTTGCGGCGAGATCGATAGTTGGACGTCTCTTCTAGTCGGTCAATTAACTGGCCGAGCTTATTGTGCTCTATCAGCTGGTGGTAATGTGTTTCATTGCGTTCATTAATGCCATAAAGGTTGAGTTTTCTGATTACTAAGGGATCTTTACCCAGAAATCGCGCGATGTGATCCATTACCATTTCGATGCTCAACATACCTTGTGGGCCGCCAAACCCTCTAAAAGCGGTGTGAGACACTGTGTTAAGTTTGCATCGATTACCCACAACGGTTACTTGCTCCAGAAAGTAGGCATTGTCTATATGAAACATCGCACGATCGACGATAGCATCAGAAAGATCGGGAGAGTAACCGCAACTAGCACTAAGTGTAATGTTGATCCCTTTTATTTGGCCATCGGCATTAAAACCTACAAGGTATTCCGTTTCAAATGGATGCCTTTTGCCGGTCATGCACATATCATCCATACGACTTAATCGTAATTTAACCGGACGCTTACTGAGATTAGCCAGCAATGCGGCAATACATGCCCACGGAGCTGCCTGAGTTTCTTTACCACCAAATGCGCCGCCCATACGGCGAGTTTCCACAGTGACTTGATTGAGTGAAATTCCAAGCACTTCAGCGACTAATTTTTGAACCTCGGATGGATGTTGTGTAGAGGAATAAATCATCATTCCGCCATCTTCAGTCGGCTCGGCGGATGATATCTGTCCCTCCATATAGAAATGCTCTTGACCACCTATGGACAACTGACCGCTTAACTGGTTTTCAGATTCAGTAATCGCCCTGTTGGAATCTCCTTTTGTGATCACATAGGGGGGGCGAACAAAATTCTCTTTTTCTAACGCCTCTTTAATGGTTAAGACCGCAGGTAATTCTTGATATTCAACAACCGCTAACTGAACGGCTTTACGCGCTAACTGGTGACTAGTCGCAGCCACCGCAAAGATGGGTTGACCAACATACTCTACCTTGTCAACCGCAAGTACTGGATCACCCGGAAAAACCGGGCCAATATCTGTTTTACCTGGTACGTCATTAACCGTTAATACGGCAATCACTCCTTCTGCGCTTTTTACCGCAGATAAATCGATTTTTTTAATCTTGGCGTGTGCCACCATACTTTGACCAACGGCAGCGTGCAATTGACCGCTAAGCTCTAATCGATCGTCCAGAAAAAGAGCTTCACCGGTTACGTGCTTGGCTGCACTTTCATGGGACTTGGCTCGACCAACACTCGCTTGTTGTGAATTAAGAGAGGCTCTATCAGTCTTTGTAAGGCTACGCAAAATCAGTAACCCGTGACTGAATCGACTCATCCTTTAATTCCAAATAACATTTTAAAAGTATGTTTTGAGCAATTTTTAAACGGTATTGAGTCGAGGCTCTTACATCAGACAGAGGTTGAAAATCTTTTGACAATGCAATTTGAGCGAGTTTAATATTTTTTTCACAAAAAGGTTTATCTAACAAGGCTAATTCACTGTGGCGGGCCCGCTTTGGGATGGCGGCCATGCCTCCGAATGCGATCTTTAATGCACAAACGCTTCCATTTTTAATCTGAATAGAGATGGCAGCCAACACCGTCGAAATATCATCATCCAGTCTTTTAGACACTTTATATATTTTAAGAAACTGGCCCTGTTTGGATTTTTCGATGATAATTTCTTTTATGAATTCAGAGCTCGCTAAAATGGTTTTCTTATAGCCTGTAAAGTAATCTTCCAGTGGGATCTCGCGAGTTTGATCGCCTCGCTGCAAGGTAATTTTTGCGTCCAATGCGATTAAAGCAGGTGGCATATCACCAATCGGCGATGCGTTCCCAATGTTGCCACCTAAGGTCCCTAAATTGCGGATCTGGGTAGAGCCTATTCGATTAATCATTTCTCCGAAATCAGGATAGTGTTCGGCCAAAATGGGACTAAACAAGTTATAGGGAACTGCCGAACCAATAATAATCTGCTCCTTGGTTTCGTCAACTCTATTTAACTCTTCAACATTGCCCAAATAAATTAAGTGTTTAAAAGACTTGAGATGTTGTGTGATTAATAAAACGAGATCGGTGCCTCCGGCTATTAGTATTGCCTCTGGATTGGCCAATAACAACTCCGACAATTCAGCAAGATTAATGGGCGCATGGTAAGTCCCAGTCGAGTTTTTTATTTGCAGCGCCGGAAGTTCTTTGAAGCTGGTTAACTGAGCAATCGTTTCGCTCGCCTGTTTGGCAAAAGAATCTTCTGGCGCATTTTGCGTTGATTCCATCCCAGCATCAACAATGGAGGCGTAACCAGTACAACGACATAAGTTTCCAGCAAACGCCTCTTTCACATTTTGTCTACTTGGACTCGGATTGCTCTTATGCAGGGCAAATGAAGACATAATGAAACCGGGCGTGCAAAAACCGCATTGGGAGGCGTGATGATCGACAAACGCTTGCTGAACCGGATGCAGCTGATCTACCTGCTTTAGATCTTCAACAGTAATCAGTTGTTTGCCATGTAGGCTGCCAATCAAGCTTAAACACGAGTTTATCGTCCGGTAGCGCAATTGAGGGATCGGCTCATTGGATAATTCAGCCACCACAACCGTGCAAGCACCACAGTCGCCTGATCCACAACCTTCTTTAGTGCCTTTTACCGATCGTTGTAGCCTTAAATAATCGAGTACGGTTTGATTGGGATCAATATTTACCAACGAGATGACTTCGTTATTTAGCAAAAAACGAATCCTGTCAGTGCTCATGTTAGGTTGCTGCTTTTCTTAACTAACGCAGTCAAAACGATTACATTTATGACTAATGTTTTCATAAAGATTCACTCGATTAATCACCGTAAGGGATCCAAATGTTCTTTACCTGGCAGGCGGCTCGTAAGAATTGCTTTTCGTTGCCATGCACTAACCAATCAGTTTTATGACCGTCATTAACCCAGGTTCTTTTCAAATTTTCTGCCGAGGCCAGTTCAACCATTTTACAACCTTGGTCGGAGCCGTGATACCACACACCTTCTACTTGACTATGCTCTGCTAAAACTTTGACTAACGCATCTTTCGAACCGGTGACTATGTTTACAACTCCAGCAGGTAGATCAGAGGTTTCGAAAACCTGATATAGATTTGTTGCAAGCAAAGGTGCAATTTCCGATGGCACTATAACCACTCGGTTACCCATGGCGACTGCAGAGGCCATCAATGAGATAAAAGCGAGCAACGGTGAGTCATCTGGGCAACCAATTCCAATGATGCCCACTGGCTCATTCATGGCTAACGCAACCCCTTGAATTGGAGGCTGGTGTACAGACCCTTCGTATTTATCAGCCCAAGCGGCGTAGCTAAACAAACGATGGATTGCTGTATCAAACTCTTGCTCGGCCTGATGCTGAGAGCTTCCGGCAGATTGGACCAATTGGCGACAAAACTCCTCCCGGCGGTAGCTTAAATTTTCTGCGACATAATAGAGAATTTGAGCCCGAAGGTGGCCGCTAGTTTTGCTCCATGATTCTGCTTTAAAAGCCGCTTCAACGGCATTTCTAATATCTTTTCGATTCCCGTCAGCCACTCGGCCGCAGGATTCACCAGCAGGATTTAATACAACCACGGTACTATCATTGTCGGCACGGACTTGTTTACCGTTAATATAGAGTTTTGCGGTTTGGTCAATACCAAGCAAATTCACCGGTTTAACCGTCACTTGTTCTGTTTCTTTTGAATCAATGGATAACGAACTGTTCGATTGTTCACCTTTATTGGCACCAGTAAATTTCAAGTATTCGAACATACCTTCGGCCCCACCCTCTCGGCCCATCCCGGATTCACGATAGCCGCCAAAACCACAGGATGCATCGAATTGATTAGTGGTATTAATCCAAATGACACCCGCTTTGATTTGAGGAGCAACATCCAGCGCCCGGTTAATATTCTCTGACCAAACACTTGCGGCAAGACCATAACGACTATTATTGGCTAATTGAATAGCTTCTGCTTGATGTCGAAAGCTCATTACGCTTAATACCGGTCCAAAGATTTCGACATTGGCCGCCACATTACTTGACTCAACATCACATAACAGAGTCGGCGGGTAATAACAGCCGACTTTAGGAGTTTCCACTTTAGGTTGCCACAAAGTAGCGCCTTCCTTAACACTTTGTTCGACCAGGCTTTCGATCCGTTGTTTTTGACTTGGATCGACAATGGCTCCAATATCCGTGCACTTATCCAGAGGATCGCCAACGATTAGTTTGTCCATTCTCCATTTAATTTTTTCGATCAAAACGCTTGCGATACTCTCCTGAACCAGTAGCCTTGAACCTGCACAACAAACTTGACCCTGATTAAACCAGATGGCATCAACGATCCCTTCAACCGCACTATCGAGATCGGCATCATCAAATACGATAAAAGGTGATTTACCGCCCAGTTCTAATGTCAACTTCTTGCCAGAACCTGCCGTTTGTTTCCGAATTTGTCGCCCAACATTGGTCGATCCTGTAAAGGCTATTTTGGCAATATTCGGATGTTTTACAATCATTTCTCCTACGCTGCCGTCGCCAGTTACAATATTAACCACCCCTTTGGGCAAATTAGCTTCTTGCAATACTTCCGCAAACATTAACGCTGTTAAACTAGTATATTCCGCTGGTTTTAGAACAACGCAGTTTCCTGCAGCTATAGCCGGGGCTATTTTCCAGGCAGCCATTAAAAGCGGAAAATTCCAGGGAATGATCTGACCGACAACTCCTAGAGGTTTAAAATCAGAATACTCATCGTCAATCAATTGCGCCCAACCGGCGTGATGATAAAAATGCCTGACCGCTAGCGGGATATCAATATCACGAGATTCACGGATTGATTTTCCATTGTCCATTGATTCTAAAACAGCAAATTGTCGAGCACGTTTTTGTAATAAACGAGCGATTGCGTAAAGGTATTTTGCCCGTCCGTGTCCTCCTATTTTTTGCCAATCAGATTGAGCATCGCTGGCGGACTTAACGGCGTTTTCAACATCATCACTTGTTGCCTGAGTAATTCGACCTAAAACTTCACCTGTCGCAGGATTAGCGCTATCAAACATCTGCGCTGCCTTGGAGGATTGCCATTGCCCATTAATAAACAAATCGAAGCCTTTGTGATTTTTTTGCAACCAGGCTTCAATAGCTTCACGACTTTCCGGGGCGGGGCCATAATTCATAGTCTTAAAGATCTCGCTAACGTTCATAGGATTTTCCGTCAAATTAGTTCTATCATTCGATCACAGGTCCATTAACCAGCGATCGGATTTACATCTATATCTGTATTTTTAAACAATCACTTCAACCAATAGGATGTCTATGATTAGCTGAATAGCGACCCGTTACAAAATGTTCGAGCTGACGTTCTATATCGGCTAATAAGCTGGAGGCACCAAATCGAAACATTTCTGGGTTAAGCCAACTGTCACCCAATTCTTCTTTAATTAAGATCAGGTAATTCAACGCATCTTTTGAGCTGCTGATCCCTCCTGCTGGTTTAAATCCAACTCGGTAACCGGTCAACAAGTGATAGGCTCTGATCATTCGGATCATCGTCAGTGAGACTGCCAAGGTCGCATTAGTTGGCTCCATTCCTGTTGAGGTTTTTATAAAGTCACTGCCGGCCATCATCGCAATCATCGAAGCGCGTGCGACATTATTAAGTGTGCTCAATTCTCCTGTCGCGATAATAGTTTTCATATGTGCGTTTCCGCATTCTTTTTTAAAGGTGCGGACTTCATTAAACAGTTCCGTCCAGTTTCCATTTAGCACGTGACCACGAGTAATAACAATATCAATTTCTTTCGCTCCGGCGGCCACCGATTGTCTTATTTCCTGAATACGAGTCTCCATGGAGGATAGACCCGCCGGAAACCCTGTTGATACAGCGGCGACTGGAATATTGGTTCCTTGAAGAGCTTCGACTGCGGTGGAAACCATTTCATGATAAACGCATACCGCCCCGGTGGTAATATTAAGTGCTTCAACACCGAGTGCCTTTTGCAATTCCCGGTCAACAGGCATTCGGGCTTTAGCGCAAAGGCGGCGAACTTTGCCGGGGGTATCCTGTCCTGATAAAGTAGTTAAATCAATACAACTGACAGCCTTTAATAGCCAGGCTGCTTGCCAGGATTTCTTCACTGTGCGTCGACCAGACAAGGTAGCTATCCGGCGCTGTATTGCACTCTTATTTATCCGAATATTCTCAAACCATTGAGGTTTAAATTCTACACCTGGATTAAAAACAGTTTGATCAACGCTTTGAGCAATACTAGCCCTGTGGTTTTCATCGGTTTTTAGATTTTGCTTTTTTTGTTTTGAAACAGCAGTATTCATAGTTTCATAATCCTTCGGTGTGACTACCCATCCGCTTTATCACGACATTGGGTTGCTCAACGCTATCATTAGAGAAAGTGATAGCATTTTTGATATTATTAATAGCTCGCTCTGCATCGGACTGGCTTTTTGCGTGTATCATCATAAGTGGATCATTTTGACCGACTTTATCACCGATCCCTTTAATATTAGTTAATCCGACCCGATGATCGACGGGATCTTGAGGCCGTCTTCTTCCTCCGCCTAATTCTACGACAACATTGCCGATCGACCGGACGTTCATCTCAGAAATCACCTGTCCATTTTGAAGATTCCCATAAACCGGCACAATGACCGGAGCGTCCGCAAAATAAGTCTGACTTTTTTCGACCAAGTCAATTGGCCCACCGAGAGCGTGAACCATCCGCTGGAAATATTCCATCGCCTTGCCTGAACTTAAACTTTCGTTTAATTTTTGATTGGCATCTTCTAAGTTAGCTGATATTCCACTGAGAACAAGTAGCTCTGCTCCAAGATCAACAACCACTTGATGTAATCGTGGATCTTGATTATCCCCTTTAAGATACTCAATAACTTCAATCATTTCTAGGGTATTGCCAGCAGTTTGGCCGAGGACCTGTGACATATCCGTAATAAGAGCAGACACTGGTAAACCTAACCCTTGACCGACTTCAATGATATTTTTTGCTAAATCACCCGACATACTACTGCTCTGAGCAAACGCTCCACTACCCGTTTTAACATCCATAACTAGAGCGTCAAGACCAGAGGCCAATTTTTTGGAAAGGATCGATGCGGTAATCAACGGGATTGACTCGACGGTCGCGGTGACATCCCGAATGCTATACAAACGCTTATCTGCAGGAACCAGTGTAGCCGTTTGGCCAACAACGGCACAGCCGACACTTGCCACTATTTTCTGGAATTCTGAAATTTCCGGGGCCGTATTGTAGCCTGGAATACTCTCCATTTTATCCAAAGTACCGCCGGTATGTCCTAACCCACGACCAGAAATCATCGGGACATGAGTGCCACAGGCTGCAAGCATTGGCGCTAACATTATACTTACTTTATCTCCGACACCACCGGTTGAATGTTTATCGACAACGGGACCACTAAGATCCCAACTATCCCAGCTTAATGTTGCACCGGAGGACAACAATGAACTCGTCAGTTCAACACATTCGTGTCGCTCCATTCCTTGAAAAAAAATGGCCATTGCCAGTGCAGCAACTTGTCCTTCTGAAACCGAAAGATCGACCATGCCTTTGACAAAAAACCTTATTTCGTCGCCAGTAATGGCCAGACCTTCTCGTTTTTTGCGGATTATTTCTTGGGCGAGCATAAGTGTTGCGATACCTTTAAAAAATGAGGTTGAATTTTGACTATCATAGGGGATTAGATTTAAATATTACAATATCAATCAGTCAAGAATAGTTGACCACAGTTTAACGGCATTCCCCCACGAAAGATAAGAAGTATAATAAAACAATCTTAACCAACTGGTCAACTTTTTATTAATTGAGACCATGAATGCTATTTGTGAATAAAGGCAGACAAGCTGGGCGCGACAGCCGATCGTCGTCGACTCACCAGCTACTAGTCTTGATTCTTCTTTTTCTTGAAATTTGATCATCGCTTAGACATCGTCTTTTCCGTAATCATAGCAAACCGACATTCACAGAAGAAATTTCCTACCAACGCACGATTTTTTAATTGTATATTAAAATAGCAAAGATAAGACACTGATTTAAATCCATATTTTTTAAATCAATGACTCCTAGAATAAAATTTATCAATTGAGCAAAATGATATTGACCAGATAGTCAGATTCTACTTGACTAAATAGTCAAGATTCAATAATGTATCAAAAAATCTAATAAAATAACTTGAGTGATCGAATTGATAGTGTTTATTCACTAAATTTTCAAGAACTACAGGTTTCATTTCTAACAGGGGAAAAACTAATGAAAACCAAACTGAGTAGAATTGCAATTGCAGTCGCTTTGGCAGCAGGATTGTCAGCGACGGCGACGGCAAGCACCGTAACCTCTACAATACGGGGTAATGTCGCCACAGAAACAGGAACGACCTATTCTGCAGCAACGGTAACCATCACACATACGCCATCCGGCACTGTCTCAACAACAACAACAAATGAAAAAGGTGTGTTTTCTGTACGAAACCTTCGGGTGGGTGGTCCTTACTCAATTACAATTAGCGGCGCCGGATTTAAGACAGTTAAAATCGATGATGTATACCTGTCTCTTGATCAGGCTTTTTCACTGCCAGTCGTAATAGAAACGCAGGATACAGCAAATGTGGTAACGGTGACCAGCAGTCGTCAAGGATTAAAAGGCTTCTCTAATGAAGGGTTGGGCACCAGCCTTGGACTCCAGGCGCTTGAGGAATTGTCTTCGATTGACCGTGATATCACTGACGCAGCTCAGTTGAATCCATTCGCTTCAGTAAATCTCCAAAGTGGTGGTGCGAAAGAGTTAACGATTGCGGGAGCAAACAACCGCTTTAACTCGCTGACGATAGACGGTGTTGCTTTGAACGATCGCTTCGGTTTAAATGCTAATGGTTACCCAACGCAGCGTTCTCCTATCTCTTATGATGCAATCGAATCACTTTCGATTCAAACTGCACCTTTCGACGTTGAATACAATGGTTTCACTGGCGGTACCATCAACGCTGTTACCAAATCCGGTACCAATGAATTTAAAGGCTCAGTGGGTTACTACTTGACTAACGATTCATTGATTGGCGACGAAAGTGAAGATGATAAATTTGACTTTGAATTTGAGGAAGAAACTATTGTTGCCACGCTTGGTGGTCCAATCATTCAAGACAAGCTGTTTTTCTTCATCTCTTACGATAAGTATGAAGAAATTGCACCGCTTAATCGTGGACCATTAGGTTCTGGCGCACTAAATATAGAACAGGACATCACAGCCGAGGATGTTGCAACAGTGGGTCAAATTGTTTCTGATGTTTGGGGATTCGATATTGGAGGCTTCGCTAAGGACCCCGCTAAAGATGAAAAACTTCTTGCAAATATAGACTGGAACATAAACAAAGATCACCGGGCGAAATTCACCTATCTCAATACCGAAGGCAACTCAATTGTAGAACAAAATGGTAACAACTTCCTCGTAGGGCGTGACAATAATCTCGGTGCCTCGTCGGCTTGGTATGACCGTTCTGAAAAGGTTGAGAGCTTTATCTCTCACATATATTCAGATTGGACACCTGATTTTTCGACAGAATTTAAGATTTCAAGTACTACACAAGCTACAGCTCAGGATTCGTTGAACGGCTCAGATTTTCCTTCGATGGGCGTGTTCCTGCGTGATTCCGATAACGGTGATACAAACTACCTTGTTTTTGGCCCAGACCGTTTCCGTCATGGTAACCAACTTGATCAAGAGTTTTTCCAAATTAAATTGGTAGCTGATTATGCCTTTGGTGATCACTTATTCAAAGCGGGTTACGAGCGCGAAGAAGTTGATGTGAATAACCTGTTTGCGCAAAACTCGGAAGGTACTTACGTTTTTGACAGTGTTGATGATTTGCGCAACGCAACGGCTTCTGGTTTGTTGTACGACAACGCAGTAACTAACAATGAAAACGACCTGCGTGCGATTTGGGGTTACACCTACAACTCCTTATATGTGCAAGATAGCTGGGATGTGAATGGAGATCTTGTTGTAGATTACGGTATTCGTTACGACTGGTATGAATCTAACGGTGAAATCCGTGAGAATCAGAACTTTGTCAACCGTTATGATTTCGCCAATACCACGGACATCGAAGGGTTGGATGTCATACTGCCAAGAATTTCATTCAAGTGGCTTACATCTGATGACACTACAGTACGCGGTGGAATTGGGCGCTTCTCAGGGGGTTCTCCAGGTGTTTGGCTTTCAAATAGCTATTCCAATGATGGTGTAATTTCAGATAGTGCTAGTGCATTCGGCACAGTTCTCGTGCCAACCACACCTGACCCAGCAACTGGTCAGTACATTCCTCAAGCAGTGCTTGATTCACTGGCGAACGAAGCACCAGATGGCTCGGTTAACGCTCTAAGTCCAAACTTCGAAATTCCAACAACTTGGAAATACAGTCTTGGTGTTGCCCACGAAACTAACCTTGGCTTCCTTGGTGATGAGTGGTTATTATCCGCTGACCTCCTTTACAACAAAATTGAGGATGCCTCTTACTGGTATGATCAACGATGTGAAAACCCAGTAGATACCTCTCCGGATGGCCGCGGCGTATATGACTGTAGCGATGGTCCTGAAGCACTAGTTGTTGGTTCTTTCAACGACGGTGGTAGTAGCACATTGTTAGCTCTGTCAGCAGCTAAAGATTGGGATACCTCGTATGGTAATTTTGACTTGTTCCTGAGTTACACCAACTCTGATGTTAAAGATATTGGTTATGGCACATCATCTACGGCTACCTCTAATTACTCTGATTTTGCAGCATATGACCGCCAACAGCCACGTCTAGGTACTTCAAACTATGAGGTAGAGCACCTGTTCAAAGTGCGTTTCAATTGGAGAAAAGAAATTATTTCGGGTCATGAAACTAAGGTGTCAGTGTTTGCAACTCGTCGCTCAGGTCAGCCCTACAGCTACACGTTTGACGAGAACAATAACTGTGTGCTTGATGTAGGTGGCGGTCGTTGTGCTCGTGAAAGTCGTAACGATGACGCAGGTCATCTGCTTTACGTTCCAACTGGTCCGGACGATCCGTTGTTTTCAGCAGCATCTTTTGGTAACGACGCAGCGGCACAACAGGCGTTCTTTGACTACATCAATAACTCAGAGTTGTCTCAATACGCAGGTAGCATTGCTCCGCGTAATGGTGATAACTCATCGTGGACGACTCTCTTAAATGTACGAATCCAACAAGAGCTGCCGGCGTTTGATGACGATCATCAATTCAGAATTTTCTTAGATATAGAAAATTTCGGTAATCTACTTAACTCAGATTGGGGTCGTATTGAGCGTACCCGATACGAATACGAGCGCGCTGTCGTATCCGCTACCATTAACAATGGTCAGTATGAGTACTTTGACCTTAACGGTGAAGATCGAATCAAAAATCTCGAAGTGTTAAGTCAGTCTGTTTGGCAGGTTCAATTCGGTTTCAAGTACGAGTTTTAATTTGCTGGACTGATACTCTAAGGTAAAAAAATCAAACCGGAGACTTGCTCTCCGGTTTTTTTTAACCTGAATTTTTATCGGAATAAGTTCGGAATAAGTATAGCTGGGCAGTTTGTTTGGAATTACCGGAACAAAAAAAATGGTGGGCAAGAATCTATTGGTATATAAACAAAGTTTGAAGTCAAATTTCGTAAACCCTCAATATTGTAAGCCAGCAACAATAAAAAAACTAAAAATTATCGCATAAGAATACAGGCTCTGTGATATTACAGCTTTGAGCTCACGACGAGTCACCATATTGACCACTTGGTCAATCCATGATAGTTTTGATATCAATATTTCTCTTATTTAATTACCAAGAACTCTTCCACATTTCAAAAAATTAGAAGAAAAAAGATTCAACGGGCCGGGCATCAAAATCGCGCTTCTTATTTTTAATACTCCCGTATCGCTATAACGTATAAATAATTTCAGAAGGTGTTTTTATGAGTCTAATTGGGATGATTGTGTTAATCGCAATCGCTGTACTTTTTTCCGAAAATAGAAAAGCGATACGATTACGAACCGTCGGTGCAGCTTTTGCTCTTCAAGCCTTGTTCGCTACACTAGTACTTTATGTTCCCGCGGGCCAGGAGGTATTGGCGAGCGTATCGAGCGGTGTTCAATCTGTGATTAATTACGCGGATAGCGGAATCGAATTTCTGTTCGGTGATCTGGGTCGAAAGAAGTTAGGGTTTATATTCGCTTTTAACGTATTACCGGTACTGATTTTTTTCTCTGCGTTGGTATCTGTTCTTTATTATGTTGGTATCATGCAGAAAATCGTCAATGTAATTGGCAAATTCTTTAAGTTTGTGATGGGAACTGGGCATGCTGAATCACTTTCAGCGACAGCCAATATTTTTGTAAGCCAAACAGAAGCCCCATTAATTGTGCGTCCTTACATTCTCGGTATGACACGTTCTGAACTCTTCGCCGTTATGGTAGGCGGTATGGCCTCAATCGCCGGTTCTCTTTTAGTTGGTTATTCGAACATGGGGGTAGAATTAAAATATCTCATTGCCGCTAGTTTTATGGCCGCACCAGGCGGATTATTAATGGCAAAACTTGTTGTGCCAGAAACAGATACCCCAAAAAAAATCGATGAGCATATAGGATTCGATGATCATGAACAACCGGCTAATGTGATCGACGCCGCAGCCAGTGGTGCAGTCAGTGGAATGAAACTAGCCATGAATATCGGCGCAATGTTAATCGCCTTTATCGCACTGATTGCATTACTTAATGGAGCGCTAAGTGGCGTTAGTGAAATGTTTGGCTTGCCCGATGTTACACTACAAAAAATATTGGGCTACACCTTTGCACCCATCGCTTACGTTTTGGGCGTCCCATGGAGTGAGAGTATTTCAGTCGGTAGCTTGATCGGACAAAAATTGATATTGAATGAATTTGTTGCCTATGTGGATTTTGTTAGCTTAAAAGATACACTATTACCTCACTCCCAAGTGGTCGTAACCTTTGCTTTATGTGGTTTCGCAAATCTCTCATCAATCGCAATTTTATTAGGCGGTTTAGGAAGTATCGCTCCCTCCCGTCGACCCGATATAGCCAAAATGGGATTAAAAGCAGTTCTCGCCGCAACTCTGGCAAATTTGATGAGTGCGGCTCTAGCAAGTTTGCTTACTCCTCATTAGCATGGAAGACTTGAACCAATGAAAATTCACCTCATTAAAGCTGTTCAATCATTAGGCCATAAGCGTTTTTTATGAAAGATTATATAAACAAGTTTCCAATCAACGTTAGAGCTGATATAGCCAAAACCAGTACTAACGGTGGTGTTCTCAGCTCACAGGCCTGTGCGCGGATTTGCGAATTAATGTCTTTAGACAGAAAATCTCTAATGATCCAACTTCTGCCTTTTGCAGCTAATTTCTCAAACGCTCCAATCTCATCCTACAGGGTTGGCGCCGTTGCAAGTGGAATTGTTCAACCGGATGGCTCGGCAAATCTATATTTTGGCGCTAATTTCGAATTTGAAAACCAGGCATTGTGTCACTCCATCCATGCCGAACAATCGGCTGTATCTAATGCATGGTTACACGATGAACCGGGGATCATTGAGATAGCAACGTCCTCCGCCCCTTGCGGTCATTGCCGACAGTTTCTTTATGAATTTTCGAGTCGTAGCGAATTAGAGGTCTTAATGCCGCACTCTAATATTCCTCCCGCTAACTCGCTTGATGGCGAATCGAATGATTGTACTGGTTCCGAAAAAAGCGCGGGGAATTCAAGTACGCAGACAAATTACGATAGCATCAATTTATCGCTGCTTTTACCCCACGCATTCGGCCCTCTTGATATGGGCTGTGAAGAAAATTTGATGGGCCGGCCAATAGATTCTAATGGATTAAAACTAGTCCACGGAAATGGCGACGAATTGGTTCAGCAGGCGTTTCAAGCGGCCAATCAAAGCTATGCACCTTATACTAAAAATTTTACAGGCTGTGCCATTCAAATAAGGAGTGGTGATATTTTTCAAGGACGTTACGTGGAAAATGCGGCGCACAATCCCAGTCTGCCAGCTTTTTCAGCAGCAATATCAAACATGAACATGAGCAGTCAAAATATAAAATCTGAAAATATTGAACGAGTTGTGATGGTAGAAAATTCTACCAGTGCAGGACAAAAAGATTCTGCTCAGACCTTATTAAAAGCCTATAATGGCCATGTCACGATGGAATACCATCGGGCTATTAATGCAAGTCTTTAGACTGACACTGAATAATAAATACCAGAGAAATTAATGAACGAAAAAAAAGAAGTCGTTAGAGAAATTAACGAGAAAAAGATCATGGAAGCGGCTGAATTAATTTTCGCAAATTATGGTTTTAAAGGTGCTACGACAAAATTAATTTCGCAAAAGGCAGGTGTGCCTAAAGCGAATCTTCACTATTATTTTAAAACAAAAGAACTTCTATATCGTCGAGTTCTTGAAAGAATACTTAATGAGTGGATCAATGCGGCGCAAGCTTTCGACGAATTCGAAGAACCTGGTTTAGCGCTGACTAAATATGTAGAGTCTAAAATGAATTACTCACGGACTCGCCCTTATGCTTCTAAGGTTTGGGCAAATGAAATGGTTCATGGTGCTCCGGTTGTTAGCGAGTTTCTTGAAACGACCTTGAAGAAATGGTTAGATGACAGGGTAAAAGTGATTAAACGTTGGATCCGGCTGGGTAAAATTGATCGCGTCGACCCAACCGCCTTTATTTATATGATTTGGTCGGTTACTCAACATTATGCAGACTTTGAAACACAGATGCAGATTCTAAATAACGGTAAAACCTATACGGATAAAGAATATAAACAAAAAACTAATCAGGTAGTCAAAATGATTTTGGCAAGCGTTGGCTTGAATAATTAATTTGTTCTAAAATAATTAATTTGCTCTATCTCTTTTGCCTCATTACACCAATACCTCTATGCACCAATTAGCAGAGCGTCAACTATCAGGACCTATCGACTGCTGTCGCTGGGTTTTGTTGCGACGATTTCTTTAGAGCGCTAAATGAGCTTTGAAAAGGCGGACGTTTGATATACCGCCCCTCTCCCTGCTCGACTAATAACTCCCCATCACGATAGACAAGTTTTCCGTTGCAGAGAGTATGGGATGCCAGCCCCTTTACCTGTCGGCCTTCAAAAATATTAAAATCAACTTTTTGATGATGTGTCTTTTTTGATATCACCTTTGTCGCTTGCGGATCCCATAAAACAATATCGGCGTCAGCACCCTCCGATATAGCCCCTTTACGCGGGTAGATATTAAAAATTTTAGCCGAATTAGTCGAGGTGACTGCGACAAATTCTTGAGGGGTCAACCGCCCGGTATTGACTCCATGAGTCCATAACATAGTCATGCGATCTTCCACTCCGGCAGTTCCATTTGGGATTAATGTAAAGTCATCTTTCCCGGCCGCTTTTTGATCGGCGCAAAAACAACAATGGTCCGTCGCCGTGGTTTGTAAATTACCCGATTGCAAGCCTTTCCAAAGAGCATCCTGATGTAATTTAGGCCTAAATGGAGGAGACATAACATGTGCCGCGGCAAATTCAAAATCAGGATTTCGGTAAACACTATCATCAACCAATAAATGGCCAGCTAATACCTCTCCATAAACTCTTTGACCATTCAACCTCGCACGGCTAATTTCCTCCAATGCATCTTTGGTTGACACATGAACCAGATAAAGAGGTAGCCCAATCACCTCCGCTATTTTAATTGCGCGATTGGCAGCTTCTGCCTCAGCCGCTGGCGGCCTTGAAAGTGGATGCGCCTCTGGTCCTGTGATCCCCATTTCCAGCATTTTACGTTGCAACTGATAAACTAACTCACCATTTTCGGCGTGGGCGGTCACGATCGCTCCCAAATCTAATGCTCGAGAAAAACTATTGTAAAGCAATTCATCGTCCGCCATTATGGCATTCTTGTACGCCATGAAGTGTTTAAAGCTATTAACACCCTCCTCTCTTACTAATATTCCCATGTCTTTATAGACGCTTTCATCCCACCAGGTTACCGCTACGTGAAATGAATAATTAGAACAGGCTTTTTGCGACCATTCTCGCCAAGTTCTGTAGGCGTCCATCAAAGGCTGTTGAGGATTAGGGATCACAAAATCGATAATAGTGGTGGTTCCGCCTGCCAAGCCCGCAGCGGTACCAGTAAAAAAATCTTCCGACGCCACGGTTCCCATAAATGGAAGTTGCATATGGGTGTGTGGATCGATCCCTCCGGGAATCAATAATTGACCAGTGGCATCTATTAAGGTGGTGTTTGCGGGAACGTCGAGATCAGTGCCTATCGCTTTGATAGTGCCGCCTTCACAATAAACATCCGCCCGGTAAGTATGGTCGGCGTTAACTATTGTACCGCCTCTAATAACAATCGACATAACTCATCTACCTCAATTAATTTTTTGTGGTTTATGCAAAAGAAAATAAAGTCCACCAGCAATAAAAAGTCCTACGAACCAAGCGTAATCATAAAGTGAAATAAATATTTGTGGAACGCTATCTACAAAGCCCGCTCTGTATAAAAAGCCAGGTAAATTTGGTAATATCCCGATTGCAAGAGCGGCTAATCCAACTTTATTCCATTCAGAATATTGACCTTGATGATCAAACAACGCGTCCATATCCAGTTTGCTTTTTCGTACAATGTAATAGTCAACAATTAAGATCCCCGCGATGGGTCCTAGCAGCGCTGAATAACCTATTAGCCAAACAAATAGATAACCGCCTGAAGATTCCAACAGCTTCCATGGAAATATGGCAATTCCAACACCTGCGGTAATGTAGCCGCCGAGTTTAAAACTGATCTTGTGTGGACTCAAGTTAGAAAAACCATAAGCAGGTGCCACCACGTTAGCAGCAAGATTGGTGGTCAATGTTGCCAGAACCAGAGCCGATAAAGCGACCACCACCCCAAGTCCTCCCATTCGTTCAGCCAGCGCAATTGGATCCCAAATGGCCTCCCCATAAATCGTAACCGTCGCCGAAGTAACGGCAACACTGATAAATGCGAACAAGGCCATCGGTAGTGGCAAACCAAGCAACTGTCCAAGGATTTGATCTTTTTGCGATTTAGCAAAACGTGTGAAATCTGGAATGTTGAGCGCCATAGTTGCCCAAAACCCCACCATTGCGGTTAAACTGGCAAAAAACACAGGCCAAAATTGCCCTTCTTTGTTGCCACCTTGGATAAATTGAGAAGGAGCAGCAAGCATCTCTCCAAATCCACCGGCTTCGAAATACGCCCAGCCTAACAGGCTTAATCCCATAGCTAGCAAAAATGGAGCCGCATAGGTTTCGAGTCTGCGAATGCTTTCGGTACCGTTTTTAATGAAATATAAATGCATTGCCCAAAAAGCTAAGAAACAAATAACTTGCCCTAAATCAATTCCTAAAAATGCTATAGCTTCGCCAGTAATGCTGTCACCGGTTAATCCATTGATGATGACATATATGGCAGATCCACCAACCCAGGTATTAATGCCAAACCAACCACAGGCAACCAGACCTCTTGCGATTGCCGGGATCCTTGCCCCTTTGGTTCCAAACGAAGAGCGTAATAAAACAGGAAAAGGTATGCCATATTTAGCGCCCGCATGACCAATTAAAACCATCGGTACCAACACT
>Ga0316205_10001694_pt1 | contig 26089 bp, 24 predicted proteins | sample 3monthpyrite_MG_FD_204941 | JGI IMG/M metagenome (GOLD analysis project Ga0316205, IMG submission 204941) | Microbial mat bacterial communities from mineral coupon in-situ incubated in ocean water Damariscotta River, Maine, United States -... | ecosystem: Environmental > Aquatic > Marine >... | reverse complement strand
CCAAAGCGCCGCAGCCGAAACCGGTAGATCCGGGCCGGCGGCAGGTTGAACAGCACCCGGCGCCCGCGTTCGACCAGCAGTCCAAGAGCGGCGATCGTATCGGTGGGCACGGGCGCGCGCGCGCCATAGGTGAATTGCACCATTGGCGCACCAGGCGCCAGCATGTCGAAGGCGGCGCGCATGACGTCGGTGCGCACGGCCCCGGGCAGCGACAGCAGCGGCAGGCCCGACACCACACCGTCCACCTGCCGCCCCTGCATCAGGTCGGGCGCCGCCTGGGCAGGCGCGTTGTGCACGGTGACACCCGGCGGCAGCGTTGCGCGCAGGAAGTCGACGAGCTCGCCGTCAAGCTCGAACAGGGTTAGCCGGTGGGGCGGCACCCCGGCGCGCAACAGCGCGCGCGAGATGCTGCCGGTCCCGGGCCCGAATTCGACCAGGTCCCCGCTCTCTGCGCCGAATCCTTCGGCCATCGCGTCGCCCAGGTGGCGCGAGGACGGCGCGATGGCGGAAATCTGACGGGGATTTCTGAGCAGGCGGCGGCGAAACATCGCCTGTTCGGACAAATGTGGCGCGCCCATGGATGCACCTTTCGTGTTCGCGGTGTTCCCACGCTGATAAGAGGTTTCAGCCTACGGGGTCAAGGCGCGACCGCCCGTGCCACCGGACAGAGCTTGCGGAGACTGTCAAGGCTCACAACCTCGGCCGGAGCTGACGTGCAGATAGACAGGAGCGAGATCGATGTCCAGCGGGTAATCCCCCCCGAGGGTAAGGGGCTGCATAAGTCGAATTTTCTCGACAAGATGAACGAGGAGAATCCGCAGGCATATCAGCGCGAGCCGAGACCAGTCCCGGTCACGGCATAACCGACCGGGAAATCCACTTAGAAAACCGCTCGACGCTGTTCAGACAAACCGAACCAGCTCTGTCCGCAACGGCACCAGGCAAACGGGCGCTGGATTATCGCAAGCTTTCCAGAAGCGCGCGTGACGGGGTTCCGGTTGCCTCCAGCCCGCGGCTTGTCTGATAGGCGCGGATCGCGGCTTCGGTGTTGCGGCCAATCACGCCGTCAACGCCCTCGGTATCAAATCCCCGCGCGGTCAGGCGTCTTTGCAGGTCCATCCTGTCCGCGCGGGTCAGGCCGTTGACATCGGGCGGGAAACTGCCGCGCAGGGGGCCGGCGCCGCCGATCCGGTCCGCCAGGTGGCCGACACCGATCGCGTAGGAATCGGACGGGTTGTAGCGGCGGATCACCCGGAAATTGCTGGTTGTGCTGAACCGAGGCCCGCCCGGTTGCGGCTGGATGATCCGCCCCTCGGGTTCGCCGTAACCGACTTCACCGCCCCAAGTCAGGCCGCGTGTCCAGCGGTATCGCTCCAGATAGGCGGCGGTCGAGGCCAGCGCGTCTGTCGGGTCCTCGGACCAGATGTCGCGCCGGCCGTCGCCGCGAAAATCCACCGCGTATTCCTGAAAGACCGTGGGCATCAGCTGCGTGTGGCCCATGGCCCCGGCCCAGCTTCCGGTCATCCGCGCGGCGGGTATGTCGCCGTTCTGAACGATCCGAAGGGCGGCGATCAACTCGCCCTCGAAATAGCGCCCGCGTCGCCCGTCGAAGGCCAGCGTGGAGGTGGCCGAGATGACCGGGATCAGGCCCTGGCGTTCGCCAAAGAAGCTTTCCAGCCCCCAGATCGCGGTCAGGATCAGCGCCGAGACCCCGGTGCGTTCCTCGATATCGCGCAGGGTGGCGCGATGCCGGGCATAGGCCGCGCGCCCTTTTTCGATCCGCTCATCCGAGGCGGCAATGGACAGGTAATCCTCCAGCGTGCGGGTGAATTCCGTCTGGTTGCGGTCCCGCGACACGACGCCGGGCAGGTAACCCGCGCCGGAAAAGGCGGTGCCCAGCGTAGACGGCGAAATCCCTTGCGCGACCGCCCGCTCGCGGAAACCGGACACCCAGGCATCGTAGTCGCGGTTCGGGGCGGGCAGCAGGTCCTGGGGCAGGCCTTCGGGTGCGTCGCGGTTACCGGCGCCGGGCGCAAGGCGCGCGCAGGCCGACAGGCCAAACCCCATCGCCCCCAATCCGAACAGTCGTCGATTGATAATCACGGCGTCACATCTCCCATGGCCTGCACGGCGCATGGTGCCGCCAAACGGGTTTGCGCACAATGGGTCAGATACCGGCCGGCGCAAGGCCGCCGGTATCCCGTTGGGCCAGTGTCAGACCCCGTCGCCGACGAACGCCTTTTCGACCACAAAATCGCCGGGGCTGGCGTTGGATCCCTCAGACAGGCCGAAGCTGTCCAGCAGCGCGGCCACATCCTTGTTGAACGCCAGCGAGCCGCAGACCATGGCGCGGTCGATCGCCGGATCCAGCGGGCCGGGCAGCGCAAGGTCGGCAAACACCTGTCCGCTGGACAAGTTGTCTGTGATCCGGCCGCGATAGGGTGATGGCTCCCGGGTCGTCGTCGGATAGTAGAACAGCTTGCCCTGAACCAATTCACCGATCAGCGGATCGTTGTGCAGATCCTCGATCAGGCGACGGCCATAGGCCAGTTCATCCGCCTGGCGACAGGTGTGCATCATCACGACACGCTCGTTGCGCTCCCATGTGTCCGGGTCACGCAGCAGGCTGGCAAAAGGGGCGAACCCGGTGCCGGTGGCCAGCATCCACAGCCGGTGGCCGGGTGTCAGCGCGTCATGCACCAGCGTGCCCACGGGCTTGGGGCGCAGGATGATCGGATCGCCCGGCTGCACATGTTGCAACCGGCTGGTCAGGGGGCCATCGGGCACCTTGATGGAATAGAATTCCAGTTCGTCGTCCCAGGACGGCGAGGCAATCGAATAGGCCCGCAGAACCGGCTTTCCGGTCTGGTCGGGCAGGCCGATCATCACGAACTCGCCCGAGCGGAACCGCAGGCTGGCCGGACGGGTGACGCGGAAGGAAAACAGCGCATCCGTCCAGTGTGTGACCTGCGTGATGGTTTGCAGGTCGGTGCGAAGCGGTTGGTTCATGCGGTCCTCTTGTATCTGGCGCGGTAGTCATGGCCCTGCCAGTCCGCGCGGGCCAGCCATTGGTGTGCGGGTTGGCGGGCGGCCAGCGCGGCGTCGATTTCGACCTCGTCGAAGCCGGCGCGCCGGGCCATGGCGTATTGATCGGCGATGACATGGCCGGCGGCGCGCAAGCGCCCGGTGAACCCGGCGCGGCGCAGGCGCGCGGCCAGCGTGAAACCGCGCCCGTCCGCGAAGGTGCCAAAGGCGATGCGCACCGCTGTCACGCCGTCCAGCTGACCGGACAGGGTGTCGGGGTCGATATCGGCGGCCAGGTCGAACCAGGTGCCGGCATGGGTGTCCGGGCCAAAGCCCGTATCGGTGACGATCACGCTCATTGTGCGGCCTGCTGTTCGGATGCGGCGGGTTGGGCGGCATTGCCACGGATGACCCGTCCATTGCGGACATGGATGCCGCATTCGGTTTTCTCGCGCCCGCGCCAGCGTCCGGCGCGCGGATCCTCGCCGGGCGCAACCGGCCCGGTGCAAGGCGCGCAACCGATGGACGGATAGCCGCGCGCCACCAGCGGGTGCCGGGGCAGGTGGTGCGTGTCGATGTAGTCCGACAGCCGCGCTGCATCCCAACCGGCAAGCGGGTTCACCTTGATCCGGGCGCCGTCGGCCTCGAACAGGTCCAGCGCCGCGCGCTCGCCGCCCTGGCTGCGCTTGCGGCCGGTGATCCAGCCGTCGAACCCGTCCAGCGCGGCCTCCAGCGCCTGGGTCTTGCGCAGGGTGCAGCAGGCGTCGGGTTCGGTCAGATGCAACACGCTGTCAGGGTCATGGGCGAACAGGGCTTCTCGGGTCGGGCGAATGACCCGCACGTCTTGCAGATTCAGCGCCTGGGCCACGTCGCGCTGATAGGCCATCGTTTCGGGGAACAGCATCATCGTGTCCACGAACAGCACAGGCGCATCCGGGTGGCGCTGCGCCAGCATGTGCAGCAACACCACCGATTCCGCACCGAAGCTGGAAACCATGGCGATGCGCCCCAGAGCACCAGACAGGGCGAAATCCAGGGCCCCCTGGGTGTCGTCGGCGAAACGGGTGTTCAGTGCCCGCAGATCGCCCCCAATGTCAAAACCATCACGCGGCATCGGCCTGCTCCTGAGTGTAAAGCGCGGTCTTGAACGGCGCCAGCCCGACCCGCTTGTAGGTTTGCAAGAACGTCTCGGCGGGGTCATTGCGCAGGTCCAGATAGGCGCGCAGGATACGCTCGATAGCGGGCACGATCTGGTCATAGGCAAAGCCTGGCCCCGTGCGATCGCCCAGCGCCGCGTCCTCGGATCCGTCACCGCCCAGCGTGATCTGGTAGTTTTCCACGCCCGCGCGATCCAGCCCCAGAATGCCGATATGGCCGACATGGTGATGTCCGCAGGCGTTGATGCAACCGGAGATCTTGATCTTCAGCGGGCCGATCTCGTGCTCCAGTTTCAGCGCCTCGAAATGGGTGGCGATTTCCTGTGCCACCGGGATCGACCGCGCCGTGGCCAGGGCGCAGTAATCCATGCCGGGGCAGGCGATGATATCGCTGAGCAACCCGGCATTGGCGGTGGCCAGCCCGTGCGCGCGCAGCACCGCGTGCAGCGCGGGCAGATCGGCGCGGTGCACATGCGGCAGGATGACATTCTGCTCGTGGCTGATGCGGATTTCGCCGTAGCCATAGGCCTCGGCCAGGTCCGCAAGGGCGCGCATCTGGTCGCTGGTGGCATCGCCCGGCGTGGCCCCGTGCGCCTTCAGGCTGACGGTGACGATGGCATGGGACGCGTCGCGGTGGGCGTGCAGGTTGGTATCGGCCCAGGCGCGAAACACCGGGTCGGCCTGACGGGCGGCGTGATACGCGCCGTCGTCTGCCTGTTGCAGATCAGGGCCTTTGAACATGGCGCTGATCCGGGCCAGGTGCAGCACGGTTTCAGCGGCGTCAAAATTCGGGCGCAGTTCGGCGAACCGGGCATCGACCAGCTCGCGGATCCGCTCGATCCCGTTTTCATGCACCGTGATCTTGATCCGCGCCTTGTATTTGTTGTCGCGCCGGCCCAGCAGGTTGTAGGTGCTGACCACGGCCTCGAGATACGGCAACAGGTCGGGCACCGGCAGGAAGTCGCGCAGCACTTTGCCGATCATCGGCGTGCGGCCCAGACCGCCGCCGACGATCACCTCAAACCCGACCGCGCCGTGCTTGCGGACCATGCGCAGGCCGATGTCATGCGCGCGGGTCACGGCGCGGTCGATCTCGGATCCGGTCACCGCCACCTTGAACTTGCGCGGCAGGAACTGGAACTCGGGGTGGTCGGTGGACCACTGGCGGATCAATTCGGCATAGGGGCGCGGATCGGCGATCTCGTCGGCTGCGGCGCCGGCGAAATGGTCCGAAGTCACGTTGCGGATCGTGTTGCCCGAGGTCTGGATGGCGTGCAGCCCGACCTTGGCCAGCGCATCCAGCATGTCCGGCACATCGGTCAGGCGCGGCCAGTTATACTGGATGTTCTGGCGGGTGGTGAAATGGCCATAGCCCTTGTCCCAGCGATCCGCGATGTCGGCCAGCACGCGCATCTGGCCCGGGTTCAGGGACCCGTAGGGAATCGCCACGCGCAGCATGTAGGCATGCAGTTGCAGATACAGGCCGTTCATCAGCCGCAGCGGCCTGAATTCGTCCTCGGTCAGGCTGCCGTCAAGCCGGCGTTCCACCTGCGCGCGGAACTGCCGGTTGCGTTCGGCCAGGAATGCGTGGTCAAAGTCATCATAGCGATACATGGGGCGATCCTTTGGCCGTGGCTTGCTTGCCATGCGCATAGTTCGAGGGGCCGCGCCTGCGGAACTCCTCGCGAAAATGGGTGGGGGCGAGCCCCGCTTCGGTGACGTCCACATCCGCCAGATAACAGCCGACGACCTCATGGCTGCGGGCCTGGGCCCGGGTCAGGGCCTCATTGGCGCTGTCCTTGTCGGTGAACACTTGCGCGGCGTTCAGGGTGCCGACCCAGGCGCCAGCCGCGTCCAGATACACCACGTCACCATCAATCAGCGCGTTGGCGGTCACGACCTTGGAAAAGGGGCGGGCGGGCATCAGGCCATCTCCTCGATCAACTGGGGCAGGGTGGCTTCCGCGCGGGCCGGGCTGATCCCGAACAGTGTGACCACCGGCCCGATCAGTTGCGCGGCGGTCAGATCCGTGGACAGGCGGTCCAGCCGGCTGGACAAGATGCGCTGATCGGGGCGGCTTGCGTTTTCCACCAGCGTCACCGGGGTTGCGCCATCGGCGCCGTGCATCAGCAACCGGCCTTGCAGGAACCGGGCGGCGCGCTTGCCCATGTAGATCGCGGCAACAGCGCCGGGACGGGCCAGCGCGTGCCAGTCCTGCTCGGCAAAACCGTTCAGGTCATGCGCGGTCAGCACCCGAAGCTGGCTGTTGCGCCCGCGCCGGGTCAGGCTGCGCCCGGCCGCTGCGGCTGCGGCGCTGGCGGCGGTGATGCCGGGCGTCACAGACCAGTCGATCCCGGCCTCGGTCAGCGCCTCGGTTTCCTCGTCCAGCCGGGCAAAGATCGCCGTGTCGCCGCCCTTCAGTCGCACCACATGCGCGCCGTCCCGCGCGTGGTCGATTGTCAGCGCGTTGATCCGATCCTGCGACACCGACGGGCCGAATCCTTCCTTGCCAACCGCGATGAAGGTGGCCTCGCGCCGGGCCAGTTCCAGGATTTCGGGCGTGACCAGCCGGTCATGGATGACCACATCAGCGCGGTCCAGCAATTGGCGCGCGCGCAGCGTCAGCAGGTCCGGGTTGCCAGGGCCCGCGCCGACCAGATCGACGCGCCCGGCCCGAGGCGCGGCGGCCAGGTGCCGGGCCAGAATATCCTCCAGCGCGTGATCCAGTAATTCCTCGCCAACCTCGGCCAGGACCTGCGGGCCGGTCTCGAAATAATACTCGGCCCAGAACTCGCGGCGGCGCCGGCCCTGCGGCAGGGCTTCGGCCCGGGCGCGGAACGCCTTTCCGGCGCGCGCCAGCGGCCCCAGCGCCTGCGGCAGGCGTTCTTCCAGATCGGTCTTGATGGCGCGGGCCAGCACGGGCGCTGCGCCTTCTGTGCCGATCGCCACGGTGACCGGATCCCGGTCCACGATGGCCGGCGTGATGAAATCGCTGGCTTCCAGATTGTCGACGACATTGACCAGCACCCCGGCCCGCACCGCAAGGGCGCGCAGCCGCGCATCCTGCTCGGCCTCGCCATGCGCGGCATAGACCAGTGCGGCGCCTGCGATATCATCCTGGGTTGCCGGGCGGCGGTGCAGCGTGACCTGCGCGTCGCGCGCCCAGTCCGCCAGCTCTTCGCTGGGTGATGCGGCGAACAGCGTCAGGCGCGCGGTTGTCCGTTCCAGCAACCGCAGCTTCGCCAGGGCAAACGCCCCGTCGCCCGCGACGATCACCGTGCGGTCGGCCAGGTCCAGGAAGATCGGAAAATGCTGCATGACGAAGGCCCGAGTGAGGAGTGAATGCTTAGCCAGAAATGGAACAAATTTCCAAAATGAGCAAGATGCCCGCCATAAAGTGGGAGAGCGTTCCGAATAGAGCGCAAAAGGGGTCAGATTGTTCCGTCATCCTGCGCGGCGCCGGTCGAACGTCATGCGCGGGTCCCTGGCGAAGGAATTCCGTTTCGGCCTGTGCAAGGGTTTGCTGGCGGGTTTGGGCGATTTGGTGCCCCGAAAGCCGCAGAATCGATTGCCCCTTGCGTTTTTCCTGGGGCGGATCATACAATAGATAGTTATAACTATCATGTGTGGTATCTTCCATGGCCGACCCGCTGCACAGCATTGCGAAACAGGTGTTCGACCAGCACGGACCCCGTTTGTCGGTGTCCGATATCGCCGCGCGGGCCGGGGTCTCGCGCTCGACCATCTATCAGCGGCTTGGCAGCAAGGCCGATATCCTGCGCCTGTTCAACCCCGATGACGGGGCCGCGCCCGCCGATATCGAGGACCGCATCATGGCGGCGGTTCTGAAAGCGGCGCTGCACAGCGGCGTGCGCGCGGCGACGATCGAGGCCATCGCCCGGCGCGCCGGAGTCGGCCCGGCGACCATCTATCGCCGCTACGGGGACAAGGACGGCTTGCTGCGCCGCTTCATCGCCCGCCACGCACCGGTCACGGGGATCAGGGCGTTGCCGCTGGGCAAGGGGCCGGTGCGCGCGCAGTTACGCGCGTTGATCGGGTTTCTGCTGACCTACATGCACGACAACCGCGATATCGTGCGCCTGATCCAGAACGGCAGCGCCGAGGACCGTGCCTATCTGCGGGCGCTGCGCGAAGCGGATCAGTCCACCTCGCGCCGCATCGCTGCGTTTTTCGAGGCGCAGCAGCGCGCAGGGACCATCAGTGCCGAAATTCCGGCCCCGTTGCTGGCGGCAAATCTGGCCGGGATGCTCTATGCCCATACGCTGTTCGAACCAACAGCCGCCGCCATCGACCCGCAGACCGGCGCTGACGCCATCCTGCGCATGTTCGACGCCGTCATCATCGAGGAAACGCCATGAGCGATCTTGTCCTGACCTTCGCGCAGATCGACCGCGACAGCCTGCCCATGGTGGGCGGCAAGGGGGCCAACCTGGGCGAACTCAGCCGCGCCGGGTTTCCGGTTCCGGACGGGTTTTGCGTCACCACGCAGGGCTACCGCGCCTTTGTTGCCCCGGCCGAGGCCGAGATCGGGCGTCTGTTGGCGGGGCTGGACCCGGCAGACCTGCCCGCGCTGCGGCTGGCGGGCGAAAGCGTCCGCGCCAGGCTGGGCCAACTGGACCTGCGCGAAGATCTGGTTGCCGAGGTGCGATCCGCCTGGGCGGGCGCCGGGACGGAGCAGGCCTATGCCGTGCGCTCCTCCGCCACCGCCGAGGATCTGCCGGGCGCGTCGTTTGCCGGGCAGCAGGACACCTACCTGAACGTCGTCGGCATCGATGCGCTGCTGGGCCGGATCAAGGCATGCCTGATCTCGCTCTATACCGACCGCGCGATTCTCTATCGCATCCAGAACGGATTCGCGCATGAGCAGGTCGCGTTGTCGGTGGTCGTGCAGCACATGGTGTCGCCCGAGCTTTCGGGCATCCTGTTCACCGCCGATCCGATTTCGGAAAGCCGCCATATCCTGTCCATCGATGCCAGTTTCGGGCTGGGCGAGGCTTTGGTGTCCGGGCTGGTCAGCGCCGATCTCTACAAGGTCGACAAGCGCAGCCGCGCGATCACCGAGACCGAAATCGCCCGCAAGACGCTGGCGATCCAGCCTGTGGACGGCGGCGGCACCCGCACGGTTGATCTGGACGACGCGCAACAAACCCGGCCTGCGCTGACGCCCGAGCAGGTTCTTGACCTGGCCGATATCGGCGCGCGGATCGAAGCGCATTACGGCACGCCGCAGGATATCGAATGTGCCATCGCGCAGGGGCGCGTGTTCATCACCCAATCGCGCCCGATCACCTCGCTCTACCCGGCGCCGCGGGTCACTGATCCACAGGGCGCTCTGCACATCTTCCTTTGCCTGTCGCATTTGCAGGTGATGACCGACGCCATGCCGCCGCTGTCGCTTTCGCTCTGGCGGTTCTTTCCGCCGGTCGGCCTGGCCGAGGATGGCGGCACCCGGTTCATGCAGGATATCGGCGGGCGCCCCTATGCCGATCTCAGCCCGATCTTGCGGCACCCGTTGGGGCGCAGGATCGTGACCAATTTCCTGGGCGTGGCCGATGAATTGACGCAAGCCTCTGTCCGGGCGGTGGTGGAGCGGCCCGAGTTTCTGGCCAAGGGTCCGCGCTACAGCCCGTTTAGCCTGTTGCGCCTGATCCGGCGCTATGCGCGGCGGGTGCCGCTTGCGCTGTTCTTCGCCCGCCCCACACCTGTGACCAATCAGGCGTTGCAGGCGATGGACGCCTATGTCGCCGAGGTTCGGCAGGCGTTGCTGGACCCGTCCGCCGATCATGTCGTCCGGCTGGAACGTGGTCTGGCGGCCCTGTCCGGCGTGTTGCCGGTGGCCGGCGAATGGGTGCCGAAAATGGCGGCCGCCATCATCGCGCAGCGCCTGCTGCACCGCGTCGCCGGGGCGCAAAATGCCGGCCTGGTCGCCGATCTGGAGCGCGGGGTCGAGGGGAACGTGGTCACCGACATGAACCTTGCCATCGGCGACCTGGCGGACCTGGCGCGCGACGATCCGGCGGCCTTGTCGGCGCTGGCCGCGGGCAAGAGACCCTGCGGCGACACGGATTTCGTCCGGGCGCTGGACGCCTTCATGGCGACTTATGGTGCACGGGGTCCATCGGAAATAGACCCCAGCAGACCGCGCTGGCATGAAGACCCCGCGTCGCTGTTGCAGATGATCCACGGCATGACCGGGCACGCCGAAGCCGGAACCCATCGGCGGCACTACCGGGGCCTGATCGACGCCGCCGGGGTGGCAGCCATCGAGCTGCCGCGCCGCGTGGGGCTGATGCGCCGCCCATTGGTCCGGCGCCTGATCCGCGTGTCGCGGGCCCATATGCCGCTGCGCGAGCACCATAAACTTCTGATGATCCGCACGGTGGATGTGCTCAAGTCGCTGATACTGGAGATCGCCGATGACCTGGCCCGCCGCAGGATCATCGCGCAGCCGGACGACATCTGGTTCCTGACGGTCGCCGATCTGCGCGACGCGCTTTCGGGGCGCGTCGATGACCTGCGCGCGCAGGTCACCGAACGGCGCGCGGCCTTTGGCCAGCATGCCCGCAAAGCCCCGCCCCGGGTGATCACCAGTGATGGGGAAATTCCGCGTGTGTCCCTGTCGATCGACGGCGCGCCACAGGGGGCGCTGCTGGGAAGCCCGGTTTCCGCCGGGGTGTATGAAGGGGTCGCGCATGTCGTGCTGGATCCCGCGCGCGAGATTCTCAAGCCTGGCGAAATCCTGGTTGCGCCCTTCACCGATCCGGGCTGGACGCCGCTCTTTGTCAACGCCGGCGCGCTGGTGACGGAAGTCGGCGGGCTGATGACCCACGGGTCGGTGGTGGCGCGCGAATACGGCATTCCGGCCGTGGTCGGGCTGGCCGACGCGACAAGGACGATCAAGACAGGCGACCGCCTGCGCATCAATGGCGATCTGGGCTTCGTTCAGATCCTGACGGAGGACAACGCATGAAAAGCACCGCCTTGTTCATGGCCGCGGCCCTGCTGATCCTGATGGGATTGGCGCTGGCGCAGGGCGGCGGCACCTTCCGCGAAGGAATGGCAACATCGGGGCGACAGCTGATCCGGTTCCTGCCGATCCTGATCATCGCGGTCCTGTTGGCCGGGTTTATGGAAACCCTGTTGCCGCAGCGGATCGTCGATAACCTGCTGTCCGATACCGCCGGGTTCAAGGGCATCGTCATTGCCTGGTTTGCCGGGATCATCACGCCGGGCGGCAGCATCGTCGGCATGCCGATCATCGCCGGGCTTTACCGCGCGGGCGTGGGCACGGCGGTGCTGATGACCTATGCCACCTCGCTGGCCACGCTGTCGTTGATGCGCGTCCCAATCGAGGCCGGGTTCTATGGCTGGCGTCTGACGGCGCTGCGGATCGGGGTCTCGCTGGGACTGCCGTTCATCGCCGGGGGGCTGACCTTGCTGTTCGTGCGGCTGACCGAATAGCCGGATCAGCCGTCCGACAGGCCGCCGAGCGCCGCCTCGACGCGGTCCCACTCGGCGCCATCGGGCAGGCCCAGCCGGATCCAGGTGGCAGAATAGGGAAAGACGCGCGACCAGATGTGACGGCGCGCCAGCCTGTCCTGCGCCTGCGCGGCATCGGGCGTGGCATAGGTGCGAAACAATTCCGTGCCGCCCACCAGCCGCCAGCCCGCCCGCCGCGCCAGGGCGTCCAGCCGCGCGGCGTCCGCGGCCAGACGGCGGCGGGTGTCGCGCGCCCAGCCGTCATCGCGCAACGCCAGCGTGCCGATGAACTGCGCCGGGCCGGACACCGCCCATGGCCCCGCCATGTCGTGAAGCCGCGCCCGCAGGCCCGCGCCCGCCAGCGCAAAGCCCAGCCGCACCCCCGCCAGCCCGTAGAACTTGCCGAACGAGCGCAAGACCAGCACCCGGTCACCAACCCGCCCGGCCAGCGAGCGTTCCGGCACCGGATCGGCGAAGCTTTCATCGACCACCAGCAGACCGACCTGCGTGGCCAGCGCGGCCAGCGCGCCCGGCTCAAAGCTCTGGCCATCGGGGTTGTTGGGGTTGACCACCACGGCCAGGTCGGCCCCGGCCAGCGCGCCCAGCGTCTCGGCGGTGCGCACCCGCCACCCGGCGCCGCGCAGGGCGGCGGCATGTTCGTTATAGGTGGGGGACAACACCGCCGCCTGTTCAGCCGGGCGCAGGCGCGGATACAGCTGAATGGCGGCCTGCGCCCCGGCCAGCGGCAGAATGGTTGCGGGCGCGGCGCCGTAAGCCCGCGCGGCGGCGGCGATCAGGTCCTGCTGCGCCTGCGCTGTCGGCAGCGCGGTCCAGACGGACGCGGGCAGCGGCGGCACCGGATAGGGACGGCGGTTGATGCCCGTGGACAGGTCGATCCAGCCACCCGCGCCATAGCTCGCGCGGGCATCGTCCAGATTGCCGCCATGGTCGCGGGTGCTCACCAGCCTGTTCCTGCCATCAGTGCCAACACCCCCACGGCTACCGCGATCATCGCCCGCCGGTAAAGGGCCAGTGCGCGGGTCAGGTCTTGCGGTGTCGGATCCGGCGCGCCTTCATTGACCCAGGGCTCGGCGGAAACCGTGTCGCCATAGATCCTTGGGCCGGACAGGCGCACACCCAGAGCGCCCGCCATCGCCGCCTCGGGCCAGCCCGCGTTGGGCGAGCGGTGGTTGCGCGCATCGCGGGCCATGCAGCGCAAGGCCCGCGATGCGGCGCCCGAGACCAGCGCGAAGATCAGCCCGGTCAACCGCGCGGGAACCCAGTTGACCACATCGTCCAGCCGGGCCGCGGCCCAGCCGAAGGCGCCATGCCTTGGCGTCAGATGGCCGATCATCGAATCCAGCGTGTTGATCGCCTTGTAGGCGGCAATGCCGGGCAGCCCGGCCACCACCCCCCAGAACAGCGGTGCCAGGATGCCGTCGCTGGTGTTCTCGGCCAGGCTTTCGGTGGCCGCGCGGGCCACCCCGGCGCTGTCCAGCCCCGCCGGATCGCGCCCGACAATCATCGCCACCGCATGGCGGGCGGCGGGCAGGTCGCCGCGCGCCAGGGGCCGGGCGACGGCCTGCACATGGTCATGCATCGAGCGCAGCGCGATCAGCGGCCAGGCCAGAACCCCCAGGATCAGCGTGCCCGCCCCATTTCCCGGCATCCACGCCTGCACCAGCCATCCCAGCCCCAGCGCCAGCCCGACGGTGATCAGCGTGGCGGCGACGCCCCGCAACCGCCGCCGCGCGCAAGGCGCATCGGGATCGTTCCACCGCCGGTCCAGCAGGGCGATCAGCCGTCCCGCCCATGTCACCGGGTGGCCGATCCGCCGATAGACGGCGTCCGGCCAGCCCAGCAGGGCGTCCAGGGCCATCGCCACCAGCATCGCCCCGGCTAGGCTCATGCCGTGCCGCCCGCGTCGAACCGCACGACTTGCGTGAACCCCGCTTCCGTCAGTGCCCGCACGCCCAGCGCCGGCACCGCGCCGGGGGCAAAGATCAGCCCGCGCGCGCTGCCGGTATGGGCGATGATCCAGCCCAGCGCGCCCAGATCGCGGGCCAGCGCCGCAGTCGGATCCAGCGCCGGGCCGCGCAGTGCCAGGCTGCGCTGCGCCGATTGCGTGGCCAGCGCCGCCATCCGCGCCACTGCCATGCCCTCGCACCAATCAACGATCAGATCGGCGAAGTCGGCAAACCGCGTGTCCGCCGGGTCGGTGCGGCGGGGCGGGCCAACGAAGCCGCCCAGCACGGCGAAGCGGGGTAGCGCTGGCAGCGGGCGCAGGATCCGCCCCTCGCGCGGGGCGAACAGCAGGCGCTCGGGCTGCGGAAACATCAGCGGGTCGCTGGCCCCTTCGATCTGCGCGCAGATCCGGGCCAGGGCTTCGGGCGTGCCGGAAAATCCAAGCGCCCGCGCCGTGGCCACCAACCCGGCGGTGGACGAACCCGCGCCGCCACCGGGCGGCATGGTCGCGCCCAGAACGATCGGCCTGTCCGGAACCGGCACGTCCAGCGCGGCGCACAGATCGACCAGCCGCGCCGATGTCAGGGTGGCGTCGAAATCCATGTCCGGGTCGGTGCCCACCCAAAACGACGGGCAAGGCAGGGAAGCCAGCGCGACCGGACCATCCGGCCCCAGGCGCCCCTGCATCAGTTCACCGAAATGCCCGGCCACCCGCTGCTGCGGGGCCTTTTGTGTCTGGGCGCGGTGGATTTGGGCAAGCGGGGTGTGCGGCATCGATGGGACCATGGTTTGTGCCGCTTATCTGCGATCCATCCGGCGCCTGAGCAAGCGAAACCGACGCATCCCGCCCCGGTTTTCCGTCAGAACGTTCAGTTGGCGATGTTGCGCAGCACCCGCAGCATGGTCAGCGTCTGCGCGATGACCGGCACGGGGGATTCCGTGGCCAGAACCACGTCGCCGGGCTGGATCTCGAAGCGCCGCGCGGCAAACAGCCCGTCGGCGCTGGTCAGATCGAAGGTAAACACCACCTGCGTTTTTTGCGGCCCGCTGCCGGTCAGGCTGACCGCGCTTTCGGGATAGTCGCGCAACACCATCACGCCCAGCAGATCGGCGCGGGTATCGGACAGGCCGCCGATTGTCGACAGCGCGTCCAGCGCGGTGATTTCCTCGCGCTCGAAATACACCACCTGCTCGCGCCCGGCGGCACCAAGCGCAATATAAGTGCGCTGGTCTTCCTCCACCAGAATACGGTCGCCGCCGCGCAACTGGATGTCGTTCGCCGGGTCGGCAAACAGCGTGCGCGCGGGAATGGCATAGGCCTGTCCGGCCCGGTTCAGCCGCACGACCGGGTTGCGCAGCTCGGTGTCGATGCCACCTGCCTCGGCCAGAACGCTCAGGATCGTCGGGCTGATTTCGGGCAGGTCGATGCGCCCGGGGCTGGCCACGCCCGTCACAACATCGATGGTGTTGCGTGACCCGGGGGTGACCGTCAGTTGCACCTGTCCGTCAGGCACGATGGCGGTGATCTCGCGCTGGATATCACGCCGCGCTGCTTCGGCGGACATGCCGGAAATCCGCAATTCACCGATATAGGGAACAAAGATCCGGCCCGACGCGGAGACCGGGATCAGCTGCATCTCCACGTTGCGGTTCTCGCCCGAAGTCAAAAGCGAATCGGGCTGGTTGTCCCAGATCGACAAGCTCACGCGGTCCCCGGCGCGGATGATCCGTGCCGAGGGCGCCGCGCCGGTTGTCACCCAGCGGTGACGGAGCTCGGGCCGGGCGACAGGCCAGTCGCGGATATCGGCCAGCGACTGGCGGGTAATGGCCACGACCTGGACTTCGGCGTCAGGGTCCTGCGTGCCGCGCAACACCTCGCTTTGCAGGGCGGCGCCGCGCGGCATCGAACAGGCGCCGAGCAGCAGGGGCAGCAGCAGAACACCGAGTGTCAGCCGCAAACGGCCGCCGTTCCACGTCAAGATGCCGGCCCTGTGTCTGCTGTGTTCCAAAGTGTCTGCCGCCAGGTTCCCGGCCACCGTTGGCGCGGAAACAACCGGCGGATACGGGGCGTTGATGGTGTCGTCTGCGGGCAAGCTACAGGGCTTGGGTCAGTGCGACAAGCCGTTCAATGGGGCGCAATCCGTCCAACCTCGCCTTACAGGTGACGCAACTGTGCCTGTCCCCGGGGCGGAAACGCCCTTTGCACCGGGGGTCGCGCGCAGTAGCCTGTGACCAATGGCGATGTCGAACCGGGGCCGGGCATGAGCGATGGACATACACTGAAAGCCGATGCGATTGTCATCGGGGCTGGGCAGGCGGGTTTGGTGGCGGCGAACGAGCTTTGCGCCCGTGGCCTGTCCGTCCTGCTGCTGGACCAGGAGGGCGCGCAGAACCTGGGCGGTCAGGCGTTCTGGTCGCTGGGCGGGTTGTTCATGGTCGACACGCCGGAACAGCGGCGCATGAAGATCCGCGATTCGCGGGGACTGGCGCTGTCGGACTGGATGGGTTCGGCGCAGTTCGACGGCCCGCAGGATACCTGGCCACGCCGCACCGCCGAGGCGTATGTCGATTTCGCCGCCACCGAAATGCGGCCCTGGCTGCACGGGCTGGGAATGCGCTGGTTCCCGGTGGTCGGCTGGGCCGAGCGCGGCGGCGCGATGGCGCACGGCCATGGCAACACCGTGCCCCGCTTTCATGTGACCTGGGGCACCGGCCCGGGCGTTCTGGCCCCGTTCCTGCGCCTGGCGCGCCAGCATGAGGCCAACGGGCTGCTGCGATTTGCCTTCCGCCACCGGGTGACCGGGCTGTCCCTGACCGGCGGGCGCATCGCGGGCGTCAGCGGCGAGGTTCTCGAACCCACGGATGTGGAGCGCGGCCAGCAATCCAGCCGCACCGTGACCGGCACGTTCGAGGCACAGGCGGGGGCGGTGATCGTCACCTCGGGCGGGATCGGCGGCGATCTGGAGCGCGTGCGGCGCGCCTGGCCTGTGAAGCGTCTGGGTCCGGCACCCGCGCGGATGATTTCGGGCGTGCCGGCGCATGTCGATGGCGCGATGATCGCTGTCGCGCAACAGGCCGGTGCCGCCACGATCAACACCGACCGGATGTGGCATTACACCGAAGGCGTGCGCAACTGGGCACCGATCTGGCCGTCGCACGGGATTCGTGTTTTGCCCGGCCCGTCTTCCATGTGGTTCGATGCGCTGGGCAACCGGATGGAGGCCCCGTTTCTGCCCGGGTTTGACACGCTGGGCACGCTGCGGCGCATCCTGTCCACCGGGCATGACTATTCCTGGTTCATCCTGACGCAATCGATCATCAAGAAGGAATTCGCGCTGTCCGGGTCCGAGCAGAACCCGGATCTGACATCCGGGCGCTGGAGTGAGGTGCTCAAGGCGCGGCTGGGCGCGCGGGGCAAGGCCCCCGCGCCGGTGGAGGCGTTCAAGGAGCACGGCGCCGATTTTGTGGTCGCCGATACGCTGGACGCACTGATTGGCAAGATGAACGCGCTGGGCGAAGTGCCGCTTGATGCCGCGCATATCCACGCGCAGATCGCCGCGCGTGATGCGCAGATCGACAACCCGTTCGGCAAGGACGCGCAGATCACAGCCATTCGCGGCGCGCGGCGCTACCGGGGCGACAAGCTGATCCGCACGGCAAAGCCGCACCGCATTCTGGACCCCGAACAAGGGCCGTTGATCGGCGTGCGCCTGTCGATCCTGACGCGCAAGACGCTGGGCGGGTTGCACACCGATCTGGACGGCGCGGTGCTGGACGCCGAGGGCTATCGCATCGACGGGCTGTTCGCGGCGGGCGAATGCGCGGGGTTCGGCGGCGGCGGGTATCATGGGTATAACGCGCTGGAGGGAACCTTTCTGGGCGGGTGCATTTTTTCAGGGCGCAACGCGGGACGGGCGGCGGCGGGTTAGGGGGCTCTGCCCCCCGGCCTGCGGCCTCCCCCCGGGATATTTGAGGACAGATGATGACGGGAACGATCAAGGCTTGCGTGTTCGATGCCTACGGCACGTTGTTCGATGTAGGGGCGGCGGCACGGGTTGCCGCGTCCGAGAAGGGGGCCGAAAGCTGGGCGCCGAAATGGCCGCAACTGGCCGCCGACTGGCGCAGAAAACAACTGGAATACACCTGGTTGCGCGCGGTGGCGGAGGCGCATATCGATTTCTGGCAGGTCACGCAGGACGGGCTGGACTGGGCGCTGGAGGCCGCCGGGCTGACCGACCCGGCGCTGCGCGAACGCCTGTTGGCGCTCTATTGGGAGCTGGACGCCTATCCGGAAGTGCCCCAGATGCTGGCGACGCTGGCGCAGAGGGGCCAGCGGCTGGCGATCCTGTCGAACGGCTCGCCAGGGATGCTGGACGGTGCGGTGTCATCCGCCGGATTGGACGGTCAGTTCGAGGCGCTGCTGTCGGTGCAGGATGTCGGCGTGTTCAAGCCGCATCGCCGGGTCTATGACCTGGTGGGCAGGCAGATGGGGGTCGCCCCGCACGAGGTGCTGTTCGTGTCGTCCAATGGCTGGGACGCCTGCGCCGGGGCCGCCTATGGCTTTGTCGGCGCCTGGGTGAACCGCGACGGTGCGCCGCCGGACCGTTTGCATGGCAAGCCCGCGCATGAGTTGCGCAGCTTGCAGGGGCTGCCGGATCTGGTGAAAAGCCTTTAACCTGCGAAATTTCTGCTGGCGAAACCCGCAGCGCGTTCCTAACCTGGGCGGATGAGCGATTCCCTCGACAGCCGTTACTCCTGGACGCGCCTGTTTCTGTCCCTTGGGCTGGCGACGGTGGGCAATGCCGGCATGTGGTCGGTGATCGTTGTCCTGCCCGCGCTTCAGGCCGATTTCGGCGGTGGGCGCGGCGATGCGTCCTTGCCCTATACTCTGACGATGATCGGCTTCGCGCTGGGCAACCTGCTGATCGGCCGCGCCGTGGACCGGTTCGGCGTGGCACGGGCCCTGGCCGGGGCGGCGTTGGTGTCCGGCGCGGGCTATGTCGCGGCGGCGCTCAGCCCGTCGATGCTGCTGCTATCCGTCGCGCAGGGGATCATCGGCTTTGGCACGGCGGCGTTCTTTGGCCCGCTGATCGCGGATGTGTCCCTGTGGTTCCGGCGTCGCCGGGGCATCGCGGTGGCCATCGTGGCGAGCGGCAATTACCTGGCGGGCGCGATCTGGCCGGTGCTGCTGAGCGGAGTATTGACCGATCAGGGCTGGCGCGCGGTCTATTTCGTGCTGGCTGTGCTGGTGGTGGCGGTTATCCTGCCCGGATCGACGCTGCTGCGCCACCGCTTGCCAGACAGCAGCCTAACCGCAGAGGCGCAGGCCACCAGCCTGACCCCGCGCCGGGTTCCGTTTTCCCCCGCCGTGCTGATGTGGATGCTGGCGGCGGCGGGCGTGGCCTGTTGCGTGGCGATGTCTATGCCACAGGTGCATATCGTCGCCCTGGCCGTCGATCTCGGACTGGGCCAGGCGGTTGGCGCGCAAATTCTGGCCGTCATGTTGCTGGGCGGCGTGGTTTCGCGTCTGGTTTCGGGACTGATCGCCGACAGGCTGGGCGGGGTTGCGACCCTGCTGATCGGCTCGGTCGGGCAGATGATCGGCCTGATGCTGTATCTACCGGCCGACGGGCAGACCTCGCTCACCGTGGTCAGCCTGATCTTCGGCCTGAGCCAGGGGGGGATCGTGCCCGCCTACGCGATCATCGTGCGCGAATACATGCCCGCCAAGGAGGCCGGCACACGGGTCGGTTTTGTCATCATGGCGACGATCCTGGGCATGGCGCTGGGCGGCTGGATGAGCGGCTGGATCTACGACATGACCGGCTCGTATAGCCTGGCCTTCGTCAACGGTATCCTGTGGAATGCCGCGAATATCGCGATCATGCTGGTGATCCTGTTCAGCGGCCGTCGGCGCAAGACGCCGCTTGCGGCCACCGTCTGACGGGCCTTGCACCGTTGCAGATGTCCGGCTTAGGATTTCGGCACCAGACAGGATCCGACCATGCCCCATGACCACGACCACGGCGACCATGACAACCACCTGGACCCGATGGACGCGCGGGTGCGGGCGCTAGAAACCATTCTGGTGCGAAAGGGGCTGATCGACCCTGCCGCCGTGGATGCGATCATCGACACCTATGCCAACAAGGTCGGCCCGCGCAATGGCGCGCAGGTGGTGGCGCGGGCCTGGACGGATCCGGAGTTCGCCGCCTGGCTGGCGCGCGACGCCACGGCGGCGATTGCCGACATGGGCTTCACCGGCCGTCAGGGTGAGCACATGCAGGCCGTGTTCAACACGCCCGACCAGCACAACGTTATCGTCTGCACGCTGTGCTCGTGCTACCCGTGGTCGGTGCTGGGCCTGCCGCCGGTCTGGTATAAATCCCCCGCCTACCGCGCGCGCGTGGTGATAGAGCCGCGCGCGGTGCTGGCCGAGTTCGGCCTGACCCTGCCGGTTTCCACCCGCATCCGCGTGTGGGATTCCACCGCCGAGCTGCGCTATCTGGTGGTGCCGATGCGCCCCGAGGGCACCGAAGGGATGGACCTGACCGCGCTGGCCGATCTGGTGACGCGCGAAGCCATGGTGGGCACCGGCTTGCCCCGGTTGCCCGCATGAACGGCCCGCATGATCTGGGCGGGCGCATGGGCTTCGGGCCAATCCCGCTGGAGGCTGACGAGCCGATCTTCCACGCCGATTGGGAAGCGCGCGCGCTGGGCATCACGCTGACCTGCGGCGCGCTGGGCCACTGGACGCTGGACGAAAGCCGCCACGCGCGTGAATCGCTGCCGCCTGCGGTTTACTACAGCGCAAGTTACTATGAGATATGGGAGCGTGCGCTGGAGGCGCTGCTGTTGCGGCACGCCCTGGTGACCGAGGATGAGCTGGCGCGAGGGCAGGCCGCCGCAGGCGAAGCGCATCCCCGTCGCTTGCCCGCAGCCCGTGTCCCGGCGGTGCTGGCGTCAGGCGGGCCGACGGATCGCCCGGTCGCAACGCCTGCGCGGTTTCAGCCCGGCGACCGGGTGCGCGCGCGGCTGATGCACCCGAAGACCCACACCCGGATGCCGGGCTATCTGACCGGGCGTCCCGGCGTGATCGAGGCCGATCGCGGCGGCTTCGTGCTGCCCGACAGCAATGCCCATGGCGGCGGTGAAAACCCCGAACGGCTTTACACCGTGGTGTTCGAGGCCGCGCGGGTCTGGGGGCAGGGCGCGGAGCCGGGTGTGACGATCAGCGCCGATCTGTGGGAGAGCTATCTTGAACCCGCCTGACGCGCCGAAACCCGGCGCCCGGCCGTTCGACGATCCGCCCTTTGAGGAGCCCTGGCAAGCGCAGGTCTTTGGCCTGACCGTGGCGCTGAACGAGGCCGGCGTATTCGATTGGCCAAGCTGGGCGCAGGCGCTGGGTGCGCAGATCAAAACCGGCGCGCCCTATTGGCAGGCGTGGCTAAGCGCGTTGGAAGCGGTGCTGGCCGAGCGTGATCTTGCCCTGCCCGCCGACGTGGCCGATCTGGCGCGGCGCTGGCACGAGGCGGCGCTGGCCACACCCCATGGCCAGCCCATCCGGCTGGAAAACGCCGGCGCCTAAGCCGCCCACTTGATCGAGCAGCCGACCGACGGCACCTGATCTTGCGGGCCGTGGCCGGTGCGGGCGATCTGCATCATCGCCTCGAACAGCTCGCGCCGGGCGTCGGGCGCCGCCGGACGAGAGCCGGACGCGTCCAGCCGCCCACGGTATTGCAGGCCCCGATCCGCGTTCAGGCCAAAGAAATCCGGCGTGCATTGCGCGTTCCAGGCCCGTGCAACGGTCTGATCGGCATCATGCAGATAGGGAAAGGTGAAGCCCTGCCGCACGGCCATCCTGCGCATGTTGTCGAAACTGTCGGCGGGGTAGGCGAGCGCGTCATTCGAGCAGATCGCCGCAACACCGATCCCGGCGGCTTGCAGATCGCGCGCATCGCGCACAATCCGGTCTATCACCGCCAGCACATAGGGGCAGTGATTGCAGATGAACATCACCAGCGTGCCATTCGGTCCGGCGATCTCGCCCAGCGCATAGGTTTTCCCATCAGTGGCGGGCAGGGTGAATTCTGGCGCGTGCCAGCCGAAATCACAGACGGGGGGCTTTGTCAGGGCCATGGGGACCTCCGGTTCGTTTGGCGGACAATCGACGCCGATATCCTGAGGCGCCGGGCGGGGCTGTCAAGCCTTGCCCGAATTCCTCTAGGCAGGTGCAGGAACCCATGATAGCGCGAATGGATGCAATCACTGACGGATCCCTTGAACCCAAGGCTCGGGCTGGCCACGCTTGGCGTGGTCGTGGCGTCGGCCCTGTTCGGAATTGTCCCCGTGTTCGCCCGGTCGCTGACCGATGCGGGCATGGCCGCCCACGCGGTGGCCTTTTACCGCTACGTGCTGGCCGTTGCCGTGCTGATGCCGGTGGTCTGGCACTGGCGGCACTTGCCACGCACACTGGCCTGGGGCGCGTTTGTCGGCGTGGTGATGGGGCTGGGCTGGGTCGGCTATGTGCGCGCGATCGAGGTTGTGCCGGTGTCCACCGCCGGCGTGCTCTACATGACCTATCCGGCCTTCGCGCTGGTCTTTTCCTGGGCGCTGTTCGGCGACCGGCCCAGCGGGCGGGGGATCATCGCGTCGCTGATGATCGTGGCCGCCGCCGCCCTGGTCAGCCGTCCCGGCGCCGTGCCGCCGGAACATGTGCCGGCGCTGATCCTGTCGCTGGCCGCGCCGGCCGGCTTCGGGCTGGGGATCTCGGTTCTGGTGCACCGCTTGATCGACATTCCGGTCCTGGCGCGGATCGGCGTCGTGTCGGCGGGATCGGTGATCGGGCTTGCGCCCCTGATGCTGGCCACACCGCTGGAGGCCATCGTGCCCGCCAGCGCCAATGGCTGGCTGATGGTCGTGGGAATCGGTCTGGGCACCGCGCTGATCCCGCAGCTGATCTACACATTCTGCTCGCCCCTGATCGGCACCGCGCGCACCGCCATGGCCGGCAGCATCGAACTGCCGGTGATGTTTGCCGTGGGCTGGTTCTTCTTCAACGAATCGCTTTATGCGGCGCAGGGGATCGCGCTGATCCTGGTGATCGCCGCCATCGTCATCACCCCGGCCAAGCGCGCGCGGTCCATCGCCGCGACGCTCAAGCCCGGGGACTGATCGCGCAACACCCGCAACCCGGCAGCGCAGCCGGGTGCCCGTGACCATCAAAAAGCCAGACTGCCCTGCAAGACTGCGCGAATCGCCCGGTTCCGTGCTGCAAAGAGGTCTTGAATGAAAATCGCCGTTGTCGGTCTGGGCTATGTCGGCCTGTCAAACGCGATCCTGCTGGCGCAGAATCACGAGGTTGTCGCACTGGATACCGATGCGGCGCGGGTCGCGGCGCTGAACGCTGGTCTCAGCCCGGTCGAGGACAAGGACGCCACCGAGTTTCTGGCGCGCGGCGGATTGACCCTGCGCGCGACCAGCGACGGCGCCGACGCGCTGGGCGATGCCGCGTTCGTCGTCATCGCCACGCCCACCGATTATGACCCGCAGACCAATCAGTTCGACACCACCAGCGTCGAGGGGGTTGTCGATCAGGTGCTGGCGCTGAACCCTGGCGCGGTGGTGGTCATCAAATCGACCGTTCCGGTGGGCTTTACCGAACGCCTGCGCGCGCAGAAAGGCTGCGATTCCATTCTGTTTTCGCCCGAATTCCTGCGCGAAGGGCGGGCGCTGCATGACAACCTTTTCCCCTCGCGCATCATCGTCGGCGAACGCAGCGAACGCGCGCGCGTCTTCGCCGGCCTGCTTCAGGAAGGGGCGCGGGTGGATTGCCCCGTCCTGTTCGCCGATCCGACCGAGGCCGAGGCGATCAAGCTCTTCGCCAACACCTACCTGGCGCTGCGCGTGGCGTTCTTCAACGAGCTGGACAGCTACGCCATGGTGCGCGGACTGGAAACGCGGCAGATCATCGACGGCATCGGTCTGGATCCGCGGATCGGCGGGCATTACAACAACCCGTCCTTTGGTTATGGCGGCTATTGCCTGCCCAAGGATAGCAAGCAGCTGCTGGCCAATTACCAGGACGTGCCGCAAAACCTGATCGCCGCCGTGGTCGAGGCCAATGCAACCCGCAAGGACCTGATCGCGCAGCAGATCGCGGCGCTGGGGCCCAAGGTTGTCGGCGTCCACCGGCTGGTGATGAAGGCTGGGTCCGACAATTTCCGCCAAAGCGCGATTCTGGGCGTGATCGAGGGGTTGCAGGCGCTGGGTATCAGCGTGATCGTGCATGAACCCGGGGTCAGCGCGGATGATTTCACGCAGGCTCCGCTGGAAAACGACCTGGCGGCGTTCAAGGCCCAGGCCGATCTGATCGTCGCCAACCGGCGCTCGGCCGATCTGGCCGATGTGCCGCACAAGCTGTTCACCCGCGATCTGTTCGGCGTGGATTGATCCGCGCGTCTCGCCGCTTGCCGCATGGGGGAAAATTGCGCATCGTTGCCGCCTGACTGAAAAGGGGGGCAAGGTGCCATGCGGTTTCACGGCTATTTTCGCAGTTCGTCAAGCTACCGGTGTCGCATCGCGTTCAATCTGAAGGGGCTGGCTTTTGACTTCGTGCCGGTCCATCTGGTCAGGGACGGCGGCCAGCAGCGCACCAACGCCTACCGCGCCCTGAACCCGCAGGGGCTGGTTCCGGTGCTGGAGGTGGACGGGCAGGTGCTGACCCAGTCGCCGGCGATTCTCGAATGGCTTGAGGAGGTGCACCCGCAACCGCCGTTGCTGCCGCCGGACCCCATGACCCGCGCCGCGGTCCGCGCGTTCTGCGCCGTCATCGCCTGCGAGATCCATCCGCTGCAAAATCTGCGCGTGCTGCAACATCTGGGCGCCGAATTCGGCCAGGATCAGGACGGCAAGAACGCCTGGTGCCGGCGTTGGATCGGCGATGGGCTGGCGGCCTGCGAGGCGCTTTTGAAGGACCGCCACGGAACGCGATTCGCCTTTGGCGACCAGCCCGGCCTGGCCGAGGTGTATCTGGTTCCGCAACTGTTTTCCGCGCAGCGATTCGGTGTGGACATGGCGGCTATGCCCCGGTTGCGGACCATTGCCGGTGCCTGCGAGGGGTTGCCCGCCTTCGCGCAGGCCCACCCGTCGCGCCAGCCAGACGCGGAATAGGGAAATATTATACCGCCGTGAAACAATTGATTAGGTTGGGTGGCGGGATCGTGAAATAAAATTTGCAGAGTCCCCAGTTGGACCTTGCACTCGCAACGAAATATTCGAATAGTTGACCGATCAGTCACCGAAAGAAGTGTTGGCAATATAGTGCCACTTGTGCAAGTATTTGCCGCTTGAGACTGAAAATTGTTCTTGGGAGGAGAAAGAATGATGAAGAAAACTGCAATGAAGGCCCTTCTGGGTGCCGTCGCCGCGATTGCCGTGAGCGCCAGCGCCGCCGCCGCGCAGGAAGTCACCCTGCGGATGCATCAATTCCTGCCCGGGGCCGCCAACGTGCCGTCCCTGATCCTGGATCGCTGGGCGGATGCCGTCGAGGCGGACTCGAATGGCCGGATCAAGATCGAACGCTACAATGCCATGGCGCTGGGCGGCACACCGCCCGAACTGATGGATCAGGTGCTCGACGGTATCGCCGACATCATCTGGACGGTGAACGGCTACACGCCGGGTCGTTTCCCGCGCACCGAGGTCTTTGAACTGCCGTTCTTCGTGTCGAACCCGCGCGCCGCTTCGGCCGCGCTGTGGACCATGTACGAAAACGAAATGCAGCAAGATTTCGCGGGTGTTCGTCAGCTTGGCATGTGGGTTCACGGCCCGGGCATGATCCATACCAGCACGCCCGTCGCGGCGCCTGAAGATCTTCGCGGCATGAAGATCCGCGGTGGCTCGCGCATGGTCAACGATCTGCTGACCCAGCTGGGCGCCGAGCCTGTCGGCCTGCCCGTCACCGGCATCCCCGAAGCTCTGTCGCGCGGTGTGATCGACGGCACCACCATCCCGTGGGAAGTCGCCGGCATCCTGCGTGTGCAGGAACTGGTGAGCAACCACACCGAATTCGAGGGCCCGGCGCTGTATACGCTGACCTTCTCGTTCGCCATGAACCAGGATGTCTATGACGCCATGCCTGCCGATCTTCAGCAGGTCATCGACGACAACTCAGGTCTGAACTTCTCGGTCTTTGCCGGCGGCACGCAGACCGCAGCAGATGGCCCGATCCGGGCCGCAGCTGTCGAGCGGGGGAACACCATCATCACCATATCCGAGTCGGACGCACAGGTCTGGGCCGAGGAAGCACAGCCGATCTATGCGGCCTGGGTTGCCGATATGGAAAGCCGTGGCATCGACGGTCAGGCGCTGATCGACGAAGCGCGCGCGCTGATGGCGCAGTATGATGATACTGCGGATGACATGTTCGACGCCTGGGCCTC
>Ga0316205_10001691_pt1 | contig 26178 bp, 21 predicted proteins | sample 3monthpyrite_MG_FD_204941 | JGI IMG/M metagenome (GOLD analysis project Ga0316205, IMG submission 204941) | Microbial mat bacterial communities from mineral coupon in-situ incubated in ocean water Damariscotta River, Maine, United States -... | ecosystem: Environmental > Aquatic > Marine >... | reverse complement strand
CGCGGGAGCTGGCAGAAAGCCTTGTGCGGGTGGCAAATGATGCGGGCTGCCACACCAGTGCTTTGATAACCGACATGAATGAACCGCTGGCGCGGGCGGCGGGCAACGCGCTGGAGATGCAAAACGCCGTCGATTTTTTGACCGGCAAAGAGATTGATAACCGGTTATGGGATGTGACGGCGGCTCTCGGAGCCGAACTATTGGCCAATTCCGGCGTGGCTGGTAGCGTAGATACAGGCGCTGAAATGATGCTTGAAGCTCTTCAATCAGGAAAAGCCGCGGAGCGATTTGGCAAAATGGTTTCGGCACTTGGAGGGCCGGCTGATTTTGTTGAAAAGCCGGAGCAGTATTTGGAAAAAGCGCCACTGGTGGCGGAGGTTTATGCGCGCGAATCCGGTTTTGTGAACAAGATCGAGACGCGCGGCGTTGGCATGGCGGTGGTTGCGCTTGGTGGTGGGCGCACACGGTCGGCCGACCCGATCGACTATGCTGTGGGGCTCGATTGGCTGGCAGGGATCGGCCAGATGGTCGATGCAGACCAGCCCATAGCGCGTGTGCATGCTCGCGACGAAGACACGCTGGCAGAAGCGAAAAACCGCGTGATTGCTGCCTATAAGATTGCCGAAACGGTGCCGGAAGATGCGCCTTTGATATTAGAAAGGATCAGCTGATGGCGCGGGCATTTTTGCTGATAATGGATTCGGTTGGCATTGGCGGCGCTTTGGATGCCGCACGTTTTGGAGATGCCGGCTCCAACACGCTTGGCCATATAGCGACAGAATGCGCGGCCGGGCGCGGCAACGAGGGCCGGAATGGCCCGCTGCACCTGCCAAATCTGGATGCACTCGGTTTTGGCGCGGCCGCGAAAGCGGCATGTGGCGAGATTCCCGCCGGGCTTTCTGGCCAATCGGGGCTGTTTGCCGTGGCAAACGAGGTTTCAAATGGCAAAGATACGCCCACCGGCCATTGGGAGCTTTCCGGCGTGCCGGTTTCTTTTGAATGGCACTATTTCCCCGATACCATGCCTACGTTTCCAGCTGAAAAAATTGCCGAATTTGTTGAGCGGGCGAAGATTCCGGGAATATTGGGGGACTGCCACGCCTCGGGCACCGAAATAATAGCTGAGCTTGGCGAGGAGCATTTGCGGACAGGCAAGCCTATCTGCTACACGTCGGGCGATAGTGTTTTCCAGATTGCGGCGCATGAAGGGCATTTCGGGCTGGAGAGGCTATTGGATATTTGCGAGATTGCCGCCGAGATATTCCACCCGATGATGGTGGGCCGTGTTATTGCGCGGCCATTTGCGGGCGCGGATGCCGCCAGCTTCAAGCGGACGCCAAACCGGCGCGATTATGCAATTGCCCCCCCCGAACCGACGATTTGTGATCGTGTGGTGGCGGCGGGCGGGCGCACGCTGGCGGTTGGTAAAATTGGCGATATATTTGCACATCAGGGCATAAGCGAGGTTTTCAAAGGCAAAGATGATATGGCGCTGGTTGACCATACGGTGGCCTTGATGGACACCGCACGAAGCGGTGATTTTGTGTTTGCCAATTACGTCGAGTTTGACAGCCTCTATGGCCACAGGCGCGATGTTGCGGGCTACGCGCGCCACCTTGAAGCCTTTGACCGCCGCTTACCCGAAATTTTGGCAGGTTTAAATGACGGTGATCTCTTGATGATTTCTGCTGATCATGGCAATGACCCGACTTGGACCGGCACCGACCACACCCGAGAACGCGTGGCGGTATTGATTGCCGGTTTTGGCCGCCAAGGTAACTTGGGGCAGGTTGCTTTCGCCGACGTTGGTGAGACAATCGCCAAGCATTTGGGGCTGGCCCCAGGAACACATGGAAAGAGTTTTTTATGAATTTCAGCGAGATACCCAAGACCGAATTGCATTTGCATCTGGAAGGTGCCGCGCCGCCGGATTTTATCCGGCAGTTGGCATCTGAAAAAGGTGTTAACATGGACGGGGTGTTTGACGCTGACGGGGCTTATGTGTGGGGGACGTTTGTAGAATTTTTGGCAACCTACGAGCGGGCGTGCGAGGTGTTGAAATCCCCCGAGGATTTTGGGCGGCTGGTAAGCGCGGTGCTCAATGAGCAGGCATCGCACGGTGTGATCTATACCGAGATGTTCCTCGCTCCCGATTTTTGTGGTGGCGGCGATTTGGGCGCGTGGAGAGAATATCTGGCGGCGATGAGCGAGGCGGCGCTGGCCAGCCCGGTTGAAGCGCGGTTTATTTCTACATGCGTGCGCCATATAGGGCCTGAGCAAGCGAAAATAACGGCCAAGATCACGGCAGAAACGGCAGGCGGGCTGCTCACCGGATTTGGCATGGGCGGCGACGAGAGCCAATATAGCGCCGCCGATTTTGCCTATGCTTTTGATATCGCGCGTGAAGCAGAGCTGGGCCTCACAAGCCATGCCGGCGAGGTAGAGGGAGCGCAAAGTGTGCGCGAAACCCTTGATGCGCTCAAAGTCAGCCGCGTGGGCCACGGCGTGCGGGCGATCGAAGATGCCGAACTTGTTGCACGAATTGCCGATGAAGGTGTGGTGCTTGAGGTCTGCCCCGGCTCCAATATTTCGCTCGGTGTGTTTTCCGACCTGAAAGCCCACTCGATAACCGCGCTGCGAAAGGCCGGTGTCGCGGTCACTGTTTCCACCGACGATCCTCCGTATTTCCATACAGATATGAGTGCGGAATATAACGGCCTTTTTGCACAGCTTGGCTGGACGCGAGACGATTTTGACGCGATAAACAGAGCCGCCATGAAGGCCGCATTTTGCGACGAGATCACCCGCGGAAAAATGATGTCGAAATTTAACGGAGCCTGATATGAAACACTTCACCCTTGTCGACCACCCGCTGGTGCAGCATAAACTTACCAAAATGCGCGACAAAACCTGCTCAACGGCTGTGTTTCGCCAGCTTTTGCGCGAAATTAGCCACTTGCTGGCCTATGAGGTCACGCGTGATCTTCCGATGACCATGACCACAGTCGAAACCCCGCTCGAGGAAATGGAAGCACCTGTTTTGAAGGGGAAAAAGCTGGCCTTGATCTCGATCTTGCGCGCCGGCAATGGGCTGTTGGATGGCGTTTTGGAGCTGATTCCCTCGGCGCGGGTCGGGTTTGTTGGCTTGTATCGCGACGAAAAAACCCTGAAACCCGTGCAATATTATTTCAAGGTTCCCAGCGAGATGAGTGAACGGGTTGTTATCGCGGTTGATCCAATGCTGGCCACGGGCAACAGTTCTGTCGCCGCGATTGATCTGCTCAAAAAATCCGGTGCCAAAAACATTCGCTTCATGTGCTTGCTGGCTGCGCCTGAAGGCGTGGCGCGAATGAAAGAAGCCCATCCGGATGTGCCGATAATCACTGCGGCTCTGGACCGTCAGCTCAGTGATGTTGGCTATATTTTGCCGGGTCTCGGCGATGCGGGTGATCGGATGTTTGGCACAAAATAGCCGGTCTCGCCCCTTCTCGGTGACCCTGCGGGGCCACCTCGTCGGCGCGGGTTGTGCAAGCACAACCGGATATCGTCACCCGTTGGCTATCGCTTCAAAGCGCAACGCAGCGATTTGATGGACCTGATCAAGCGCCTCGCGGAACTCTGCTTCGGTCGAATTCTCCACACGGCTGCGAAAGTTTTCGAGGATTTCATGGCGTTGGCGGCCGCGCACAGCGAGGATATAGGGAAAGCCGAAGCGGGTTTTGTAGCGCGTATTAAGTGCCGTAAATTCGGCATATTCCGCCTCCGAGCATTGGTCCAATCCGGCGCTGGCCTGCTCGGAACTGCTCTCTTCGGTGAGTGCGCCGGTTTTTGCGAGCTTTCCGGCGAGATCAGGGTGCGCGCGCAGCAGCGAGAGCTTTGCGGCCTCACTTGCATCTTCTACGATCTGGCGCATGACGGCTGGCAGCGCTGAAGGCTTTGGCGGCCCGCTGTTAAAAGCTTTTTCGGCCACCCATGGGCTGTGCTCATAGACACCACCGAAGCGGCCCATAAATGCGCGTTTGTTATGTATCATCACGATCCCAGATATTTCTTTCTTCTTCTGATTTGACCGATTAGTCTAATAAAAGACAAGAGGAAAAGCCGTGAAGGCTGTTTTTTAAGAAGACGGGTGTATTTTTGACGCGCAGAGAAAATTCTACTTTTTCGGAAGATAAGATTAGTTATGATAATAATAACAATGCGATAGCGGAAGAACATTAAAACCGCTTAGCTGTGTTTATGGGCGATGCATGCAACGCTTGGATGGCGACAAATAATAGAATGGACCAAATGGTAAAATATTATATAGCAACATGTGAATTTCCTTGGGCGAGCCTATCAAAAATGGTGCGGCCTAGGTGCCTTGCTTTTTTGCCGTTGGGCGGTGCATCCAGAATGCTTGTTCACGCATGGGTGCCGCTTGGCTTGGTGAAGCGGGCGGGTGGGCTGGCAACATGAGGCTGCTGGTCAAAAACGCGGACGTATTGGTGACCATGGATGGTGAGCGGCGCGAGTTGAAGGGCGGCAATTTGTTGGTCGAGGATGGCGCGATTGTATCCGTTGGGCCGATGGCTGAGGCGGACGAGATTCTTGATGCCTCGGGATGCGTGGTGACCCCCGGCCTGGTGAATACGCATCATCACCTTTACCAAAGCCTGACCCGTGTTGTGCCCGGTGGGCAGGATGCTTTGTTATTTGGCTGGCTGAAAACGCTCTATCCGATTTGGGCGCAAATGAACCCGGAGCATATGAAGGTTTCTGCACAGATCGGCTTGGCCGAGCTGGCGCTTTCGGGCTGCACTCTTTCATCGGATCACCTCTACCTTTATCCAAACGGCGTGCGGTTGGAGGACACTATTGAAGCAGCGACGGGGCTTGGAATGCGGTTTCATCCTACGCGCGGCTCGATGAGCATCGGGGAAAGCAACGGCGGGCTGCCACCCGATTCTCTGGTGGAGCGCGAGGCGGATATACTGGAGGATTCCATTCGGCTGATAGATACGTGGCACGACCCGCGCGCTGGCGCGATGCTACGAATTGGATTGGCCCCATGCTCGCCGTTTTCTGTGAGCCGAGAGCTGATGCGGGATAGCGCTGTGTTGGCCCGTGACAAAGGCGTAATGCTACACACCCATTTGGCCGAGAATGACGAAGACATTGCGTATTCGTTGGAGAAGTTCGGCTGCCGCCCCGGCGAATACGCCCGCGACCTCGGCTGGGTAGGCGAGGATGTGTGGCATGCGCATTGTGTGAAACTCGATGTAAACGAGATTGACCTGTTTGCCGCGAGCGGCACCGGTGTTGCGCATTGTCCGTGTTCGAATTGCCGGCTTGGGTCGGGCATTGCGCCGGTGCGGCAGATGCGCGATGCCGGGGTTAAGGTCGGGCTTGGGGTTGATGGCTCGGCCAGCAATGACGCTGGTGATATCATCAGCGAAGCGCGGCAGGCGATGCTGCTGCAACGGGTGCAAAACGGGGCAGATGCTTTTTCAGCGCGAGAGGCGCTAGAACTGGCCACATTGGGCGGCGCGCAGGTGCTCGGGCGGCCCGATTGTGGCGCGCTCGAGGTTGGCAAACGCGCGGATTTCGCGATATGGGATGTGCAAACCATTGCCAATGCAGGTGCGTGGGACCCGGTGGCCGCGCTGGTGCTTTGTGGGCCGCAACGGGTGCGTGATCTTTATGTAGAAGGCCGCGCGGTGGTGCGCGAAGGCCAAATAGCGCGGCTGGATATGCCGGTTATTACCGAGCGGGCGCGGGCCTTGGCGGCCGGTTTGGCTTAAACTGATCGGGGTTTATTAAACTCTCGTTCAATAATAACTGCGCAAAATGCGGAACCAAGTAAATTTGGGAAACGAACGTGATACTCAAGAAAAAGGCGACGCAGATGGCACCGCCTTTGTTGGTTTTGATCCGCGATTATTCTTCTTCTGGAAGCACCAGATTTAGAACAATAGCGATTATTGCTGCCGGCAATAATCCTGAGGTCAACAATATTTGCGATGTTTTATCCAAATGCACCAAGGCTTCCGGCACCAGCTTTAAGCCGAGGCCAGCAGAAAGCGCGGTGGCAAAGATGACCATGTTGCGGCGATTCCACTTGACCTCGGAAAGCATAGAGAGGCCAGCTGCGGCCACCATGCCAAACATGATAATCACCCCGCCACCAAGCACATTGATCGGCACGGTATTGATGGCCGCCCCTACTGCCGGGATAAGCCCAGCCGCAATCAAGAACAGAGCGCCAATGGTTACCACGTGGCGGCTCATAACACCGGTCAGGGAAACAAGGCCGACGTTTTGGCTGAACGACGTATTTGGCAAGCTGCCAAACACCCCTGCTATCGCGGTGCCAAGGCCGTCCGCATAGGTTGCGCCGGTTATCTCTTTGTCGGTTGCTTCGCGGCCTGCGCCACCTTTGGTGATGCCAGATACATCGCCTACGGTTTCAATCGCAGAGACTATAGCCATAAGGCACATGCCAATGATGATCGCCCAATTCAGCTCAAAGCCCCACATAAAGGGGTTGGGCACTTGGATGAATGAATCCGATTCCATTGCTTTGTTGAAGGAAAAGAAGCTCACTTGCCCCATAAAGTAGGCCACAATATAACCGGCAATCAGGCCAATAAGCACGGCGGCTACTGCCAAAAATCCGCGCGCAAAAAATTTGATAAGCAAGGTGACGATAATAACCACCAGCGCCGGGGTCCACATTTTGAGTGAGCCAAAATCGAATTGCGAAAGATCAGCCGCAACGCCAGTTGCCTTTGCCTCAGCCATAGCTGCAACAAGCTTGTCAAACGCCGGCACACCGCCAGCAGCATATTGAATTCCAACTTCAATGAGCGAAAGCCCGATCATGAGCACGATGAGGCCTGTGACCAGCGGCGGTAGGGCAAAGCGAATTTTTCCGATCACAGAGCCTAGCGCAAAGTGGAATACACCTCCGATCATTACCCCCGTCATCAGCCCTGCCATTCCGGCGGTGCCTTGTCCAATCACCGCAGGGATCATAACAGGCAAGAAAGCAAAAGACGTCCCTTGAACAATAGGAAGCCGTGCCCCAACCGGCCCCATGCCGATGGTTTGAATGAGCGTTGCGATCCCTGCAAATAACATCGCCATTTGAATCATATAGCGCATGTCGGGAAAGCCGAGCGCGCCCTGGTCTGAGCCAAAGCCGAAGCCGGCAACACCTGCGATAATGATCGCTGGTGTTATGTTGGAGGCGAACATCGCCAATACATGTTGGATACCGAGCGGCACCGCTTTGTGTAACGGCGGCATTACATTGGGATCAGCGTACTGATCGTTGGTTGTTTCTGACATAATATCCCTCTTTTGTTGGTTGGCGCTCTTCAGGCGCATCCGCTAATTCTGACTATAAAACCAGATATTGCAAGTAATTTAGACCAACCACTAAATATTGCGTCGGTATCGTCAAGTATTCAGTCGGTTTCCACCACTATATACCGCACTAATGGCGCGGTCGTCGCCAAGCATAATGGTGGGGAAGATGGTCTCCCACAGGGTTTCGGAACGGGCGGTCCGCTGCGTGATCACCGGCGTTGAAGCGAGGTCAATCGCGATAATATCGGCCTCTTTGCCCGCCACAAGGTTGCCGACCTCTGCGTCTATGTGCAGGGCTTCGGCACTGCCAACCGTGGCCATATAGAGCAATTGCGCGGGGTGAAGCGCATCGCCCCTGAGCTGGCCGATTTCATAGGCCGAGGCCATGGTGCGCAGCATCGAGAAACTGGAGCCGCCGCCAACATCGGTTGCAAGGCCGGTGCGGATTCCGAGCGCATGGCTGCGGGTGGCATGAAACAGGCCCGAGCCAATAAAGGCATTGGAGGTCGGGCAGTGGGCGATGCTGGCTCCGGCATCGCGAATGGCGTCCCACTCGCGGTCACTCAAATAAATCGAATGGCCCATAACAGCGCCGGGGCCAAGCAGGCCGAAATGCTCGTAAACGGCGAGGTAGTCCTGATGCGCAGGAAAAAGCGTTTTCACCCAAGCCAGCTCCTCGTGTTGTTCGGAAAGGTGGGTTTGCATCAGGCATTCAGGGTGCTCGGCCCAAAGGGCGCCTGTGGCCTCCAGTTGTTCAGCGGTAGAGGTCGGGGCAAAACGAGGCGTTATGACATAGGAAAGGCGGTCAACGCCGTGCCATTTTCCCAGCAGGGCTTTGCTGTCATCATAGCCCGATTGTGCCGTGTCGCTCAGGTTTTCCGGCGCGTTGCGGTCCATCATTACTTTGCCGCCCAGCATCCGCAGGCCACGCTTTTGTGCGGCTTCAAAATAGGCATTCACCGACTCAGGGTGGATGGTGCAATAGGCGCAGGCGGTTGTGATGCCGTTAGACAGGTTGAGGTCCAGATAGGTTTCGGCCACATCTGCGGCATAGCTGGCATCGCCAAAACGCGATTCCTCGGGAAAAGTATAGGTGTTGAGCCAGTCGATCAGCCGCTTACCCCAGCTGGCAATGATCGCGGTCTGGGAAAAATGGGCGTGGCTATCCACAAAGCCAGCCAAAAGCAGGTGGTCGCCGTGATCGGTGATCTTGGCTTCAGGATGACTGGCTTTAAGCGTATCAGCTTCGCCGACCGCCACGATCTTGCCAGCCTCTACCAGCACAGCCCCGCGCCGGATATGCTGCACAGCGTCATCTACCGGCATAAGCCATGGGCTGCCGTTGAAACTTAGAGTTTGGCCGAGTAGAAGGTGTTTCATGATGCGCCCCGAGGTGTTTCCTCCTTTCTCTCAAATAGCCAATGCAATTGCAATCGGATTGCGCTAGGTTATGCGCAACAAAGAGGGCCTCACCATGACTGAAAACACCCAAAACTTCCCGCCCGAAGATGACTACGGTCTGGATGTATCGCTGGTCGAGGCCGTGCTGGAAACGGTGGCTCAAGGCTCTCAACAGCAACTTTTGGGCTTGCTAGAGCCGCTGCACGAAGCCGATATCGCCGATATATTGGAGCAAATCAGCCCAAGCGAACGTATAGCGCTCCTTACCCTTTGGGGCAGAATGATAGACGGCGGGGTGCTTTCGGAGCTTGAGGAGGGCGTGCGCGACGAAGTAATGCGCGATCTGCCTGACGAGGTATTGGCAGAGGCAGTGCGGGATCTTGATACCGATGACGTGGTCTATCTGGTTGAAGACCTTGATGATCCGCAAAAAGAAAAACTGCTCGAAAAGCTGGAACATGTAGACCGGATGGCGGTGAAGCGCGCGCTCACCTTTGACGAGGATACTGCCGGCCGTTTGATGCAGCGCGAAACAGTTGTTGCGCCGCAGCACTGGAATGTAGGGCAGATTATCGACTATATGCGCTCGGCTGAAGACCTGCCCGAGGTGTTTTACGATGTAATTGTGGTGGACCCGATGATGCACCCGATCGGTGATGTGCGGCTCGGGCTGATTATGGGCGCGGCGCGCGAGGTTTTGCTTACCGAATTGATGACAGACAATTTCCGCACGTTTTCCGCGGATCAGGATGTTGAAGATGTGGCTTATGCTTTTAATCAATATCACATGGTCAGTGCGCCGGTCGTGGATCGTGAAGGGCGCTTGCTGGGGGTTATTACCATCGATGACGCGATGGATGTGCTGGAAGACGAAGTCGAAGAAGATATGAACCGCCTTGCCGGCCTTGGGGACGAGGATTTAACCGACAAAGTGTGGCGGATTACCAAAGCGCGGTTTCCGTGGCTGGCGGTCAATCTTGTCACCTCCATTCTGGCCTCAATTGTGATTGCGCAATTTACCGATGTGATCGAGGCGATTGTGGCGCTGGCGGTGTTGCTGCCTATTGTGGCGTCTATGGGGGGGAACGCCGCGACCCAAACCCTGACAGTTGCCGTGCGGGCGATTGCGACTCACGATCTGACACCCTCCAACGCAATACGGATCGTGTTGCGTGAAACGCTGGTGGGGCTGGCAAACGGGGTGGTGTTTGCGGTGATTATCGGCATTGTTGGCGTGATCTGGTTTGGTGATCCGATGCTGGGTGTGGTGCTTGGATTGGCGATGATCGCCAACCTTTTGGTGGCTGGTATGGCCGGGATTCTCGTGCCGATTACCTTGGATAAGCTCGGGGCAGACCCGGCGCTGGCCTCCGGCGCATTTGTAACCACCGTCACCGATATTGTCGGGTTTTTTGCGTTTCTCGGGCTGGCGGCCCTGATGCTGATATGACAAAAGACCCGCTCCGGCCGGCAGATGACGAAGCGCGTGGCATCGCGCAGGGCTTGCTTGGCGCGGCGCGGTTCGGGGCGCTCGGCGTGCTGCACCCTGAAAGTGGCGTGCCTTTTGTGAGCCGCATTGCGCTGGGGCTTGATGAGGCTGGCGGGCTTATTTCGCTGATCTCGGGCATTGCACAGCATACTCATGCGCTTCAGAAAACCCCGACCTGCTCATTGCTTGTTGGCGAACCGGGCGCGCGGGGCGATCCGCTCACCCACGCGCGGCTGACCGTGCAGGCGAATGCGATAATCGTGCCGCATGCCAGTATCGAATTTGCCGGATTAAGGGCGCATTATTTGCTGACTCACCCAAAGGCAAAACTGTATATCGATTTTGCCGATTTTATGTTTGCACGGTTTCGGGTGACAGAGGCGTTCCTCAACGGCGGCTTTGGCTTTGCCTGTGTGCTAACCGCGGATGATCTTGAAATGCGCCCTTAAGCGTCGCGCATCAAGCGGGCTTTTTCGCCGCTGTTGCCCGCCGTTGAAAGAATTTTTGCCAGCGCCTCTATGGAAGCGATATTATGGCTGGCAATGAAGCTGTCCACATGCGGCAGCAGCGCTTTTACCCCTGCGGCTTTTGGGGCGAAGCCCTCCCAGCGCAAGAGCGGATTGAGCCAGATCAGGCGGCGGCACGAAAGGCGGAGGCGCTCCGCTTCGCGGGCAAGTAGCGTTGCGTCGTCGCGGTCCAGGCCGTCGGTTATCAGCAGCACCACAGCCCCTTGGCCGAGGGTGCGGCGCGACCAATCGCGGTTGAAGCTGTGCAGGCTTTCCCCGATGCGGGTGCCGCCTTCCCAATCTTGCGCCTGATGGCCGGCGGCGGCCAAAGCGGCGTCGATATCTCGGTTTTGCAGGTGCCGCGTGATATTGGTGAGGCGGGTGCCAAAGGTGAAGCTGTGCACCTTGGCCCAGCCCGCGCCCCTTGCATTGCTGGCGGCGTGCAAAAAGTGCAGCAGCATACGGCTATAGCCCGACATCGAGCCGGAAATATCACAGAGCGCGACCAAATTGGGGTAGTGCTGCTTGCGTTTGCGGCGCTTGATCATCTGGATATCGCCACCTGTGCGCATCGAGGTGCGCAAGGTGGCCCGCCAATCCGGCAAAGGCCCGCGAATTGCGGCTTGGCTACGGCGGCTGGCAATCGGCTTGATCGGCAGTGCTATTTCCGCAATGGCACGGCGGGCGTTGGCCAGCTCTTGGGCCGACATCTGCTCGAAATCCTGCTGCTTGAGCTTTTCGGATGTGGAAAAACTGAGAACCGCATCAAATTCGACCTCTTCGCCCTTATCTTCACTCGGCGGCACCTCCCGATTTGCGCCATCAAGCAGCGCTTCAGCGGCGCGGCGCTCGGCGTCTTTCTTTTTTGGTGGCGGGTTGGAGCCGCGCAGAGTGGGGCGCAGCAGCGCCATCATGTGCTCCAAAAACTGCGGATCACGCCAAAACAGGCGGAAAACCTGATTGAAAACCGCGCGTTGCTCGGGGCGCGACACAAAACAGGCGTGCAGGGTCCAGAAAAAATCACGGCGCTCGGAAAAGCCCACAGCCTCGACGGCGCGGATGGCATCGATTAGCCGGCCCGCGCCGACAGGAATACCGGCCGCCCGCAAAGCACGGGCGAAATAAGTTATATTGGCCGCGAGCTTGCCGTTTTCCGGAATTTCAAGATCGGTATAGCTGGCCATCTAAACCAGCGCCTTGCGGGCCTCTTCCAGTATTCGCGTGGCCTCGCTGCCGGCCAGCTTCTGGATATCATCCTGATATTTGAGGATCGCACCCAGTGTATCAGCGATGAGCTGGGGCGAAAGCGCGATAGCGTCAAGCGCCAGCAAGCATTTGGCCCAGTCAATGGTTTCGGCGACACCGGGTTTTTTAAACAGATCCTCGCTGCGGAGTTTTTGCACGAAGGCCACAATCTCGCGGCTGAGCGCTTCGGTAGCTTCAGGGGCGCGGCTGTGCAGAATCTCCATTTCGCGGTCAAAATCCGGGTAATCTACCCAGTGATAAAGGCAACGGCGCTTCAGGGCGTCATGCACCTCGCGGGTGCGGTTGGAAGTAAGAATAACGATAGGCGGCTCGGCGGCCTTTATTGTGCCCAGCTCGGGGATGGTGACCTGAAAATCCGACAGGGCTTCCAGCAGAAAGGCTTCGAAGGGCTCGTCTGTGCGGTCGAGTTCGTCAATCAGCAGAATGGGTGGGCCGCCTGGCTGCGGCTGCATCGCCTCGAGCAAGGGGCGGCGAATGAGGAATTCATCAGAAAAAAGCTCTTCGGTAAGGGCTTTGCGATCGGTGCCTTCTACCGCCTCGGCGGTGCGGATCGCGACCATTTGCGCTGCGAAATTCCATTCGTATACCGCACTTGAGGCATCCAGACCCTCATAGCATTGCAGCCGGATAAGTCGACGGCCAAGCCCTTGTGCCAGCGCTTTGGCAATTTCGGTTTTGCCCACGCCAGCCTCGCCTTCCAGAAACAGAGGGCGGCCAAGCTTGAGCGACAGGAATACCACTGTTGCGAGATCGCGCGCGCAGACATAGCCGGTATCGGCAAGCATTTTCTGTGTAGCATCGATGGAATCTGGCAGCAGCATGAGGTCTCCTATAGGCTTTTGGAGATTAGAGGCCGCAGCGGTTGGCGGGTCAAGGGATTTCAGGCACTTTGGCGCGAAGCCTCTGTCGAAATTGTGATTTTTCCATTGTCGTTCAGCCTGTTAAGAATGCGAAACGGTGCATCGGGGGAAGTTGTGGTCAAATCTATCGCTTACGGACTATTTGCTTTGGCGCTCGTTGCGGTGCTTCATATTTCAGGGCTGCTTGCCGCCATAGACCTCACCCATCCGATTTGGCGCAATAACGCAACGCTTTATGGCAGCTTGATCGGGGTTGCGATTTCGCTGCTGCTTTTCTGGGTAGAGCGGCTCAAGCCGCGGCTCGGGCGGATGCTGGGTTGGACAATTGGCGTGGTATTTATAATTGCGTTGGCGGCCACGCTGACGAGCGCGAAAATCTTTATCGATGCGGCCGCATACGACCCTGCCGCCGTGCAGATTTGGCACAAAGGGTCCTATACAGTGTTTGCGACTTTCATTCCGGCTGCCGCTTTTGTGGCGCGTAAGCTGGTTGGATTTAGCCGCAAATAGGCAGCTTTTGGGCGTGACTCGGCCTGCAATCCGACTAAACTGCCACAAGCAGGAGGCCAGATGGCGGAAAACTTTGACAATACAATCGAGATAGCGCTGGATTGGCTGGCGGCTGGCAAGGCTGTGGCATTGGCAACGGTGATCGAGACATGGGGCTCGGCCCCGCGGCCCGTGGGCAGCCAGTTGGTTATTTCGGGCGACTCTGAAATTATGGGCTCGGTTTCAGGTGGTTGCGTGGAGGGCGCGGTCGTTGAAGAAGCGCTGGAAGCGCTGGAAAGCGGCGACTGCGCGGTGCTGGAATATGGTGTCACCAACGAAAACGCTTTTGCTGTCGGGCTGGCATGCGGCGGCAATATACGGATACTGGTTGAGCCGGTGGCCAAAGGGCAGGGGCCCGATGTGACCGTGCTGGAAGCGCTGGCCGCATCTCGCGCGGCGCGTGCGCCAGTGGCTTATGCGGTAAATCTTGACACTTGGGCGCGGCGGCTGATCGGGCCAGAAGATGCGCTGGCTGGCGATCGCTTTGTGAGCGATAAATCGGGGTTGGAAGGGGCTTGGTTTGTTGGCATCCACAATCCGCCTTTGCGGATGGTGATTGTTGGTGCGGTGCATATCGCGCAGCCATTGGTGGCCATGGCCCGCCTCGCCGGGTTTGATCCGGTTTTGGTTGACCCGCGTGAGGCTTTTGCTTCAGCACTGCGTTTTCCGGGCGAAACCCTGCTGCATGATTGGCCGGATAAAGCCCTGACCGCGCTGGCGCTCGACGCCCGCTGCGCGGTGATAACGCTGTCTCACGATCCCAAAATAGACGACCCGGCAATTATAACCGCTCTCAATGCGCCGGTGTTTTATCTTGGTTGCCTCGGCTCTGGCCGAACCCATGCCAAGCGGGTTTTGCGGCTTGAGGCAGCCGGCATTTCAACAGCGCAAGTCGCGCGGATCCACGCGCCGGTCGGGGCAGATATCGGGGCCAAGACACCGGCAGAAATTGCGGTATCAATCATGGCGCAAGTCGTGGAGCGCCTGCGCCGGCCCGAGAGCCGCCAGTGAGATTTGGCCCGACACCTTTAAACGACGCCGAAGGCGCGATATTGGCCCACTCTATGCGGATAGGCACGCGCCATCTGCGCAAAGGGGCGCCACTGCGGGCCGAAGATATCGCCGAAATGGCGCGGGCAGGGCTAACCGAAGTTGTCGTGGCGGTTTTGGATCATGATGATCTTGGCGAAAACCAAGCGGCCGCACAATTGGCTGCGGCGGCTGTAAGCGCGGGTATTGAGGTGTCTCCGCCCCACGCTGGTCGGGCCAATCTGATAGCGCAGAGTGCTGGTGTGCTCGAGATCGATGTCGAGAAAGTTAACGCCATAAACGGGATTGATCCGGCCATAACACTGGCGACATTGCCCGCCTTTGCGCGGGTTGATCAAGGCCAAATGCTGGCAACGCTGAAGATCATTCCTTACGCGGTGGGCGCGGTGCATGTAGCAAAAGCCGAAGCCTTGATGGCGGGCGCCTTGAAGCTACACCCGGTAAAAATTCAAACGGTGTCGCTTGTCATGAGCACGGTGGACGGGATGAAACCGAGCTTACTGGAAAAAGGCCGCCGCGCGGTCGAGATGCGGTTGGCACGGCTGGGAGTGAGCCTGCTGGAATACACGGTGGTCCCGCACAAAACCGAGGCAATGGCCGGCGCAATTGCGGCAGCAAAAGGGGCACTGGTGCTGGTGTTGGGCGGCTCGGCCACCAGTGACATTGCAGACGTTGCCCCCGAAGCCGTGCGGCAGGCGGGGGGGGTGGTTTTGCGGTTTGGCATTCCGGTTGACCCGGGAAACCTGCTGTTTATTGGCACTGCGGATCGGCGGCCCGTGCTGGGCCTGCCGGGCTGTGCGCGGGCCTTGGCGCTCAATGGTGCTGATTGGGTGCTGGAAAGGCTGCTGTGCGATGTTCCGGTCGATGAAGCAGCGTTGCTGCGCATGGGCGTTGGTGGCTTGCTCAAGGAAATTCCGACACGGCCTCAACCAAGGCGCGGGCAAAGCGCGAGAGACACGCGCAAGGTTGCGGTAATTTTGCTGGCTGCCGGGCTGTCGCGCCGCATGGCCGGGCGGGATAAACTGCTGGAGCCTGTTGGCGAGATACCAATGATCAGGCATGCGGCGCGGGCCGCCTTGGCCAGCAAAGCCGCTACGGTTTTTGTTGCGTTGCCCCCACGCGACAATGCACGGCGCGCCGCGCTTGCAGATATGGCGGTCACCGTGGTTTCGGCGCCTGATTTTGCTGAGGGGATGGGGGCCAGCCTGCGCAACGCGATGGCGCATATCGGCCCTGACTATGATGCCGTGATTGTAGCGCTGGCAGATATGCCGGAGGTAACTGATGCGCATTTTGACGCTTTAATTTCGGCTTATGACCCAACACAACAGCGTGAAATTTGCCGCGCTCTGACAGAAGACGGCGTCGCCGGGCATCCGGTTCTTTTTGGCCGCCGGTTTTTTGAAAATCTGGCAGCGGCTAGCGGCGATTCAGGCGGGCGTGATATCGTGCGCACCAGCGGAGATTTTGTCTTTGGTGTGAAAACAAAAGGCCATGGCGCGGCGCTTGATCTTGATACGCCTGAAGCCTGGGCGCGCTGGCACAGTGCTGAAGGCCTCTGATAAAATAGCTAGTCAGCTGGCATTCTCAAGATTTCTTCGCGGTTCCTTTTACGAATCCGCACAGTATCTTCTGATATCGCCACGACCGTCCAGCCCGAGAAGCTTTGCCCAAGCTGAACCCGAACCAGCCGCCCACCTGAAAGCCGGATCAGCGCGGTGCGCGCGTCCGCAGCCCCAAAAACCCCGATAAGATTCGTGGTTCTCAGGTTTATGGCATTCTCGATCGTTGCCGATCGGGCAACAGAAGCCGAGGTCGGGAGGTTGACGGATTGCGGGTCTGCGGGAACAGCCGGCGCAGTGGCGCGCGGCCGGTTGGAGACGGTCTCGACAATTCGGGCGACATTGGCTGCAAATGCCGCATTTCGATGGCTCGGGCGCGTAGCCGAAGCGGGAGCCGCCCCCGAAATCATCGGGTCAATTATGTCTGTTAGCTCAATAATAGCTTGCGGGCGGCGGCGCGGGCGCAAGGCATTCGCCTCGGCCGCAGCCGGCGAGATATTCGCATCCACTGGCGCGCTTGCCGCTTCGACGGGTGGGATTTCCGCACCCGATCGCAGGCGCGGCAGCAGCGGAGGCTGGCCGGAAACAAGCGCAAACAGAACCGGCTCTTGAGGGCCGGCTGCGGTGGCAACAGCGGCTTCAACAGCGGCGGCGAGCGCCGCGTCTACTGCGCTGAGTTGCTCGTCTTCGGAGTCACCTTGATTTGTATCCGCGGCTTCCAGCTCAGCCGGAGTATCTGCCGGTGCTGTTACTTCTGGCGGGGTTTCAACCGGTGTGGGCACGGGCCTGAAGACCGGCCGAAGATCAGGTGTGCCGCTGACAATTTCGAAGGGCAGGGTGTTTTCGGGCAGAGATACCACGGGCGGCACAGGGCGGCGCGGTGGTTGAATATCGGGCTGGCCCTCAATAACCGAAAACAGCGGTGCAGGGCCGCTTGGCACCGCAGGCGCAAGGGGCACATCGGCGGTAATCTCGGCTCGCGCGACCTGAGCAGGAAGTGCACGGCCCGAGCGAAGCAGCGGCGGAATCGGCGGCAGGCCGGGAATGAAATCGACAACTTTGGATTCCATCAGCAAAAGCGGACTGGCCATGCGTGAGAGCTGCGCGACAGTGAGGCCCGAGCGGCTGACAAGATCGGCGAAAGCATCAGGCGAAAGCCGCGTGGCCATTGCGGGCAGCGGCTCAAGGAAAAACGCGGTGTTGGCGACGGTAATCGGCCGCGAGGGGGCGACAAACCCTGCAACTGCATTAAGTGGTGCTGGCGGTGCATTACCGGCTTTTGGCTCCGCAAGAGGCGCAATTCGGCCCAGCAGGGTGATAAACCCGATCGCTGGCGGGCCATCGGCTGTTGCGGGGGCAGGCAGCGCCGCAATTATGGCAGGCCAATTTATCGTGGTGATCTTTGCCTGTTCTATCGGTGCTGGTGCAGCGCTTTCGGCCACAGGAGCGGGTGCGATGATCACTTCTTGTGCTTCAGCGGTGAGTTGTCTTGGCGGAATATATGGCAGAGGATATCGAGACGGATCCGCAACAACGCGGGCAGCCAGTTGAAATACAGGAGCGCCCGACAAAGCCGAAGGCAAGGGAGGGAGCCCCGCATGCTCTAATCCCGGATTGGGTTGCTGGAACGGCGCGAAATCTGCGGCGCGTGGCGGAATTTCCCACATATCAAACGGATCGACAGTGTAAAAGGCGTATCCGCCTGCCAAAACAACTGTGGCGGCAACAATGGCAACCAGCCCCAACCCGGCGGTTTTAACCTTGTCGACTGGAATCTCAAAATGCGGAGGTTGCGAAAATCCTTCAACGCGCGCGCGCGTGCCAAACCCGCGCACAGAAAAGCCGTGACTTTTGGCAAAGGCTTTGGCCTCATGCAATGTGCGGATGCGCACAGCCGCAACCGGATAGGTTTTGTCTGCGTTTTGCGCACCAATCTGGACCGCAAATTCCGAGGCTTTTCCGCCGGATATTGCCGCGATCCCGCTACGGGCCTCTGCGCTGGCTTCGCTACCGCCCAGTGCGAGATTCTTGCTGACAATCTGCTCGGAGGGCAGCCATAGCTGCGTCTTGAACCCCCGCCCCTCCAGCTTGATCGCGATACTGCGCATGTTTGACAACCGCTCCCGCAGCGCAGCATCGTTGAGCCCGACCCGCGCCAATTCATGCCAATGGCCGTCAAAGGCCAACTGGTGAAGGGATATACCGTCTCGTGACATTTCAAGCGACAGTGAGGGGAGTGGTTTCGTCATGATCCTCGGTGATTTGTTAAGCTAATGCCTTCTTACAGGGCACCCGCGCCCCACTTCAAGACATGGTTTATAATTGCCGCAAAGTTGAGCGGTTTCGAGCGCAAATATGTGCCCCAATTCCGCCGCAGTGTGGCGGAAATATGGCCGATTTTATAAAAAGATTAACAAAATTCAGTAGATTACTGAAATTGCATAAAAATAAGTTGACGAATAGTTAAAATGGGCGTTAGCTGATTCATTAATAACCAGTATTTTTCAGTTTTCATTATTTTTTTGTGCCGCCGTTGGAGGACATAAATGTTTATGTGCAAACCGAAACTCGCATTGACTGGGCTAGCGACGTTTTTATCTTTGATTTATAGCCCGATTTCAGCCGATACTGTCACACTTAATTCCGTGGACGGAAGTGTTTCCATTTCGGGTGATTTGCTGGAGTATGACGGTGTTAGTTATCGTTTGAAAATGCTGATCGGCGAGATTACCATCGAAGCGTCGCAAGTGGAGTGCGAAGGGCCGGGCTGCCCCAACCTTGTTTCGGATATTACCGAGTTTTCGATCGTTGGTTCCAACTCGATTGGCATGGATTTGCTCCCGACCCTCATTGAGGTATATGCGTTGGAACGCGGCGGCGATCTCAACATTTCAACCGGGGAAAACGGGGCAACAGTTTACGAAGTTCATGATGCCGACGGCACCGAATACGCATCGATTTCAGTTGTTTCCAACGATTCCATGGCTGGCTTTTCCAGCTTGATGGAAGGATCGGCCGTGATTGGGATGTCATCCCGCCGGGTTTCAGGCAATGAGGTTGCGGCATTTAAGCTAACCGGGCATGGCCTGCTGAATAGCGCCGAGCTGGAACGGATCGTTGCTCTGGATGCTGTTGTTGTTGCGGTTAACGATAATAATCCGGTTTCGATCCTGAGCCTTGATCAGATGGCTTCCATTTTTGATGGCAGCATTACCAACTGGAATCAGGTTGGCGGTTCGGATGCGCCAATTCGCCTTTACCGCAGAGATGAAGCCTCCGGAACTACCACGGTTTTCTCAAATGCGGCTATGGCGCCGGGCGGGCGTAGATTGACCCAAAACGCTGTGTTGCTGAATTCGGATGCAGAGGTTTCGGATGCGGTAGCTGCAGACGAAAACGGCATCGGGCTTACGAGCTATGCCCAAGAAGGAAACGCGCGCTCAGTCGCAATTCGTTCGGTGTGCGGACAGCTATTTGAGCCAAGCGAATTCACTATAAAATCAGAGGAGTATCCGCTCACAAGGCGCATGTATCTCTATACAAATGGTGAAATTATTCCGGATGTTGCAAGTGAATTCCTTGCGTTTGTTGCATCAGATGATGCGCAATCCGTGATATTGAACTCCGGCTTTGTAGGGCAAGATTCGAGCCGTGCAACGCTGGACCAGCAAGGCCGCCGGATGGCGCAGGCGATAGTATCGTCTTCAGGCCGCACCGAGCTTTTGCAACTGCAAGATCTGACCGGGATCGTGCTGGACGCCGAGCGTTTGTCTTTTACGCTACGCCAGGGTGTAACCGGCGCATTTGATTCGCGGGCAATGGCAGATATTGAGCGCCTTGCAGAAATGATCCGGGATGGAGAATTTGGCGGCAGACAGCTCCTTGTTTTCGGTTTTTCAGACAATTCGGCGCCGGCGGATGTTCAGCTGACTGACACGCAAGATCTTGCGCAGCGGGCACGGGAAGCAATTGTTGCGGCAACGGGCAGCGCAAATCTTGGTAATGTGCGTATCTCTCCCATCGGCTACGGGGGGTTGCTTCCTCTCGCATGTAACGAAACGCCGTTTGGACAAGCACGCAATAATCGTGTAGAGATCTGGGTGAAATAGGCGCGTGGCGCAGAAATAAGGGCCATAGGCCAAGCATAAAATGGGGCAGGATATGTTGAAGATGAAAACCATTCTAGCGGCAACGAGCGCCTGCTTGTTTCTCGGTGTAGCTTCGACGCAAGCGCAGATAGTTACGCTGCGCTCGTTTGAGGGCAACTTTTCGATGACCGGGGAACTCACCGATTTTGACGGCGAGAATTACACGCTTGAATCTCCGGTCGGGTCACTGTTGCTCAGTGTTTCGATGGTTGCCTGCGAGGGCGAGGAATGCCCCGACCTGCTTGCAGATATCAGTGAATTTGCGATTTCCGGCTCCAATACAATTGGCAGCCAAATGATGCCGGATTTGATCGAGGCTTATGCATATAGCCTTGACGGGGATATCGAAATTGAGGTGCTTTCCGGCACGGAGGTAAAATACACTATTCTGGATTCAGCCGGCGAAATGTATTCCACCATAACGCTTGCTTTGGGCAATTCCGACGCGGCGTTTTCCGCGCTGGAAAACGGAGACGCCTATATCGCGCTCTCGTCTCGTAGCGTGCGCGATAGCGAGCGCAACCGGTTTTTGCAGAATGGCTTGGGAGACCTGACCAGCCCCGCTCAGGAGCGGATTCTGGCGCGAGACGGCATGTCGGTTTCGGTTAATCCGCAAAACCCGATCAAAATCCTGAGTCTGGATCAGATTTCCGGTATTTTTTCCGGCAACATCAGCAATTGGCGCGAAGTGGGCGGGTTGGACGAGCCGATCAACGTCTATCGCCGCGAGGCGTCCTCGGGCGCAACGCAGGCATTTGAAGCGCTGGCAATGGCACCAACCGGTCAGGTGCTTTCCAATACCGCGTTTATTCGAGAAGACAACGCAGCGGTTTCGGATGCTGTTTTTGATGATCGAAGCGGCATAGGCATCACCAGCCTGGTTGATGAGCGCAATGCGCAGACCCTCGCGCTCCGCTCGGTTTGCGGGCAAGTTTCCGACCCCTCGAATTTCTCGATCAAAACAGAGGAATATCCGATGACTCGTCGGTTGTTCATGTATTTGAACGAGCAAGCATTGCCGGATAAAGTGCAGGAATTTGTCGAATTTGCGACTTCGGACGCCGCGCAGGCGATTGTCGAAAGATCTGGCTTTGTAAGCCAGACAGTAGCGACCGCGTCGCTAAACGATCAGGGCCGCCGCTTGGCGCATGCTTTGATGAACGAGCGGGACCCGGCTTCGCTTGCTTTACTGCAAGAGATGGTCACAGGCTTGCTGGACGCCGAACGTATGTCGCTGACCTTCCGGTTCGAGGACGACACAACAGCGCCCGATATCCGCGCATTGGCTGATATCGCGCGCTTGGCAGAGATGGTTAAAAACGGTGATTTTGACGGCCGGCGCCTGCTGCTTATCGGCTTTGCAGATAATGCCGGTGATATTGACGGTAGCCAACAGTTGAGCCAAGACCGCGCAGAATCTGTGCGCAGCCTTTTGGAAGAAGCCGTCGGGCCCGACACTTCCGGCATAGTCGAGATGGCTGCGCTAGGATATGGTAAGCTGTCGCCAATTGCCTGTAACGAGACCGATTCCGGCCGCGCTGCCAATCGCCGCGTCGAGGTTTGGCTGCGCTAGCTAATAGTCCAACACGTGCACCGAGCGCAGCGAGGCCACCGCCGTCGGCAAACCCTGTTCAGCTTTGCTGATAAAGTGACTTTCCCGCGTGGGGGCTTGCCCCCGCAAAGGGAAGGGCAATACGCTTAAGCCTGACGATCCAAAATCGTGCGCCGTGGCCGGACCTGTCTTCGGCGGCTGGGACGCCCCGTGCAGCTCCGATATCTCCGCCCGCGCTTTGCTGCCCATGGCGCGCCGGGCGCGCCATGGGCCTTGTTTTACGCTGTTGCCGCTGTCAGCGCTTGATCGAGATCGCGGATCAGGTCCGCCGCATCTTCGATCCCGATGCTGAGCCGGACCACATTCGGGCCGGCTCCGGCGGCCTCTTGTTGCTCTGGTGTGAGCTGCCGATGGGTGGTGGAAGCCGAATGGATGATCAGGCTACGCGTGTCCCCGAGATTGGCGACATGGGAGAATATCTCCACACTATCGACCAATTTCACACAGGCCTCGTATCCGCCCTTCACCGCAAAAGTAAAGAGCGCACCAGCGCCTTTGGGATAGATCGCTTCCTTACGCGCCGCATAAGGGGAAGAGGGCAGGCCGGCATAAGTGACGTAGTCAACGCGGGGGTCTGCCTCTAGCCAAGCGGCTATCTTTTCGGCGTTTTCAACATGGCGCTGCATCCGCAGAGAAAGGGTTTCAATGCCCATTAGCGTGTAATGCGCCGCCTGCGGATTCAGGGTCATGCCCAGATCACGCAAACCAATGGCAATGCCGTGGAAAGTAAACGCAAGGTTGCCAAAGGTTTCGTGAAATTTAAGGCCATGATAGGCCGGTTCCGGCTCGGAGAGCGAGGGGAACTTATCAGACGCGGACCAATCGAAATTGCCGCTGTCAACCACCACACCGCCGGTAACAGTGCCGTTGCCGGTCATGTATTTGGTGAGCGAGTGCACCACAAGCGTTGCCCCCATTTCGATAGGCCGGCACAGATAAGGGGTGGCCAGTGTGTTATCTACAATCAGCGGCACACCAAGGCCATCAGCCACAGCTGCTACGGCCGGAATATCGGTGAGATAACCACCGGGGTTGGAAATGCTTTCGCAGAAGATCGCTTTAGTGTTTTCGTCAGCGGCAGCTTTGATCGCGTCGATATCATCAAAATCCACAAAAGTAGCCGACCAGCCAAAGCGCTTGATGGTTTGGCCAAACTGGGTGATAGAGCCGCCATAAAGCCGCGTCGACACCACCACATTATCCCCCGGGCGCATCAACGGAAACAGAGCCATGATTTGTGCCGCATGGCCAGAGGAGCAACACACGGCGCCAACCCCGCCTTCCAGTGTTGCTACACGCTCTTGCAGCGCGGCCACGGTCGGATTTGTCAGCCGCGAGTAGATATAACCAACCTCTTGCAGGTTAAACAGCGCTGCGGCGTGATCTGCATCGCGAAACACATAGGCTGTGGTTTGGTAGATCGGCACCTGGCGGGCGCCGGTGGCCGGGTCTGGCTGTGCGCCGGCGTGGATTTGCAGGGTATCAAAGCCAAAGGTAGGGTTGGTCATTGTGTTCTCCATCGGGTTGGGGTTTTGCTGAAAGCATAGGTGGGGCATAAATTAAACACAAGATGTTTGCAGTTTTTCTAAAACCACAAAAACATAGTGTTGATTGGGGCATCTCCAGTTCAGTTGCAGGTTTCCGCCCAGGTCTCTGTGCCATCGTCATCGCCAGATGCGCAATACTGATAGGCCGTCGGAAAGACCATTACCCCCGAGGCTACATAGCCTAGCTGTGCGCAAGAGGACTCGGGAAGAGCGGCGGCCAGAGCAGCCTCTGTGGGTTCCATAGCAAGAATCCCGATCCAGAAATCGGGGGCAAACGGGGCGTCAGTGTTAGACATCAAATTGGTATGCCACGCAAATACATTTGCACCACATTCAGCGGACCACATTTCCGACAGCTCCGATACGCGGCTACGGAAAGCTTTGCTGGCAAAATCATCCTGGGATTGCGCCGGAATATCTGAAGCGACCGCACCCACGATATAATAATAGCCTTCATATGCCTCGCCCGCTTGGGCGCTGCCGGCCAATAGGCACAAGGCTGCGGCTTTACCGATCATCTGGCCCCTTTCAATTTTGACGAAATAATACCGGTATTAAACCCGCCTGTGCGTAATTCACCAAACAGGCGCTGGTATTCGATCTTGGGGCAGCGATTCATCACAACGTTTAATCCCGCTTCCTGTGCCAGCGTGGCGGCTTCATCGTTGATCACGCCGATTTGCATCCAGATGGTGCGCAATCCCCGCGGCACAAGATGCTCAATCGCAGCCTCCACAACCGGCAAAACCTGATCTGAGCGGCGAAAAATATCAACCATTTCAACCCACGTTTCAGATGGAATATCGGCAAGCGAGGGTAATATCGCCTCGCCAAAAAGCATTTGGCCTTGATAAACCGGATTTACCGGTATCACCCGAAAGCGCTTCAGGTTTAGATATCGCGCTACAAAATAGGAGGGCCGGATCGGATTGGTGGACACCCCGACAGCGGCAACGGTTTTTGTGTGCATCAGGATATCGCGGAGGTAAAGGTCTGAATAGCTCATGATGACACGATATAGCGCCGAGATTTTCGATGCCACAAAAAAAGCCCGGCGCGAGGCCGGGCTAAGTGTGAACGAGGGACAGTAATCAGAAGCAGATGTGTTCAGTTTCCTGCTTCGTAATAAACCTAAGTATGCACTTATCCGGTTTAAAGCCCACTCAACATATTGTGAGCGAAAAATTGCCCAAAAAACCGCAAGCGCCTAATCAAAACAGAGCGTTAATCCGCGAAAGCTTGCTTCCAGCTACTGGCCGCATAGAGCGAAACGGCCGCCGCATTTGAGACGTTGAGTGAGCCAAAATCTCCGGCAAAAGGGATTTTCGAAATCCGGTGACAGGTCTTTTTGGTCAGCTCCCGCAATCCCGGCCCTTCTGACCCGAGCGCGAGGGCAAGAGGAATATTGGGCAAGTCAGACAAAGCTTTTGTCAGGGTCATATCGGCCTCGCCATCAAGCCCGACAATGAAATAGCCCATCTCGCGCAGGGCGTTCATTGATTTGGCCAGATTAGGGACCCGCAGATAGGGTTGGCGCTCCAGTGCGCCCGAGGCGGTTTTGGCCAAAGCGCCGGTTTCTGGTGCCGAATGGCGATGCGGGGCGATAACCGCGCGCGCGCCAAAAACCTCGGCCGAGCGCAGGATGGCACCTACATTATGCGGGTCCGAAACACGATCAAGCAGCACCAAAAGCGGCGCTTCGTCTTTGGGGGCGCAAAGCTCGGAAACCGAACCCCAGTTCAGCGGCTTCACCTCAAGCACAGCGCCCTGATGCACCGATTGCGCATCAATTGGCGGATTAAAATTGCGCGGATCCACTATTTCCGGTTCTATATCTGAAGCGGCAATCGCATCCGACAGTCGGTCAGCTGCGTTTTTGGTTACCATCAGGCGCAGCTTTTCGCGTTTTGGGTTCATCAGCGCATCACGCACCGCATGAAGGCCAAAAAGCCAAAGGCTTTCGGCGGCATCCCCCCGCTTGGCGCGCTCCTTTTCGACAATCCATTCGGGTTTTTTGTGTTTGCGCGGGGCCATTGGCGAAAGCTTTCAATAAAAGGGTATTGGAGCGTTGTAGGCGACTGCCGCCCCCCGCTCAACCGTTTTCGGCAATCGCCCCGGCGCAAGGCAGCAAAGAAAAAGACCACTTCCCGTCAGAAGTGGCCCAAACTGATAACTTGATCCAACAAATGCGATACAGGGTAATTGTTACACGGCGGCACTCGCCACTCCCCCCTGTATGCAAGGAAACTGATAAAACCGAACTAAGGCGAAAAAAGGGGGCAATTTTGTCGAAAAATGGGCAATTACGCTATTCGCCCATTTTTCCGAGCCATTGCAGAAATGACGAAGAAATCTTCCAAAAATCGGTATTTCAACAAATTTTGATGAGACATTTCGCAGCGGGGCGCCGGATAAATAAACAAAACCTGCTTGCAAAAAGCCGGAATTGGGCGACGCGCAAAAGTTTTTTACTATCGCTTTATCAAATGCGGGGTGTTTTAGAAGTGGTGGGCGACCCTGGAATCGAACCAGGCGTGAGTCGCCTCGAGGGAGTTACAATCCCCTGCCACACCTTGCGGCCTGTCGCCCAATCACTTCTGTGGGGTTGGATAATCTGCCCCGCGCGCGGCGTCAATGGGCAAATGCGCCTGCATTGAAAAAACTGTTAGCGCTTGCCACCGATGCGAAAGGCCAGCAGCCATGCCGCTGCAAGCCCAAGCGAAATGATCCCGTTCCAGCCCGCCATCGAGATGCCAAACATGCTCCACGGAATATCATCACAGCGCACCACCGGACGGGCGAAAAGCGCATCTACCGTGAGGGTGCCGGAAAGAT
>Ga0316205_10001690_pt1 | contig 26185 bp, 26 predicted proteins | sample 3monthpyrite_MG_FD_204941 | JGI IMG/M metagenome (GOLD analysis project Ga0316205, IMG submission 204941) | Microbial mat bacterial communities from mineral coupon in-situ incubated in ocean water Damariscotta River, Maine, United States -... | ecosystem: Environmental > Aquatic > Marine >... | reverse complement strand
AGGGCCACCACCTGACCTTCGGCCAAGGTAAGCCGTGCGTCGGTCAGCGCCTTGACGGCGCCAAAACTTTTGGCGACGCCCGAGGCATCCAATAGGGGGGTCTCCGACATATTTGTCCATTTCGCAGTATTGGGAATCGGCCCCCGAAGTGTTGATCGGGGGCCGGACTTTCGTGTGCTTTAGCCCTCGGAAGGGCCTTCGCAGGCGATGATTTGTTCCATCGTGTAATCGGTGTAGCCAGGGATACTGACGGACACCGGCCATTCCGGATCAAGATTGGGGTTCTGGGCGTTGGCGATCGTTTCGCGCCCTTCTTCCGTCGTGTTCTCCCACAAAACCGGATCGACAAGGACGGTTTGTGAGTCGGGCGGATTTCCGTCAAGAATATCCACGGCAAGGGCGATTCCCGCACCACCGACCGAACCGGGGTTCGTCACGGCCGCTCCGGTCAATCCGTCGACGCTTCCCAGCATCTCGACAAATCCCGCGTTGTCGGCGCCGACAATCGGAACTAGCGGTGCACCGGATTCAAGGAAGGCATCGACGATCACGTTATCAATGCCAGACGTCCAGACGCCATCGAACGGAATGCCCGTTGCAAGGTAGTCAAACATCTGTTGCTTGCCTTGGTCCTGCTGCCAGCCAGTGAAGACCTCGTGCACGACAGTGATGTCGGGATACTCTGCCAGAGCGCGCTTGAAGCCGTTGTCACGGTCGGTATCGGCAGACACGCCTGCGATACCGCGCATGTAAACGATGTCGCCGGAGCCGCCGACCTGTTCGAACAACCATTTGGCCCCAAGATAGGCATATTCTTCCTGATTGTTGGACAGGACATAAGCGCCCTTGGCCGTCACGCCGGCGTCAACTGCGACGACGACAATGCCCTGTTCGATCGCCGCATCCAGCGCCGAGTTCAACGCATCGGGGTTGGACGGGTTCAGCACGATGGCATCAACGCCCGCCTCGATCAGGTTGTTGATATCTTCCAGCTGGCCCGCACTGTCGGTGTTGCGGTGGGCCACGATAAGGTTGGTCACATGCGGTTCCACCAAGGCCTGCGCACGCATGGCGCAGATCATTTCTTCACGCCAGCCGTTGCCCTGAACCGTGTTGGACACGCCAATCGTGTAAGAGGCTTGGGCGTCCGCGAAGGCGCTTGTCGCCGTAATCGCGAGCACCGCGGTGGTTGCTAGGAATGTCTTCATTGTCTTTCTCCCGTTGGTTGTTGATGTGACGGCTTGGTGCCGTTCTTATTTGATGAATGGTGTCAGAACGTCCCGCGCGAGCGCGAAACCGCGTTTGATCTTTTCGTCGCTGCCTTCGAAAAGGCGGTCTTCGTGTTCGATGATGATCGGCCCGTCGTATCCTGCGCGATAGAGCGCGGAAAAGAACGACGGCCAATCAACGTCCCCCAGCCCGCACAGACGCGGGACCTGCCAGCCCATGCCGACCGACATGGTGCCGTTCTCATACAGCCCGTCGCGGTCGATCATCACGTCTTTGGCGTGCACATGGGCCATGCGGGCCCCGAATTCGTTGATGAAACGGGTCTGGTCGATAAACTGCCAGATCAGGTGCGACGGGTCAAAATTCATCCCCACATCGTCACCCCATTCTTCAAAGACGCGGCGCCAGATTTTCGGGGAATAGGCGATGTTGTGGCCGCCGGGCCATTCATCGTTGGAAAAGATCATCGGGCAGTTTTCGAAACACAGGGTCACGCCCTGATTGTGCGCGTGCTGCACGATGGGTTTGAAAATGTCCTGTGCGCGGGCCCAGTTTTCATCCACATTCAGCGTCCGGTCGCCGCCAAGGAAGGTGTTGACGACGCTGATTTGCATCGTGCCCGCGGCGGTGATGACCTTCTTGAGGTGACCAATGACCTCCTCGCGGTGATCCGCGTCCGCATGCAAAGGATTGGGATAGTAGCCAAGGCCGCTGATTTCGATCCCACGCTCGGCCAGGGCGCCCTTGATGTCATCGCCCTGTGCCTTGCTCAACCCGTCTACGTCGATATGCGACGTTCCCGCGTAGCGACGCTTCTCGCCACCAGAGGCTGGCCAACAGGCGACTTCGAACGCGGCAAAACCGTTGGCCCCGGCCCAGTCGGCCACGTCATTCAGCGGCGTATCTTCGAACGGGGCGGTGAGCAGGCCGAGTTTCATGACAGGTCTCCTTCGATTTCCTTGAGTGCGACCCAGCGATCTTCTTTGGCAGAGCGTAGCACAGCGTCGCAGAACAGCATTTCGTCATGGCCATCCTGGAAGGTCGCCCAGGTCGCGTCTGCACTGCGCGCACCTTTGGCGATGTCGGCATAAACCGCCTTGAAGAAAGCAAAGAAGCTGTCCGCGAAGCCTTCGACATGGCCGGGGGGCAGGGTTGCAGCGGCGGTTCCGGCCGCGTTCATCAGCGTGAAATCACGCATCAATGTCTCGTTTGCGCGGCCCCTGTGGCCGACGAACAGGTGGTCGGGCCTTTCACTGTCCCAAGCGACAGAGGCGTCCGATCCCGCAATGTCCCATTGCAGGGAATTCTTGCGGCCGCGGTTGATCTGGCTGGTGGACATGACACCGCGTGCGCCATTGGGATAGCGGATCAGGATCATCGAGGCGTCGTCAGTTGACACCGGAACGGTCTCCGTGTCTCCCTTGGCGCAGGAAAAGGTTTCGACCGTGCCGACAGGCTTTTGGCGTTCCGGCAGGAAGGTGATGAGTTCCGCCATGACGGCCTCGGGTTTCTGGCCTGTGATAAAGCTGGTCAGATCAACCCAATGGGTGCCGATGTCGCCGACGCTGCGCAACGCGCCGCCCTTGTCGGATTCCAGTCGCCAGTTCCAATCTGTCGCCTCTGCCAGCCAGTCCTGATGGTAATGGCCCGTGATAAAACGTGGTGTGCCGACGTCACCGGCCCGCACCATGCCGTGCGCTTGCTGGTTCAGCGGATAGAACCGGATGTTGTAGCAAACCGCGCAGACATTGCCGGATTTCTCCGCCTGTTTGACCATCTCGGCGCTTTGGGCGGACGTCATCGCCAGTGGCTTTTCGCAGATGACGTGTTTTCCGGCGGCCAGAATGGCCATGACCTGTTCGTAGTGGGCATGGTTCGGCGTGGTCACATGGACCACGTCGATCGTGTCATCGCCCAAGACCTCATCCAGGGAGGCAAAGGCGTGGGCAACCCCGTGGGCGGCTGCCCCGGCCTTGCCCCGTTCCGGTGATGAACCGAGCATCCCGCACACCTGAACCCCCGCACGGCGCAGCATTTGGACATGCACGCCGCCAATGAATCCGGTGCCAAGAACGGCCGCTTTGATGTTGGTGAAATCAGACAACGCTGTAGCCTCCGTCAATGGGCAGGGTGGCACCGGTCATGAATGCGCTTTGATCGGATGCCAGAAACAGGACCGTCCCCGTGATGTCCTGCGGTTGGCCCCAGCGACCCAGCGGGGTGCGCTCTTCGATCTTGGCGGCGAATGTCGCGTCTTCGCGGGCGCGGGCGCTTTGTTCCGTGACGATGAAACCGGGGGCGACGGCGTTGACGCGGATGCCATCGGGCGCCCAGGCGATGGCCAGTGACTTGGTCAGCTGTTCAACGCCGGCCTTCGACGCGCCGTAAGCCGGATTGCGAGGTGAGCCGAAGCGCGCATACATCGACGCGACGTTTACCACCCTGCCGCCGTCCGAAAGCGCACTATGGAAGGCCTGTGCGCATCGAAAGGACCCGGTCAAGTTCACATCCAGCACGTGGGAAAAGAAATCCGGCGCCATTTCCTCGCCGCGTTTGGTGATGGCGGCGCAATTGACCAGCACATCGCAGGGTCGATCTTTGGCAAAGGCGTTCACGGCGTCGGTGTCGGTGACATCAAGCTGGCAATAGGGCAGGGCGCAACCGACGGCCTCGGTCTCAACTCCGGAGATCGTGACATCCGCACCGGCCGCGGCAAATGCTTCTGCAATGGCTGTCCCAATGCCGCCGCGGCTTGCCCCGATAACGATGACGACCGTTCGCGCGAAATCATGCGTCAGCCGGGCCGCCTTTTCGTGAACTGCGTTTGTCACCAATCTCCCCCCGACGCCCCAACAGGAGCGCTGCAATCGTTTATATCATGGCACACGACACTTTCTAAACGATGTAATCGATTGCATACTCGACACTAAGCCTGAGTCGAGTCAAGTGACGATTCACGAATCCATCGGAGAGAGCCGATCATCAAGCCCGCCACAATCCACGATGTCGCCCGTGCGGCCAAAGTGTCCAGCGCCACGGTCAGCCGCGCGTTGTCGCAGCCTGAAAAGGTATCCGACAAGACCCGCAAAGCGGTTCAGAAGGCCATCAGTGACACAGGATTCCGGCTGAACCGGGCGGCACGAAACCTTCGGATGCAGCGGGCGGGGGCGGTTCTCGCGATGGTTCACAACCTTGGCAAACCGTTCTATTCGGAAATCCTTGCCGGATTGGCCGAAGGGTTTCACGGCACGGATTACGCCCTGCTTTTGACCGATACAGAGGCCAACCCGTTGTCGGACGACGCATTGGCCAACTATTTCAGCGACGGGCGGATCGACGGGGCAATATTGTTGGATGGGTCGTTGTCGCCCAAAACGCTGGAGGAATGCCGCACACGGGGTGTGGGTGGACGCATCGTGTTCTTGTGTGAATGGATCGAGGGCGCGGATTTCCCTGCGATCGTGGTGGACAACGCGAACGGGGCCCGCCTTGCGGTGCGCCATTTGCACGAATTGGGTCATCGCCGCATTGCACATGTCGAGGGGCCTGCGCAAAACGTGCTGACACTGTCACGCAAACGCGGGCTTGAAGAAGAATGTGCCGCGCTGGGATTGGAGCAGCCAATTTCGTTTCCTGGCGATTTCTCGCTTGAGTCGGGTCAGGCCGCGGCGAAGGCTATTTTGCAAGCCGACCCGCGCCCGACAGCTGTTTTTTGTTCAGCGGACACAGCAGCCTTCGGCCTGATCGCCGGACTGCGAGACGGGGGCCTCCGTGTACCTGACGATGTGTCGGTGATTGGCTTTGATGACATCGAGATGGCCGCGTTCTATGATCCGGCACTCACCACAATCCGGCAAGAAAGACGGATTCTGGGTCGGCGCGCTGCTGAGGTCCTTTTAGCGCGGCTTGACGGGCGAGAGGCGCCAAGCGAGGTCGTCGCTGTGACGCTTGTCAAACGAGGCTCAACCGGGCCGGCACCGAATTAGGGTGCCACGACGACGGATTGCTCAAGGTCAATCGCGCCACCCGTCAAAGGGGCGGAGTCATCGGACAACAGATATGCCGTAAGCCGCGCCGCATCATCGGCGCTGACGAACCGGCCAAGCGGCAAGCCCGCGCCCTGCGCTGCCAGCCAGCCTGCGCCCTTGCCAAGGGTCACATCGTGCAGATGACGTTCGGTTTCGGTGTCCACCCAGCCAAGATTGATCCCGTTGACGCGGATCAGGTCTGTCATATGGGCATTGGCCGCGTTCTTAGTCAGCGTCTGAAGTGCGCCTTTGCTGGCCGCATAAAGCGCCAGATCCTCTGCCCCACAATGGGCGTTCATGCTTTGGATGTTGACGATACTGCCCGCGCTATTCCGACCCCGCATGTCAGCGATCACGCCTGACATCAGCAGATAGGGTGCGCGGACGTTGACGGCGAACAGGCGGTCGAACAGGTCTGGATCGGGGTCAAGAAAGCCACCGCGTGTCGTCAGACCGGCGGCATTCACCAGCCCGTCAATCCGCCCGAACCGCGCCTGTGTTGCAGCGATGATCTGTGGCACGGAGGCGGCATCGGACAGATCGGCGCGGATCGTTTCCACAGGGCAGGGTAGGGCGTCGTCCACGTCATCAACATCGGTCAGGGCCAGTCCGGCTGCTGTCTCTGCCAGCCGCGCGGCAATCGCGGCACCGATCCCACGCGCGGCACCCGTCACAAGAATGATCTTTCCGTCAAGCCTGTTCACGTCATGCCCTCGTTTTCCAGTGGCCCTATGCAGCCTCATAAGAGGTGAGATCAAGGCCCAAGGTCAAGGAATGCGCCGTTCAACGGAACCTCGCGGGTCGCGCCATCCTCGCCGACCACGCGCAGGGTGTCGTTTTGAAATGTCACCTGAGCGACAGGTGCACCTTTGGGCCAGGCGATGGCACCAATGACGTGGCGCATCCGGGTGTGGCCGCCCGCGCGCAGGGCCAGCGCGCCGCGACCTTCAAGACTGTCTTGCGTCGATTGCGCAAGGTGAGTTTCGATCGCGCCTTCTTCGACCCCGAGGCAGCCAAAATGTCTGCCAGACCAAGGGGCGTAGTCCCGCCCGCCATTGGAATGCCAGAGCGTGGTGACCGGGATATCCTTGGCGTTGCGGAGGGACAGGAACAGATCGCCTGATGCCGGGCGCGTGACCGCCGTCCAGCCGAGGCGATGGCCCGATGCCTCAACACCGAACACCACGTCTTCGTCGGCGGAACCCCACGGATAGCGCATCAGGTCAACGGATCCTGTCGGGCTTGGAAAATCATGCGGGTCCTGTGATCGGGCAGGGTATGACAGCAAGGACCGCCCGCGCGCCGGGTCAGGTTCCGGCGCGGTCGCGGGCGTTTCCCAGCCATGTTTTGGCGACGTCCGGATATGGGCCCCTGACGGAACGGATACATTTGCATGATTGGACGCGGTGATGCGGCCACCGCCGCCGAAAAAGTCATGTGATTGATAGACGAAGGGATGACCGTCGCGCAGGGTCAACGTTTTTGACAGCTGCGCCCCCCGCACCTTGCGGTGCAGGTCCGCGCAAATCTGCCCGCCGCCCTCGATCGCGCCCCATTTGGTGACGGTCCAGGCGCTGTTTGGCGGCCACCCATGCAGGGGGGAGCCGCTGTCGGACGCGGCGAAGGGCGCGCAGAAGAAATCACCACCCAAGCGGGTGAGGTGCGGGTCGACATCGTCGGGCATAACCTCATCCCTGCCGACCCAAGGGGCGCGGTGCAGCGGGGCGATGTCGCGTCCCGCGTCCGTTACGGTAAACCGTTCGAGGATCCCGAAGTCGGGGTCAAACGAAACCGATATACCTGTCGCGCCGATTTGCGTCATGCGGCCAGATGATCGCCGGTGATGATGTTTTCCACGTCAAGGATCGACGAGGTGTCGGGGGTCAGATCATCCGCCGCGATCTCGCCCCGTCGCATGACGACCATGCGGTCCACGACCTGAAAGACATGGTGGATGTTATGGGCGATGAAAATGCAGGAATGCCCCTGTGCCTTGGCATCGCGCACGAATTGCAGCACGCCTTGGGTTTCCGCTACGCCCAGGTTGTTTGTCGGTTCGTCCAGAATGATCAGCTCGCTGTCGAAATACATGGCCCGCGCGATGGCGACGGCCTGCCGTTCGCCACCCGACAAAGACCCGATGGGCGTGCTGGGCGGGATGTTTTTCGAGATCCCGACCCGTTTGAGAAGGTCAGCGGCAACCTCATTCATATGTTCAAGGTCCATCTTGTTGAACGGACCCTTGGTGATTTCGCGACCCAGGAACAGATTGCGCGCGATCGACAGTTGCGACACGAGGGCACTGTCCTGATAGATCGTCTCGATGCCCGCATCGATCGCGTCGTTGGTCGAGTTGAGCATGACTTCCTTACCGGCGATGTGGATCGACCCGCTGGTGTAAGGCACGGCACCCGACAACACCTTGATGAGGGTCGATTTTCCGGCGCCGTTATCGCCCAGAAGGCCGACGATTTCGCCCTTGCCGATGGTCAGGTTGACGTTTCGCAGGGCGTGAATGCGACCATAGTATTTTTCGATGTTGCGCATCTCGATCAGCGGGGTGCTTGTGCTGGGATGGGTCATGTCACGCTCCGTCGTTGTTGCGGCGTTCAAGGCCGGAATGCAAAACCATCATGCCAAGGATGATTGCGCCGATAAACAGTTTGTAGGCCAGTCCGGGAACCCCGATCATGACAATGCCGTTGCTCATCAGACGAAGGATGAGAACGCCGAGAATGGTGCCGATAATCGTGCCGCGCCCGCCCATCAGGGCGGTGCCGCCAATGACCACCATGGCGATCACTTCGAGTTCGTAACTGGTGCCAGAGTTGGGGTTGGCCGCCGAGACGCGGATTGAAGAGATAACGCCCGCCAACCCGGCCATGGCCGAGGTCAGCATGAACAGCAGCATCTTGACCCGTGCGACGGGAACGCCGCGGTTGCGCGCCGCCTGAGGGTTGCCGCCCGCGGCCTGTATCCAGTTGCCGAACCGCGCTTTGGCCAGCACATAGTGAAGCACGAAGGCCAGCACGATGAACCAGATCAGGCTCATGTAGATGCGCAGGCCGCCGCGGCAGAAATCGCCTTCGCCGCCAATGCAGAAATCCCCGACAAGGACCGTGGCAAGCCATTGGTCCTCGGTGCTCCAGGTGCGTTGGGGGAAACCATCCGTAAGCCAGAGGGCCGCCCCGCGGATCACAAGCATCATCCCAAGGGTGACAAGGAACGACGGAATTTTCAGGCGTGTCACGAACATTCCCGAGAACATGCCAAACATGGTCGCAACACAGATCGCCACCGCAAATGCGAGGGGCAGGGGCATCACATCGGCATTGAACAGGGTCCACATCACCACCGGCGTAAACCCGAAAACAGAGCCGACCGAGAGATCGAATTCCCCCGCCGTCATCAGTAGTGTCATGGCAAGGGCAATGAGGCCCAATTCGACCGTGAAGGTCAGGGCGTTGCCCACATTTCTAAGGGATAGGAAATCGGGATTGATGCTGGTGAACACGACAATCATCACGAGCAACAGGATCATCGGGCCGAACTCGGGCGTTGAAAAAAGGCGTTTCGCCCAACTTTGCCGGAGCGGCGCCTGTGCTTTGGTGGCTGTTGTGGTTTGATCGGTCATGGGACACGGTCCTGCGCTGTTGTTGGGCGATGGGCGGCTGACATCGCCAGGTGCAATGTGTTGGGGTGAGGGCCGACCCCGGACGCTTCGGAGCCGGCCGTCGTTTTACAGGGAGGGGCGCCCAATTCAGACGCCCCAACCGGCTTATTCGCCGCCCATGATCTTGTGATAAATCTCGGCGGTATCGGCTTCGTAGAGCGCGCCTGTCACGATATCAAAGCCCATCGGGATGCCATCGGATTCCATCAGCAGTCCGGTCAGGCACATGTAGGATGTCGCCTGCGGATCCTGCCACATACCGGCAAGGATATAGCCGTCCATGATCCCCTGCGTGGTATCCAGCGAGTTGCCCCAGCCAACGACAGGAATGTCACCCGGCGCGATCCCGACTTGATCCCAGACCCGCACGACTGAGCCGGTGACCATGTCGCCCATGCCAATCATGGCATCGATCTTGTCCTGATTGGCGGTCATGTAGTCGGTCATCCGGTTGATGACTTCGGCCTGATCCAGCGTGGCGTCGGTGACTTCCCAAGTGATGCCCAGCGGCTCGAACACAGAGGCGATGCCCTCTTCTTCAAGCACGGCGTAGCTGGCGCCCGGCACTTCAACCGGCATCCAGACGAAATCGCCCGCTTCGACATGGCCATTGTCGACCAGATATTGCGCCCAGCGTGTGCCGGTCGTTGCAAGGTCGCCGCCGATATAGCCGTCGTATCCGGCACTCGGGTCTGGCGAGTTGAAGTTGAGCACCGTGATACCCGCGTCCTGCGCTTCGGCTGTCACGTCTTTCATCGCGCCAAGGTCAGGCGTCGTTGTGCACACGCCGTCCGCACCGGCGGCGATGGCAGAGCGTAGGGCCTCTTGCTGGCTGGGCACATCGCCATCGTGGAACGAGGTATTGACCGTGTGGCCCGTCGACTCCGCCCAGGCATTCGCGCCTTCCAGGAAATAGGTCCAGACCGGGTCAGCGGGGCTGCCGTGGGAAATCCAAAAGAAGGTCTTGGTGTCTTGTGCCAACGCACCACCTGCGGTCAGTGCAAGAGTGCTTGCGACCGCAACTGCCAATAAGGAACGTCGTTTCATTGTATTTCTCCCTTTGTGCCGTTGAGCATCAATCGCCACGGCTGTTGTTGGACTGATTTTAGACCGGTTCGCCGGGGCGTATCGAACGCACGACGAACACCTACTTTTGCTTTTCGAGACCCTCCCTGAATTTATCCATTTCATCATCCTCCATCGAAACCAGATGGTCGCGCGCCGGAAAGGCGCCGCTTTCCACATCGGCCACGAATTCTGAAAACGCGGCGATGCGTTCGTTTTGCAATCGGTCGTATTCCGCGCGAAAGTCGCGATAGACCTTTGAGTGGCGCGGGATGTGCCCTTCGGTCTCGCCCAGAATGTCGTTGGCAAACAGATACTGTGCGTCACATCCGCTGCCCGCACCCATCGACCATAGCAGAATTTCGACCCGGCTGCTGATTTCAGTGGCAACCGGGTCGGGCACGACTTCGATTTCAACGGCAAAAGCGCCCGCATCCTGATAGCGGCGACATTGCTCATAAATCTGCAAGGCGCTTTCCGCCGTCTTTCCGACGGCCTTGAAGCCCCCCGTCCAGGTGCAGCGATGCGGGACCAGACCGACGTGGCCGACAACGGGGATATGCTCGTTCGCCAACAGTTCGACCGTGGAAAAGGAGCCTGAACAATACACCGCATCCGCGCCGCGGTTCATCGCGTCGCAGCACCAGCGATGATAATCCTGTGGGTCGCCGATTTCGAGGTGGGTCTGGCCGGTCATCGTGAAGATCGTCGGCGCGTGGTCGCGATAATCCGGTCGCAAGCAGATTTCCGGCGGCACAGACCCGATATCAATCCCGGCGGCTTCTGCGGCGGCGGCTTCCTCTAACGAGAAGTAGCGCAGCATCGTTTGTTGGCGCTTGCCCTTAAGACGTTGCAGATCAAGGACGGTGGGGAGGGTTCTGCTCATCGGGTCAATCCAACTCGACCAGAACGCGACCTGCTTCGGTTTTCACGGGATAGGTTTTCAAATCCTCGCACACCGGTGCCCTCAACGCCTTGCCATTGGTGTAGTCAAACAGCCCGTTATGCTTTGGGCATTCGATTTCGTTGTCCATGACCAGCCCGTCCGAAAGGTGCACCTGTTCATGGGTGCACAGCCCGTCGGTGCAATAGTAGGCGTTATCCAGAGAGCGATAGAGCGCAAAAGTTCGGTCTCCGTGATCCCAACGGATCACGTCTTCTTCTTCGATGTCGTCGATTGCGCATGCGTCAATCCAGGGCATGATCTTTCCTTCGTATAGGTGGGCTGTTCAGGCCGCCTTCTCGGGTTTGTCGCTGCGGTCCGGAACAAATTGGTGAAGTGCACCTTTGTAGGGCTTCGCCGTCTGAGGCAGATCGCGGCGCAGGTAATAGCCGGGCTCGCGTCTCTGGCGCATGACGGCCGCGAACATCTCTCGGTAGGCGTCATAGATGGACGTGTTCGGTGGCGGCAGGTCGTCCTTGATCAACTCGTGCAGCTTGCGCAGGTTGTAATAGGGGACCATCGGGAACATGTGATGTTCGATGTGGTATTCCATGTGCCAGTAGATCCAGCTGGAAATCGGGTTCATATAGACCGTGCGAGAGTTCAGGCGATGGTCGATGACATTTTCAGCCAGCCCGCCGTGCTGCAACAGGCCCGTCATGACCATATGCCAGCACCCATAGACCCGTGGTCCGCCAATCACCAGAAACGGTATCGTCGACGCCCAGCCCGCGCCGCCAATCAGCACTGCCAGTGAGGCCACAACAGTCACCGCATAGATGGCAAGATGGATGCGCGCCCAGAACACGGCCTTGGGCCATTCGGTTTCGGGAATATAGGCCTTTTCGTCGTCTGACAGATTGCCCCGGGCGTTTCGGACCAACGAAGTCAGGGTGATCCAGAATTCGTAGATCCCGACGTAAGCCAGCGCCTTGAGCACCATGTTGATGGGATGTTGCCACGCGATTTCGTTGTCCCGTCCGACGATGATGGTGTCGGTATGGTGGCGCGCGTGGCTCCAGCGCCAATTGATGGGGTTCCGGCCCACCATGAACGACGCCACGTGATAGACGACGTCATTCATCCAGCGGGTTCGAAATGCCGTGCCGTGACCGCATTCGTGCCAGCGCGCATCACAGGCGGACCCGTACAAAACCCCATAGGCGAGCCAGAACGGCACCGCCCACCATGACCCCCAAAGCGCGATACCCAACCATGCCGTCAGCACCAGAAGCGCGACCCAGATGATCGTGTCGCGAACCGCTGGTCCGTCACGACGTTTCATCAACTCTTTCATGGTCTTGCGAGGGATGTCGGTGTGATACCATTCGGCCGCCGCAAGACCGGTTTCAATCGCATACTGCGTTGACGGACCCGTCAGCGAATAGTCATGTGGAATCTGTCGCTCGGTGTTGTTCACAGATGCAGGACCTATCGTCGTGTCCATCGTCTCCCCCTTCGCCAGATGCCGCCCATTTACCTTGCTGCGTTTCGTCTCGCGCCTCATGCGGACCACCAGCTTCTGTTCTCGACGCATTGCGCTCAACCGGGAATCACATCAGATTACATCAGATTTGCACAAATTGTCGCAGGCCATGACGCGCAGCTGATGTTTCTTGCGGCGTATTTCGATAGGGGGCTTCTACCGAGTGGGACGCGCAACGATCGCCACCATCGCCAAGGCGGCAGGTGTATCGACCGCAACGGTCGACCGGGTCTTGAACGGGCGCCCCGGCGCAAGCGCTGCAAACCGCCAACGGGTTTTGCACGCCGCCCGCGAGGTCGGGTATCTGGCGCAAGAGGGTATGATTATTCTGCCCGCACGTCCTGCCAGATTGTCCTTTCTCATGCCCCGAACTGGCGCATTTATTAGCGACGTAAGTGACGCGATCCTGGAGTTCGCCGAAGAGCTGCCGCTGGTAGAACACTGCGAGATCATTCCACTGCACGATATCGGACCCGACGCCTTTTTGCGCGCACTGGAACACTTGCCAGCCGACACCGAAGGAGTCGGGGTAATTGCAACTGATCATCCAAGGATACAGGCGTCCATCGACCGGCTGAGTGAAGGCGGTGTTCCGGTCGTCACCCTTGCGTCAGATGTCTTGTCGGCACGGAAATCTTCTTATGTCGGAATCGACAACTTCGCAGCTGGCCGAACGGCAGCGCAATTGATCGACATGGCGGCTGGCAAGACCAAAGGCTCGGTTGCGGTGTTCACCGGATCGCCGGAGTTTCACGGCCACCGCGAGCGCGAGCGAGGCTTTCAGTCCTACATCGCCGAGCGCTCCCCGAACCTCTCTGTCGTTCCCACAATCGAAACCAGTGAGCGCAGTGCCCGCGCCTATCAAGCCATGCACGATGTCCTGCGAAAGGCGCAAATCCTGAGCGGGGTCTATTGTATTGGAGCCGGACAGCGGGGCGTGGTTGAGGCGCTGGTCGAAACCCGTTCGTCGCCGCGTCCCTTTGTCGTCCTGCATGATTTGACCCGGAATTCGGCCCGCTGGCTACAAGAAGAGGCAATAGATGCCGTAATCGATCAAAATGCACGTATGATCGGAGAGCAGGCTGTAGTCCGGCTTCTCGGAGCGATCGCATCGACCAAACCGATTTTCCCGGTCAAGGACATCGCGATCAAGATATATTTCCGTGAGAATCTGCCCGATTGATGTTTGTCATTTCGGCTTTAAGTTGTTCGTGAAGATCAAAGGTGAACGGTACTACCATTGGTGGGCCGCCATACACGAAGGTGAGGTGTGCGAGAGCATTGTGACAACGAGGCGCCATCTACACTTCAATTCATAACCGTTGTAATCGGAACGCAGCATTTGCTCACAACCTAATCCCTAGCTCAACCGCGCCAATCCCCGCGATAGACAATTTGGCAATGCCTGCGCGGACACCGCTCCAGCCCCCAAAACTTGACGAGGCCGCTATGGCGCGCCCAGCCGCGCGCTTTGGCGCTCAACCAGATGAACCTTGTTGTCGAAGTGACGGAAGGGGACACCGGGAAGGCATTGAGCGGCGGCAGCATAGCCCATATGGAGTCGAGTCCGGCTGGGGGCGGAATCGTATCATAAGCTCTTTTGGTCACGATTTTGGCCATCGATATTCCCCTGTGAGCAAGATATGCGCCCATCCGAGCGGTGAGATATGTGACAGAAGCTCATGCGAACTATCGAGACCTGCGTGTTTTCGGGCCGCCGCGGCGCGTCCAAGGTGGTCAGTGTTCCAATAAATTATGATTGCGGCGAGCAGATTGAGGCCAGCCATACGGTAGTGCTGTCCTTCGGCGGTTCGGTCACGGATTTCGCCCTGACGTCCGATGCGCAGAGCGTTTTTCAGGGCATGATGCGCTTCGCCTTTATTCAGGCCAATCTGGGCGCGCCGCTGCATGTCGGCATCAAGCAACCAGTCAATAATGAAGAACGTGCGCTCGATGCGGCCGATTTCCCGAAGGGCTACCGCCAATTCATGCTGGCGGGGATAGGGCGCAAACTTTCGCAGGAGCTGGCTGGGCGGCATGATGCCAGCGACCATGGTGGCCGCACTTCTTAAGATATCCGACCAGTTCTCAATTATCGTGTTTTCTCTGATTTTGCCACCGATCAATCCCTTCAGTTCTTTTGGTGTAGATGCTGGATCGAAGACATACAGACGTTTGGACGGCAGATCGCGAATGCGCGGGATGAACCGATAGGCCAGAAGTGAAGTTACAGCAAAAACGTGATCCGTGAAGCCGCCCGTATCCGCATATTGCTCCCGGATTTTTCTACCCGTCGGGTTCATCAAAAGACCGTCGAGAATATAGGCCGCTTCGCTGACTGTCGCGGGGATGTCCTGTGTTGCAAAGGGGCCGAATTGATCCGAGACATGGGTGTAAGCCTTCAGCCCCGGATCGTTGCCATATTTCGCATTGATGAGATTCATGGCCTCCCCTTGGCGGGTCGTTGGGAAGAATTGACCGTCGCTCGATGCGGTCACACCGGCATCCTAAAAATGTGCCATGGGCAAATTTGATTGCGCCTCAATCACCGTCGCCAATGCCTGATTGATCGCATCGCTTTCAATGTGCCAGCGCGACAGGTGTGAGAGATGGAAATATTCATGGGTGTTGGAGGCCTCGGCCATCTTGCTCGGACCAAGGTTGAGACCTTCCGCAAGCAGGACGTTCAGCAATCCAATTTTGTCGGCACATGGTACGCCGGTTCGAAGATGCGTGAAGGCATCGGTGAAGCTCGTGACCTGGTCTACTTCGAGCAGTATGTCAGTGATGCGCACATCAGTTAGGCGGCGGTAGAGATCAAGGACGAGCTGATCCGCCTCTGCCGGAATATCCGCTGACAATCGGTCGAGTTTGAGAGTTCCATTTTTCAATTGAACCGCCCGGTATGGCACCGTGTCTGGCTGCTTTGGCCAGCCTGTTCAGACCGTCCGTCATCCGCGTCTTGCGATCTTCCAACCATTCCATTGGCTCAAAGGGAACACTTAGGCGTGGTGTATTATGCACGGCAGCCAGCGGGACCAATGCCTGTTTAAGATCGGCATATCGCCGCGAGTGAGGCAACCAGATATCACCTGACCTAAAGGCGGCGAAAAACCTGTCACGGTCAAATCGACTACGACCGAGGGGAGAAGCTTCTTGAGTAAATAGCGCATGCTGTGGAGCCTCCGTGTCAGGAGTTCAGCATTCTTACAATAATATACTATCGCAACACTAAGTATAAAGGCGCATAATGAAGTTTATGTAAAGCATCATGCGATATTGGCCTCCGCATTATTTTTGCACCGCCAAGCCAGCCAACAGTGGAAGCGTAAGACAAAACTCAGCGATTCAACATCGGTCTGAGGGAACGTTCGATATGCAACCATATCCCGGAAGAGATGGGATAGGACCCCAGAATCTTCAGCTGACAAAGCGGGGGCTTTGGTCGCTTCTCGCTATCCGGGCACGTTCAGACGCCCCGCAAGTCCTCGGGCAAGAGGTCTATCGGCATGTTCTGGTAGCAGAACGGACGGAGCCAGCGACGGATGGCCATGGTGCCGACGGAGGTTGCGCCGAAATTGGTCGAGGCAGGGTATGGGCCGCCGTGCACCATGGCATCGCAAACCTCGACGCGGTGGGAAGTGGCGAAACAATCTGATCGAAAGCGATCACGCGGCCCTGAAGCGGCTCCTCGGATACCGGCAGAGCCTTCGGTCGCTACGAACGGCCAAAGCGACACTCAGCGGCATCGAAACCATCCGAACCATCAAACGCGGCCACGTCCATCACAAACAACCAGGTGTTCAGGGTGAGATCGCGTTTATCGATAGCCTCTTCAACACCACCACATGACTTTTGCCGAAACAACGGCAGGCACATGTGGCCATGCAATTAATGCAACAGTCCCTGCAGACCCGGTGACAGGAATCCAAAAGTGGTATATCTCACAGCCCTCCTTTCCTTTATATTCATCCTGATTTGAAGCAAGGAATTGGGTTGATATGAAAGTCTTGGTTACTGGCGCGTCAGGAAACGTCGGGAGCGAAGTTGTTCCGCTGTTGCTGGATGCTGGCCATGAAGTGTTTGCCGGAACTAGAGATGGTAAATACGAAATCGAACCCAAGGCCACGTCTGTTAAGGTGGATTTCGAAAGAGGCATCGTACCGATGCAATCTTTCGATGCGATCTTCTTGATGCGCCCACCCCATATAGCCGATCCAAAAGTGTTTGAGCGTTTTCTGGAGAATGTTTCTCGGAACACCCGGATTATCTTCCTGTCGGTGCAAGGCGCAGACACCAAATCCTATCTACCTCATGCAAAGATCGAAAAGACAATTGAGAGCATGGGGTTCGAGCACGTTTTCGTCAGGCCAAGCTATTTCATGGAAAACTTTCTGACGACACTTTGGCCGGAGCTGAAAAAGAACAGGAGGGTCTACCTCCCGGCAGGAAATCTAGAGCTGGACTGGATTTCTGTTCGAGACGTTGCAGGCGTTTGCGTCGCAGCGATGACAGGCAAGACCTGGGGGTCGGCTGTAACCGTTTGCTCGGGGGTGCGCATTGGATTTGCGGAAGCTTGCTCGATAATCAATCACGTTGCCGGGACGGATCTGTCATACAAACCCGCAGGTCTCCTCCGGTTTGTGTTGTATTCACGGCGTCAAGGCATACCGTGGTCGTTTATTGCAGTCATGCTGCTGTTGCACTTCGCTCCCAGATTTGAACGCGGATCGCAGGAGGATTGCGGCGGTTCCGCTGCATTGCTAGGTCGTGAAATGGAAACCTTGGGAGCTTTTGCCGCGAGATATCAATACCGCTTTAGAGAACTTTTGTGAGCTTGGTCTCAAGGCATTGGTAACTAGGTTACACATTCAGTGAAGTTTGACTCCTGTCACGTTGCCCTTTGATCTGATACGGGACGCGTTTGGCGACAATTTTTGCCCTTAATTGTGAGAAGCGGCTGTCATGGGGCCGGCGCTTTTCGCGCGCCTTTGCGCGATGTGATTAGCCGCGGCAAGCAATCGAGGCTCCGGCCGGTCACAGCGTAGTTGGTTGGGTGTATCGCTGGACTACAGGCGCGCACGCGGTGATGTGGGACGTCAAAGGGCCCCAGCCGGTATCAGAAACCCGGCCGGATCTGCCCGAAGAACAGAAGCAGGAAATTGACTTCGACGGTTTGAAGCGGATCGGACGCGGCGACAGCAAATAGGCTTCTCAGCTAGCCGCCAGTTCATATTGATGGATAGGGTACGCCGGCATACCAGAAATTGGGGCCGCACGCGGCGAATGCGGACTCGGAGCCCCACACCGGAAGTCTTCAAATCGCGCTGCGCGCGCTCGCAGCGTGACAACCGCCGCGCGTGCACAGTTTGCGACGCTGCGCAGCGGCGGCGATACCTGCCATTCAGTCATGGTGCAGCGAAAATCTAGGCGGCAAGGATAAAGTTGCAGAACGCACGTTGCTGCACATACGAGGAAATGCTGCGTCAACAATGGCTGCAGTTACACAGGTCCGCTTCGTCCGCATATCCGACGAAAAACTTTCCGAAAACGAAAACACGACACATCCAAACGAGCAGGGCGGCAGATTGCCAGTTAAACGTACAATTGGAAATAGCGTTCCGGCTTTGGGGCCACGCCCAAGGTCACTTCTTCAACCGACGATCCCGCGCGGCCAGAAGTTTCAGGCGCAGCGCGTTAAGCTGGATAAAGCCTGCGGCGTCTTTCTGATCGTAGGCGCCAGCGTCTTCTTCGAAGGTGACATGGGCTTCGGAATACAGGCTGTGATCGGACCAGCGGCCAATGCAGGTGGCAGCGCCCTTATAGAGCTTCAGCCGGACAGTGCCGGTGACGTGTTCCTGGCTTTTGTCGATCGCGGCCTGCAGCATTTCGCGTTCGGGGCTGAACCAGAAACCGTTGTAGATCAGCTCGGCATAGCGGGGCATGAGGCTGTCTTTCAGGTGGCCCGCGCCGCTGTCGAGGGTGATTTGCTCGATGCCGCGATGGGCCTCTAGCAAAATGGTGCCGCCGGGTGTTTCGTAGATGCCGCGCGATTTCATGCCGACAAAACGGTTCTCGACAAAATCGAGACGGCCAATGCCGTGTTTGCCGCCCAGCTCATTCAGGCGGGTCAGGATGGTGGCGGGGCTGAGGGGTTCGCCATTGATGCTGACGGCATCGCCGTGTTCGAACCCGATTTCGATGATTTCGGCGGTATCGGGGGCGGCCTCTGGGCTGGTGGTGCGCTGGTATACATAGTCAGGCGCGGGCTGCGCCGGGTCTTCCAGAACCTTGCCCTCGGATGAGGTGTGCAGCAAGTTGGCATCAACGCTGAATGGCGCTTCGCCGCGCTTGTCCTTGGCGATCGGGATCTGGTTCTGCTCGGCGAAATCCAGCAGTTTTGTGCGGCTGGACAGATCCCATTCGCGCCAGGGGGCGATGACCTTGATGTCGGGGTTCAGCGCATAGGCGGACAGCTCGAACCGGACCTGATCGTTGCCCTTGCCGGTGGCGCCATGGCTGATGGCATCGGCGCCGGTTTCGGCGGCAATCTCGACCAGGCGCTTGGATATCAGGGGCCGGGCGATGGAGGTGCCCAAGAGATAGAGGCCCTCATACAGCGCATTGGCGCGGAACATCGGAAAAACGAAATCGCGGACAAATTCCTCGCGGACATCTTCGATAAAGATGTTTTCTGGCTTGATGCCCAGAAGCTCGGCTTTGGCGCGGGCGGGTTCCAGCTCTTCGCCCTGGCCCAGATCGGCCGTAAAGGTGACAACTTCACAGCCATATTCGGTCTGCAGCCATTTCAGGATGATGGAGGTATCCAGGCCACCGGAATAGGCCAAAACAACTTTCTTGGGCGCCGACATATCTTATCCCCGCATATGATTACGGGCGGGGTTTATTCAGTTTCGCGCCGTCCAGCAAGCGGGCAATTTCAGGCAGCATTGCCCAAATCGGCGCGCCCGGCGGAAAAGGCCGCGAGGCTGTCTTGGTAGATCTGCGGGAGCGCGGCAATGATTTCGGCGGGCACCTCGCCTGACGCGGCGGTCTTTTCACCGGCCTTGCAATGCTCGGCGAGGGTCTGGAAGCCCAGATTCATCGCCGCGCCCTTGATCGCGTGCAATTCGTTTTCCAACGCGGCGACATCCGGGCCGGACGCCACTTTGGTCATGGCATCGACCACTTCTTCGAGGAAAAGTTCGACCACCTCATCGAAATCCTCCGCGCCGACTTCGTCGCGAAACTCATTCACCCGTGCCCAATCAATCATGGGAACACCCTTTCACCGTTTACCGCGCAAATGGTGGCACTCAAACCTTAACGAAGTTTTGCCGCCTCCCGGATTTTCCGCCGGTTTTTATCTTTAAGGACTTGGTAAGGTCGCGGGATTAGGGCTGGTCAGGCACCTAATGCCGGGGGAAATGTGTCGGCTGCTATTGATGAAGATATGTCGGATCCGATCGCGCACCGGGGCGAAGAGCCGGGGCATGTTCTGGTCGTGGATGACAGCGCCGCACAGCGCCGTATCGTCACGGCGTTTCTAACGCGCTGGGGCTACGGCGTGACCCAGGCCAGCAGCGGGCAAGAGGCGCTGGACATCCTGGCGCGCCAACAATTCGATCTGGTGATCTCGGACTGGATGATGCCCGGTATGGACGGGCTGGAATTATGCCGCGCGTTTCGCAACATTCCCGACAAGCCCTATACCTATTTCATCTTGCTCACCTCCAAGAACGACAAGGTGGATATTGCGCGTGGTCTGGATGTGGGTGCGGATGATTTCGTGTCCAAACCGGTCTCGTCGCATGAGTTGAAAGCGCGCATCCGCGCCGGTGAGCGTATTCTGGAGATGGAGCGCGCCTTGCGCGACAGCAATCGCCAGGTGACCGCGGCGTTTTCCGAGATTTCGGCGCTTTATGATGCGCTGGACCGTGACTTGCAGGAGGCCCGGAACCTGCAACAATCCCTGGTGCGCGAAAAGCACCGCGATTTCGGGGCCGGGCAGGTTTCATTGATGCTGCAGCCCAGCGGTCACGTCGGCGGTGATCTGGTCGGGTTCTTTCCGATCAACGACGATCAGGTGGGGCTGTATTCGATTGATGTCTCAGGCCATGGGGTGGCGTCGGCATTGCTGACCGTGCGCCTGGCCGCGCATTTCACATCGAACCAGGGTCAGAATGTTGCGCTGCAAGAGGGGCCGGACGGCGCCGTTGTCATGCGTTCACCGGCCGAGGCGGCTGCCAGTCTGAACAGCCTGTTTCTGCGCGACATCAAGTCGGATCAGTATTTCACCATGAGCCTGGCCTGCGTAACCCTGTCAACGGGGCTGGTGCGGATGGCGCAATGCGGCCATCCCGATCCGTTCGTGCAAGAGGCGGATGGCAAGGTGCATTTCAAGGGCCAGGCCGGGTTTCCGGTGGGCCTGTTGCCCGGTGCCAATTGGCAAAACCAGGAATTCACGCTCAGGCCCGGCGCGCGCATGTTGTTTCTGTCGGACGGCGTTACGGAATGCACGGACCCCGCGGGCCGCGCGCTGGATGATGAAGGCGCGGCGCGGCTGATCGGCCAGAATACCGCGCCCAAAGGCACCGCATTTCTGGACAGTTTCGTTCAGGATCTCGAGGGGTTCGCCGGGACAAAGGATTTCGCCGATGACGTGTCGGTGCTGATGTTCGAATATCAGGGGCCGGCGGCGATGCCGGGCCTGACAGCCGCGCCGGGCTGACCGGACGCGGGCGCAACCGGCCGGGGTGGGTTGCGCGGCGCGACCCGGCCGCGGCGGCGAAAGAAGGCACGGGCGCGCGCAACGGCCGTCACCGCGCGGGGCGAAGACCATTCAGAACACGGCGCAAAAAGTGATTGTCGCCCGCGTTTTCAATCAGGGCGGGCGCGTCGGCAAAGCTGGCCCAGACCTCGGCATGGTGCGGCTCGGTGGGCGGATGCAGACGGCGCACCGGGCGCGCGGCATAGACGTGGCACAACTTTTCGGCCCAGATGTCATAGTCGGGCATGAAGACAAAACGACGAAACGCTCCAATCTTGCGCAACCCGCTGACCCGCCAGCCTGTCTCTTCGAGGATTTCGCGGTGCAGGGCGGGCAGGATGTGCTCGCCCGGATCAATGCCGCCGCCGGGCAACTGAAACTCGTGCTCGGGGTGGCCCTGATAGGTCAGCAAAACCGAACCCGCGCGGTGCAAGACAGCGTAGGCACCGGGCCGCAATGTGTATTTTTGGCCCAAGACGACCCGCTCGCCAAATCTGCGTATCATTGTGGCAGCCCCCTTTTTAACACGCGCCGGGATGATTATAGTGGATGCTTCATGCCGCCGGATTGGGCAAGAAGGAAAACCATCATGACAAGTGTGCCGCAAATTGCCTGGGATGACACCGTGCTGCCGTTTCAGTTGGACCGATCGGATATTCGCGGGCGGGTCGCGCGGATGGATGGGGTGCTGGACGCGGTGCTGGAACAGCATGATTACCCGCCGGTCATCAATGCCCTGATCACCGAGGCGGTATTGCTGACCGCGATGATTGGCCAGACGATCAAGCTGCGCTGGAAACTGTCTATTCAGATACGCGGCAATGGTCCGGCGCGGTTGATCGCCACGGATTATTATGCGCCCACGGCGGATGGGCAGCCTGCGCGGATCAGGGCGTTTGCCAGCTTTGACGAGGCGCGGCTGGACCCGCAAGGGCCAGGGTTTGAGCAGATCGGCAAGGGCTATTTCGCTATTTTGATCGATCAGGGCGAGGATATGACCCCCTACCAGGGCATCACGCCCATCGCGGGTGGCTCACTTTCGGCCTGTGCCGAGACCTATTTCGCCCAGTCGGAACAATTGCCAACCCGGTTTTCGCTGGCGTTCGGCCAGTCGATCGTGCCGGGCGGCAAGACGCATTGGCGCGGCGGCGGGATCATGTTGCAGGTGATGCCGGCGGCGTCGCGCGTGGCCGAGGACGGCACGGGCGAACAGGCGATCTTGCAGGCCGCGGATATTCTGAAGGAGAATGAGAAAGAGGATTGGAACCGCGCCAACATCTTGCTGGATTCGGTGGAAGAGCTGGAATTGGTCGGCCCCAGCGTGCAACCGACGGAATTGCTTGTGCGGCTGTTTCACGAAGAATCGCCGCGCGTCTTTGACGCCCAACCGGTCAAATTTGGCTGCACCTGTTCGGCGGACCGGGTGCGCACCAGCCTGTCGATCTATTCGGCCAAGGACATCGCCCACATGACCACCGAGGACGGCAAGGTCACGGCGGATTGCCAATTTTGCGGCGCGCATTATGAATTTGAGCCGCAGACCCTGGGCTTTGAGGCCACAGAGCCGCCGGAATGAGCCGGGGTGATCTGCAGGCGCGGCTGACACGGGCGCTGGCAGCGGCGGATGGCAGCTCGTCCGATTTTGACCTGAACCCGGACGTTGCGCCGCCACTTTCTGCCGATCTGCGGCCCGCGGCGGTATTATTGGGGATCGAGGCGCGGCCTTCGGGCCCGGTGGTGTATCTGACCAAACGCGCCGCGACCATGCGGCACCACCCCGGCCAGATTGCCTTTCCGGGGGGCAAGGTGGATGCCGCCGACCGGGGCTCGGCCGAGGTGGCGGCGTTGCGCGAGGCACGCGAAGAAATCGGCCTGCCGCCGGGCGCGGCGCGCGTATTGGGGGCCTTGCCGCATCATGTGACGGTGACCCATTTCCGCGTGGTCCCGATCGTGGCCATGATTGACACGCCGTTCAAGCCGCGCGCGGAGCCGGGCGAGGTGGATGAGGTGTTCACCGTGCCGCTGGATCATGTGCTGAACCCGGACAATTATCTGGTGCAATCGCGCTATTGGCAGGGGCGGGCGCGAAAATACTATGTTGTTCCCTATGGTCCCTATTATATCTGGGGGGCAACAGCGCGCATGTTGCGGGTATTGGCGGATCAGTTTTAGACAGATGGAACGGCTAGCGGCACCCTGGATCACGTCGGCCAAGACCCAGGCGGTTTTCACGGCGCTGCAGCGGGCGGGGCACCGCGGCTATTTTGTCGGCGGATGTGTGCGCGACGCGCTGATCGGGCGTGAGGTGGGCGATATAGACATTGCCACGGATGCGCCGCCCGATGTCGTCATCCAGGCCTGCGAGGCGGCGGGCCTGCGGGTCGTTCCGACCGGTGTCGAGCATGGCACCGTGACGGTGTTGTCGCGCGGCAGGCATTTCGAAGTCACGACCTTTCGCCGCGATGTGGCCACAGATGGCCGCCGCGCCGTGGTGGCCTATTCCGAACGGATGGAAGAGGACGCGGCGCGGCGCGATTTTACCATGAATGCGCTATATGCTGACGCGGCGGGCACGGTGATTGATCCGCTGGGCGGGATGGATGATTTGCGCGCGCGGCGGGTGCGGTTCATCGGCGATGCGGCGGCGCGCATTGGTGAAGATTATCTGCGTATCTTGCGGTTTTTCCGGTTTTACGCCTGGTTGGGGGATGTGGCGCGAGGCCCGGACCCCGCGGCATTGGCAGCGATTGCCGCGCATCTGGACGGGTTGGCCAGATTGTCAGCCGAGCGGGTGACGGCGGAGGTGCTGAAATTATTGGCGGCGCCCGATCCGGCGCCGGCATTGGCCGCGATGGCGCAGGCCGGCGTTCTGGCGCGCGTTCTGCACGGCGCGCAGGCCCAATCCATGGCGCCGCTGGTGCATCTGGAGGATGGGCGCCACCCTGATCCGGTGCGGCGGTTGGCGGCGCTGGGCCCCGAGACGGCGCTGGACAGGTTGCGGTTGAGCAAGGCCCAGCAGCGTGCGTTGGCGCAAATGCATCAGATCATCGCCGCGGACATGTCGCTGGAAGAGGCGGCCTATCGGCACGGGGCCCAGGCCACGCTGGACGCGGTTCTGGTGCGCCACGCGATGATGGGTCAGGCGCTGGAGCCGGACCTGGAGCAACGGCTGGCCCGCGCCGCCGGGCAACGGTTTCCCGTGCGCGCGAGCGATTTGCAGGATCAGTTTTCCGGGCCTGAACTGGGTGCGCGTCTGCGCGCGCTGGAAGCGGCCTGGATCGGCTCTGGCTTTGCCTTGCGGCGCGAGGAATTGCTGGCGCTCTAGCCGCGCGGCGCAAAAGAATTTGCCAAAATGGCAGGCGCTGCCTATGGTGCGGCCATGGTAACAGAAAAAGACATCAGCATGATTTGCCGGTTCGTATATCTTTCGCGAACCACAGGTGAAGTGCGTCTTTTTCAGGCGGCCTCGCCGAGGGTGGCGGATTTTGCGATGTTTCGCAAATAACTGACGCCCAACACTAACCATCTAATTACATTGCTATATTTTGCGAGGCTCAGTCATGTTCAGGCTGTTTGAAGACTTAATCAACCCATTTGCAATCCGTCACGAGGAGCCACCCGCGCCCGGGCTGATGGCATTTTACAAACAGGCGCTGACGCCGTTTCGCCGGATCGTGCCCTGGATGCTGGTGACCGGATTGATCGCGGCATTTTTTGACACGCTGCTGATCTATTACAGCGGGCGGTTGATCGACATCATGACCCGCACCGGTGCGGCCGCGTTTTGGGAAACGCATGGCGCCGAGATCATCGTGGTGGCTTTTGTGGTGTTCGTTCTGCGCCCGCTGATGATCGGCGCGCAGCGGCTGTTTCTGGAGCAATCCCTGGTCAGCAACATGCAAGAACACATCCGCTGGCGCGCGCATCGCCATATGCTGGGCCAGTCGATGAGCTTTTTCCAGAACGATTTTGCCGGGCGGCTGTCGAACCGCGTGATGCAACTGGGATCGGCGACCGAGGACAACGTCTATATGGTGTTTGAGGGGCTGTGGTTTGCGCTGACCTTTGTGGCTACCGCCCTGATCCTGGTGATCGGCATCGACTGGCGCGTGGCGGTGCCGATGATGATCTGGCTGGTGGCCTATGTGGCCTATACCTGGTGGACGGCGGTGCGAGTGGCGGTGGCATCAGAGAAATGGTCGGATGCACGGTCGTTGGTCAATGGCCGGATCGTGGATGCCTATACCAATATCGAAACGGTCAAGCTGTTTGCGGAAGGCCCGCAGGAAGAACGGTTCGTTCTGTCGGCGCTGCGGCGTCTGCGGCTGCGGTTTCAGCGGTTCTTGCGGCTGATGACAGAGCTGAGTTTCGCGCTGAACCTGATCAACGGCATTTTGTTCGTGGGCGTCACCGGCGTTGCGGTGGCGTTGTGGATGCGCGGCGAGAGCAGCGTCGGCGAGGTGGCCGCGGTCGCGGCGCTGGCAATTCGGCTGAACAGCATGTCGGGGTGGATATTATGGGTGACGATCAGGCTGTTTGAAAATGCCGGCACGATCCGCGAAAGCCTGCGTTCGGTTTCCGTGGCACATGATGTGGTTGACCGCAGCGAGACCGAATTGAAAGTGACAGAGGGTGCGATTTCCTTTGAGCGGCTGACCCATCACTATGGCAAGGATCACGGCGGGCTTCAGGATGTGTCGCTGTCCATTCGCGCGGGCGAGAAAGTGGGGCTGGTGGGGCGCTCTGGTGCGGGCAAGTCGTCACTGGTCAACCTGTTGCTGCGCTTTCGTGATCCTGAACGGGGTGCCATTCGGATTGATGGCCAGGAGGTGAGCCATGTCACGCAAGACAGTCTACGCCAGGCGATCGGCATGGTCACGCAAGACAGCAGCCTGCTGCACCGGTCGATCCGGGCCAATATCCTGTATGGCCGTCCTGGCGCCAGCGAGGCCGAAATGATCGAGGCCGCCAAGCGGGCCGAGGCGCATGA